>CESI01072226.1_pt1 | contig 27365 bp, 31 predicted proteins | sample 356301 | NCBI WGS metagenome assembly CESI01 (sample SAMEA2621423, study PRJEB7988) | marine metagenome | biome: marine biome (ENVO:00000447); feature: deep chlorophyll maximum layer (ENVO:xxxxxxxx); material: "saline water (ENVO:00002010), including plankton (ENVO:xxxxxxxx)" | depth 40 m | reverse complement strand
AAACCTGAACACTTTGTTAAATTAGGAAGAAAAAAAATTGAAAAACTTATTAAAAGCATAGGTATCTTTAGGATAAAAGCAAAAAGTATATATTTAATGTCAAAGCAAATAATGAAGGATCATAACGGTCGCGTTCCTAAAAGTTTTGAAGAACTGGAAAAATTACCAGGTGTGGGTCATAAAACCGCCAGTGTAGTAATGTCTCAGGGTTTTGGTGTTCCAGCCTTTCCTGTCGATACACATATTCACAGATTAGCTCAAAGATGGGGATTAACTAACGGAAAGAATGTAGTACAGACTGAAAATGATTTAAAAAAAATATTCCCAAAAAAATCTTGGAACAAACTTCACCTCCAAATTATTTTTTATGGAAGAGAATATTGTAAAGCTAGGGATTGTTATGGTATTACTTGCAAAATTTGTAGTGCTTGTTATCCTAGTAGAAAAAAACCAATTAAAACTACAAAAGCTTAGTAAATATTATGAAAATTTTAGGTATAGGTAATGCAATTGTAGATGTCATTTGTAAAATTGATGAAGAATTTTTAACTAAAAATAATTTAATTAAAAGTAGTATGAAGTTAGTTGATGAAACAGAGTTTAAACAACTGCTATCTAATCTGGACATTGAAAAAACTATAGCTGGTGGTTCTGTTGCTAATTCTATTGTGGGGCTCTCGAGACTTAAAAATAAAGTCTCTTTCATAGGTAAGGTAAGTGATGATAAATTGGGAAATGAGTACGAAACAAGTTTAACGGATCAAAATGTTAAATATTGTTATATTAAAAAAAAGGAAATCATACCAACTGGTACTTGTTTGATTTTAATTACACCAGATTCTGAACGAACAATGTGTACGTTTTTAGGAGTAGCAGGAAAGATAGCTCCTGGCGACATTGATGAAAATTTTATTAAACAAAGTGAATTAATTTTTTTAGAAGGTTACTTGTGGGATGAAGGGAATCCCAAAGCAGCCTTCGACAAAGCGTTACAACTTGCAAACAAATCTGCAATGTCTTTATCTGATAAATTTTGTGTAGAAAGACATAAAAAAAGTTTTTTTGATTTGGTGAAAAATAAACTAGACATCACATTTGCTAACGAAAAAGAAATAATAGAACTGATAAACGCTAAAACATTTAATGATGTGATTGAATTTGGTAAGAATTTAAATAAATTATTAGTAATAACAAGATCAGACAAAGGAAGTATAGCGATTAGCGGTTCTGAAGTTGTTGAATGTGAGAGTCAAAAAAACCTAAAGATAATCGACTTAACAGGTGCAGGTGACTTGTTTGCTGCAGGGTTTTTACACGGACATATTAATGAAATGTCGACTAAAGAGAGTCTAGAGCAAGGAACTAAAATGGCATCAGCAATAATTGAGAAAATTGGTGCTCGATTAGATTAATTTTTTTTTCTTTTAAAACTACCTTTTCCTTTTTTTGGCTTAACAACACGTTTCTGATATTTCTTAGAGAATAAATCTACGGCAATTTTGTTTCTTTTTTTCAAATTGAATATCCTGCTTTGGTATTAATTATAAAATTATCATCTTTAAACTTACTTAAAATTTTTTTTCTGAGACGGTAAATATGAGTCTCTATAGTATGAGTGTCTGCATCGTCAGAGTAATTCCAGACCTCTTTTAAAATAATGTTTTTAGTAAGTGGTTTTGTGGCTTTAAATAATAACTCAATAAGTTGAATTTCTCTTTCAGTAACAGAGATTGTAAGATTATCTTTTTCTAACATTCTTTTATTTTTATCGATGATATAATTTTTGATCTCGATAGAAGAATTTTCATTAAATTTTTTTGATGTAATTAAATTAGAAATCTTGGAGTGGATATGTATTAAGCTAGATGGAAGGGAAATTTTCTCAATATGACTATTTTTAATTAGCCCAGAATAATCTGATTTTCCGAATAATAAAAGTGGTTTGTTTTTTATATTATTAATCAAATTTATTACGTCTTTATCATTACAAACATCGCTATCTACCAACAAAATCTTAATTGGAGCGATTGAGGATTCGGAAAAAGATTCCTTGTTAAAAAATACTAATGTAAAATCTAAATATTCTTTTATTTCCTCAAAAGAATTGTTAAAGTTTTTAGTGCCAAAAATAAGTAAGCTATTTTTTATACGCATATGAACATTAAATTAAAAAATAAATTTTTATACTTAAACGAGTATAAGATAAAATGTGCTATAGGTAAAAGAGGAATTACATCTAAAAAAATAGAAGGAGATCAAAAAACCCCTAAAGGCGTTTTTACATTTGGAACAATATTTTACCGGAAAGATAAAATTACCAAGATAAAAACGAAGCTTAAGAAAATAGTAATAAAGAGAAATATGGGGTGGTGTGATGAACCCAATTCTAAGGACTATAACAAAAGAATTAGACTTCCTTGTAATTCAAGCGCAGAAAAACTTTGGTTAAATAAAAATATTTATAATGTAATAATTGTAATTAATTATAATTTAAAACCTATTATTAAAAATAAAGGCAGTGCAATTTTTTTACATATTGCTACGAAAAATTATCAGGCTACAAAAGGATGTATAGCCATAAAGAAAAAAGATATGCTTTATTTAGCTAAACATATAGACAGAAAGACAAAAATTATAATTAACTAACTTCTATTACCAAATATTGAACTACCTATTCTAACAAATGTAGTTCCATAACTTAAAGCTATTTTAAAATCAGATGACATGCCCATACTTAATTCTGTTAATCCTAGCAGTTTGTTAAGTTCCATTAATTTTTTAAAATATATAATTTCTTTATTATTATTAGGAGGTATTGCCATTAACCCAATGATATTAATTTTTAATTCTCTAGTGCAATAATAAAAAAAATCATCAAGTAGATTGATTCCTATTCCAGATTTTTGCTTTTCATTATCTATATTGACTTGAATGAAATATTTAAGTTTCTTACTGACATTTTTTTCTTGATTCGATAAAATATTTGCCAATTTTTGATTATCTAAAGAGTGAATATAATCAAATAAATTTACTGCGTCTTTCGCTTTATTTGATTGTAATTTTCCAATCATGTGTAAATTTATATTTGGATTTTTTTTCTTTATCTCTTCCCACTTAGATCTGGCCTCTTGCACTTTGTTTTCACCAAAATGAAGATGTCCGTATTCAACTAGAGGACTTATTTGCTCATAGGAAAAGGTTTTAGAAACAGCAATTATCTTTACATTGCTATTATTGATAAGAGATTTTATATTTTCAAGTCTTTTAATTATTGGATTCATTTATGTTTATTATAAAGAATAATTATTATTTATATATAGAAAATACCCAATCTATAGATTTAGATAGGTATAAAAAAAATAGTAAAATTTCTTTTATATATCGGAACAATAATACAGAGAGTAATTTACATAAACTTAAGAGATTTAAAAAAAAATGTAGTAATAAAAATTTTAAACTTTATATAGCAAACGATTTTAAACTTGCGATAAAATGTGGTGCAGATGGGTTATATTTATCTTCATACAATAAAAAAAGATGCTTTGTTAAAAAAATGGATTTAATTGGATCTGCTCATAATTTTAAAGAAATAAATGAAAAACAAAAACAAGGATGCAGAGCTATTATCTTATCAAGACTTTTTAGAACAAGCTATAAAAATAAGGAAAGTTTTTTAGGTAATATAAGATTTAACTTAATAATTAAAAAATATAAAACCAAAATTATCGCTCTTGGTGGAATTAATAAATTTAATTTGATCAAATTAAATTTAGTTTTTTCTGATGGATTAGCTATATTGTCTGCGGTAAAAAAAAAGCCGGTTATTGCTAACCGGCTTTTTTAAATAGTATTTTATATTAACTAAAATGCCATTGTCATATTGAACACAGTTGATTTAGCATCTGTTGCTGCTGTGTAGTTTGCGTTCTCATAGTCATTTTGAGAAATAGCTAACGTCATTCCACCCATCGTATAAGCGGCTGAAATTTGGTTTACTTTCATCTCTACATCTGCTGTTGCAGCTAACATATGTGTAGCTTCTGATTCCTCTACTCCGTATGCAATAGATAGGTCATCATTTACTGCGAATGCTATACCATATTTTTGGCCAAGAACAGTTTCGTATGTAGCAGCTGTTCTTTTTGTTGCTACAGCTATTCTACTTTCTCCGTAAGCAACTGTAATTGGACCAGTAGCATATTTAAAATATGCAGAACCTGCTTCAGGCTTTTGTCCATTACTCGCATCATCTAAGTCATACGTTGAGTAAGACGCACCGACTGTTAAACCATCAATTGGAGATGCTTTAAGTTGGTACTGAGTCATTGTTCTTCCCATATTCGCATTTTGACCTGTTGCTGAAAACACTGCACCTGTATTTGCTGCTGCTGTGAATTGTCCAGCATTTGCACCACCTGCTGTATTTACAGATCTGTTACTTCCAGAACCTGTATTTGGAGCGTAACCGATTTTAAGAACTGCGTCTAATGGAAGAAGTCCAGCTGGAGTATGAATTTGTATGTTAGTCATATCACCGATTGAAAATTCCTCAGCCATTCCTTCACCGTAAGATGAATCAGAACCTCTATCTCCAGTAGCTGTCATTGCTGCTGCTTTAGATAGTTCTAAACCACCGTCAGAAACGTTTATTGCAACTGTTCCCATAGGAGCAGTTAAAGATAGTCCACCGTCATCTTGTACAGTAGCACCATCAATATCTATAAAATATTTCCATGTGTAACCGTTGTCTAATTCTCCGTTAGCGCCTAACGTAAATTCGTTAGATACACCAAAACCTTTTCCATCTTCAACTGCAGCTGCTGTAGAGTCACTTGACAAAATTACGTAAGACGCTTTTGCCTTACCTGTAACTGACAGTTCTCCTGCTTGTGCTGTTGAGAAAGATACAAAGCCTAGCATCACTAATGCTATTTTAATTATATTTTTCATATTTTTCCTTTGTTTGTTTTTTATAATTATTAATAATTACTTACTGCTTTATAAACTAATGATTAGATTATTTGCTTGTTTTACTTAGTAATTTGAACTTTTAATTTAATATGTGATATTTATACCACAATTTTATACATATAAGTATGCTTAAACTTCCAAAAGCTCTATTCTTCATATATTACTATAAATTCATTAATTTAACATAATTTCTTAATATCAGAGTTTATGCAATTGTCTAAAATAACGAACAAATTTTTTTATTTACTTCTTCTAATGTTGTTTGTTTCTTCATGTGGAATTTATAAAAAGACTGACGCTCGATCAACACCTTATGACGGTCAAGAAAGAGCCTTGAAAAATATTAAAGAAGGTAGGGGAGCCTCGATTGGGAAATTACGAAAAGGCTTAAAAGGTGGAATGCAATATGAGTTTAGCACATCCAATCCATTATGGAGAGCTTCTTTAGACGTATTAGATTTTATGCCTTTAGCAACAATTGATTACTCAGGAGGAATGATAATTTCTGATTGGTACCAAGATAAAGATGATAATAAAAATTCTTTAAAAATTTCATTACGATTTCTATCGAATGAAGTTACTGCGACGAGCTTAAAGATTATAGTACACCAAAAAACGTGCGTTGCCTCAAATAATTGTATTACTAGGATCTTAAAAAATTCAAAAATAAATGAAGAACTGTTGTTTTCAATAGTTAAGAAAGCAGTCCTTATTCAAAAAGAACAAAAAAAATAAATTAATTTAATCTAGTGGAAAGATATAATTTTCAATCAATTGAAAAAAAGTGGCAAATTTTTTTTGAAAAAGAAAAATTATATAGATCTAAAGAAAATTCAAAATTTTATTGCTTAGAAATGTTTCCGTATCCATCTGGTAATATTCATATGGGACATGTAAGAAATTATACGATTGGAGATGTTGTTGCTCGATTTAAATATCTCAATGGATTTAATGTTTTACATCCGATGGGCTGGGATTCTTTTGGATTACCAGCTGAAAATGCTGCGAGAGAAAACAATCTACACCCAAAAGATTGGACTAAAAAAAACATTGCTGTCATGAAAAGACAATTAAAAATGTTAGGTTTATCAATTGATTGGGATCTTGAAATATCAACATGTGACGAAAACTATTACAAGCACCAACAAGAATTATTTATTGACTTATATAATAAAGGTTTTGTTTCTAGAAAAGAAAATTATGTAAACTGGGACCCCGTAGAGCAAACTGTGCTAGCCAATGAGCAGGTAATAGATGGCAAAGGATGGCGTTCAGGCGCAGTTGTTCAAAGAAAAAAATTATCTCAATGGGTTTTTAATATTACTCAGTTTGCTGATGAACTTTTAAGCAGTCTCGATATGCTAGATAACTGGCCGTCAAAAGTTAAGTTAATGCAAAAAAATTGGATTGGTAAATCTACTGGCTGTGAAATTAATTTTGAATTAATAGGTTTAGATAATATAGTAAAAGTTTTTACTACTAGACCAGATACTATATTTGGTGCCAGTTTTTTAGCTATTTCCGTAGATCATCCCTTATGTGAAAGTCTTAAAGATCAAAATGATTTTTTAATTTTTAAAGAGGAATGTTTAAAGTCAGGAACTACCGAAGAAGCTATGGCTAACGCTGAAAAAAAAGGTTTTCTTACTAAATTATTTGCAAAACATCCTTTTATTGAAGATAAAAAAATACCAATCTTTGTAGCAAATTTTGTCTTAATGGACTATGGAACAGGGGCTATATTTGGCTGTCCTGCACATGATCAGCGAGATCTCGATTTCGCTAAAAAATATAATTTAGAGATTATTGAGGTTGTAACAGACAATAAAGACAAGCCAAAAAATTTTAAAAAATTAAATGAGGCTTATGCTTTAGATGGAGAACTAATAAACTCCGATTTTTTAAATAGTTTAGATGTGCTTTCTGCCAAAAAGAAGATAATAGAGAAAATTGAAGAAAGAAAAATTGGAAAAAAAAAAATATCTTTTAGATTAAAAGATTGGGGGATCTCGAGACAAAGATACTGGGGTTGTCCAATACCTATGGTCTATCTGGAAGATGGTAACGTAATTCCTGTTGATAAATCTGAACTACCAATTCTTCTACCAGAAGATGTCGATTTAAAAAAAAGTGGTAATCCTCTTGAAAATCACCCAACCTGGAAAAAAACAATAAATAAAAATACAGGCAAAATTGCAATAAGAGAAACGGATACTCTTGATACATTTGTAGATTCTTCTTGGTATTTCATGAGATTTTGTTCTCCTAATAATAAAAATAAACCATTTGATGTAAAAGATCTAAATTACTGGCTACCGGTAGATCAATACATTGGAGGTGTCGAGCATGCTATTTTGCATTTGCTTTATTCCAGATTCTTTATGCGCGTTGTTAAAGCAAATAATTCAGATATAAATGAAAAAGAACCATTTAACGGTCTTTTTACCCAGGGCATGGTGTGCCACGAAACTTATAAGGATGATAAAGGAAAATGGCTTAATCCATCTGAAATAGAAAAGATAAGTGAAAATAATTTTGTTAAAACTTCCGACAAAACAAAAGTGAAAGTTGGACCTCCTGAATCAATGTCTAAGTCAAAAAAAAACGTAATAGATCCAGAAAATATGATTAAGTCTTATGGTGCTGATGCAGTTAGATGGTTTATTTTATCAGATAGTCCACCAGACAAAGATGTTCAATGGTCTAATCAAGGTGTTAGTGCTGCTTATAAATTTTTACAAAAAATTTATAATTTAAATAATTTAATTATCAATCGAATAGAAAAAAAGAATAAAAAAAATAATGAACTAGAAGCAAAATTTAATAATTACATTTTAAAAGTTACTAATTTGATTAATAACTTTCAGTTGAATGTCGTAATTGCCAATGTTTATAGTATTTATAACATGTTTTCTATTTATTTAGATGAGGACGTAGACAATGAATGTTTAAAAAAAAATTTTATAAATTTTATGAAGATACTTATTCCATTTACACCACACCTTGCACACGAATGTCTAGAAAAACAAAATGCCAAGAAAATAAATAGTTGGCCAGAAATTAGTGATCAATTAATTGTCGATGAAAAAATTAAAATTGCTATACAAATCAATGGTAAAACAAGAGAAATTATGGAAACAAAAAAAGATTTGGATGAAAAAAATGTTATAATTGAAAGTAAAAAAATACAAAAAATTCACGATAATCTAAAAAATAAAAATATTATAAAAATAATATTCGTTAAAAATAGAATAATAAACTATCTTGTAAAATAACACTTATGCTAAAAATACTTAAAATTTTCTCCATTTTTTTTTTCTTGGTTTTGCTAGCTTCGTGCGGTTACAAAAAAATTAGCCAACAAATGTCGGAAATTAATATAGCAAATGTAAAAATTAATATTAAAAATAAATCTGCTTACAATCTACGAAATAATATTTTATTGATCTCAAACAACAAATCAGAAAATAAATACAATGTTGAAATAGAAGTTTCAAAAATAAAAACTAGTAAGATAAAAAATGAATCAGGGAAGACAACTAGATATAATATAAATATTAACGCGATAGTGGATTTTATAGGTGTTAATAATCTAAAAACTATTAGTAAAACATTTGTGGGAAGTGGAGATTACGATGTCGGTACTGGGCATTCAGAGACAGTCAGCAATGAAAAAAACACACATGAAACGATCATTCAGAAGATCTCTGATGAAATAACAACCTTTATTGCACTCTCATTAAACAATAAGTGATACTAAAAAGCTATATAATTGAGAAAGATCTTACAATTCTTGATAAATATCAGGCGGTTTTGTTATATGGAGAAAATGATGGCATCAAAGACACGGTAAAATCTAAATTAAAACTCTTAAACAAAAATACAGAGATAATCAATTTTTTTGAAAGCGAGATTATAAAGAACAAGAATATTTTGTATGAAAATATTATTAATGACTCTCTCTTTAATAATAAAAAAATAATATTATTACAATCTGCTACTGATAAAACTCTAAAGGAAATTTCCGAAAGTTTAGAAAAAGAAAATTTGAATATAAAAATTTATATATTTTCTGATAATCTTGATAAAAAGTCTAAATTAAGATCTTTGTTTGAAAAAGGAAAAAAACTTGCCATCATCCCGTGTTACGAAGATAGCGGTCAAACATTAATTACTTATATCTACCAAGAACTTACTGGCTATAAAGGACTCAGTGGTGAACTAGTAAACCTGATAATCTCAAATTCAAACTTTAATAGAAAAATTATACAAAGCGAAATTACAAAAATAAAAACCTTTTTTCTAAATAAAATAATAGATAAAAACCAACTTTTGGAAATTTTAAATATTAAAGACAACACAACTTTTGATGAAATAAGGGATAACGCACTAATAGGCCGAAAAGAAAAAATTAATAAACTATTATCGGAATATGATCTTTTAAATGAAGATAGCTTTTTTTGTCTAAACAACTTGAATTACAGGATTCTTAGACTTACAGAGATTCAAAAAATGAATGTAAATTCGACTAATTACGAAAAATCTATGGAAAGTGTTAAACCACCTGTCTTTTGGAAGGATAAACCAATTGTTCTTCAACAGCTAAAGAGATGGAATTTAGAAAAACTTAACAAAGCTTCCATTAAAATTAGCGAAACAGAAATTTTAATGAAAAAAAACTCTCAAATTAGAAATGATATTATTATAAAAAATCTTTTAATATCTCTGTCACAAGATGCCTCTATTTCTTTTTCTTAAGTAAATTAGACAACATTTCAAACTGATCAAAATTACTATATTCTACTGTAACCTTACCAGAATTGTTTTTTCTATTAGCTATTTTAACTTTAAGACCAAGGTTTTCCTCAATTTTTCTTTCTATTAACAAAATATTAGGGTCCGTCTTTTTATTTATTTTTGCTTTATTATCTTCTGCTTCTTTCTCTCTTTTAACTAAATTTTCAATTGACCTTGCGCTAAGTTTTTCTTTAATAATCGATAATGCCATCGGTAAAGCATTAAATCTTCCAATTAGAGGTCTGACCTGTCCAGCGGTAAGTTTGCCTTCTTCGACCATCTGGATCACTTTATTAGGCAAAGATAAAAGTCTCATAGTGTTGCTAATATGACTTCTGCTTTTACCCATAAACTCTGAAAGTTTTTCATGATCATATGTAAAATCTTTCATCAGTTTTTCGTAACCTTTAGCTTCTTCGATTGAATTAAGATCTTCTCTTTGGATATTTTCAACAATTGCTAATTCTAGAGCCTGAGTGTTATTAATGTTAAGTATTACTACGGGTACTTCATGTAAGCCTGCTTTTTGTGCTGCCAACCATCTTCTTTCACCTGCAATAATTTCATATGATTTATCCTTATCGAGACGAACTGCAATTGGCTGAATAAGTCCATTTTTTTTTATAGATTGAGCTAATTCATCAATTTTGCCTTCATTAAAATACGTTCGTGGCTGGTATCTGTTTCTGTTCAAATCGCTTATGGGTAATAACAAATACGCGCTATTAGATGTTTTCTGGTCTATTTCTTGATCCTTTTCAAGTACTATAGGTACCTGGTCTCCGAACAAAGACATTAATCCTCTACCCAAACCTTTTTTATTTTTTTCTTCAACCATTTATTCTCCTTTTCTGTTCCTTTGGTCTAAAAATTCTTTTGCAAGGCTTATATAGGATTGACTACCTAGACATGCCTTGTCATAGACGATGCATGGAACACCATGTGATGGAGCTTCTGACAATCTTACGTTCCTAGGTATTACTGTTTTGTAAACTTTGTCCTTAAAGTATTTTCTAGCTTCATCGTCCACCTGGGTTGATAGTTTATTTCTTTTGTCAAACATTGTTAAAAGAATTCCTCTAATGTTTAAAGTAGGATTTAAATTAATTTTAATTCTCTCAATAGTTTTTACTAATTGTGAAATTCCTTCTAGTGCAAAGAATTCTGTCTGAAGCGGTACTAGCAATTCATCTGCTACAACTAACGACATAACTGTAAGCAAACTTAGAGATGGAGGACAGTCAATAAAAATATTTTCATATTTATCAAGAAAATCTTTATTTTTTTCCCTCAATATTTCTTTTAACAGGAAAGCTCTGTTGGGATCGTTTGCAGTTTCCACTTCTAGACCTGATAAATTGACGTTTGAGCCAATGATATCAAGGTTTTTAACGCAACTCTCTTGTATACTTCTTTTTAGGTCAGATTGACCTATAATAATTTTATAGATATTTTTACTATTTTCGTTGTTTGATCTTCCAAGCCCAGTCGTAGCATTTCCTTGCGGATCTAAATCGATAACTAATATTTTTTTTCCAAGTTGAGCTAAAGCTGTAGAAAGATTAACTACAGTTGTAGTTTTACCCACTCCGCCCTTCTGGTTAATTACTGAAATTATTTTTTTCATTTATTTTTTTATTTTTATTATTACTATTTTTGAATCTGGGCTAGTAATACTTTTCTCAAGACTATAGCTGTAATTAAAATTATTGTTAAGCTTTTTTATTTCTACTTCTGCATTTCTTCCTTTTAGTATAATAAGTTTGTGATTAACTTTTACTATTTCACGTGAAATACGGATATTTTCTTCTAGTTTTTTAAAAGCCCTCGAAACTACATATTCACTACTAATAATATGTGAAAAATAGTCCCCCTGAAATATATCGGCTTTTATATTAAGATTTCTGCATAAATCTATTAGAAATTTCGTTTTAACTCTTGATTTATCATATAGTTTCACGTGAAACTTGTCATTTTTGTTAAATATAGCTAGAACTATTCCTGGGAATCCACCTCCTGTTCCAAGGTCTGACAGACTCATTCCATCATTAAATTCTATAAATTTAGTTATTTGAGCTGAATCTAATATATGTCTATCCCATATATTTTCAATTGTAGACCTGCCTATTAAATTAAATTTTTGGTTATATTCTATTACTTTTTTACAAAAAGTATCTAATTTATATAAAGCATCCTGAGTAAAGTGAAGGTCGTTAAGTAAAATTAACTTGGCTTCTTTTTCTGTCATTAAGCAGAAACTTTATATCTACTTTTTTTTACAAAAGCTAAAAGTATAATTGCTGCAGCAGGGGTTACTCCATCTATTCTTAGAGCTTGACCAAGTGTTTTTGGTTTTATTAGTTTTAATTTAGATTTGACTTCATTAGAAAGACCACTAAAAGTGTCATAATTAATATCATCAGGAATAGATATTGATTCATCTTTCTTAAAAGCAGCAATATCGTAAGACTGTTTTTTTAAGTATCCAGAGTAATGAGCATCTATTTCTACTTGTTCGTCTATATATTTATCATATTGGGGTATATCGCCCCATATTTTTCTTAATTTATTTAAACTAACGTCCTTTTGAGATAGTACTTCTATGCCGTTTCTTTTAACACCGTCCATTGCGATTTTGATAGAATATTTAGATGCAGCATTCGGAGATATCAAATTAGACTTCAAGGCATCAAGTACTGAAATTAATTTTTTTTGTTTCTCTAAAAATCTATTTTGTCTTGCTTGTTGAATTAGATTAATTTTAATTCCCAGAGGTGTTAATCTTTGGTCAGCATTATCAGCTCGAAGTGAAAGTCTATACTCGGCTCTTGAAGTAAACATTCGATAAGGTTCAGATACTCCTTTTGTGATCAAGTCGTCGATCATGACTCCTATGTAGGATTCTGATCTGTCTAAAACAAATTCATTTTCTTGTTTTATTTTTAAAGCTGCATTAATTCCGGCTATCAATCCTTGAGCAGCAGCTTCCTCATATCCTGTAGTTCCATTTACTTGTCCTGCTAAATATAAACTACTAATTTTTTTAAGTTCAAGTGTTGACTTTAACTCTCGCGGATCAATATAATCATACTCGATTGCATATCCTGCTCTTATCATCTTTACTTCCTCCAAACCTTTGATTTTAAACAACATTCTAAGTTGTATATCCTCTGGAAGAGAGGTAGATATACCATTTGGGTAAATAGTATTGTCCTTTAATCCTTCTGGCTCAAGAAAAATTTGATGCTGATTTTTTTCTTTAAACTTAACAATCTTATCTTCTATAGATGGACAATATCTAGGACCAATACCCTTGATATTGCCAGAGTACATAGCACTGAGGTGTATGTTGTCATTTATTATTTTATGGACTTCATTATTTGTATGCGTAACACCACAACTTATTTGCTTATTGTTTAGGCTATTTGTTAAAAAGGAGAAAAAATAAGGATCAGGGTCAGCTTCCTGCTTTTCGATCTCATCGTAATTAATCGTAGACCCATCTAGTCGAGGCGGTGTACCTGTCTTAAGTCTTCCAAGCCCAATGTTGTATTTTTTTAACTGTTCACTTAATCCAATCGAAGGCTTCTCATCAAATCTTCCTGCAGGTATTTGTTTCTGACCAATATGTATAAGGCCGTTTAAAAAAGTCCCTGTTGTTAAGATTAATTGCTTACAAGAAATTTTCTTACCACTCTCGCAGATAAAGCCTATTATTTTATTAATTTTATCATCAATTAAAAATTTAATTACTGGATCAGCAACCACTGTTAAGTTTTTATAATTTAATAAAATTTTTTGCATGTGTTCTTTATAAAGTGATCTGTCTGATTGTGTACGAGGCCCTCTTACAGCTGGACCTCTGCTTCTATTTAGTAATCTGAATTGGATACCAGACCTATCTGCTACAATGCCCATTACACCGTCTAGGGCATCTATCTCTCTTACAAGGTGACCTTTTCCTAATCCACCTATTGCTGGATTACATGACATTTCACCTATAGTCTCAATTTTATGGGTAAAAAGTGCTGTATTTACACCAATTCTGGCAGATGCTGCAGCAGCCTCGCATCCAGCATGTCCTCCACCGATAACTACCACATCATAGCTAATATCACTCATAAACGAAATGTATTACTCTTAAATAATTTTACAAGATCTTATTTATGCTATTTACCTATACAAAAATCTTTAAAAATTGATCCAAGAATTTCTTCAACATCTACTTTTCCAACTATCGCGCCCAAATGTCTTGTAGCTAACCTAAGATCTTCTGCTGCCATTTCAATGTCTCTGTTTTGATCCTTTTTAAGAAAATTATCTATTTCTTCTAAACAGTCATTTAATTTATTTCTATGTCTCTCTCTGGTTATCAAAACATTGTTTGGCTGTACAAACTTTTTACTTAACTTATCTTTTATTTTGGCTGTAAGTTCAATAATATTAATATTATTTTTAACAGAAACTAGTATTACCTCTGCTTGTTTGAAATTATGATTTTGCTGATTGTTAACATCAGATTTGTTTAAAACAACAATAGAGTCTTTATTAATTAAATTTACAATTTTAGAGTCAATCTTTTTTGACGAATTATCGATCATAATTAGACTCAGATCGGACTCTTTAGATTTGTTAACCGCTAATAAAATACCTTTTTTTTCAATTTCATTCTTTGAAGTTCTTATTCCCGCAGTATCAGCTAATATAACCGGAAAGCCATCAATATTTATATAGACCTCGATAATATCTCTAGTAGTTCCTTTTTCGTTAGAAACGATTGCCGCATCTCTCTTAGACAACAAATTAAGCAATGAAGATTTTCCGGCATTTACTTCCCCTACAATAGACACTTTAAAACCATCTCTAATTTTTTCACCAATCTTGTGATCTTCTAAGATTTTTTTAATATCAACATGTACTTCTTTGATTGATTTTTGAACTTCTTTTAAAACACTTTCTGGAAGATCATCTTCCGCAAAATCAATTTTTGCCTCTATATATGCCAATGACTTAATAAGTTTTTCTCTTAAATTGTTATAATAGATTGATGCGTTTCCTTGAACTAATTTTAAGGATTGCTGTCTTTGTAGTTCAGTTTCAGAGTGGATTAAGTCTCCAATACTTTCCGCTTCCACAAGATCAACTTTGTTATTCTGAAAAGCTATTTTAGTAAACTCGCCAGCGTCTGCTAAACGACAATTTTCTTGCTGAGATAAAACTCTTAAAAAATAAGCAATAACCGCATTACTGCCATGTATGTGAAATTCTACCAAATCGTCACCTGTGAAACTATTTGGCCCAACAAATGCTAATATTAGACCTTCATCTATTAGAACGTTATTTGACGGATCGTAAAATTTACAAAAGTTTACTTCTTTGGTTTTTAATTCTTTTTTCTTTGAAATTAATTTTGAAATCTCCAGTGCATTTTTTCCAGACAATCTGATTATCGCGATACCAGACGGTCCCCTACCAGACGAGAGTGCATAAATGTTCATACGTATTTTATTATTAACACAGTAAAAGTGGGTAAAATTTTAAAAAAATTAACTTGTCTTGTTCATGGATTCAAAGAAATCTGCATTGTTCTTTGTATTTTTAAGCTTCGAGATTAAAAATTCTATTCCGTCCATAGTACCCATAGGACTTATAATTCTTCTTAGAACATTCATTTTAGATAGATCATCTTTTTCAAAAAGAAGTTCCTCCCTTCTTGTCCCAGATCTAGTAATATCTAAAGCAGGATAAATACGTTTGTCAGCAACCTTTCTGTCAAGTATTAGCTCACAGTTACCAGTTCCTTTGAATTCCTCAAAAATTACTTCATCCATTCTAGAACCTGTATCAACTAGAGCAGTTGATATAATTGTTAACGACCCACCTTCTTCGATGTTCCTAGCAGCACCAAAAAATCTCTTAGGTCTTTGTAGCGCATTTGCGTCAACACCACCGGTTAGCACTTTTCCAGAACTTGGAATAACAGCATTATATGCTCTACCGAGTCGTGTTATGGAATCCAGTAAAATTACAACATCTTTTTTGTGCTCTACCAATCTTTTTGCTTTTTCTATTACCATCTCAGCAACCGCAACATGCCGAGACGCTGGTTCATCAAATGTTGAACTAACAACCTCACCTTTAACAGATCTTTGCATGTCTGTGACTTCTTCTGGTCTTTCGTCTATCAACAAAACCATCAAATAACACTCAGGATGATTTGTAGTAATTGATTGTGCAATATTTTGTAAAATTATAGTTTTGCCGGCACGAGGCGGTGAAACAATCAAGGCTCTTTGTCCCTTTCCAATAGGACTAACAAGATCTATTAACCTGGCGGTATTGTCAGGTTTTTTTTCTATTTTAGTTGGCTCAACTTCTAGTGTTATCTTTTTGTTTGGATAAAGGGGTGTTAAATTATCAAAAGCAATTTTGTTTCTACCTTTTTCAGGTTCCTCAAAATTAATTTTTGTTACTTGTAATAACGCAAAATATCTTTCAGCATCTTTCGGCGATCTTATTTCGCCTTCTACAGTATCACCCGTTCTTAGGCCAAATCTTCTAATCTGACTCGGACTTACGTAAATGTCATCTGGACCAGGCAAATAATTTGATTCCATAGCTCTTAAAAAACCAAATCCGTCTGGCAAAAGTTCTAACACGCCTGCGCCAGTAATTCGTTCATTTTTTTCTGCAAGCTTTTTTAAAATTGCAAAAAGGATTTCTTGTTTTCTAAGCGTACTAGGGTTTTCAATGCCAAGTTTTTCAGCTTGAGAAATAAGATCCGCAGGATTTTGTTTTTTTAATTCTTGTAGGTTCATATGTGTTGATGAGATTAAAGAGGTAAGTAAACTAAATATAGGTCTTTTTCTTAAAAATTCAAGCCCTATAATGGTTTAAAAACAACAACAAACACGATACCCACTAAAAGAATAGTAGGAACTTCATTTATAATTCTATAAAATTTAGGGGAATATTTGCTGTAATCTTTTTTAAGATTTTGAAGACAACGAAAAAGAAAATAATGATAAAAAGTTAACAAAATAACCATTACGATTTTTAGCTGCAACCACAAGTACCCAAAGTTTTCAAAACCTATTGAGTGTATTAACAAAAAACCAAACACCCAAGACAAAATCATTGCTGGATTCATGATGTAAAAGAAAAGTCTTCTTTCCATCGTTTTAAAGGTTTCTTTTTTTTCTTCATTGTTAACTGTTTCAGCATGATAGACATATAGCCTAGGAAGATAAAGAAGACCTGCCATCCAAGAAATTGTAGAAATTAAATGTAAAGACTTAAACAATAAATAATAGTTCATTTTATTATAAATTTTGTATTCTTGGACATTTTTTAAATTTTTCAAAACACTTAATTGACGATGTAAATCTTTCGCCGTTGCTAGCTTCTAAAATGCTTGATTTTAACGAATTGATAAAATCTTGATTTGCAGTAACTGCTGGGACTCGAATATATCCTTTTGAGCCGTTGTCTTCGGCTAATTTTTTATATTCAATATCAAGTTCAACTAAGGTTTCTGAGTGTTCAGAAACAAATGCTACAGGAACTACGACTATTATCTTTTGTTTTTTTGCTTCTTCTTTAATGACGTTTTCTGTAGATGGGCCAATCCACTTTAGTGGACCTACACGGCTTTGATAACTCAAAATAAATTTTAAATTTTTTATTGATAATTTTTTTACCAACTCATTAACAGAGTGCTCAACTTGCCATTGATAAGGGTCACCTTGTTTAATCTTGTTTTCTGGCAAACCGTGTGCTGAAAAAACTAAAATTATTTCATTTAGTTTATTTAAATCAATTTTTTTTCTAATCAGGCTAGCATAAGATAAAATAAAATCTTTTTCAGTAGGATAACAACAAATTATCTTAGTCTTAGCCGATAGATTTTCTTTTTTACAGATATCCAGCCATTCTTTAATCGAAGAACCTGATGTAGCGTCAGAGTATTGAGGATAAAGCGGAAGTAAAACTATTTGATCTGGGTTAAATTCTTTTACCTTTTTTATAGTTTCTACTGCACGTGGGTTCCAACACCTCATAACAATAAAACATTTATATTCGTCAGTTTCATTTTGTAAAACTTTGTCTATTGCATTTGCTTGTGCTTGTGTTTCTTGTAAAATTGGTGATTTACCTCCCATTTCAGCGTATATGGCCTTAGCTACTGGTGTGCGTCTTTTGGAAATGAATTTAGCTAAAGGATACCTAAGAAATGATGGCAGACTAATTATTGCTGGATCATTAAATAAATTAAATAAAAAGGGCTGAACAGCATTAAGACTATCAGGACCACCAAGATTAAACAAAATAACAGCTTTTTTCATTTAAAATTACCAACTCTCTTAATAACTTTTTTTAAAATGTTTGGATTTGTCTGTGGCAACAGACCGTGACCCAAGTTGAAAATATATGAGCTTTTTTTAAAAATATTTAAATATCTATCAACCTCACTAAGAATTTCATTTTCTGATTTGAAGAGTATTTTAGGGTCCATTCCACCTTGTATACAGACATTTTTCAAGTTTTCTTTTGCCCAAACAGGATCTATTTCATAATCAAGATTTATACAATCAGGCTTTACTTTTTTGGTAAATTTTAAGTATTCTTTATTTAATCCTCTTGGAAAACAAATAACTGGTGTTCTTTTTTTTTTACAAAAATCAACAATTTTTTTATTTGGTAGATAACAAAAATCATGCAAATTTTTATTTGGAATCAAACCAGCCCAGGAATCAAAAACTTGAACTATGTCAGCACCCGCATTGATTTGATTCTTCAAATGAAGACATAGGTATTCATTAATTTTTTCAATAATTATCTTAAGTTCTGATTTATTTTTTTTTAGTACCTTAAGATTTATTTCATTCTTATTTTTTTTTAAACCGAGCATATAAACAGCAAGAGTCCACGGAGCACCAACGAACGCTATTAATGACTTAGTTTTATCTAATTTTTTTCTTGTTTTTGTTATTGCATCGTAAACAGGTTTTAATTTCTGTGTAAATTTTTTTTTATCATTATTTAAGAAAATTTTTAAATTAAACCTAGATAATATTGGTCCAACATTTTTTTTAAATGAAACTTCTTGCCCTAGTCCATATGGAACCATTAGAATATCAGAAAAAATTATTGCGGCATCAAGATTAAAGCGCTTTATAGGCTGTAATGTAATTTCTGAGCTTAAATTACTATTTAAACAAAGTTTAATAAAATCTTTATTATGAGATCTAATTTTTTGAAATTCAGGAAGATAACGGCCTGCTTGTCTCATAAACCAAACGGGAGTGCAAGAGGGATCTTTTTTTAAAATACAGTTTGTTAATTTTGTCATTAATATAATAATATATTTAAAAGTATATTATTTACTATAGGTCATGTTGGTTACTAATATAACTATTTATACATGTTTTTTAACAATTTACTCCACAGGAAGAAAAAAAAAAACGTTTCTAAATCTATAAAAATTTAATTATTATTAAAATCTGCTCATAAGTTTTTAAACGACTAACATAGAACAAGATGTTAAAAACTTGTTAAGATATGTGGAGAATTTTTTTAGTTAATGAGATTAAATGTATAACAATAACTTATAATAGGTTTGTTAACATAATTATCTATGGGACATAAATACCAAATCAGCTTAATTTCAGATTCTACAGGAGAAACTTTAGACAGAATATTTCTTGCATTAAAATCTCAATTTTCCAACTTTAATTATGAAAAAAAAGAATATGTTTTTATTAGAACAGAAAGTCAGATCGATAAAATTATAAAAGAAAATGAAGACAAAGAAAATTCAATAATTTTATATACAATTGTTGAAACTAAATTAGCCAAATATATTTCTCAAAAGTGTGATCAAGAAAAAATACCAAATTTTAGTATTTTGGGTAACTTGATACTAAATTTTTCCAAACTGTTAAATAAAAAAGCAACGCACATACCAAGTGCTCAACATGTTCTAGATGAAGATTATTACAAAAGAATCGAAGCTATCCAATTTTCTATGGCACATGACGATGGAATGCGCACAGAAGACGTTGAGGAAGCAGACATCATTTTGCTGGGGGTAAGTAGAACCAGCAAAACACCAACTTCTATTTATTTGGCAAACAGGGGATACAAAACTTTAAACATTCCCTTAGTTGTAAATCAAAAGATACCAAATTCACTAAAAGAAAAACCAAATAACTTTTGCGTAATAGGCCTAAATGTTGAAGCACAACGATTATCAGATATTAGGTCCAATAGGTTAGAAGTCATTAAAGACAGCAAAACAAACAATTATTCTAATCTAAGCTTTATCGAAAACGAGATTAAAGATTCTAATAAATTATTTAAGAAATATAATTGGCCAGTTATTGACGTAACAAGAAAGTCTGTAGAGGAAACGGCTGCTTCAATTATTAGAGTTTTTGATATAAAAAAAAGAAAAAAAAATGAAAATAATTTTAGCCTCTAAAAGCGGTGTTAGGAGATTAATATTAGAAAAAAATAATATTAAATGTACCATTGTGCCTTCAAATGTTGATGAAGACCAAGTTAAAGATTCGTTATTAGCTGTTGGCGCAAACCCAATGCTCATATCGAAAAACTTAGCTGAATTAAAATCTACAAAAGTTAGCCGTAAACACCCTAACGAACTAGTTTTAGGAGCCGACAGCGTTATAAGCTTAAACAATGAACTAATTAATAAGCCAAAAACACGTGATGAGAGTTTAGAAATATTAAAAAAACTTAATGGTTCCACACATTACCTAATCACTTCTGTATGTCTGTCTAAAAACGGATCAATGGTTTGGAATTTTACCGATCAATCAGAATTAAAAATGAAAAAGTTATCAGAAAAACAGTTAATTGATTATTTAAAAAAAATTAAAACAGAAACCTTAATAGCATATGGTGTTTATCAGATAGAATCTGGTGGATTGGAACTGTTTGAAAGTATCAACGGAAATATGGAGTCAATTATGGGCCTGCCTATTAAGCAAGTAATAAGCTATATTAAACAAGTTTCATGACAAATAAAAAATTTGGTATTATTGGAAAGCCACTTTCACATTCGTTGTCCCCAGAGTTACATAATTTTTGGTTTAAAAAATATAAAGTCTCAGCAAGCTATTCTCTTTTTGAGATAGAACTAAATGAAATTGAGGAGGTAATTGAAAAGATTAGAAAAAAGGAATTGCATGGAATAAATGTAACGATTCCCTACAAGCAAGCAGTAATTCCCTATCTTGACTTAATAGTAGACGACGCAAAAGAAACTTTGTCTGTAAATACAATAAGCTTGAACGAGGAAGGAAAAATAGTTGGTAATAATACAGATGTTTATGGATTAGAACAGGGGTTTTTAAACAAGTTAAATGTTAAAAATTTAAAACAAAATAAAGTTCTTATTCTAGGTGCTGGAGGTGTGACCCCATCTATTATTTATGCTTTATTAAAAAAGGGGATTAAACAAATATTTATAAGCAACAGAACTTTAAAAAAAGCTGAAGATATCAAAAAAAGGTTTCCCTTTATTGAAATAATAAAATGGGAAAACGTTGATGCAAAAGTTAAAAACATGAGTATAATTGTTAATGCTACAAGCCTTGGACTAAAAGATAACTCTAATTTTAAACAAGAGTTTAAGTCTATAAGAAATAATCTAATTTATTTTGATATTATTTACAATCCTAGAGAAACAATGATGTTAAAAAAGTTTAAAAGAAAAGAAATAGAAACACACAATGGTTTAGAGATGTTTATTTTTCAGGGACAAAAATCATTTTCTTTGTGGAATAAAATTAAGCCTGAGTTGGACGAAGCACTAATACAAACACTAGTATCGAAACTTAGATGACCATCATAGGAATTACAGGATCTATAGCTTCAGGCAAATCAACAGTTGCAAAACTTATTGCAAAAAAAAAGTATCCACTGTTTGATGCCGACAAGGTTGTGTCAAATTTATATAAAAGAAAAAAATTTATTAAACTATTAGTTAAAAAATTTAATTTAAATGATGGAAAAAATATTAAAAATCAAATAAGAACACTTATTAAAAAAAATAAAACTCAACTTAAAATTTTAGAAGCCATTATTCATCCGTTCGTACGAAAAGAAATGAATATTTTTTTAAAAATAAAAAATAAAATTTTAGTTTTAGAAATTCCATTATTAATAGAAAGTAAGCTTAATAAATATTTTGATAAGATAGTCTTTGTTGATGCAAAAAAAAAAATAAGATTAAAAAGATATCTCACAATAAATAGCAATAAAAATACATTTGAAATTTTAAATAAAAGACAAATATCTCCTATTAAAAAAAAGTCTTTAAGTGATATCGTAATTAATAATAATTATTCATTACCAATTTTAAAAAAAAATGTTAGAAAATTTATAAAAATTTATGAATGAAATATTTCTAGATACCGAAACAACAGGTTTATCCCCGTACGATAAACACAAAATAGTAGAAATAGCATGTATTGAAACTAACGATTTAACGACAACAAATAGGGTTTTTCATAAAATAATAAACCCGATGCGGGATGTTCCTGAAGGGGCTTATAAAGTTCACGGATTTTCAACTGAATTCTTAAAAAACAAAGAAACTTTTGACAAAGTAGCAAATGAGTTTCTTGAATTTATTAAAAATAAAAAAATTATAATTCATAATGCAAATTTTGATCTTAGTTTTTTAAATTATGAATTAAAGTTAATTCGGAAGAATGAAATTAAAAGAGATAATATTATTGATAGTTTAGAAATAGCACGGGGCAAATTTCCTGGAACGTCTAATTCTCTCGATGCGCTTTGTAAAAGATTTGGAATAGACCTTTCAAGACGAACTAAGCACAATGCTCTTCTAGACTGTGAGCTGCTAAGAGAAGTTTATATAAATTTACTCGATGCTAAAGAGCCAAAGCTTTTCTCTGCAAATGAAAAATTAGCCGATATTACAAAAAATAAAATAAATATTAGTAAAAATTACTGCAAAATAATAATTCAACCTACATTGGAAGAAATAAAACTGCACAAAGATTTTTTAAAAAAAGAGCTAAAAAAAAATTATTATTGAATAACTCTTTGTAGATATAATTCCTTAAAATTAATTTTTTCTTCAATTTGAATTTTATTAAAACCAGATTTTTTAAATAACAAAATAAATAAAGATCTTATTTCAGGATAAATTTCATTTGGAACTTTAATTAAAATAATTTCCTCAAGAGATTTCTTTTCTGTTAAGTCTCCTTCAATTTCAATAATAGTTGAAAAAACAATTTTAGTTTCAATTCTTTCCAAACTATCTTTGGTTAGCTTCAAAGAAAGCGTAACTATAACTTCTACGATTGTGTCTTTGAATCGGTGGCTTTTGATGTCAATATTTATCTTATAATTTGAAATATTTTTTTCTAAAGTGAAAAAAACTTGTGGATTAGGTATTTCGAATTTTAAATCTTTTATATATTTACCTACTATTTTATAATTCATCTTTTTTTATTTTTTCATCAACGATATCGCCATCTATAATATCTTTATTAACATTTGTTTTTTTTTTATAACTTTTTTTTAGCCAATAATTTATTATTATTTTTCTTGTAAAGGGAATAATTAATAAAAATCCAACTCCATCAGAAATAAATCCGGGTAAAATTAGTAGAGTAGCTGCTAAGGCTATTGATGCACCAGAAAATATTTCGTACAGAGGAATTTTATTTTTATATAAATTAGTCATACCCGACCTAATAGTATTTATGCCCTCTGCTTTGGCGTAATAAATACCAACAATGGCTGTAAAAAAGATTGTAACAATTGTATTAAAAGTCCCAATTTGTTGACCAATTTTAATCATTAGCGTTATTTCTAAAATTGGCAATCCGATAATTATTAATAAAAGTGTGTTCATTTGCTTCTTACAAAAATATATTATTAATGTATATTTATCAAATAATGAGCAACAATTTCGGCTTTATTGACATAATTTTATTAGCTATGATCGCAGGATTTATTATTTTGCGTCTAAGAAATATCTTAGGTAGGAAAACTGGCCATGAAGGTAAAAGTTCAAGCGTTTTTGATGAAAAAAAATATACCCAATTTAACCCTGAGATAAAAAGTAAACCATTTTCAAAAGATAAATTAGAAGGTCACGAAAAAAAAGAATTCTTGAAAGGAGCAGAACTCGCCTATGAAAGCATTATAACTTCTTTTGCAAAAGGCAAGAAAGAAGATCTTAAAAAGCTTTTAACAAAAGAGATTTATGCTAGTTTTGAGCAAGCGGTTGATAATAGAAACAAAGAAAACATAAGATCAGAACTTACTTTTATTGGAATCAAAGAATCAAATGTAGAAAAATTCGAAAAAATAAATAATGATTTTTTTGCAACGGTTAAAATTATTTGTGAAATAATATCTGTTAAAAAAGATAAAAACAATAATATTTTTGAAGGTGATCCCGATAAAATTAAAACAGTCACAGATCATTGGAAATTTACAAAAAGTATCGATAGTAAAATGCCGAATTGGTTCTTAGCTGAAATTATTAGTAAGTGAAAAAAAAAGAATTATCAGGTTTAGATAAAGCTTACTGGGACGAATATCTTAAAGATCCTAAAGATATTTATGACAAAGAACTAGAGGACAAAAATATACCTAGCCCAAATTATAGATTTCATTTTGATTTACATGGCTTTACACTATTAGATGCAAATCAAAAAGTGCGAGAGCTAATAATTAAGTATCAAGACAAAGGCTTTAGAGAAATACTATTGATTACTGGTAAGGGATTGCATTCCAATACCGATCAAAATACTTATGTTTCTAAAACATTAAGTAAATTAAAATATTCAGTCCCAGAATATATAAATTCGCAGAAAGATTTAACAGATAAAATTCTTAGTATTGAAGCTGCATCTATAAGCAACGGTGGTGAAGGTGCTCTTATTATTAAGTTAAAAAAATTATAATATAAACTTACTTAAATCAGTATCTTTTGTTAATTCACCAAGATTTTTTTCAATATATTTTTTGTCTATTATAATTTTTTCTCCAGAACGATCTGAAGCAGTAAAGCTAATATCGTCTAAAACTTTCTCCAATAGTGTATGTAGCCGTCTCGCACCTATATTTTCTACTGATGCATTTACTTCTGCAGACACTTTTGCCAATATATCAATTCCATCATCTGTAAATTCTAAATGAACGTTCTCTGTTCTTAGTAAAGCAACATATTGTTTGATTAAACTATTATCTGGTTCTTTTAGAATTCTTTTAAAATCATCTTCTGTTAAAGCATTTAACTCTACTCTTATGGGTAAACGACCTTGAAGTTCAGGCAATAAATCAGATGGTTTTGCAAGTTGAAAAGCTCCAGATGCAATAAATAAAATATGATCTGTTTTAATCGGACCATGTTTTGTGTTAACTGTTGTCCCTTCGATTAAAGGTAATAGGTCTCTTTGAACACCTTCTCTAGAAACATCACCACCGGTGCGATCACCTCGTGCTGAGATTTTATCAATTTCATCTAAAAAAACTATACCATTGTCCTCTGTAGCTTTTTTAGCTTCACTTACTATTTTATCTTGTTCAATTAACTTGTCTGATTCTTGTGCTATTAAAATATCGTGGGACTCTTTTACATTCATTTTTTTCTTTTTTGCTTTCTGTCCCATTGATTTACCAAACATCTCAGAGACATTAATCATGCCAACATTGGCCCCAGACATGCCTGGAATTTCAAAGCCTTGCATATTAGATGAGCTTTCATTTACTTCTATTTCTATTTCGTTTTCATCTAAATCCCCACTTCTAAGTCTTTTCCTAAAACTTTCCTTCGTAGCTGTACTCGCTTTATTTCCAACCAAAGCGTCTAAAACTTTTTCTTCCGCTAATAGTTGAGCCTTAACATGAACTTCTTTTCTTTTTTTTTCTTTTTCTAAAGCAATAGCTATTTCAATTAAATCTCTAATAATCTGTTCCACATCTCTTCCAACATAACCAACTTCTGTAAATCTAGTTGCTTCTACTTTAATAAAAGGAGCTTCAGCTAATTTTGATAGTCGTCTAGAGATTTCTGTTTTTCCAACTCCTGTTGGTCCAATCATTAAAATATTTTTTGGCAAAACTTCTTCTCGCATTTGTTCGTCAAGAGCCTGTCTTCTCCATCTGTTACGCAATGCAACAGCAACTGCCTTTTTTGCATTTGTTTGACCAATAACATATCGATCTAGTTCAGATACAATTTCTCTGGGTGATAAAGCACTTACAGTAGAATTTTCTTTTTTTTTATTTTCTTTAACTAAATTTAAATTTGTAATTTTAGTTGTATCTGACATTTTTAAACCTTTTCCACAGTAATATTATTATTTGTAAAAACACAAATCTCGGAAGCTATTTTTATAGATTGTCGTGCAACTTCTTCTGCTGTGAGATCATTTTTGATTAAAACCTTAGCAGCCGCCAAAGCGTAGTTACCTCCCGACCCTATTGCAATAATATTATCTTCTGGTTCCAAGACATCTCCTGTGCCAGAAATAATAAAACTATGTTCTTTGTCGGCAACAGCCATTAGGGCTTCAAGTCTTCTTAAATATTTATCTGTTCTCCAGTCTTTTGCAAGTTCTACAGCTGCCCTTGGAAGATTGCCTGCATGTTTTTCAAGCTTGGCTTCCAGTCTTTCAAATAAAGTTAATGCGTCAGAAGTAGATCCAGCAAATCCTGCTATCACACCACGTTTTTCAATTTTTCTAACTTTTTTGGCATTACTTTTTAGCACTGTATTTCCAAGACTAACTTGGCCATCACCAGCTACTACAGTTTCACTATTTTTTCTCAGCAAAACAATTGTAGTTCCATGCCATTTTTCACTAGTATTCATACATTGTATGTGGCTATTAATTCTATATCTTCAATAGATAAGTCGTGTTTATTGATAAAATCCAAATTTCGCTATATATCATTGAATAAATTCACTATTAATTTATGAGTAGAAAAGCAAAAATTTCCAGAAAAACTAAAGAAACAAGTATTGCTGTTGAAGTTAATATTGACGGCAAAGGAAAATATAAAATTGATACTGGAATAGGTTTTTTAGACCATATGTTAGAGCAACTTTCTAAACATTCTTTAATGGATATCACTGTTAAGGCTAAAGGTGATACGCACATAGATCTACATCACACTACTGAGGATACAGGTATAGCAATCGGAGAAGCCATTAACAAAGCCGCAGGAAACCGTAGAGGAATAAAAAGATATGCTTCTTCAATGATTCCAATGGACGAAACACTGAGTAGAGTTTCAATTGACGTATCTAATCGACCTTATCTTATTTGGAAAGTTAATTTAAAAGTTGAAAAGTTGGGAGAAATGGATACGGAACTTTTTAAAGAATGGTTCCAAGCTTTCTCACAATCTGCAGGAATTACTTTACACGTTGAGAATATATATGGCGAAAATAGCCATCACAAGATTGAATCTTGCTATAAAGGTTTAGCTAGATCTTTAAAGGATGCATTTACAATTGACAAAAGAATCAAAAATTCTGTGCCATCAACTAAAGGCAAACTTTAAATATTAATGTT
>CESI01081826.1_pt1 | contig 27518 bp, 22 predicted proteins | sample 356301 | NCBI WGS metagenome assembly CESI01 (sample SAMEA2621423, study PRJEB7988) | marine metagenome | biome: marine biome (ENVO:00000447); feature: deep chlorophyll maximum layer (ENVO:xxxxxxxx); material: "saline water (ENVO:00002010), including plankton (ENVO:xxxxxxxx)" | depth 40 m | reverse complement strand
TTCTTGGCCCCTGGTCCGGAGTTTCTCCTTGGGCATCAGAACACCAACTGGCAGGGCGATCAAGTACGAGATTTTGCGACTGAATTTGCCAATGAAGGGTGGTTGCAGTCGGAAGCAGTTCAGAACCAGCAATACACGCAAACTTACCAGGAGACTTTTAATGTTAGAGCGAATTTGGAACCCATCAAATACCTCAAGATTGAGCTGACGGCTAACCGTAATATTTCCCAGAACTACACGAGTTTCTTCCGCTACGATGAAAACGTTGGTGATTTCATTTATGAATCGCCGAATGAGGTGGGGCAATTCTCGGCGACTGTGATGAGCTGGAATACAGCATTTGTAGAAGACGATGTAGATGATGCATTCAATTCGGATACGTGGGATTACTTCCTAAAGCAGGCTCGTCTCAAGGTTTCTGAGCGTCTCAATGATGCAACGTATCAATTGGACGCACCTGAGAATACGGGCTATTACAGTGGGTTTGGAGCCACAAGTCAGGACGTGACCATTCCAGCATTCATTTCGGCGTATCTTGGTTTAGATGCCGAAGATGTACCGCTGGATGTATTCAATACTCCAATCGCTCCGAACTGGCGAGTCACCTTTGATGGACTCACCAAGAATGCGTTCTTCAAGCAATACTTCAAGCGATTCAATTTGAGCCATAGTTACCGTTCAACTTTGACGACAAATTACGTGACCAACCTGAATTATGAGGAGGATGCCTTGGGCAACCCGACGGCTATCGACCAGAGTGAATTCGGCAACTACATTTCAGACCGTCAATTCAATGTGGTTAGCCTCAGCGAGCAGTTATCACCTTTGCTGGGAGTTGATATGACTTTCAATACAGAAGCAGAAAACGAACCGCAGTTAAAAGTGGAATTGAAGCGCGACCGGAATGTCGCCTTTGGCCTAACCAACTTTCAAATCACAGAAACCAAGAGCAATGCGCTGGTGATAGGCTTCGGTTATAAATTCAAAGATGTTCCCAATCCTTTCATCAAGACTTACGGTAAGCTCCCCGTGAAGATGCTAAAAGAGACAGACCTGGTGCTCCGTGTAGATTTAAATATTCGCGACAATCGCACCATTATTCGGAAGATGGAGGAACGACAAAATCAAGTTACTGCTGGGCAAAACTTGGTTTCTATAAAAATGTCTGCCGACTTAGAAATTTCGGATAAAGTGACCATGCGTGCTTTTTACGACCATCAAATCACGAGTCCTTATATATCTACGTCATTTGCTACTTCAAATATTCGTTCTGGAGTAGCTTTGCGCTTCAATTTGAATCAATAACCTATGAATATTCCGCAAAATTTGCGCTATACCAAAGAGCACGAGTGGGTGCGTTTGGAAGGAGACATAGCCACCATTGGGATTACAAATTACGCCCAAGGCGAACTTGGAGATATCGTTTTCATTGAAGTTGAAACGGTGGATGAACAAGTGGCTGCGGATGAAGTATTCGGTTCCATTGAAGCGGTAAAGACGGTAAGTGATTTGTACAGTCCTTTGTCAGGTGAGGTCACGGAGTTCAACGAGGTTTTGGAGGATTCGCCGGAATCGGTCAACAATGACCCGTATGGGGAGGGATGGATTATCAAAATGAAGCTCAACGACGCTTCCGATTACGAAGGTTTGATGTCTGCAGATGATTATGCGAAATTAATCGGCTGATTCAGTTGAAATCATGAGGGGAGACCTCAACGATACAGGAATAGAACGGGAGTTTCAATGGCGCCATTCCGTTGTGCCTTTGTTTTGGGGGCTCTTAATCTTGGGCTTGCATGCTGTCCCCGGGAAAGATCTGTCAAAAGCCACTTGGCTCTGGGAAATGCAGCTTGACAAGCTGCTTCATCTGCTCATGTTCATGCTATTGAGCTCGAGTGTTTTTATCGCATTGGGAAAGTCGGGTTCTATTCGAAAGTACAAATGGTTTGCGTTGAGTGCTCTCTTGATTTACGGTTGTTGCCTGGAAGTTGCTCAAGGAATTTGGTTCGAAGGTCGAACTACAAGTTTTGGTGATTTCCTTGCAGATGGATTGGGCGTCGGCGCAGGCCGACTTCTGTTTCGCTGGATTTACAGATGTTGGAATTAACGCCTCCTTCGGTTAAGTTCACTCATTCTGCTGCTACAATGCCAAAGTTGTCTTAATTTTGAAGCCCAATAGAAAAGCAATATGCTCAGTCGAAAAACTCCTGAAGCGAATCTAGAAAACAAGCGATCGGCTTGGCGAGCCATTGGCTTCGTCGCTTCGTTCTCCTTGTTGTTGAGTGCCTTGGCATGGACATCTTATGATGTGGCCATTACCCGGTCGCTAGACTTTGAAGCGGACTTGCTCGAAGACGAGGAAATTCCCGTCAATATCGTGCAGCCTCCTCCTCCTCCTCCTCCCCCGCAGCAAACTACGGTCATTGAAATTGTTGATGATGAGGAAGAAATCGAGGAAGAGTTGGAGATTGAGGATATCGAACTCGATGAAGACACTGAAATTGAAATCATCGATGATTACGATGAAGATGAAGAGGATGTGCCGTTTATGATTGTCGAAAATATGCCGGCGATGGGGGACTGTAAGAAATTGCGGGGCGATGAGCGCCACCAATGCACACAGCTTGAGATTATCCGGTATGTGTCCAAGAACACCAAGTACCCGCCCATTGCCAAGGATGCAGGCATCCAAGGAACAGTTTTTGTTTACTTTGTTGTAGGAAAGGATGGCAAAGTACGTGACGTGCGTGTTTTGCGTGAAGTCGACTCTCGTCTCGATGCCGAGGCGTCTCGTGTAGTGGAGAGCTTACCGACATTCGAGCCCGGAGAACAGCGTGGGAAATCCGTGAGTGTGCAGTACACCATTCCTGTAAAATTCATTATCCGCTAACATCGGATTCTGCTAGAAAAGCGTGAACGGCTCGGACTCCTTGTTCGAGCCGTTTTTTTATGTCCAAACCGTCGATTAACGCCCAGGTATGCTTTGGGCGTCTCTCGAGCTCATCCAAGTAAAGGCGGTGCAATTTTTTCCGGTCGTTTGCCTCGGGCAATGTTCGCAACGGATCGGGATCCCACGGAATGTTTGGTTCGCAAAGGAGGGTGAAATCCGGCCATTGCTCTAGGTGACTTAACCCGGGCACTTCTGCGTTGAATGCCCAACGGCCCCACAAGCGAATGACTGTAGCATCGGAGTCGGAAATCACAAACGTGGCACCTATTTCGTGAGCGGATAGTTCAGCGCGCTTGCAAGCTTGAAATTGAGCTTCGCCGATTCGTTCAAGGTCTTCTAGCTGTACTTTTCCGCTGCGGACACTGAGGTCTTCGCGTGCCATTTCGCTCGCCACGGATGCCTGAAGAGATACTCCAAGCGCATTTGCAAGGGTTGTTTTTCCGGTGGATTCGACTCCAGTAATGGCAATATGGACGGGACGATTTACCATTGAAAAAAATCAAACCATCCCTCTATGGCAAGCGCCGTGTAAAGAATAAACAATCCCGTTGTCCATCGCATCTTGCGGCTGTGGTAAAGGAAGACAGCAGCTGCATTTACCACAATCCAATACAGCCAATTGGCTTCGACAAAGTGAAGCATCCAGTAAGTGGCAAGAAGGCTTCCAATAGTGGTGAACGAATCGAGTCCAGGACGCCATGATTTGCTAAATCGTTTAAGAGCAATGAAGGCAAACGCCCATAAAACCAATCCAATTCCGATGGAGATAAGGTGTGTGCTCCAGGCAACTACTGGAAGTGGATCAGGCCAACTTCCTTGCACAGCTATCATTCCATAGCCCGCCATCACGAGGTAATAGATCCAGAGGGCAGATTCTGCTACTATTTGCCTTTGCCAGCAAATGAGCAGGTAAAGTGCCGACCCAGCTGCCGCTGCTATGAAGCTCCACGTTGCCGCGTTCATGTAGCCAATGGTGTAGGCTAAGTTTAGGCCTGCGGCGACTGGCTCTCCCCATCGGTGCCAGTGCATTCGATTGCGAAATTCGCTCGGCATTACTCTTTAAATTCACAACGGCAAGGAGCCGATAGGATTAGTTCCACTTCTTGCGATAACCAGCTACGCAGGGCTTCCTGTTCTTCGAAAACCATGTCGTTATGGAGCAGATCTAATTTGCCTAGATTTTGAAGATCACTTAGTGAGGCTGGAAAATACTCAAGGACATTGGCCCAAAGTTCCAGCGATTTTAACGCGCGCATGTTGTCGATGTTTAATGGAATGGAGTCAATCATATTGTCCCCCAATTCAAGTGTGACGATGTGATCCATCCGTGTTAGCACCATTGGGAAGCTCTCAATTTGATTGTAGTTAGCGGATAATCGTTCGAGAAATATGAATTGCTCCAATTCAGGACCAAGCGTTTTAATTCGGTTCCGATCCAATATGATTTCGCGAAGCTCGGTCCATTCGGAAATTTCAGCGGGGATTGCTTTTAATTTTTGCTTGCTCAGATCCAGCCTAAAAATGGGGGTTCCGTTTGACCGTGCTTTAGAGGCCGCTGAAATGCTGCGGAATACAGTAGAGTTTTCCCATTCGATGGTTTCAGTCTCTTGTGCTTGAATCACAACGCATGGTCCCCACAAAAATCCGAGAAAAACACCGAGAATCACCGCTCTCACAAGCCTTTTGATATCGCATGGCTTGATGCACTTTGTGAATGAATCGATAAATGATTGCGTGCTCATGGATGAGATGGCTGCAGGGGGATTTTCATAGTCTCGAGATAAGAACGCACATCTTTCTCATCTTGTTGCAACTGCTGCATCAGCGGCTTCAATCCATTAAATTCAATTTCGTCCCGCATGCGTCGCATGAATCGGAGGTCAATTAACTCGTTGTAGCATTGCCTTCCTCCTTGTAACAAATGCACTTCAATGTGCTGCTGCATCGAGCCTGTTGAAACGGTGGGGCGCGTACCGATATTGACCATGGCGGGATTCCAATCGTCTTCCCCTTCTATTTTGGCAAAGACGGCATAAACACCTGATGCCGGCACCAACTTCAGGGGTTGTTCAATGCTGAGATTCGCCGTGGGATAGCCGAGTTTTCTTCCCAGTTGTTCTCCGCGCTGAACGCGTCCAAGAAGTGGGTAAGGAGCGTTGAGCCACGTGCGGGCTTTGGCAACGTGACCAGCTTGTAGCGCCTCTCTTACCTTGGTGGAACTGACCTTGGTCTCTTCAATGGTTTGGGCGGGCAATTCTTCAACGCTAAAGCCGTAGACCTTTCCCAAATTGACAAGCGATTCAAATGAACCCTCACGATTTCGACCGAAACGATGATCATAGCCAATGATGACTTTTTGCGGTCGGATTCCTTCAGCAAATAAATCTCGGACATATTCCAAAGGAGTTTTGCGCGAGAACTCCTCCGTAAAAGGATGGATAACGAGGTGGTCGAGTCCCGCTTCGTTTAGCAGTGTTTTGCGCTCTTCGATTGTGTTCAGCAGCTTGAGTTGATGCTGCTCAGGATGCAACACCGTTCGTGGATGAGGTTGGAAAGTTAGCAGCACGGATTCGCCGCCCATCTCGCGGGCTCGTTTTGTGAGCAAGTCAATGACGGCGCGGTGACCAATGTGCACTCCATCGAACGTTCCAACGGTTAAAACCACAGGAGCGTCCGACCTAAAATCGCTTGCATTGAAGTGTACTTTCACTTTTACAAAGATAGGTTGGTAAACTAGGGTAAACGCTCGTACTTTTGCACCGAAATTAATCAGCGCATTCACCACTTTGCTCATGTCTAAAAAAGGATCCATTTCCCAAATCATCGGCCCAGTCGTCGACGTTAGTTTTCCAGCAGGTGTTCCCCTTCCGAGAATTCTCGATGCTTTAACCGTCGAGCGAGAAGGAGGAAATTTAATTCTTGAAACCCAAAAACACATTGGTGAAGACACCGTCCGTGCCATCTCTATGGACTCAACGGAAGGTCTTTCAAGGGGCATGTCTGTTGTCGGAAATGGCAAAGGCATTTGCATGCCAACTGGAGAGCAGATAAAAGGCCGGCTCTTCAACGTTGTGGGTGAAGCCATTGATGGAATTGGCGGAATAGAAATTGGCGATGGAGGACGTGAAATCCACCAAGATGCGCCAAGGTTCGAAGACCTCTCGACTGCAACGGAGGTTCTGTTCACAGGAATTAAGGTGATTGATTTGATTGAGCCTTATGCGAAAGGAGGAAAGATTGGACTGTTCGGTGGAGCAGGGGTAGGGAAGACGGTATTGATCATGGAACTGATCAATAACATTGCGAAAGGTTATGAGGGAATCTCAGTATTCGCTGGAGTCGGCGAACGTACTCGTGAAGGGAATGACCTGTTGCGTGAGATGATTGAGTCGGGTGTAATTAAATATGGTAAGGAGTTCGAAGAGAGCATGGAAGCAGGAGGTTGGGACCTTTCAAAGGTGGATACCAAAGAACTTGCGAGCTCTCAGGCTACTTTGGTGTTTGGTCAAATGAATGAGCCTCCGGGAGCACGTGCACGAGTAGCTCTATCAGGTCTGACAGTAGCGGAATATTTCAGGGATGGTGATGAGGAGTCTGGAGGTCGGGACATTCTATTTTTCATTGACAATATCTTCCGTTTTACTCAAGCGGGTTCAGAGGTTTCTGCACTGCTTGGACGAATGCCTTCAGCGGTAGGTTACCAGCCGACTTTGGCGTCAGAAATGGGAGCAATGCAGGAGAGAATCACTTCCACAAAACGTGGTTCGATTACCTCCGTTCAAGCTGTCTACGTGCCAGCAGATGATTTGACTGATCCAGCTCCAGCAACTACGTTTGCCCACTTGGATGCTACAACGGTTTTGTCACGAAAGATTGCTTCTCTCGGAATCTATCCAGCGGTAGATCCACTCGATTCGACATCACGGATCTTAACGCCAGACATTGTTGGAGAGGAACACTATAAGTGCGCTCAGGACGTGAAAGAAACCTTACAGCGATACAAGGAATTACAGGATATCATTGCCATCTTGGGAATGGACGAATTGTCAGAAGAAGACAAGCAAACAGTTTACCGAGCCCGTCGAATCAGTAGATTCCTGTCTCAACCCTTCCACGTGGCAGAGCAGTTTACTGGAATCCAAGGTTCATTGGTTTCTATCGAGGACACGATCAAAGGATTCCAACGCATCTTGAGTGGTGATTTGGATCACTTACCAGAAGCGGCTTTCAACCTGAAAGGAACCATTGAGGAAGTGATTGTGGCAGGAGAGAAAATGATGGCCGAGGCCTGATTTCGAAATGATGACGGTACACATCCTTACCCCCGACGAGACGCTGTTCAGCGGAGACGCTGTCTATGTAGGTTTGCCAGGATCTGATGGGAGCATGGGCATCATGGAGCGGCATGCTCCAATGATTACCACGTTGAAATCTGGAAACGTCCTTGTGCGTACCAGCAATGGTGAAGAAACGTTCGCTGTGAAAGGTGGTACTGTAGAGGTCCTCAATAATGTAGTGACGGTGCTTGCCGCCTAATTAGATCACAGTATTATTTGAAAAAGCCTGACTTTCGAGTCGGGCTTTTTTCATTCATGGTGGTAGGGCTCGCCCTTTAAGATTGTATGGGCTCGGTAAATCTGTTCGATGGCAAACGGTCGAATCATTTGATGCGAAAAAGTCAGCGGACTGAGGCTCCAAAGTTCATGGGCTTTCTCTCGAATGGATGCATCAAAACCATAGGGCCCACCAATGACCCACATCACATGTTTAAGCCCGCGGTTTTGTAATTTACGAAGGTGATCGGCACCTTGTTTGGAAGAACGACTTTTCCCTCGTTCATCCAATAAAATAAGATGATCCACGCCAGGTAAGAGCTTTTCTAATACTTGTGCCTCTGCCTTCATCACTAAGCTAGGGTCTGCTTTGGCTTGCTTCAGCTTGATATCAGGGGTTTCGACAAAGCGAAACTTTCCATAGTGACGAAGCCGCTCCTCATAAACAGAAATGCCTTCAGCAATCCATTTAGCTTGTGTCTTTCCAAGGGCGACCAACGTCATTTGCATACCGCAAAGGTAGTTGATGAGTTTGTTTGTCATCGCATGAAAGATGAGCGCTCGCCTTTATCTTCGCGCCATGCTTACGCCTGAAATGATTGAAATGATTGATTGGTCCTTGCGAGAAGATCTCGGGGAATGCGACCATACCTCTGCTTCTTCTTTGCCGTCTGGATTGCAGCGCGAAGGATGGATCCTAGCCAAGGAAGATGGAGTGGTCGCGGGATTGGAAGTGGCCGAAGAAGTGTTCAAGCAGGTCGATGCAGGGCTTACCACTGAAAAACTCTGCAATGATGGTGATCGCGTGTCAATTGGACAGCCGGTTTTTCGCATTTCGGGCGATGCGATGCGATTGTTAGAAGGCGAACGTTTAGCCTTGAATTTTATTCAAAGAATGAGCGGAATAGCATCGCGAACGGCAGAGGTGATGGATTCGTTTCAAGGCACAAAGTGCAGGGTGTTGGATACACGCAAAACAACCCCAGGACTCCGGGCATTCGAAAAATGGGCCGTTCGATTGGGTGGCGGGACCAACCATAGGATGGGACTGTATGATATGATCTTAATCAAGGACAATCACGTTGACTTCGCTGGTTCTGTGGAGTCAGCGCTGAAGCGTGTTGCGGATTACTTGCAGGAGCTTGGCCGAGACTTGCCTGTGGAAATAGAGGTGAGGGATTCGATGGAGGCGTCTGAAGCTATGCGGATGCAAGCACGCTTAAAGAAGCCGTCTGGTGCGGAGTTGATTGACCGTCTCTTGTTGGACAACCATTCTCCGGCTGAAGTACGGGAACAAGTCGTGCAATGGGGTGATAAGATTGATTTGGAGGCTTCTGGAGGCATTACGCCTTCCAATGCCCGCGAATATGCCCAAACGGGCGTTGATTTTGTTTCAATGGGTTGGTTGACCCACAGCGTAAAATGCATGGATTTTAGCCTCAAATCAACGGACTCCCTCCAATGAGCGAACTTCCACCGCCGCCCGTTCCCGATGGGCCTCTTTTTAAGTGGTTGCAAGCGAATCAAGGTTTTGACCGGTTGCGTCGTTTTTTGCGCAAAATGCGTCCTTGGAAGGATCAGGACATGAATGTATACGATGTGCTGCGCTTCTTCATGCTTGGCTTGGTCAACGGCTCTGTGTCTACCCGTGCAGCGGCCATTAGCTTTCGTTTATTTGTTGCGTTTTTTCCTGCAATGCTCCTCCTTTTGAGTATTGTTCCTTTTACACCGCTTGAAACGGAAGAGGTGCTGTTGAGTTTGGAATACTTTTTTCCAAAGCAAGCCATTGATTTATTTGAGCAGACGGTCACAGATTTAATTGATCAACGGCAGGGAACCTTGCTCTCTGTGGGCGTGGTCTTGTTGCTGTATTATGCTTCGAACAGTGTCAATTCAATCCTTATGGGATTCGGAGAGAGCCCGCACGTTCCTGGCAAACCGAATTGGCTGCTGTTTCGATTGCTTTCTGTCGGACTTATGCTTTTGCTCTCTGTTCTATTGGGTGTGGCAGTTTTTCTCATTGGGTTTGCGGGCGATGCAGCGGAATGGGCGGAAGCTCAGAATTTATTGAGTACTGTAGATATTCCCTTTTTGATGATGGCTCGTTGGATGCTGTCCTTTGCCCTGATGTACGCCACGGTTGCTATTTTGTATAATGCAGGGAATAGAATCAAAAAACGTTGGGAATGGTTTTCGATTGGAGCGACCGCATCTACTTTTTTACTGATTCTTGTGACTTTTGCTTTTTCGTGGTTTATCGGCCAATTTGCTACATACAATAGCCTTTACGGATCACTTGGAACATTGATGATTACACTTTTATGGTTGAATTTCAATAGTTCCATTTTATTATTGGGCTTTGAATTAAATGCAGCCATTCACCGTGTCCAGCGGGATGCTGCGAACGTGGATAAAACAAACTTTGAAACTCCTACAACATGAAATATTTTTCTCTTTTTTTCGCTTGCTTATGCGCTCTCTCGTGTGTGGCTCAAGATGCCAGTCCTGTTCTCGGGAAGTGGAAAACCATCGACGATGAAACGGGTCGTGTAAAAAGCGTAGTGGACATAACTGAGCGAGACGGCTTGCTATACGGTACGGTGATAGAGTTGTTCCGATTGCCAGAAGAAGATCAACATCCTATTTGCTCAGATTGCGAAGACGATCGAAAGGACCAGCCAGCTTTGGGCATGGAAATTGTGCGTGACATGGTCCAAAGCGAAAACATGTCAGAGTGGGAGGACGGAACAATATGCGATCCCAAAAATGGAAAAATTTACGATTGTGAAATGTGGCTCGATGAGGATGACAGCGATTTACTCATGGTGCGAGGCTATATATTTTTTTTGTACCGAACACAGAAGTGGCTGCGCGCAGAAGATTGAAAAAGGCACCGAAAACGATGGCTGGGCCTCCATCAGGGCCACCAGGGAAGACGTAGCTTAATGGCTTGTCTGAGTTCTGGAAAAAATCCAAGGGAATACGAGATGACAAAGCTGCTGCCTGCAGCGAGCGAGCCGAACGTAATCGCCTCTGCGATGGGAGGTACGCCGAGTGTGCCGGCTTCCCAGTGGAATAACCATGCGGACAGCATCGAAATCATCGCCATGAATAAGATGGACCATGTGAATGGATGCACGTGAAATTTTCTCCAGATAATCATTAGACGCCAAGTGTTGTTCCACAGCACGGTACCAAGCGTGGCAAGAGCGGCACCGGCAACTCCCATCTCGAGGATTACCAAAAACACGTAATTCGTCACGAGTGTAAAAAGTACGAGTCCAAGGTTGATGGGGAACACTAATCGGTAGTGTGAGCTGAAGCCCAAATGTGAGTTATTACTGGTATTTAATCCTGATATGACCTTGGCCAATCCGATGCAGACGAAGACCATCTCGAGTCCTCGAAACTTTTCAGGCAGGAGCAGCTGAAACGGTTGAAAACCAGCCCATATGCCCGCCATTATACTGGCCATGAGCAAGAAGTTTACCCGAGCAGAGTTCTGACTTAGTTGCTGCATCTCTGAATTCGAACTGTGGTGAATTTTTGCTGCGACGACTCCTTTTATGATGGATTGAGTGGCACGCATCGGCATGGCCACGACCGAGCCAATAAAGTAGCCCATGGTATATACAGGTACCTCCTCAAGGCCGAGGTACATTCCAACCATGATGTAATCCAGTTGATTGGCTATGATTACAGCGCCTCCAGCGAACAGACTAAAAAAACTGAAGTCCACGAGGGGACGCATTTCCGACCAAGCTATAGGGTCTTTTGCACGGGGCAAATCTCCAAGGACGGGAATCGAGAGCATCAATAAGGATACACACCAAGAAAGGATGTACGCGGGAACAAAGTGTTCCAAAGGCAAATAGCCCAAGAGCAGCGCTCCACCGAGAATGAGGTAACTTCCTTTTTGCCATATTTCGTCGACCCAAGCAATCAGACCCGTTTTGAGTCGCAAAGTGAGCAGTGAACGAAAAACGGCCATTAAGCTCATGATGGCGATGATGACAATAAAACCGCCAACATTGGATTTCAAGAGATCGGAATTGTTGGCATCTATTCTTTGAATCCAAGCTGGACCCCAAACGGAGATGAGTAAGAGGCAGAGACCAATTCCTGTCCCGGCAATCAGCAGAATGGCTTTGAGATGTGTGCCGCGTTTTTCTTCGGGGTAACGACTGAGAAAGCGCACAATAGCCACGGGAGCACCTAAGGTTGCAATAGAAGAACAAATGAGCCCCCAAGAAGTCATGATTCGAAGAAGTCCCCAGATCGCTTCATTGCCCTCAAATGCGCGAGGCAAAACAAAAATCGTGTTTGCGGCACCGAGAAGCAACCCAATGCCCAATGCAATGGATGCGAGTCCGGATTGTTTCGCAATGACACTCATGAAGTCTAAAAGTAATCAGGTAAGGGGTCGAGTACCGCGCAATACGCGCAATACTTGGAGTCGGTTTCATGCAGCAGCCCTTCTTTTGTTTGATGAACTTCGTTCAGTTTATGGCTGATCCAATTGAGCAAGTCAATGGCATGCTGGGGCTCGATGAAGGCCTGGCCGTCGATGGTCAGCGGAATGAGCCCTGCGTGGGCATTTTTGCCGGATCTAATTCCTGTGCGGACATGATTGATTTTTGCGACTTTGTCTGCATGTTGTTTCCCATCAGGCCCGATGGTTTTTAGGGCAATGGCGGCATACATCAACAACTGGAGGGCCTTTCCAGACTTGCCTTCATCTAGTTTTTCGGTCCAAGCTCCCTTTAATTTTAATTCCCGTGCTTCAACGGAACCAGTTTTGTAATCGGTGACAACCACCGTTCCATTCTCAGTGTCAATTCGATCGGCCATTCCGTGCAGCCGAATCTCTGGAAACGCAGTATGGTTATTCGTAAAGGTGTGTCCAAGATTCTCTTCTAACGCTCCAATTTTACGCTCCTCAATTTTCTCCAGTTCTGACATTTCTGCACCAATAAGTTTGACCAAGGTGGCCTCTGCAATCGCTAGATGCAGGTAGTTTTCTCCAGAAGCGGTCAGTTCTCTGTTGTAGTGTTTTTCAACTGATTTTTGGAGCAATGGGGGGATGTGCTCTTTGAAGTGCATGAGCAAATCCCGTGTCATCGGGCGATCGATCATAGCGGCCAGCCCATCCTCTAATACCTGGTGGACGATGGTCCCAAACGTGCCAGAATCCATTTCTTCCTTGAATTCGCGCGGCTCATTCAGTCGTAAAATGTACTGGTAGTAAAAATTGCGTTTACAGGCCATGAAACTGTTCATCGCTGAAGGACTGATTCCACGTTTTGCCCAATTGCTCAATCGTTCTCGTGCGAAGTCATCCCAATTCAAGGGGGCGATTTCGGGGCGAGGATCTGGCAACGGCGCGTAAACAGAAGTTTGTTTTATGGGGAGTAAATCCTTGCCATTGGGTCGAAAGGCGCGCTCCATTTGGAGCAGGTATCGACTTTTTTCTGCCGATTCATCTTCAGCACGGTACACCATGTGCACGTCAGATGCCTGATTCAAAAGCCTGTATGTATAGTAGGCGTATATGGCCTCTTTGTGATGGCGATTGGGCAAATTCCACGCCGAGCGTAAGTCGAATGGGATGAAGCTGTCAGGAACACTTGTTTTGGGCAAATTCCCTTCATTGCAGTCGAGCAAAATGACCCGTTCAAAATCAAGTGCGCGGCTTTCGATTAACCCCATGATTTGAAGTCCCTCCTCGGGTTCTCCTAACAAATCAATGCGGCTTGTCGCAAGACTGGAGAACAATAGACTCCAAACTTCACTGGCAGAATCTAACAATCCATAAGCATCTTGAAAACGCAACAAAACTCCCACGCCACGAGTGACGCGTTCCCAACCAATGGTGGACCAAGGATCAGATTTCTCGCTTTCTTCTAAGGCTTTTGCCAACCCTCGAGACCACGAATCCAACGCTTCCAGCAGCGCAGGCGCTTCAGCAGTTCGGAGTGTGGAAAATGAATCACAAAAATCGGACACGGTGCCGTTGGAGTTGGCTCGCATCCTCTTTGCATTGATCCAAGCCCATTTATTTTTGGCCGCAGCCTGAAGCAATCGGTTGCCGTCCGTTTGAAGTGAAGCTTTGCCCAGAGCAAGCCGAGTCAAGGGCTCACTAAACAGCTGTTGCAGGTCCGAATAATGCCACGAAGTCGTTGATTTTTGTGCCATGGTGCGGACACACTGCAAAAAGGAATGGGCAGGAGTTTCATTCCATGAAAGGCCCATGGTCACGTTGTAGGCAGATTGCATTCCGGTAGGAAGCGACTGCAAAAGCAAGGGAAGTTGTGATCCGTCGGGAAGCACGACAGCGGTCTTGCTCCAGTCTTCTGGATGAATGGATTCTAGGATTTCCCGCACGTATTGGCATTCCATAACCGAGCTGCTGCACCCTACGCTATGAATGGTAGGGGGGGACTGCGCCAGCCGTTTTGATAAGGCGTTGCTTTGGTTTGGAGCGCCCCATCCGCCTTGCTCACGAATGAATAAGCCGGCTTCTATTTCAACCGAGTGGACATAGCTTTCATCGCCATCCCACAGCCAGCTTAACTGTTTGCGAGCTTCAAATTGAATCAAGAACTTACGTTCGGCAGGAGTGAGCGCACTGAGGCCTGCAACGAATACATGCGCCGGACGGAGATTGGTTTTTGTCTCTCCGGCGGTGCGGGCAATGAGCCCAGCATAGCCCAAGTTGTGCTGGAGCAATTTATTTTTAAATCTCAGATACAGAGGTCCTAATTGCAGGTACTGTTTTAAAAATGATCGCTGCGCTTCACCTAAACTTTTTTCATCAGCAAAGCTCCATTCTTCAATTCCCTCAATATCGCAGAGATTCTGAAACACTTGTGAAGCATCGAGCAAGTGTTGGTCGATTTCATTGAAATCTCTAAGAGCAATTCGTCCCCAAGGCATAAACGATTGAAATGAGCGGGATGCGCTCGATTCATGTGTTTCACTGCCTTCTTTTTGTAATTCTCTCCATGAGGCAAAAAGTTCTGCTTGTGCCGCGAGTGGGTCTAGTGTGCTTAGTCCAGTACTATCGCGCAAGAGGTTATTCAACGTTTTTACTTGAGGAAGCCACCCACTGTCCCTCATCAAGCCCGCCATGATCCGTTCTAATTTTCGCGCTGAACGTGAGCTCGGTACAATCACGAGGCATTCGGTAGGCCGATCGTGAGCCAATACAATGCGCGCAGTGCGCTCCAGGAAGGAAAGTGGAGTGGAAGTTTCAGTCACTGGAGAATCGTTTCAACGGTTCAATTTAAAACCATTGCGAACGAAATCAATGAATTCTTGTCGACCTCTCGCGGTGGTGACGACCTTGGTGACTTCGAACCATGCGGAACGTCGGCCCTTGGGAGAGTTGTTTTTTGGGGCATCTTCTGCTTTGTTTCTTACCAGTGGCGAAATTTCTAAGTGCTTCTTTTCCAAGGGAATTTCATTGTCTGTCAGCACTTGATCGATTTCGTCAGCTGCAGCGAAACGCTGCTTAGCGGATTCCATTCGACCTATTTGTTCCTCCAAAAGTCCCAGATTGTTGTGGGTAATGGCGTCATTTGGATCAAGTTCCAATGCTTTTTCATAATCGGCGATTGCACCGGATAAATCTTTTACGGTTTGCCTCATCCAACCGCGCGCCGCAAAGCGGTATCCATAAACGGGCTGTAAATTGATGGCAGCAGAGAGTAGGTCAATGGATTCTGTAGCGCGTCCATTGTGAAACAATGCAACCGCTCGATCATTTAGGAAATCAGGGTCTGACTGCCATTCATCAGATTCATTCAGGGCATTGTCGTAGGCAATCAATGCGCTGATCCACTGGCCTTGTTCCGCAGAAGAGCGGCCTTGTTTCACAGAAAGGTGTCCTTGGGACTTGGATGAGTGGTCAGGGGAAGACATATTGAAAATAGCTTGTTCAAAAATACAACGACTATTGGTCGCGTTTGTTTCCTTCATACCTCCGAACTTGCTTGAGAAATTATGATGGATTATCCCCAATACAGAGTGCTCGAGGGATCGCAGACCCTCTATGCGATTGAAGGGCCTCACCATGCTGTTGAGTTTCAGCCACTGGGGGAGAATCAATGGATCATGCATAACCACATGGCATCAGATTATCCTCGGTTCTTATGGATTCAAGAATTATTGAGCGAAACGGCAAGTGCAAAAGCCGTTTTGAAAAGAGAATTTACGGAATTGGTCAATGTCCGTAATGTCCGAGGAACATCGTCAAAACGGGGACGCTTCACGGAAGCTGACCTTCCCAACGAACTTCAGATCGGTTCGAACAAACAATTGCAGGAATTGACGACATTCGGAGTGGCTGCGGTTTCGCAGCATTATGTCGCGGTCTGTTCAGATGAAGATGTTCGAAAGGCATTGGTGGCTGCGGATTTGAACCGATGGAAATTGCTGCTGCTGGGCGGAGGTTCCAACGTACTGATGCACTCGGACTGGCAGGGTTTGACGCTCCAGATGAACATCAAAGGCATTGAAGTTTTGAGCGACACGGGCAACCGCATTGAAGTAGTAGTAGGTGCCGGTGAATCATGGCATGAATGGGTAATGCATGCGGTTGAACGGGGATGGAATGGTATTGAAAATTTGGCATTGATTCCGGGATCCGTAGGTGCTTCACCCATGCAGAATATTGGTGCTTATGGGGTTGAAGTAAAGGATTGCTTTCTTTGGCTCGAGGCCATTCACCGCGCGACCGGTGAATTGCGCCGATTTGATCATGCAGCGTGTGAATTTGGTTACCGAGAGAGCATTTTCAAGCAGCGAGAAAAGGACCAATGGGTCATTGTACGTGTGGCCTTTGGGCTCGAAAGGGATGCTCCGTTGCATACCGATTATGGGGCGATACAATCTGAACTCGCGCACCTCGAATCCGAAAATATTACACACAGAGATGTTGCAGAAGCAGTGATTCGTATTCGACAATCAAAGCTACCGGACCCGTCGAAATTGGGCAATGCGGGCAGTTTTTTCAAGAATCCAATTTTGGATCAGGGGTCGTTTCAAAAAATTTATTTAGCTCACCCGCAAGTGGTTCACTATTCCCTTGAAGACGGAACATTTAAGTTGGCTGCTGGTTGGCTAATCGAGCACGCTGGCTGGAAGGGTTACAGGCGTGGGGAATGCGGAGTGCACGAAAGGCAGGCCCTTGTGCTTGTAAATTATGGGCAGGCAACTGGCCACGAAATCGGGCAACTCGCATTGGACATTATAGCTGACGTAAAGTCAAAATATGGCGTGGAACTGAGCCCTGAGGTTAATCAGGTCGGGACGTACGAGAGGGCTAAATGAAATTTACTAGAACCAAGAAAGCCCGGTCGCCTCAATTGATGAATTCAATCGAAACAACCAGGCTTGCATTGTGAATTCCGATCCGCTTAACTATCAGAAAACAGGGCAAGGCAAATAACGCGGTGACTTAGTCCGAGTGCGTTGTTGCGTTCGCCAGTTATAACTCAAAACGATTTCATGGCTTCCACCGGTGGTGGACAAGCCCAATGTGCTCAAGGTCATGTCATAGCTGTATCCAACTTTCCAGTTTTCTTGACCGTAGCCAAGGATGATACTTACGGCGTCAACGTCTGCGCCACCTTCAATGGTGTGCCCAAACGGCAACCCTTGGTACCAAAGTCCGAAGCTCAATGGCTTTGTGTCGTAATACAAGCCCAAGTCCATTTGGTCAAACGGCCCTTGCGCCATATAGTTGAATGCAAAAACCAAATCGCCGTGATGCTTGTTGTGCAAGTAATCGACCAATGGCATGCGGAACCCGCCGTGTACGGAAGCCTTCACATCCATAGGATCGATGAATACGGGATTCAAACTTTCATTCGGGTTGTTCAGGTGATCAAATGAAACTCCTAACCATGTGTATTGTCCGGTTACCAGCATGCCGGCAGCAAAATCAAAGTAGTGCTGAGCAACGCTTGGGCGATCCTCGATGCTCGACACTTGTGGTCCTCGGATTAACTGATCTCCGAAGGTCAATTCTTGCATTTGGATGGAACGCGTAGCCATCCCAGCTTGTAAAGCGGGACGAATGCGCCATCCGTTTCCAAGCGGTATTTCGTAGGCATATTGTCCGGCGATTCGGGTGGTACTCAATCCACCTGCTCCCGCTTCTTCGTTGCTAAAGAGGATTCCAAACCCACTGTTCAAGTTCCGGTTGTACCAGTCATGTGCAACATGCATAGCCACGTAAGAGCCTGGCATTGAAGCCCACTGATTGCGGTAGACGCTGGAGACTCGAGCATCATCGGATGAACCGGCGAATGCGGGATTAACAATCGTAGGGATGGCATTGGACTGCGTGAATCGCAGGTCTTGTGCCAAGGCTTGATTGGACAATAAAATGATGGTCAAAAGACCGATGATGTTAAACGCTTTCATGGCGCGAGGGAATATCAATTGAAATGTCATGGTTCGATTCTTTACTGGACGATAAGGGTTACATCACCGGCCTTGGTAACGCGGTGACCGTTGCTAAATACGGCGGTGGCTTTCCAAGCATATACATCTTGGCGGGCCAATACACCTTCGAAGTATCCGTCCCATCCGATATAGGCATCGGTAGAGCGGAAGACCAATTCTCCCCATTTGTTGAAGATGATCAGTTCGTATTCAACAATCCCCGTGTGATGAGGATGAAATACGTTGTTGTCCAACGCGGCGGGGTCATAGCCACCTCCAGTTCCACCACCGTAAATTGGAGTGAAAGCTGTTGGAAACTCCATGAACCCTCCTGTTGTTGCCTCAACAGCATGTTCCAACGTGTAAGATGTTGGGCAATTGAAGGCGTTGTTTGCTGTCAAGGTGACATCGTAGATGCCAGGCTCTGTATACAGGTGGATAGGATCCGCCTCTGTGCTGACCTGACCATCACCGAAGTTCCAAAGGAACTCGATAGAATCGTCATCCGACAAATTCACAAACTCCACAGGTTGGTCCGGAATAATCACTTCGGTTGGGCTATTTACAAAGGCTGCAGTGGCAGAAGGGAAAACTTCAACAGCACCGTAGTGGATGATTTGTTCTTCCTGGCCTTCGTAACCAATGACAGTAAGGGAAACATTGTATAATCCGGGACGGGTAAATACATGTACCGGAGATTCCTCAGATGTCATTTGGTCATCGTCAAAGTCCCAAACATATCCAGCGCCATGATTCGAGTTGTTCTCGAAGGCTACCATCAGCGGAGCACAGCCGCTTCCGTTACCGACAAAACTAGCTACCGGATGAGGTGACAGGATGTTTATCTGCTCTGTGTGTGCATCCGCGCAGATTCCGTTGTCCACGAGAAGCGTAATGTTGTACGTGCCCCACGAATCAAAGGTGTGAAAGATTGGTTGATCAGCCACGACTTCATCGCCATCACCAAAGCTCCAGTATTGAATCGCACTTGATGACGCTAAGCTGCCGTTATTGATGCCAACAGTGGTGTTGGGATATGTCTGGATTGCGGGCGTCACACTGAAGCTAGCTTCTGGCATCGGATAAACCTCGACACCAACAGAAACGGTGTCAATACACCCGTACGCGCTCAAGGCGATCAATTCCACCTGGAAGGTTTGATCTTCATTCGTGTTGTTCACAAACACATGTGATGGATTGGCTTCATTGGATAGTGCAGAGCCATCATCGAAGTTCCAGATGTACGATGCCGCTCCTTCGGATTGATTGATCAACTGACCATCAACAGGAGAGCATCCCTGAACGACCATGTCAAATTGTGCGTTCAAGTGAGGAGTTACATCAAAAGAAACATTAGAGGTTGCTGTGCAATTGTGATCGTTGGTAACACTCAATTCAGTGGTATACGTGATCAATTCTTCTGTGGGATTGAAGAAAGTCTTGGTGTGCACCGAGTCGTTGATGGAACCAAATTCGCCGTTTCCATAATTCCATGATGTCATGGTATGGCCGATGCTGTTGTTGGCAAAAGTGACGTCAATTGGGTAGCAGCCTTCTAAGCTGTCCAATGTGACTTCCGCAACAGGTCGTCCAAATACGAGGACTTCTGCGGACGTACTGTCCGCGCAGCCTGCTTCGCTGGTAACCAAAAGTGCAACGGTGAATGTGGAATCCTGTATTGAACCACTTGAGAATAAGTGTGTTGGATTCATTTCGTGTGAAATCGTACCGTCTCCAAACGACCATTGAGTCGTTCCTGTTGCGTTTGCAGAATTGTTTGTGAAGTTCGCTTCCAGTGGTGTGCATGCAGCTTCAGGAAAAGCAAAGTCGGCCGTCACTTCTGGATGTACTATGTGGACCAAACCCGATGCTGCTGAACAACCGTATTCGGTGAAAGCCACCTGGGTTAATTCGATGATGAGGTCCTCATTTGTGGTGTTTGTCATGTTCATGACAACACTCTCTGATGGATTGATAAAGTCGTTGCCGGTGCTCAAGCTGATCACTGTGCTGTCGGCATATTGAGCATCATTAAAAATGATCCACTCCTCATCAGAGCATGAAGTTTCCGACGAGGTAGAGAGTGTCAATTCCGGAACAGGATGTACCGTAACCATGATATCTGTGGAATCTTCACATCCAAAAACAGAAGTCACTTCCAATGCAATGGTATGCACCGAGTCAGCGCCAGAGATTCCTTCAAATGTTTCATTGAATTCGGAACCGTTAAAGGTTTCACCATTTAAATTCCAGACGGTTTCAGCAGCATCAGTTGTTTCCAATGCGATGGTCGCTTCTAGGGGAGAGCATCCTTCAATAACACCACTCCAAGCTGCCGAAATGCTTGGGAAAACCGTAATGACTTCCTCATGGACATCGCTGCAACCCAATTCATGATTCGCTGTTAAGCTTACCGTGTATTCCATAACAGTGGCTTCACCCTCAAACGTGTAGAGGATATTATCAAAGCCATCATTGGATTCATTGATTCCATTTCCGAAGTCAATGGAGAAACTGTCCGCTCGTTCGCTCATGTTGACGATAGAGGCTTCAAATGGAGCACAGCCATCTGCTGACGCGGTTGAAAATGCTGCGATTGGCTGCGGTTTAACATAAACGTTAGCACTTGCATTACCGGAGCATCCAAAGGCATTAGATCCCTGAAATAGCACAGGGTAAGAGGCCAAATTCCCGCTAGAGTTGCTCCAGCTATGGGTTGGCGTGCTTTCATTGGAAAATGTTCCGTCACCAAATGACCAGTATGACGAACTGTCAGCGTCCATTTCTGGCATCGTTAAAATCAACTGCGCGCAAGCTTCGGTCTCGGCCAATTCCAAACTGAATTCAGGTGCTGGAAAAACTTCGATGTCCAATGTGCGCTCATCTGTGCATCCGAGGTCGTCGATCGCTAATAGGGTGACAGTAAATACTGCAGGCTCATCTCCGGAGGCATTGAATTCATGGTCAACAGAAGGGTCCAAGTTGAATTCGCCAGGAAGCAAAGCCTCGCCGAAGTTCCAGATATACATATCCCCGAAGGAGCTGTTGTTGTCAAACGTCGTAATTAGAGGTTCACATCCACTGGTATCGGATGCCGTGAAATTGGCAACAGGTTGTGGCTTGATGTGAACTTCTGTGGACGCCGTTCCTGCGCATCCATTTTCCGTTTGAGCGCTGAAGGTGACCGTTGCAGTCATCAAAAGGTCCGTATTATTTTCCCATGTGTGAGAAGGAGCGATTTCACTTGAAGTGGTTCCATCGCCAAAGTTCCAGGCGATACCTTCAAGCCCTGTAACATTAGGCATGGTAAGCGTCAAAGGAGAACAGGCGGAGTCGATTTCAAAAGCAAGAGATAGGACTGGCGACGGAAATACTGCGACCGTTTGGGTTGCTGTGTTTGTGCAACCCAACTCATGGGTTACCGTTAGGGTAACAGCAAAATCGGAGGAGTCACTATTGGCCATGAATTCTTGATCGGCATGTTCTGTAAAAGCAGTTTCTCCGTTTCCGAAATCCCACATGAATTCATTGGCAAGAGTGGTTTCGCTCAAGAAGGAAACAGCAAGCGGCTCGCACCCTGCATTGATGTCAGTATTGAATTGAGCCGAAGGAGAAGGGTTCACTTGTAACAAAGCCACGGCCATTCCTCCACAACCATATTCTGTCTCTGCCTCTAAAGTTATAATCGATGCGACAAGATCATCGGATTCGTTTTCCCAAATGTGTGTTGGTCCGTTTTCGGCGGACGTTGATCCATCGCCGAAATTCCAATCAAAGTTTTGCAATCCCTCAAACGCTGGCAAAGTCAATTCGACCGGTGAGCAAGCTGACGTTACACTAAGATCCAACTCAAAATCAGCAGCGGGATATACAGTTACCGTCTGAGTGGCTACGTCTGAACAACCGAGGTCATCAGTTGCCGTGAGAGTTACCGTATACGTCTCAACTTCCCCTGCAGTGGAGAATGCGTAAGATGCTGTTTGCCCATCGTCAGTAATGCCGTTGTCAAAGTCCCACAAGTAGCTATCAGCATTCGTTGTTGTGTTTTCAAAATTCGCAGCCAAAGGCTCGCATCCATCGATCTCATCTGTGTTGAATGAAGCAACAGGTTGAGGTAGGATGTAGACTGTTTCTGTATGCATATCGGTACAGCCAAAAGCTGATGTTCCAGCGTAGGTAATGGATACGCCCATTAACCCAGTTCCTGTATTTTGGTAAAAGACATTTGGAGTCTCTTCATTGGAAGAGATGCCATTGCCCAAATTCCATTCGTGTGCTGCCGCTCCATTTACAGATGGCAATGTGAATTCCAAAGGGGAACAAACCGAATCTGTTGGCAAAGCAAAGCTGAAATCAGCTTGTGGGTAGACCACAACTGCTTCGAGCGTGGTATCGTTGCAGCCATTTTCTGCGATTGCAATCAACTCAATTGCGGCGTTAACGATGAACTCGCCATTGTTTTCCAATGCAGTTGTCCAATTCGACGTGTCACCGACAGACGTACCATCCAACAACCATTCATAGTCCGTCGCTCCCAGTGAAGCATTGGTGATTACGGGTGTAAATGGAGCGCATCCGGCGTCTGCAGCAATTGAGAAATCTGCAATAGCAGAAGGCAAAGCCTCAATAAAAACTGTTTCAGCAGCGGTGCAACCTTGAGGAGAAGTCGCGGTCACAGAAATGGCATGCACGGGATCTTCATCCAATGCCGTGATTAGTGTTTGCGTTGCTTCGTCCCCTTCAGACGTCGTGGCACCAAAGTTCCAGACAAAGTCACTTGCGAACAAGCCTTCAGCTGTAAGGTTCACATCCAGCGGTGAACAACCCGATTCCACGGATGATACGATCTCAACAGATGGATTGGGATGAACTGAAACTAATTGTGAGGTAGAGGCGGAGCATTCTGGCGATGTAGCAACGAGGGTGACGTTATAGTCTCCGGTGAATGCGTAATTGTTTGAGGGGTTGGACTCGAAACTTTCGTTTCCGTCACCAAATGTCCAATGCCATCCTGTGATGTCAGTGGTCCAATGGATGCTGGACATATCATTAAAACTAGTGGGTTCTCCCTGACAAACGGCATCGAAGCTGAATTCAGGAACGGGCTGAGGGTGAACAGTGATTATTTCTTGAACAGATGTTTTGCAACCATTCCACCCCGTAACAATTAAGGAAACAGGGTGATTTCCAACGGTATCAAATATGACAGGATCCAAAGAAGTACCACTGTCGAACATGGGCATGGGCCCAAAGGTCCAAACATAGATAAAAGCTTCTTCCGCGGATGCCTCAGCTGAGACGACGACAGAGCCGCAGCCTTCAGTGGAAGAAAAAGTCGTTTCTACAATCGGATTGGCCAAAACCTCAACCATAACACTGCTGGTATCAGTGCAGGCTCCATCCATTCCAGGAATAGAGATAACACTAAGGACTTCGTAGTTACCTGAGTTTTGAAAGGTGAAGCTCACATTTCCAGCAGATGTCGGCAAGAAAATATCGTTTGAACCAAAGTTCCAAGTGTATTCCACACCGGAAGCGGCTTGCGTAAATTGGACTGCATTCCCTTGGCAAATCTGTGTTGTATCACTGGATAAATTGCCGGAAGGCATCCCAATGTTATAATGGCCAACGATGGAACACGATCCATCAGCTTCGGAAAGCGTGACAATGTAGTTCGAATCGATTCCATCATACACATGTGACAATGGGAGGTCATCAGAAATAAATGAACCGATGGTCTGAGTTGCTGTCCCATCTCCCCAATCGACGACCAAATCGGCCCATATTGATGTGGTCTGGATTTGAAGCTCGGTGGAACCCGAGCAACTGTACCATGATGGATTGTCTGTGGCAATGCCGTCAGAACCTAGAACTGTCGCGCACTGCGCGAGGATTGTATTCGGCAATAAAATACTGCCCAACAATGCGATTGATATGATTTTTAAGCGGATCATGTCGCCTTTTACGGCAATAATCCCTGTAGGTTTCATTTCAATCGTAAATCAACCTTGAATTTTAACTCTTTGCGGATCACTCCAGCATCTTTTGCACCATTGTGGACACGGCGGGGCACAAATGCGTGTTTTGTTCAGTCAAGTTTAAAATGCCTGCCATGTTTTTGCGATTCGTGTGAGGAAACTCTCGGCATGCTTGCGGGCGAACGTCATATATAGAACATGCGTTTGTATCCATGTCCAAAAAGCTACAGGGCGAAGACTTGAGTACCCAGTCACCATCCTCGTCTCGCCGCAGGTAGTGATGTGAGAATCGTGAGATTGACATCTTTTTCGATTTTGCAATGCGCTGAATGTCACGTTCTTTAAAGATAGGACTAGTCGTTTTGCAGCAATGCCCGCAATCGAGGCAATCGACGGCTTCAAAAACGGCATCATGAGCGGTATGAAAGTTTTCGTCCAACGCCTTTGGCGGCTTATTTCTCCAACGCTTGAATTGCTGCTGAATTGCCTTGCGATTCTTGGCTGACCAAAGCAGCTGAAGGTGCAGTTCCGGTTTCAATGGGGATCTTGGAATCGAGAGTCAGAGACAAATGCAGTATCCGTGAGGGTATGCAAGAAAGCGATAAGGCGCTGTTTCTGGACAGCACTGAGCATCAAGCCTCCGGAGTTGTATTTCATAAATGGATCAATGGTCGTGGAGGGAAGCCCACCTGAATTGTAGTGGTCAATGACATCATCTAAGGTTTGAAAGCGCCCGTCGTGCATGTAAGGCGCCGTTAAGGCAATATTTCGCAGTGTGGGCGTCTTGAATCGACCAGAGTCAAGCGGATTCCCAGACACGCCAGCAAATCCAGGATCATTAATAAACGTGCTATCGAGGCCATTGTTGCGAAACAGATAATCGCTGAATTGCAGCCCCGCCTCGCTGTGGCAATGAAAGCAGTCACCGCCAAATTGTCCTCCTGGCGTGGTTTCGGGGTCACCGCCCTCTCTCAAAAACATCTCATATCCGGCAAACTCTTCGTCTGTAAAGCTGGTTTCACCCCGTCGCCAAAGGTCAAATTTAGAATCGGATGATACCATGGTGCGCAAAAATTGCGCAATGGCCTTGGTCACCAAATCAGGAGTGATTTCCGATGTCCCAAATGCAACAGCGAAACGATTGGGGTAATTCGTTTCTTCCGAAGTGGTCATATTTTGGAGTTTTAAAACCGCATCCTTCCAAGGCAAAGCCATCTCATCAGGATGGGAGACAGGTTCAAGAATTTGCTCTTCAAGGGAGGTTGAGCGGCCATCCCAGAAATACGAAGTGGCCCATCCGAGGTTTACGATGGCCATTGCATTGCGCACGCCCTGGGCTCCGGTAATTCCTGTGCTGTACGGGTTTGGATCTGAAAATCCAGCAGATGGCAAGTGACAGGAACCGCAGCTCATGCTTTCGTCTGCGGAAAGAGATTTTTCCCAAAAAAGCAGACGCCCGAGAGCGATTCCTTCTTCTGTAAGGGGGTTGTCCTCAGGGATGTCCATAGGTGGAAAAAAAGGTGGAATTTCCAGCGTATACGGCGTTGCAATCCCAATGCATGGTGGCTGCTCACAATTGTCCGGATTGCACCGATCGCATCCCGTTAACGAGACAAAGATTAGCAGTGCAATAAGTGCATTTGAGAAGCGTCTGTGCATGGTTATGGATTCAATGTCCAAGCGTCGTCCATAAGATCCATGAGGCGGCCTCCGAGAATAGTTCCATCGGAATTGTGCGTCACGGGATCTTCTACAATATCAATGGCGTCATCTGCGCCAATAAGGGCTGCAGCTGCATTGAAGTCCAAGGAGAAATCGGTGATTTCATCCGACTCGACGAGGAGCGTATTTTCCAACTCAAAACTCACGGTGCGGTAACTTTCATCCGTACCGCAGTGGTAGGAAAGAGGTTCCACCAATTGCTCCCCAGCTTCCAGCGAAAACTTCCCTTCGTATTTGACAAATACATAGCCAGAGGACCACGTCCAGAACATGCCTGCGGAACCGGGAACACTCAGCGGGTGATCGTTGGCATAAGAAGCAGGATCAATATCAGTATTGATTTCAGATGGGAGACCCATGCCAAAGCGAATGGCACTATAAGTGCCTGCAAAGGCGGATGCGGCGAATTTCTGTCCCTGTGCCCCAAAATCCAAGAGTGCCACATCTATAATCTCCTCCCACTCACCGAGCGAATTTCGCATCTCAATGGGTGAGATGTACATCTGCAGATTGTCTATGCGTATCGGGTGACCTGCGTGATCGGTCTGAACATCCCCAAGGGAAAAGTCCTCTCCGTTCCAATTGAGACTGAGCTCCATCCGAACGGTTCCGGGAGAAGTTTCGTCACCTTTATCGGGATCGCAACCACTCAAGATGAATAGCAAGGAAGCGAGCAACAGGAAAGGCGGTCCAATGTGGAAAAGGTTCTGGCGTTTTATCATGGTTCGTACTGTTTCTCAAAAATAAGACACCTAATTTGCCCAGAAGTTGCTTTTTATCACAAAATCGGTTGAAAATGCCGCAGAAATTGCGTGAGGGTCAATTTTTCATCGTTCGTGCTTCAGCGGGATCTGGTAAGACCTTCCGTTTGGTGCAGGATTACTTGATTTGTTGTTTGCGGCACGACGACCCGCATTATTTCCGGCGGATTCTGGCGATAACATTCACGAATAAAGCTGCAAAGGAAATGAAAGATCGCATCATGCAGGATGTGGTTCAGGTTTCCATGGGTGAGGGAGGAATGTGGGATTCACTCACATCATCTTCGAATGAGGGAGATGCTTCTCCTCGATTGCCATTGCCGCCTGGTGAAATCCAGCGGAGAGCTCGCTTGCTATCTGAGGCGATGTTGCACCGTTACGAGGATTTTAGTGTGATGACGATCGACAGTTTCGTCAATCGCTTGGTGAGGAGTTTCTCCAGGGATTTAAAGTGGGATGAGGAGTTTCAAATTGAACTCGACGAGGAGGCATTGGTCGAGGCTTCTGTCACGCGCGTCTTAGATCGCGTAGGCAGGTCAGGAGAGGAGGCCTTGACTCGTTTGTTGGAAGGATTTGTTCGGCAGCAAGTAGAAGACGAACGAAATACTCAACTGAAAGCCCAATTGGTCAAGTTTGGGCGGCAAGTGACCAAGGAGAATATGCAGGAGGCGCTGAGCGCTCTTGATCCAAAGGTTTGGCACCCTGAGCGCCTGGAAGAATACCGCAAGCAGATTCGTAAAACGCTTCACTCGCAACGAAATGAAACGGTGCAGAAAGCGCAGCTTGCCCTTCAATCTCTCCGTGACAAGGGATTGGAAAACACAGACTTTTATTACGGCGACCTGCCCAAGTGGTTGGCAAGGGTAGCGAAGCGATTAGGCCGCAAAGCCTCCATGAGCAATCGCTTATTGGGTCAAATCGAGTCGGGACTGTTTTATAAAAAAAGTGCAGACTCGGAAGTTATTTCTCTGATAGAATCATCGATGCCAGAAGTGCACGCCGCTATCGATTCTTGGCAGCAATTGTATACTGGAGAAACTGGAGCGAAGTTCAAGCTTTTTGAGCATCTGCAAGAGCGGGTGAGCCTCCTGGGTGTGTTGGG
>CESI01011826.1_pt1 | contig 28121 bp, 23 predicted proteins | sample 356301 | NCBI WGS metagenome assembly CESI01 (sample SAMEA2621423, study PRJEB7988) | marine metagenome | biome: marine biome (ENVO:00000447); feature: deep chlorophyll maximum layer (ENVO:xxxxxxxx); material: "saline water (ENVO:00002010), including plankton (ENVO:xxxxxxxx)" | depth 40 m | reverse complement strand
CTCGGACCTCTGGCAGAAATGGGATTCTTGGGCCCGTTACTTTATTTGTTTATACTAATAACGGTAACCATTACAGCATTTAGAGTGGTGTACGCGCTGCCTAATGGGCATGTAAAAATGCTCGCTATTACTTGTTATCTTGGATTATTCACCTACTACGTTCACGGAGTGCTGAATAATTTTTTAGACACTGATAAAATATCGTGTGTGTTTTGGGGGTTCTCGGCCATACTAGTGGCATTAGATTTATTTCACTTGCCCGAAAAGGAATATTCTGCTAAGTAAACCGCAGTGTAAGAATAGCCGTATCATCCATGAAGGGCATCTCACCGCGGTGATTATTTACTGCTGTTATCAATCTACTATTTATTTGCTCAGAGTCAGCTATAGGATTTTTTTCTAGAATTCCTATTACGCGTTCTACTCCAAACTCCTGCATCTGATCATTTTCTGTCTCTACTAGTCCGTCAGTAAAACAGATCAGTCTAGAATTAGGTTTAATGAAAACAGAACCCTCACTAATACTCGGAATTTCTTCTAACATGCCTAGGCCCACAGATCCATCGGTTAATTCTATGATGTTATTAGTTCCGTTTTCTAGCAGCGGAGGATTGTGACCACAGTTAATATAAATCAGCTCACGAGTTTTATTGTCCCAGAGGCCTATAAACATGGTGATGTACTTTTCTCCCATGGCACTACTATTAACCTTTTTGTTGAGATCTCGCACTACATCTTCCAGCTGCTGATTCGTGTATCTGAATATGGCGCGTAAATGCGCTTGAAAATTACTCATAAGAAAAGCAGCACTCACTCCCTTTCCACTTACATCTGCTATACAGAACATTTTTCTACCATCTGCTAGAGTAACGAAATCATAATAATCTCCTCCTAGTTGAGCATGCGGTTTGTAGAAGCTTGCCGCGTCTAGCTCGCCGGCACTTTCTATTTTATTAGGAACCAATAGCTGTTGGAGATCTGCTGCTAATTCCAGTTCTTTCTTTACCATCTGCTGCGCTATATTTTCTAGAGCAAGCGACTTATTTCTGATAGCTACTATTATAATATTCGTAAGCGTTTGAATATAATTCATATGCTTAATACCAGGGGATATTTTAAGGTCCTCCTCGGCTAGATCACCTACCAGTAGATAAGCTATTGGCGCATTGTTATGGTGCACTGGAATAACTATGTCAAAAGACTCGTTAGTTCCAGTTCCGGTAGACAGTGAGATAGAATCTGTAGCATGAAATAACGACTGATCCTTTACATCATAAATTTCATCTGTAACTCCTATTTTAAGAATACATTTCCATGACTCATCAAATGAAAAAAGGAGAAGTTTATCTATGCCCAATTCTTCTACCGCAGCTTTCTTAAATAGACTGAGTAGTCTTTCTGTAGGCGCCTCAGCATTTATAGCCTTGGTGATTTCCAGCATAGACTTCAGCTTGAAGTCTTTCACTTTCATTTTTTCTATAAGTCTGTCTACTTTACTTGCCATTGTTAAAATTAATATCTAACACTCTTTATTAAGGGTGTTCTCAGCTTTGTAATTCCTCTATTATTTCAGGAAGCTTGCGTATTAATGCCAACTCTCTCCATTTAGCTCTGGCCTCTATAGCTGGAGCGCCCATATACGTTTTGTTACCTTCCAGCTCCCCCATAATGCCACCCTTGCCTAATACCACAGCTCCAGATCGAATGATTGCTTCAGCGGCTAATCCCACCTGACCCCATAAAGTAACGTTATCTTCTATGATGCAGCATCCTGATATTCCTACCTGTGCTGCCATCAAGCATCTTTCTCCTATTTGAGTATCATGACCCACGTGCACTTGTGCATCTAGTTTAGAACCTTTGCCTATTCTAGTATTTCCTGTAACTCCTCTGTCTATAGAGCATAGCGCTCCTATCTCTACATCATCTTCTATAGAAACACCGCCTGCGCTGTGTAACTTATCGAACTTATCTTCTCTCTTCTTATAGTAGAAAGCATCTCCTCCGATTACAGTGTTGGCGTGAATAATAACGTTGTTGCCTAAAGTAATATCACCATACAATACTACTCCAGGGTGAATGGTACAGGCGCTCCCTATCTTCACATTAGAACCTAAATGTACTCCGGTAGCTATCGAAGTTCCTTCTCCTATTTCAGCGGTAGACGCCTTCCAGTTAGTCACTGCTTTAAAGTGGCATAGCAATGCATTAAACGCATCAAACGGGTCATTACAAATTATAATGGCTTTTCCTACTGGAATATCTGTGAGCTTATTTATTAGGATAACAGAAGCAGCGCTTTGCAACACTTTTTCATAATGCTTGGGGTGATCCACAAAAACCACCTCACCCTCACTCACCATGTTAATCTCATTAACGCCTGTGATTTCCACAAATTCATTACCATACCATGAACCATTCACTATCTCAGTGACTTCTCTTAGGGTATGGTTTCGTGGAAACTTCATGAAGGATTGAGGTTATAACGAGAGGCTTTATTTCTTTATTCTTTCCGAGTATGTTCTGGCTTTTGTATCCACTTTAACCCAGTCTCCTGTGTTTATGAATAAAGGAACTCTAATTTCTGCTCCATTGTCTACAATAGCTGGTTTAGTGCTGTTAGTAGCAGTATCTCCTTTTAGTCCTGGCTCCGTGTAAGTGATTTCACACTCAATGTGATTTGGTAAATCACAACTCAGAACTTTTTCTTCTTCGGCATGAAAAACGATAGAACAGTTCACGCCATCTTTAAGAAACTGAGGAGCATTGATCGCGTGTTTTTGCACTGCTATTTGCTCATAGGTTTCCGTATTCATGAAATGGTAGCCCATATCATCATTGTATATGTATTGATGTTCTCTAGTTTCTATTCTCACCGGTTCTATTTTTACTCCAGAATTAAACGTATTATCGACCACTTTTCCGGTATCTAAACTTTTAAGTTTAGTTCTGACGAATGCGGGTCCTTTTCCAGGTTTAACATGAAGAAATTCTATAACCTGCCAAAGACCATCTTTCCATTTAATACAAAGTCCGTTTTTTATATCTGCTGTATTTGCCATTGCTTTTATTCTTTCCTACAAACATAGCTAAAACGAGGGTTCTGTGTTGAAGGTTTGACGTTTATATGAGTGGCGTGAAATATACCTATATGTATGATTGGGTTAAACGAGTATGCTTGTTAATACTTGTTTATGAGATTATTATACATGTTTAAGGGAATGGCATCGTGCTTAAAATTTCCACCTCACCTGAATCTTGATCTCGTCTCTGCGGTTGTTTAAGATTTCGTTATTTCCACTTGAAATAGTAGTTCGGTCATTGTAAAACCACTGGCTCCATCTTATCCATAAATCTATGCGTCTTTTAATTTTAAATTTAGCCATGGCGTAGATCCTAGAACCTCTTCCAAAGTATGGCGGGACTGAGAATACATAAAGCAAATCATTTTCGTACGCATAGATCCTAGAATCATAGCTATCCATAGCGAAATGGGCATATCTCAGTGAAATTTGATAAGGTTTTCCTTGAGGTTTGTAAATAAAATCTTGGTAGAATAAGAACCCATTTTCATCTGGTTGGTCTTGTTCTGAGAACTGTGAAAACTCCAATCTAGATTTCAATTGAAACGCTGCTGTAGGTTTCCAAGCAGCATGAAACCGCAGCGAACGTTTAGTTATCTCGGTAGGAAAATCTATAATAGATTCTTCACCAGTAGCATTTTGTTCCTTGGTTTCTGTTCTGTATCGGATGTAATACTCTTGACTTCTGCTAGGCTTGTAAGTAAACTGTGCCAGGTATTCAGTTCCATTTGAAGGAGCATCTGTTCTAAAACGTAACCACGGGAATTTAAAGCGATCAGCATAGGCAGTAAACTTTATTCTTCTGTTGGGCTTGTAGCTGATTCCTGTAAACAGGCCTTTTTCATTTTTGGTGCCACCAGTTTCTCCGAATCCATTATTCAGCACAGAATGAAAATCTCTGCTGTAGTTCCGGTAAACAGCGCTCAGGGAGAGCTGTTTGTTTAAAGAAGCGAGCAATCCTGTAATAAGGGCAGTTCCTCCATTGGCACTTCTAGCGGCTTCTCCATATAAGTTGAGGTTTTTCCACACCTTCCCATAATCTAGACTATAAGCAATGTTCTCTTTAGCAGAAAACTCGAATTGGTTATAGAGGCCTAAATTCCTATTTAAGTTTAGGTCGTATTTAGTTCGAACTAAATTGGCGCCCAGTTTCCATCCTTTTAGAATAGTGTTTATGTTGGCCCCTATGTGTTCTTCTATTACTCCGTCTTTATCTGCTATTTCATTATCTGTTCGGTGAACTCCTGTGTTCTGTATACTGGTAAACTCCTGAATATCTAGATTTAGAGAATCTGTGAATTCTGCTAGGTTGCCGTCTATTTTTTTTCTACTGTAAAATACGGTAACATCTAGTTTCTCAGGGCCGAATGTGATGGCTCCACCCCGCAGAAAAAGGTTTTCATCGGCTGAGGTGTTTGCCTTTAAACCTACAGTGGGTCTCTTGGCGGTATTTATATCAGCTGATTTCCCAAAAGCGTAACCGCTCCAAGTAACTAATCCCTGACCGAATTTAGCATGGTAATCTCCCAGTGCTATCCGTTTAATAAATCCATCGTTTTTATAGAAAATATGGCCTGAGTAAAAATCAAAGCCATTGGGGTTAGAACCGGTAAAAAATTCTTCTCCTGCATCTTTCTCTCCAGTAATTCCTAGAGAAAATCGACTTCCTTTAGAGTAGCGATAACGCATATAAAGTCTGTCGGCTGTTCCTTTAAAAGGTGTTTCTCCATCTTCATTTTGAAGAAACCCACGTTGATCTTGGAATTGACGCTGGTAACGCATCCAAAGTTCATTTCTACCTCCATCGAACACGCTCAGCAAATTTCTTCTAGGTACAGCTTGTTTTTCTGCCACCAGCACGAAGGGGAGCATAAGGTGAATAGTCTCTTTATCCAGAGACCTAATTTGTTTTAACTCATAAATGCTAATTAAGTGTCCATACTTTTCGCGGTGATTAATAAGCGCCTGGAGCTGAATCTCGTTTAGAAAGAATAATGCTCTCAGCTCATCTTCAGAAGCAGAGTTTAAGTTGAGCGGTCTCTCGAGTAGTGCATTAAACGAATCAAATAATGCGGTTAAATCTACCTCTCCATTTTCATCCAAATCTTCATTCAGTAATTCTATTCGATCTTCTATAAGTGCTCTATTGGCAGCTTCTCGTTCTTTTCTGGATTGAGCGTGTGTGGCTTGGCTAAAAACTATAAACCCTAAAACGAGGAGGGTGAGTGGCAGTGTATTTCTCATTGCTGCGCAGAAAAACCTTCTGCAGAATATACTGCTTAGGCTATTATTCATTTCGATAGGTAAAAGAAATCATAGGTGAGAAGCCGAGGACTTGGTGGTAAAGGCTGGCTAAATCCAAAGACCATTTGGCTGGGCTGTAACCGAACCCAAAGGATAGTCCTCTATCCAAAGTAGAAACGCCACCCCTCAGAGACCACTCTTCCAGTGGAGAGTATTCTATGGCTAGAGACAAATTAGGGTCTAAATCCAAATCTTTGGAGACATCTGACAGCAGGGTAAGATTGTCTGCTAGGTTATATTTTAATCCACCACTTATAACTGACTGCAAATACTGCTGCATTACATCAGTGGAAAGCTCAGACCTATTTGGGTTTTTAATCACCAATCCTACAGTTACCTTTTCATTAAAGTCATATTGTAATCCCATATTAGCCGTGAAAGCGGAGTAATTACCAAAACCTTCAGCTATTGAGACATTGAAATAATTCAGTTGGACACCAGCTCTAAATTTTTGGCTGAGCTTCATGGCGTAAGTTCCAGAAAACTGGTTTTGTGTATAAGCATCGTAACCGAAACTATGGACTACAAGTCCAAACCTTCCTTTCCCTAATTTTAAAGAAGTCACTAGGTCTCTAGAAGAAAGTCCCGAAATACTGAATCTATTCAAGTAAGACGCGCCTGCTTGCCATCGCTCTTGAGCCGTAATTATCCCTGCGGGGTTAAGTAATCCTTGCCAAACACTATTGTCAGCGATTCCTGTATTTGAGAGTGCGCCATACCTAGCACCAGCTATTTCAGCAGTCGATTGTGCGTTGCAATGTTTTGCTGCGACCAAGAAGAAGCTAAAAAGAATAAAATTTTTCATGCCTGTTTTCACACTGCCAAATATAGATCGTTTTATAAGATTCAAGTCAGAAGATTGATTATGGAAAATAAGTGGAATAAGAATATTAGTAATTTAAAAAGAAATGGTAGATTTGCGCTCACTTTTGAAGAAAAGGAAGCTTCAACAAAGCGATGCGGATGTGGTGAAATTGGTAGACACGCTAGACTTAGGATCTAGTGCCGTGAGGTGTGTGGGTTCGAGTCCCTCCATCCGCACCAGGAGACGAAAGAGGAGCAGGAACCTGCTCCTCTTTTTATTTAAAAAAAGATTTTATATCTAACACAAATGAATATCACTCAAGAGAATATTGACGATTTGAATGCAATCGTAAAAATCGAACTTACTCCAGAAGATTATCAGTCTAAAGTAGATAACGCTTTAAAAATGGCTAGAAAACAAATGACACTGCCGGGCTTCAGGGCTGGGCAGGTTCCTATGAGTTTAGTGAAAAAAAAGCATGGGAAGGGTGTGTTAGCCGATGAAATGAATAAAGTTCTTCAGTCAGCTTTAGGCCGTCATATTCAGGAAACGCAGCTCAGAGTTTTGGGTAATCCGCTGGCTAAAACTGCAGATGACCAAGGTGGTGATTGGGAGAATCCTTCCAATTTCATTTTTGAGTATGAAGTGGGGTTAGCGCCTCTAGTGGAAGTGAAAATTACTACCAAACAAAAATTAGAGTACTTCAAGGTAAAGGTAGATGATAAGCTTATCGAAAGACAAATGAGTGATTTGGCTAAGAGGTATGGTAAGATGTCTGAGCCTGAGGTGAGCGGTGAAAACGATCTTTTAATCGGGACTTTAATCGAGTTAAAGAAAAAAGAAATCAAGCCAGGTGGAATCATGAATGAAACCACTATCAGTTTAGAACATTTAGATGATAAGAAGACTAAAACTGCTTTAGTAGGAACAAAACCAGAAGATGAAATCACGGTTAAATTAAGAAAGTTAGCGAATAGTGATGCTGATTTGGCTAAGCTGCTAGGTCTTTCTATAGCAGATGCTAAGGCTGTAAAGTCTGACTTTATGTTCAGAGTTAAAGAAATAAAAAATATAGTTCCTGCAGAATATAATGCCGAGTTATTCGATAAGCTTTTCGGGCCTGGATCGATTACTACAGAGGAAGAGTTCAAGAGGAGGACAAAGGAAGATTTAGAGAAAATGTTCAATTTAGATACTGAAAAGATTTTCAGAAGAAAAATGATAGAGCATTTAATAAATACTACAGACATTCCCCTTCCAGATGAATTTCTAAAAAGGTGGATTACTAAAACTTCAGACAAGAATTTATCTCCAGCAGAATTAGAGATAGAATACCCTAATTATAAAAGATCTCTTTGCTGGCAGTTAATAGAAAACAATATAGCTGCTAAATACAAGATTCAGGTTACTGAAGAAGATGCTAAGGTGAAAGCTAAAGAGTTAATGACCGCGCAATACGCTCAGTATGGTCTTCCGTTAGATGATGAGCAGTTAGATGCATTTGCAATGCAGGCATTGGCTAAAGAAGAAGATTCTAAATATATCTATGATACTTTAGTAGAAGAGAGAATAGCAGAAGCTGTTAAAGGAGAGGTAAAGCTGGTAGAGAAACAACTAGCTTATGAAGATTTTTTAGCTTGGGCTCAGTCTTAAAAATATTAAATCGAAGTTTTAAATCTGATAATTTTAATGATTGTTATAAAAACTAAAAAGAGCGCATATGCCGCTCTTTTTAGTTAAACTATTTTTTAGATCGCTCCCTAGGAACCAGGCGGAATTAAAACTAGTATTAGAATCCGAATTAGCTATTACCTATGCCGCTCTCAATTTATTCAGCTTAGAGTTAGAGAATTTTTCCTCAGCGTAGGCCAAGGTTATCTTGAAATCTTTAATTTCTTCTTCAGAAGGAAGGTCGAACATGGCGTCTGTCATTATGGCCTCACAGATTGATCTCAACCCTCTAGCTCCTAATTTATAGTCCAGTGCTTTGTCTACTATAAAGTCCAGCACTTCTTTATCGAAAGACAGTTTCACGTCATCCATCTCGAATAATTTCACGTACTGCTTCATTAAACTATTCTTAGGTTCCGTAAGAATTCTCTTGAGCACATCTCCCGTTAATGGGTCGAGGTGAGAAAGAACAGGGAATCTGCCTATTAATTCAGGTATAAGTCCGAATGTTTTTAAATCCAATGGACTTACATAACTCAGAAGATTAGTCTCATCAGTAATGTTTTCTGTCCCATCGTTAGAGTAGCCTATAGGATTAGTTTTTACTCTTCTCTTAATGTGCTGCTGAATGCCATCAAAAGCACCACCGCATATGAATAAAATATTTTTAGTTTCTACAGAAATCATCTTTTGTTCTGGGTGTTTTCTTCCTCCTTGAGGTGGAACATTTACCGTAGAACCCTCTAATAATTTAAGTAAGGCTTGCTGAACCCCTTCTCCACTTACATCTCTCGTAATAGAAGCATTATCACTTTTGCGAGCGATCTTGTCTATCTCATCTATAAATACGATGCCCCGTTCTGCAGCCGACACATCGAAGTCGGCCGCTTGCAAGAGTCTAGAGAGAACACTTTCTACATCCTCACCCACATAGCCAGCCTCAGTAAGAATAGTAGCATCTGCTATGCAGAAAGGAACATTAAGCATTTTAGCTATGGTCTTAGCGAGTAATGTTTTTCCTGTTCCAGTTTCTCCTACGAGTACGATATTGGATTTTTCAATTTCTACTTCGTCTTCCTCAAAGCTAGGCTGAAGAAGTCTTTTATAATGATTATAGACGGCTACAGAAAGCACTCGTTTAGCATCATTTTGCCCTATGACATATTCATCTAAAAAACCTTTGATTTCTTTAGGCTTTTGAAGCGTAAGATTGGCTTTTACTTGAGAGTTACTCTTCTCAGCCAAATCCTCCACCACTATGCCGTTCGCTTGGCTTATGCAGCTATCACAAATATGCCCAGTGATGCCGGCTATTAGGATATTTACTTCACTTTTTTTTCTTCCGCAAAACGAACAACTTATCTCTCTTTCGCTCATCTGAATTTGTTTTTAGGATTACTACGCATTATCATGCTTGCAACTAATCTGCAAAGATAAGGCTATTCATAGAATAGCCTTATCACTTTGTGTATTTTAGAACGAGATACTCAGTTACTTTTTCTTCTTTTCTAGAACTTCGTCTATCATTCCATATTCCTTAGCCTCAGCGGCTGTCATCCAGTAATCTCTATCGCTATCTGTCCATACCTCATCATAAGTCTTTCCTGAGTGATCAGCTATAATCTCATAAAGTTCTACTTTCAACTTTTGAATTTCTCTAGCCGTAATCTCTATATCTGAAGCTTGCCCGCTAGCTCCTCCCAATGGTTGGTGGATCATAACTCTTGCATGCTTAAGAGCAGTTCTTTTTCCCGTAGTACCAGCTGTCAATAATACTGCTCCCATAGAAGCTGCCATGCCAGTGCAGATAGTAGCTACGTCTGGATTGATGATTTGCATAGTGTCATAAATACCTAATCCAGCATATACACTTCCACCTGGAGAGTTAACATAAATCTGAATGTCTTTGTTGGCATCGGCTGATTCTAAAAATAACAGCTGTGCTTGAACTACATTAGCTATATAATCATCTATACCAGTTCCTAAAAATATGATTCTATCAGCCATTAATCTAGAGAATACATCTACTTCTCTGAAGGGCATATTTCTTTCTTCAATTACTGTACGCGTCATGCCTTGTGGCCCATACATATGACTCATAACGTCATGCACTACACTTGAAGTAATTCCATGATGCTTAACAGCGTATTTTTCGAATTCATTTCTATTTGTCATTTCTGTGCGCTTATTTTTAAGTTCCGAATTTACTCAATAATTTATCTCGTATGAGTAGGATTTAGTCTTTGTTTTTTATGAAAGTGTTAATAGATTCTAAACGCCTTTTTAGTATTATCACAGCAAAAAAAACTCTCTGCGGTCCAAGAAGTGATTTAATTTAACAAGCAATTTGATTCATCTCTGTGTTTGTCGCTGATTATAACTTAGTAGACTATCTCGCATGTGAAAATTAGATATTTGATCCGAAAGAGAATGATAGATTTTAAATAAGAGGTAATCAGGATAGTGCATTTATAATTTGATCGAATGCGGACTGCTCAGTTGATGCGGTTAAAGACACAATTTGGGATAGCGGAAAATCATGAATAGGTAAGCACAACTATGGAAATACCGATAGTAGTCCAAAATAATTTGTGTTAGAGAGGTTTTGTATGCAGGTTTAGCATTTATAATTAATAGCCCAAACACTGCCCCTTATTCACTAAGGTTTTGGCCGATTACCAGACCCTTAACCTGAATAAAACGCCTCCCTTAGCCTTAAATTTTCCCAATTCTCAAAACTTATATCAACTCCGAAACCACTTCTTCCAATCAGCCTTTTATCTTTGTCGAACTATGTTAGAAGGAGATATCAAATATTCAGATGCTGAGAAACAACTCAGGTACGATTTAGCCTATTTAAAAATGGCATTCGTTTGGTCTAATCTGTCCAAGTGTCAGCGAAAAAAAGTAGGAGCATTAATCGTAAAAGATGGGATGATCATCTCAGATGGTTATAACGGCTGCCCTAGCGGATTTCCTAATTCCTGTGAGAATGAAAAAGGCGATACTCACTGGTATGTATTACACGCAGAAGCGAATGCTCTTACGAAGTTAGCCAAGAGCAGTAATAGTGCGAAAGACGGCACTTTATATATTACACTTTCTCCATGCCGAGAGTGCAGCAAACTCATTCTGCAAGCAGGAGTAAAAAGAGTGGTTTACGTCAGAAAATACAAGGATACGTCAGGTCTAGACTTTTTATTACAAACAGACATAGAAGTAGTGCATATTCCAGATGCGCTGGAACAATTAGCCGAGAATTAGAATTCGCTATTATTAAATTTTTTGAATGTCAGAAAACAATACGGAAAGTAAACCAAGTAAAATTTTAGCGCTGATTCCCCTATTTATAGCTTTGGGAGTAATCGTAGGAGTGTTTATAGGAGAAAAAATCGCAGAAAGAGGGTCTTATAATTCAGGTGCCTTTTCTTCAGAGGACTCTAACCCTTCGAAGCTAGTAAATATTATAGAGTACATAGAAAGAAATTATGTGGACTCCGTGAACAAAACTCAACTTATAGATAACGCGCTAGAATCAATTTTGGAAGATTTAGATCCACATTCTTCATATTCTTCTCCAGAGGAAACCAGAGCTAGCCGCGAGCAACTTCAGGGTTCTTTCCAGGGAATAGGCATAGAATTCATGATTCTCAGAGATTCATTGGTCGTATTAGACCCTATTCTAGGCGGTCCTTCGATGAGAGCTGGGTTAAAACCAGGAGATAGAATCATAGAAGTTGATGGATTAGGAGTTACAGGAGACACACTTACTAATGAGTTGGTGATTGGAATGCTAAAAGGGCCAGGCGGCACTAAAGTAGAATTAAAAATAGCTAGAAAATCAGAGCCGAATCCACTGTCTTTCCAGATAACTAGAGGCAGAATTCCTATCGAATCTGTGGTAAGCGATTACATGATCGATACTAAAACGGGGTACGTGAAAGTCGTTCGCTTTGCTCAGAGCACCGCTAAGGATTTTAACTTGGCTTTACAGAGATTAGAAAATCAGGGAGCTTCACAGTTTGTAATAGATCTGCGTAGCAATGGTGGTGGATTCCTCTCCCAAGCCATAGCCATGAGCGAAGAGTTTTTAGAGCGCAACGATCTAATCGTTTTTACAGATGGGGTCCACCAGAGCAAAGAAGAAACCTTCGCCAGAAGAACAGGAAGCTACAAAGATTTCCCGCTGGCCGTACTTATCAATGAAAGCTCAGCCTCAGCAAGTGAAATCGTTTCGGGAGCGCTTCAAGATCACGACAGAGCATTAATTGTAGGAAGAAGATCATTCGGAAAAGGACTGGTTCAAAATGAGCTTCCATTACCAGATGAAAGCTCCATAAGACTTACCATAGCTAGGTATTATACGCCATCGGGGAGGTGCATACAGAAACCCTATGGAGATGATGTAGCTTATAATGATGATTATGAGAACAGGTATGATTCAGGAGAGTTATTTAGTAAGGACAGCATTCAGTATGCAGACACGCTAAAATATTATACAGCAGGAAATAGAGTAGTATACAGTGGCGGAGGAATCACACCAGACTTGTTTGAACCGTTGGACACTAATTATTCGATAGCGCTATTAAATAGAGTTTCTTATAGTGGTCTGGTTAGAAGATTCTCCTTTGACAAAGCAGATTTGTCGAGAGTAAGGGTGAAAGAAAAACATCCTTCAGCCAATCTTTTCGTAGAAAGCTGGAGTATGACTGAGGCAGAATGGAGCAGTTTTGTGGATGAAATTAGAGGAGAAGACATTCCTTTCTCCGAGTTGGATTTGGCCACTTCTAGAAATGAATTAGAGCTTAGGTTAAAAGGACAAATAGGAAAATATATTTACGGTGATGAGGCACTTTATAGGGCCTACAATGAGAATGACCCGATGATGAAAACAGCATTGGCTAACATAAATAAGCCCCTTTCTAACCTAGAGTAGAGTCGAGGTAAATTAGGTTATACTTTAGTTAGGAATATTAAATACCTTTGCTACGCCTAAAAAGGTAAATTAACAGAATATAAACAGTTAAAACAGAATATTATGGCTTTCGAATTACCAGCATTACCATATGCTACAGATGCATTAGAACCGCATATAGACACTAAGACTATGGGTATTCACCATGGTAAACATCATAACGGATATACGTCTAAGCTTAATGCTGCTATAGAAGGAACTGATCTAGCAGGAAAGAGCATAGAAGATATTCTTAAGAATTTAGACATGAATAATGGAGCTGTTAGAAATAACGGTGGAGGTTATTTTAATCACTCTTTATTCTGGACGGTAATGTCACCTAATGGTGGTGGAGCTCCTGCTGGAGAATTGGCTTCTGCTATAGATGCAGCCTTCGGTTCTTTAGATGGGCTAAAAGAAAAATTCAATGCTGCTGCAGGAACTAGATTTGGTTCAGGTTGGGCATGGTTATGCGCTAAAGCAGACGGTTCATTGGACGTTTGTTCTACTGCTAATCAAGATAATCCGTTAATGCCAGGAGTAGGATGCGGAGGAGCACCTATCATGGGATTAGATGTTTGGGAACATGCTTATTACCTAAATTATCAAAACAGAAGACCTGATTACGTGTCAGCTTTCTGGAATGTGATTAATTGGGAGCAGGTAGCCGCTAATTACGCTGCTGCTCAGTAATCCCATATTTAAAATTATAAGAAGCCCTGCTCACACTGTGAGCGGGGCTTTTTTATGCGCTAGTAATTAGTCTAAAGTCTAGCGTCTGTTTCCTGAAATCTTAACTCTAAATTTTTACCAGTTAAAAACACGGTTTACTATCTTCGCCTTATGACTTTAGAAGAAGAATTATTAGAATTAGCCATTAGAGAAGACATCGGAGATGGAGATCATTCTAGTCTTTCATGTATTCCTCATGATGCTATGGGGAAAGCTAGATTACTAATTAAGGAAGATGGAATTCTAGCAGGGCTGGAGGTAGCCGCAAGAGTTTTTAAGAGGTACGATGCTGATTTAGAGGTGGAAGTACTTCTTAAAAATGGAGATGAAGTAAAATACGGAGATATAGGGTTATACGTATCTGGTAGAAAACAGAGCATCCTTTCTGCAGAAAGAGTAGTTCTTAACCTCATGCAGAGAATGAGTGGAATAGCTACGAACACTGCAAGAATAATGAAGCTCGTAGAAGGAACTTCAGTAAAGATATTAGATACACGTAAAACCACTCCTGGATTACGCTGGTATGAAAAGAAAGCTGTAGAAATAGGAGGAGGGACCAACCATAGATTCGGTCTGTATGATATGATTATGCTAAAGGACAATCATATAGACTATGCTGGAGGAATAGAGAAAGCCATTTCTAAAGCTAAATCCTATTTAAAAGAGAAAGGAAAAAATATCCCTATAGAAGTAGAAACTAGGAATATTGATGAGGTAAAAGAAGTACTCAAGTATGGTCCTGTAGACAGAATTATGCTCGATAACTTTACATCTGATGAAATAAGAGCAGCACTAAAAGTAATAGGCGGAGAGTGCGCTACAGAAGCCAGCGGTGGAATTACAGAAGAAACAGTAAGAAGTTACGCAGAAACAGGTGTAGATTATATCAGTATGGGAGCATTAACGCATAGTGTAAAGAGTCTAGATATTAGTCTAAAAGCTATAGAAATTTAAGCGTGTTAAATCTAGTAGAGCGCATACAGGCCACTCGTCTCTATAAAAAATGGAGAATTCTATCGGAGAGGATAAAACCTATCGGCTTCGAGGGGTTAACGCTTTATGCGGTAGGTAATTTCTTTTTGGATGGTCTTAAACAAGGTGCGCTTACTACACGTGGAGCTGCCATAGCATTTCGATTGTTTCTGGCCTTTTTTCCGGCTATCTTGGTGATGCTCTCACTTATTCCTTTAGTTCCTATAGTAGATTTTCAAGACAACTTATTTGCCGCTATAGAACAGGTCCTGCCTGGAGATACATTTGCTTTATTCGAACAGACCATAGCCGATTTAATTCTGAACAAGCACAATGAGGTGCTTTCTGCCTCGTTTTTAGTCGGTTTATTTTTTGCTAGTAACAGTATTAACGCCATTCTTAGTGGGTTTAATGGCTCTGTGAATCTAGAGAAGAAAGGAGGGTTGTTAAAAACCAGGTTATTCTCCTTGGGAGTCTTGTTTGTTATGGCATTAGTGGTAGTAGTCTGTATGGCTCTAGTCACGCTGAGCGAAGTGATTTTTGACTATGGTTTTGCCCGAGTAGACATGAATGAGGGCTTAGCACAGTTTTTAGTATCCTCGGTCCGTTATATTATTATTATAACTCTAATCTATAGTGTGGTCACGGTGCTTTACAATGTAGGGAACTTAGACATGAAAAAGTTTAAGTTTTTCTCTGCTGGTGCCATGCTTACCACTATATTTTTCTTGATGACTACCATAGGGTTCGCCATTTATTTAAATAACTTTGGGAACTATAACGAGCTCTACGGTACACTTGGTACGCTTGTTGTTCTTTTGGTTTGGTTGGATTTTAACTGTTTAATTTTACTTTTAGGTTTTGAGTTAAATGCGAGTATTTCAAAAGCCACACTGCTATCTGATATTAAGTTAGAGCCTAAGATGGAAGCTTAACACAATTAGTAAAACAGAAAATAAAAAATGAAAAAAGTACTCTTTTTAAGCTTTTTGCTTTGCCACGCTATCCTTCTGTCAGCTCAGTCTTTTACCGGGAAATGGAAAACTATAGATGATGAAACGGGTAGGCCTAAATCCATAATAGAGGTATATGAACGCGACGGAAAGATCTGCGGAAAAATCATCAAGTTATTCAGAACTCCTGACGAAGATCAAGATCCTAAATGCAAAGAATGTAAGGGAGATAAAAAAGGCCAAAAGATTATAGGGATGGTAATTATGGAAGGCTTAGTTTGGGATGTCGATGAGTATGACGATGGAACGATTCTAGACCCTAATAATGGAAAAATATACGACTGTAAAATCTGGTTAGAAGATGGGAAAATAATGGTTAGAGGCTATATTGGGCCTTTCTTTAGGACTCAAGAATGGGTGAAAGCCGAGTAACTCCTTAGAAAAGAAAGATACAGAAAAAGGCGCTTTTTAAGAACGCCTTTTTTGATTTCATCAAATGATTTTTTCTGCTAGTAATTTGAAATAGGAGTCATTGAGTGAGGTTTAATTCCGCTAGATTAATTTTTGAGCCAGCTAGAAGGATTGAGCGGAGTTCCTCCTTTTGCATCTACTCTCCAAACCTCTAGGTGAATTACAGTATTAGAGCCTTGATCTAATACTATTCCTATAGAATCATTTAAAGCCACATTCTGACCTTCTTTTACATTTATGGCACCCAAGTTGGCGTATACTGTTTTGTAATTCCCATGGGTTACTATCACATTAAATCCAGCTCCTGGGATAGAGAATACAGAAGTTACCTTTCCAGCGAATATTGTGAGGATAGAAGAGCTAGCATCTGTGGAGATATCTACTCCATTATTATAGGTGACTATTCCTTTTAACGAAGGGTGAGCATGTTCACCAAATGTATTAGTTATTACTCCTCTGTTTACCGGCCATGAGAGGAACCCTTTATTTTTAATGAAGTTTTCTGATATCATCTTGCCCTCTGGGGTCAGCGTAAAGGCTCCGTTGGATTTAGCCCTTTCTGCTGCTAGCTCTGATTCTATAATCCGCTTAATAGCCTGATTTAGTTTTTTACGCTCTTTTTCGTGTTTTTGAACTTCAGCTTTTAAGGACTTTTCTTCTTTTTTTAGACCATTTAAAGCCAGTTGTTGTTTGCTCTTATCATCTGCTAAACTTCTTTTTTCCACTTCTTGAGTGGTGATGAGCTCTTCGCTTTGCTTTTTTATTTCTTTGATCTTGGCAATTTTTTCTGTCAATTCTTGCTGTGCCATTTGAATAGATTTGGCATGCTGTTTACGAACTTCTGTGTACTGCTGAATGTATTTCAGGCGCTTATAAGCGAGGTTAAAATCATCTGCTGCAAAAATGTACATCAGCTTGCTATAGCTATTTTTATTCGTATAAGCATGGTAAAGCATATCTGCATACTCCTCTTTTAAAGAAGAAATGTCATTTTCCATAACAGAGATCTGATTATTAATCTTGTTTATAGAAACATTGCTATATTGAATATCTTGATTGTAATTGGAAATAAGCTGCTTTCTAAGAGAAATCTGTTTATTGATTAATGCTAATTCGTTTTGAGTTTTTTTCTTAGAATTAGTCGTTTTCTTAATAAGTCCCCTGGTATAAGATATTTTTTCTTCTATTCGTTGACGTTGTTTTTCTAGTTCAGATTTATCTTGTTTGCTCGATTGAGTTTGTGCTGTAACCACCGCAGCAAAGAGTATTATACTAATAATAATAGCGCCTTTCAAACTTTTCAGGAACATTGAACGTAACTTCATAGGGCTTGTTAAATTTTATTTTAGTAGTCTCCGCCTTTATCTCTTGAGACTGAAAAGGGTCAGTGATTACTAAACGACTCAAAAATGGAAATAATTGTGATTCCTTTTCTTTATAGTCTTCATGAGTTATTTCCAGTGTCCTGTTAGAATATAAATCGTTAAAAATAGTCTTAGTTAATTTATAGGTCAAACCATCTAGCCAATATCGCTTTATAAGTAGGTCTTTCTCATTTGAACGGTTAAGGATTCTATTCGTTCTTCTATCTGTAGTATCTGCAAAAATGGTATCCACATTAAAATCCATTTCTCTTTCGTTGACTCCAGTTACGAGTTTAAGTTTGCGGTTGTACTTCTGAACGAGCAAGTATTCTCCGCCCTCTATATTTGACTTTAGTTTATCGTCCTTTCTATTTAGCTCGACAGGCTCACCAGTTAGAATGTTTTGAATCATATTATAGTTGAAATCGCCTTCTAATTGATTATTTATTCCCTTGAAGTCTCCCATGTAATAATGCTTATCTCCTGGGATTTTGCTGATGTACTTTACAGAGTCTCGGGTTATAACCACTTTTATTATCTCTAAACCCAGAGCTGGGCTGATAGATATAGCTATAACACTATCTTTTTTTATTCTGATAGTGGTTTTAAAGGATTTTTTTTCATCTCCTATTTTTGCTTCTACCTTTGTCCTCAAAGAAAGCCATTCGTAAGCTAATTCCGTTTTCTCTAACTTATTTAATAGTCCAGCAGGCGTCTTTCCTTTTAATGGTTTACCGTTTTGTAATCTGCGATCATTGCTGCAGCCAACCAGAGTAATAGCCATAATGATAGTCACTAAAAGATATGTGAAGAACCTAAAACTATTTAGAGATGTATCTTTCATCAGCTATTTTAATTTCTATTAGATTAGAGGTCCCGCCTATGGCTTGAGCTTTTTCCCAATATGCTATTGCTTCTGGAATTTTTCCTAATTTGGCGTGAATATCACCTGCTAACTCTAGCGTTCTTCCAGTTTTATCTCCCCCGTGATCTAGTGATTGTTGTATCCATTTCTGTGCCATTTCTAGCTCTTCATTTTGAAAAAGAAGAAAAGCGTAAGTGTCTTCTAGTATTGGATGATTGACTAGAAGAGCTATAGCTTTATTAATAAGAGACTTGGCCTTGACATTGCTTTGCTTTCTTTCTGCTAGGCAGTATGCATAGTTGTTCTTTATGAAGGGGTCTTGATCATTTTCTACTAAGGCTTTTTGAAAAACTTCATCTGATTTTTGGAAATTTCCTACTGAGTGAAATGTAATGCCCAATTGTGAATTAAACTTGGCTTTTAAGAGTTTATTATTTATGATGAGACTTTTACCTGTCTCCAGAGAAGAAATAGCCTTATAAGTTTCTCCTAATTTAGCCAGTGCCATTCCTTCATAAAGATAAAACTCAGGTTGTAATGGGAATAAGAGCTGGGCATCTTTTCCAGTTTTTTTAATATTTTCAAATTCTCCAGCTTGAAACTCGCTATTGATTACTGTTAACCATAGACTTAAGTCATTAGGTTCTATTTCCAGAGCTTTTTTGTAGCTATTAATAGCTGAGATACTTAACCCTTTGACATCTGCTAAATCACCAGAGATCTTCCAAACATCGGCATCGGTAGGGTGCGCGCTTTGAAGCTTAGAGATTAATAAATCCGTATTTACCTTCATGTCTTTGGATTCAATGATAGAAACCAAGATCTGAAGCTTCGTGTTTACAGAGCTATTAGGGTCTGAAAACCCTTTTTCTAATGCTTTGTTACTCTGTTCAGTTTTTCCTTGTGCAGAATATATTTCTGCTAGTGCTAAGTGAGTGTTACCATCTTCTGCATCTATACTTATTATTTTCTCGAATGCTTCTAAGCACTTGTGTAGTTGTCCCGTTTCATTATAATGAGTTGCTATATTTCTTAAGTATGCCAGATTTTCAGGAGAAAAGTCACTAAGTTTAATTAGTTCATTAAGTCCACTTTCTGCATCTCCTAGAGATTTATATATTTCGTATTTCTCTCTTGTTAAGTCTTCATCTATTCCCATTATAGACTCTATTTCGTTATAGGCTTTTAAGGCAGTTTTGTAGTCCTTATTATATCTGGATAGGCTAGCTAGTTTATCTCTATAGTCTACGTCATCTAAATCTCTCTCAGCTATGCTTTTTAGGGTTAAAATTCCGGAAGAAAGGTCTCCAGTCTCTACTTCTATGTCGGCTTTTAATCGAGCATACCAAAGATTATGATGTGCCAGAGAAGTTGCTTTTTTAATATATTCTAAACCACTACTGAAATTTCCTTTCAGTGTATCAAGTTTCGCTAATTCATAATAAATAGCATCCTCCTGGTTATCATAATCCAGACAGGCTAGAAATTGTTCATATGATTTTTCATAATTCTCAATGGCTTTTTCCTTTTGAGCCTGGAAAAAAGTCAATTGAAACTTCTCTTGAGTAATGGCGGTTTTAACAGTGTCTGAATATCCTTTTTCAACATCTCTATTCACCTTGCATGAGAATAAAAAGAACCCGCTAAGTATGACTACTGATATGACTTTCGTATGTTCTTTCAAATTATTTGCCTTGTGCAGAATAGTCTCCAATACTTACTTCTTTAATATCAGACTTGTAGTCTACGAAGTTACCTATCATAGAGTTATCAAAATTTCCGTTTTTTATAGTCGTATTGGTTTGAATGATAGAGTTACTTATAACGGATTTTTCGATGTGTGAATTGTCACCTAGACTTACATGGGGTCCTACAACACTGTTTTCTATAATTGCATCTTTACCTATGTAACATGGCGGAATAATTACAGAGTTTACGATTTTTGCGCTTGAGTCTACCAGGTCTTTATCTTTATTGTAGTGCAGTACTCGCTGATTAGTTCTTACCGTAGCATTTTTATTTCCGCAGTCCAACCAGTCCAAAACAGCACCAGGAGTGAATTTCATTCCTTTCTCTGTCATGTTTTTTAACGCATCTGGTAATTGGTACTCTCCTCCCTTGATTATTTTATTATCTATCAGGTACTGAAGTTCATTCTTTAGAGTTTCACCATCTTTGAAATAATAGATTCCTATCATAGCTAAATCTGAGACAAAATCTTTAGGCTTCTCAATAAAATCAGTTATGATGAATTCATTATTTACTTTTACCACACCGAACTCCTCTGGGTTACTTATTTTCTGTACCCACAGTATTCCATCTTGAGACTCATCAAGTTTGAAGTCTGCTCTAAATAAAGTATCGGCAAATGCCACTATCACATGACCATCTAAGCACTCTTGAGCGCACAGGATAGCGTGAGCAGTTCCTAAAGCCTCTTTTTGATGAAATATTTTTCCTACAGCACCTAGGTTGGCTGCTATCTCTTTTAGGTCATTTTCTATTTCTGTACCGAAATCACCAATTATGAATCCTATTTCTGTTATTGGCTCATGACTAATTTCAGCAATATCCTCTACTAACCTCTGTACTATTGGTTTCCCAGCTATCGGTAATAGTGGTTTAGGGGTCGTTAATGTGTGGGGTCTCATTCGTTTCCCCATACCTGCCATTGGTACTATTATTTTCATCTTGATAAGGTAGTTATTGTTTTCCTGTGCTTCCGAATCCGCCTTCTCCTCTATCCGTAGAAAGTAATTCCTCCGTAATTTCCCATTCTACTCTTTCGTATTTCGCCAGCACTAGTTGTGCCACTCTCTCGCCATTATTAACCGTAAAAGCTACTTTGGATAAATTGATAAGTAGAACTTTTATCTCTCCTCTATAATCTGCGTCTATGGTTCCTGGAGAATTAAGTACAGTTAATCCATGCTTATAAGCTAGCCCACTTCTAGGTCTTATCTGTGCTTCGGTTCCTTCCGGGAAAGCCGCGTGTAAACCTGTAGGGATCAGAACTCTTTCCAATGGCTCAAGCTGTATCGGTGCCTCTATGTTTGCTCTTAAGTCCATGCCCGCGCTATTTAAAGTTTCATACTTAGGTAGCGCATGTTTTCCCTTATTTATTACTTGAACGTTCATCTATTTTCCGGTAAATAAAGGTTTTCTTTTTTCTATAAATGCTAAAGTTCCTTCTTTGAAATCTTCAGTTCCAAAGCATTTGCCAAATTCTGAGATTTCTGTATCGAAACCATTCACTCCATCGATAAATCCAGCATTCACTGATTTTATAGCGTGGCTAATCGCTTTAGGTGAATTTCTAGAGATACGAGTAGCCATTTTTTGGCAAGTCGCTAATAGTTCTGATAGAGGAACTACATGGTTTACCAAGCCCATTCTATAGGCATCTTCAGCCGAAATCATTCCTGCCGTAAGTATGAGTTCGTAGGCCCTTCCTTTTCCTACTAATTGAGCTAGTCTTTGAGTTCCTCCATAACCAGGAATTACTCCTAAGCTTACTTCTGGTAAACCCATTTTGGCATTTTCGCTAGCCACTCTAATGTGAGCACTCATAGCTAATTCTAATCCACCACCTAAAGCGAATCCATTTACAGCTGCTATAACAGGTGTAGATAGATGTTCTATTTTATCAAAAAGGTTTTGGTGTCCTTCTTTGCTCAGGGCAGCACCCTGGTCTATATTAAAATCAGAAAACTCTTTGATGTCTGCCCCAGCTACAAAGGCTCTCTCTCCAGATCCAGTTAGGATAATTGCTTTTATTTGCGTGTCTAATTCTGATTTATCCAGTAAATCAGAGAGCTCATTGATGGTAGACTTGTTTAGCGCATTTAGCTGATTAGGGCGATTTATTGTTATGATTCTAAGTCCTTCCCCGTCTTTGAATAAGATATTCTCCACTAGTAAAATTATTATTATTGCTTTACAAAGGTAATGGAAGTTCTAAGAAAACTATTAGGTACTAGAAGTAATGGTGAATGCCGTAAAGTTAATTTGTGCTAATAATACGGGTGGGTGCTTTTGCAAATAGAAACTGTTCACGTTTTCCTGTTAACTGTTATAGCTTCCATGGAAAGTAATAATCTACATACTAAGTAACTTTAAGCGCTAGAATGAAAGTAATAGTAGCTTTAATGTTAATCGCCATCTGTGGTTATATGGGTCATGAGATCTGGAATTCCCAGAAGAAGGATTTTAGAGAGGAACTGGTTTTAAATGAAGATTATTTGGCAGGTGCTAACGATGTCGTTTTCTGGAGGCCGCTGAGCTCTTCCCTCAATTTGTGTGAACTTCCACATTGGAATAGTTTGTCTCAACCCACAGGAATGGGAAGGTTCGTGGAAATGCTGAATAAAGAGTTTTCTAAATCTGGATTAGCTGAGGATATAGGGGTGAAGATATTTTTGATAGATAAGTCATTCATGGCTGTTGTTACTGGGAGCTCTGAGGTCATAGAGACCGTGACAAAAGGATTCTTTAATGTTTCTGTCATTCCTGAAAGTATGGAGCTTGTTAATGCGGACTTAAGAGGTCGATATTCGTTCGGTAGATTGATTGTTTCGCCTTCTTTAGAAATCATGACTTCTGTATTGGCTAAAGCTGAAAGTCAAGTTGCGCTTAGTTTCGATGAGTCTTCTGAGCTCTCATGGTACTCTAAATCTAATGCGGCGAAATGGTTTACTCATAATGAAATAGGAGCTACAGGAACCTCACATGTTAGATTTAAAAAACGTAATGGGTTTGTTTATGGATACGGATTTATCCCGGATTCTTTGGTTAGTCCAGAGTCGGTTGATCTCAATTATAGTATATGGGATTTCCAACTTCCGGGTAAGCCTAGCCAGTTTAAAATAGAACAGTTTCCCATAAGAGCTTTGGATGCAGAAATTATAGAGGCTGCAGAAGTAGAATGTGACTGTGATGCCAGAATAGCGTGGAAATCATGGAATACGAATCAAGTTTACTTGTTTAATCAGAATGGGATAGAGTTTTATGGGTTGCATTGTTTGGAGGGGGTTCCAGCTCGAGCAGGACTTTATTCTTTTATAGCTGATAAGGCTGAAATGTATAAGGGATATCAGTTAAGAAGTTTAATCTCTGGGACTGGGGTTAGCGGGTTATATGCAGATATGTTTGGGAAAGAGGTAAGTTGTTTTATAGATTTGGAAGAACAGGTTTTTTTCTTTACTTCTCGAGTAGAAGCCAAGGCATTTATTAATGGAATTCAGAATTCATCTTTTAATGACATCATAGCACCTGAAATACAGGAGTTCTTGTTGCTCAGTCCTAATTATACCGCTTACACTTCATCTGCAAAAGGAAATACTCCTATTGTTTATCAGTTCGAAAAACAAGATAAAGGAAGGTATTATCATGCTTTATGGAGGGCAGATGAAAGAGAGGAGTTTAAGGTTAATAGCGATAATAGTGAGGAGCAGTTGGCGGAAACTATTATCGCTAATAAATGGGAGAAACAAACAAGCGGAAAGGTTACGCAGGCTCCGTTTGTCTTTACTAATCACTATACCAAGGAGAAAGAAATAGCTATTATATCAGATCACTCGAGGATTATTATGTTAAATAGCGCAGGTAAGGAGCTCTGGAGTAGAGGCTTGCCCGAGAGTATAAGTGGGAAGCTACATCAGGTTGACCTCTTTAGAAACAATAAGTTTCAGTTAGTCTTCTCTACGAAAAACTATCTAATAGCGCTAGATAGAAATGGGAAAGATGTAGAAAATTTTCCTATAAAATTCAGCTCACCTAGCAGTTCTGCAGTTAGTGTTATGGATTATGATGGGAAAGGACAGAATAGACTTTTAGTGCCTCTAGTAGATGGGTCATTGAAAAATTACAACTGTGATGGTAAAGAAGTAAATGGCTGGAAACATAAAGCAGAAGAATCTCCTATAGTATCTTCTGTTCAGCATTTGATACTAGATCGAAGAGATTATCTTTTAGCGGCGAAGAAAAATGGAGAAATAGCTATTTATAAGAGAGATGGAAAACTCAGATACACCCAGGAGTTAAAGTTATCTCACTATGATGGAAAGGAAATTTCTATCTTACCGTCCAAGACTATAGAAGAAGTGATATTAATTTATGGAGATACTGCAGGAAATTTAGTTCAATCTAAACTGTCGTTAGAACAAAATGAAGGCGAGAATTTAGGTTTAGCTAGCGCAGAAAAAAGTATTATTTATAATCTAGTAGATGGGAGTGGCCCAGATTTCTTGATGTCTAAAGGCACTCGTCTATCGCTTTATAGTGAGAAGCATGAGCTTAAGTTTTCTACTGATTTTGATTCCGCGTTAACTGGAGCTTTGCAATGTTTTTCTCTCAACAACAAAAAGTACATAATAGTAAATGAAGGGTCCAATGTTTACCTTTTAAATACGCGGGGAGAATCATATCCTGGATTTCCTGTTTATGGAGGAGGTAGATCAGTGTTGGTAGATTTGGATAAAGATGGGTCGTTAGAGTTAATTACATCAGATGTTCAAGGGTTGATTATTTGTTACGAATTATAGTAAGGGGAGCTCGCTTATGCGCCGGTGATGTTCAAACTGGAATGACTTATAACTTCGATCTAGATGCTTTAAAGTTTCCTGCTGATCTATACATCTTACAAGTAATTCAAGAAGATGATATAACTACTGAAAAGTTCATTGTAACTAAGTAAGACAAATACACGATAATTAATTATTCGATTATACATTGTTTATTCTAAAAGCCCCTTGGGAAAACACGGGGCTTTATATATATATATATTTAAAAGTGATTAACTAATATTCCCCCAGTTAGGTTTAAATGCTTTTAACCGCTGAAGTTCCAGGTTTAAGGAAGCATGTTTAGGTTTGGCTAGAGCCTCATCGTCATTCAGAATGTTAACGGCTAGTTCTCTGGCTTTGGCTAGAATTTTTTGGTCTACTGCTAAGTCGGCTATCTTTAAATCTAAAGCTCCACTTTGTTGAGTCCCCATAATATCTCCTGGGCCTCTTATTTCTAGGTCTACTTGTGCTATTTCGAAACCATCATTCGTAGAACACATGGTTTGGATTCTCCGCTTAGATTCTGGTGATTTTAGCTTACCAGTCATTAGAATACAGTGACTTTGCTCCGCGCCTCTTCCTACTCTTCCTCTGAGCTGGTGAAGCTGAGATAACCCAAATCTTTCTGCATTTTCTATAACCATTACAGAAGCATTAGGAACATTAACTCCCACTTCTATTACTGTGGTGGCTACTAGAATTTGAGTCTCTTTTTTTATAAAGCGATTCATCTCATACTCTTTGTCAGAAGATTTTTGCCTGCCATGAACTATGCTAATCTGATACTCTGGTCTTGGAAATCTTTTCTCTAGCGCTTCATGCCCGTCATAAAGGTCTTTTAACTCAGAGAGCAGCTCACTTTCAGATTCTTCTATCAGTGGATAAACCACGTAGACTTGACGTCCTTTTTTTATCTCCTCTTCCATAAAACCAAATACGTGCAGTCTACTGCTATCGGTTTTATGCACCGTAGTTATAGGTTTCCTTCCTGGCGGCAGTTCGTCTATGGTGCTTACGTCTAAGTCGCCATATAAAGTCATGGCTAGAGTTCTAGGTATAGGCGTGGCGGTCATGACTAAAACATGCGGAGTGATTTCCGCTTTTCCCCAAAGTCTAGCCCTCTGTTTTACACCGAATCTGTGCTGCTCATCTATGATAGCCAAGCCTAAATTCTTGAACATAACCACGGGTTCTAAAAGGGCATGGGTTCCTATGAGAAATTGCAACGCGCCACTTGCTAACTCCTCATGAATCACCTTCCGCTTAGACTTTGGAGTGTTCCCAGTCAATAGTTTTACCGTAATTGGAAAGTTTTTCAGGAGTTCAGAGATTCCTTCAAAATGTTGGATAGCCAATATTTCAGTAGGAGCCATCAAACAAACTTGATAATTATTATCAATTCCTAATAGAGCTGTGAGCAGAGCTACGATAGTTTTACCGCTTCCTACATCTCCTTGAATTAATCTGTTCATGTGAGCTCCGTAGCGCACATCACGCCTTACTTCTTTGAGTACCCTTTTCTGTGCGCCTGTTAAATCAAACGGAATTCCATTTTCGTAGAACTCAGTAAATAATTTCCCTACTTTTTTGAATGTGACACCTTTCATTTTAGTGGTCACTTTCACTTTGTTGGAGACCAGTATAAGTTGAAGGAATAGCAGCTCTTCTAGTTTTAACCTTGTAAGCGAGCGTTGCAATAAAGCCAATGCTCTCGGTCTATGCAAATGAATAGAAGCTTCTTCTTTAGAAGGTAATTTATACTTCTCTAGAATTTCCGAGGGCAGTGTCTCTGGAATTTGATGTCTCAATAATTGCAGTAGGTTTATCACTATACTTTCGATTCCCTGAGAGTTTAGGCCAGTTCTGTTGCATTTCTCTGAGCTTCTATATACAGGCTTGAAAGGGGTCAGTTTTAATTTGGCCTCATTTACCTTGGTAACTTCGGGGTGTGAGATAGACCAGGTGTTTTTAAATCTCTTAGGTTTTCCGTAAACGACAAATTCTTCATCGTAATTCAGTCCGTTTCTAACCCATTGAACTCCCTTGAACCAAGCCAATTCTATTTCCCCAGTTTCATCTTCAAATAAGGCATTTAGCCTTTTCTTATTTCCAACCCCAACTTCTTTTAGAGATTTGAATTTCCCTTTAACCTGCAATGGTAGTTCATCAGATTGAATTTCAGATATACGATGAAATTGAGATTTATCTATATATCTAAAAGGATAATGCTCTAATAAATCCCGATAGGTAAATATCTGAAGTTCGGTTTTCAATAGGTCAGCTTTTTTAGGGCCTACACCTTTTAAAAACTCGATAGGAGTTCCGAGTATGCTTGTTGTTTTTATTGAGCTCATTTAAACGTGGTGCAAGTTAGTGCTACTGACAGAAATTAAAAAACATAAAGAAGGAGTTAGTGCACAATATATGGTTCTTTTGAAAGAAGGAAATAATAGTGTAATTTCAGCAGATGTTAAAACTATCTCTATCAAGTTTATTAGGCTTTCTGCTCATCTTAATTTTTTCTCACTCTTCTTTTTCACAGCTCACTTGGGCTGATGATGCTGCTGAAATTGTCTTTGAAAATTGCAGCGCCTGTCATAATGATAATGGAATAGCGCCGTTTTCGTTGATGGATTATGAAAGTGTTTCAAATAATTCTGGAGCTATAGAAGAAGCCGTTTCTGATGAGTATATGCCACCATGGACTGCTGATGACGGTTATCAGAGTTATGCACACAGCAGAAAGTTAACGCCAATAGAAAAGAGCACTCTTCTTGCATGGTTAGATGATGGAATGGCGCAAGGGGATTTGGCTGATACTCCTCCAGCCCCTGTATACTCTAATGAAGGGTTTATCCAGGCTGAACCTGATTTGGAGATGACTATGGAGCCGTATACCAGCACTGCTACTTTTAATCAGGATGATTATATCTGCATATCACTTCCTACCGGTTTAACAGAGGATAAAAAATTAAAGGCTTATGAGGTCGTTCCTGGAAACCCAACTATTCTGCACCATTGTTTAGTTTATATTGATGATACAGGCAATTACCCTACGGATTTTAGTGGTCAATGCGTTGGCCCTAATGACGATGAAGGCTTGCTAGGAGGATATACTCCTGGAGCTGTTCCTACTGTTTTTCCTAGTAATGGAGATGATATAAATATGGGGATTACTATTCCTGCAGGCTCTAATATAGTCCTGGCTATGCATTATCCCCATGGGAGTGCAGGTGAGATAGATCAAACTAAGATCAGATTATTTTTCTATGATGACGATGTGGAGATAAGAGAGGTGCTTACTTATCCTCTTTTATCTAATTGGACGTTTAATATTCAGGCCAATACCCAGGCAGAGGTGATGGCTCAGTATGGACCTATTAC
>CESI01056051.1_pt1 | contig 28335 bp, 25 predicted proteins | sample 356301 | NCBI WGS metagenome assembly CESI01 (sample SAMEA2621423, study PRJEB7988) | marine metagenome | biome: marine biome (ENVO:00000447); feature: deep chlorophyll maximum layer (ENVO:xxxxxxxx); material: "saline water (ENVO:00002010), including plankton (ENVO:xxxxxxxx)" | depth 40 m | reverse complement strand
TATTTCCGACACTTAAATAAAAAAATGCGCAGAAATTAATCTGCGCACTTCTATTTTTAATTTTGTAATACCGTACTCTGTATTTTACAAAAAATAGCCCCTCAATCATAGATCAGCCTAATAAACTTCACAGAATAGTTCTTATTATTTCTGATACTTGCATAAAAAAGTACAGAAATTAATTAGCATTTTCTTATTTGTAAAAATTTAACACTGATTAAGAAATAGCTTTGACCCTTGAGGCCAAGCGAGAAACTTTGCGTGAAGCTGTGTTTTTATGGAAAAGGCCTTTGGTTACACCGCGCATCAGCTCAGGTTGCGCCGCACGCAAAGCGGCGATTGCCGCGTCTTTATCACCAGAATCAATTGCTTCTTCGACTTTGCGGAGGAATGTCCGGATACGTGATTTGCGGGTTTTGTTTACGGCTGTACGACGCTCAATTTGACGCGCGCGTTTTTTAGCCTGTGGGGAATTTGCCATGATATCATGTCCTATTTTAATCTTGTGCCACACGTATTACCGCTAGGCCCATACCGAATTGGACCGGATTATCTAAAGCCAAGCGGGCCACACGCGCATGTTCTGAACGAGCCTATAAAGGGTTTCTAGTGGAATGCAAAGTAATTCTAAATCTACTTATCACGGAATTGCGGTTCACGCTTATCAACAAATGCAGACATGCCCTCTTTTTGATCCTCAGTCGCAAACATTGAATGAAACACCCTGCGCTCAAACAATAGGCCTTCAGCCAGTGTGGTCTCATAAGATCGGTTTACTGCATCTTTCACAGCCTTAGTTGAAATTTGTGATTTCTCAGCTATTTTGGCAGCCACTTCCAAAGTGATCTCCATCAAGCGTTTAACTGGAACAACTCGGCTAACCAACCCCGAACGCTCTGCTTCTTCGGCATCCATAAAGCGCCCAGTCAAATTCATGTCCATCGCTTTAGACTTGCCTACAAACCGCGTGAGTCGCTGCGTACCACCAATGCCAGCAATCACTCCAAGATTAATTTCAGGCTGACCAAACTTAGCATTATCTGCACATATGATAAAATCGCACATCATTGCCAACTCACAGCCACCACCCAGCGCATAGCCAGACACAGCCGCAATAATAGGCTTTTTGGCGTCTTGAACAGGCATCATACTAGCACCAAATAAATCGCCAGACACAACATCAACAAAACTTTTCTCAGCCATTTCAGTAATATCAGCACCTGCAGCAAAAGCTTTTTCAGACCCAGAAATGACCATACAACGGACTTTGTCGTTTTCATCAGCCTGAGCCACGGCGTCACCCAGTTCAGCCACCAACTGTCTGTTCAGCGCGTTAAGGGCCGTTGGACGATTTAGTTTTATGACGCAGATATGATCAGAAATTTCAACAATGATGGTCTCATAAGCCATTTTAGGCCCCTAGATTGTTACATTAAGCCTTTATCGCATATCATGTTCATATTCGATATCAAGTTATCTCTGACATCTTGGGCAGTAGTAACTCGAACGCCCCGCTTGTATGATACGCACTATGACACCTGTGCAGCCCACAGATGAACAGAGTTGATTTTCTTGGTCATAAACTTGAAAATTGTGTTGAAAATAACCAAGTTCACCGCCAGTTTGACGGTAGTCTTTAAGGCTCGATCCGCCTGCCAAAATAGCCTCCTCAAGCACTTCTCGTATGATGGGCACAATCTTGCCAATTCGCAATTTTGACAACTCACTCGCTTTCGTTATTGGCGAAATTTTTGCACGAAAAAGCACTTCACAGACATAAATGTTACCCAAGCCTGCAATGATTCTTTGATCTAGGAGGGTCGATTTGATCGGGGAGTTTTTCCCAGAAAGCGCTCCTATGAGGTAGGTTTCGTCAAACGAATTACCCAAAGGCTCCGGCCCCAGTGAGGCCAAGAGCTTATGCTGCTCCACCGCAGCGGTCGACGCAAGATCCATCGCCCCAAAGCGGCGGGCATCATTGAAGGTCACCCTTGCACCATTTTCCATGTGAAAAACAACATGGTCATGTTTTTTAGGTGCCGGATGCTCTTGATGAAATTGACCAACCTGAATACCAGAGACCAACATACGGCCAGACATGCCAAGATGAACAATCAATGTTTCATCTGAATCAAGATCAACAAGTATGTATTTTGACCGGCGTCGCAGTCCAACGACACGCGCGCCAGATAAGCGCTTGGCCATATTTGGGGGAAAGGGCCAGCGCAAATCAGGGCGATTCACCTCGGCGCTTATGATTACTTGGTCTTGCATGGCGGATTCGATTCCGCGACGGACTGTCTCAACCTCTGGTAATTCGGGCATCTTGGGCTTCCTTATGGTAGTTCACATTGTAACAGCCGTTCCGCACATTATAAGGGGGGCTGTACACACAAAAGGCCCGTCCCATGCAAGACAACGCTGAGCAAACAACGCACTTTGGTTTTGAAACCGTGCCCGAGGCTGAAAAGGCTATTAAAGTACAGAGTGTTTTCAACTCTGTAGCAGGAAAATATGACATCATGAATGACGTCATGAGCATGGGTATTCATCGCATCTGGAAAGAAGCCATGATGGATTGGCTGGCCCCAAGTCCCGGACAAAAGCTCCTAGACGTCGCAGGTGGGACCGGTGATATCAGCTTTAAATTTCTCAACCGTGCCGGTTCTGGTCATGCTACAGTGCTCGATATAACGGAGAATATGCTAATTGCGGGTCGTAAACGCGCCGAAGCAGATAAAATGTTAAATAGTATAGATTGGGTCGTAGGCGATGCAATGGCACTGCCTTTTGCCGACAACAGCTTTGACGTTTACACAATCAGCTTTGGCATCCGCAACGTGACTCGACCACAAGAAGCGCTGAATGAAGCTTTTCGCGTGTTGCGACCCGGTGGCCGCTTGATGGTTTTGGAGTTTAACCAAATTCCAGTTCCTTTGGTACAAAAAGCCTATGATATTTACTCATTCAATGTGATTCCACGGATGGGAAAACTCATCGCAAACGATCGTGAGAGCTATCAATATTTGGTCGAATCGATTCGAAATTTCCCGGATCAGGAGACTTTTCTGAGCATGGTCCGGGAAGCTGGTTTTGAAAATACTAACTATCGCAATCTTTCGCTCGGGATTGCCGCCCTACATTCCGGTTGGAAAATTTAGATGCGGGGTCCACATAATATTTTCCGACTTATTCGAACGGGTGCCACGCTAGAGCGCACAGGTGCAATGAATGTGATTTTGGATGCCTATAGTGCCCCTTGGGGCGTACGTTTCGGCGCTAAAGTTTTAGGTTGGCCGTTTCAGTGGCTCGGTTATAAGGGCGACCCAAGTATGCCGCCCGCCACTCGGGCACTGACAGCTTTGGGACCTGCATATATCAAATTTGGGCAAATTCTTTCAACCCGCCCTGATGTTGTGGGCGATGAACTAGCCATTCAAATGCGCGTTTTGCAGGATAAATTACCCGCCTTCCCCATGGAAGACGCCGAACGGATGATTGAGGCTGAATTTGAACAGCCCTTGAATGCTGTGTTCAGTGAGTTCAGCGCACCCGTCGCAGCGGCCTCCATTGCGCAGGTACACCGCGGAAAGCTAGTTTCGGACGGTTCAGATGTCGCTATCAAAGTGCTCCGACCAGGGATTGAGAAGGCTTTTCGTCGCGATATCGACGCTTTTTATTTTGCCGCCAGAATGATTGAAATACTGGCTCCTGGGGCGCGCCGCCTGCGACCTTTGGATGTAATTGCTCACTTTGAGGGTGTAGTGATGGGCGAACTGGATCTCAGGCTTGAAAGTAGTGCTGCAAGCGAGTTTGCATCAAACACCGAATCCGACAAGGGCTTTCAACTGCCAAGAATAAATTGGAGCCTCTCCGGCAAGAACGTCATGACAATGGACTGGGCTGAAGGCATCTCGGCAGGAGACAATACCGCATTGGACGCGGCAGGCCATAATCGAAAAGAAATTGGTGAGCGACTATTACAATTGTTTTTATCCCACGCCCTGCGTGATGGGTTTTTCCACGCAGATTTGCATCAAGGCAATATCAAGGTCGCAGCTAATGGTAATATCATTGCATATGATTTTGGCATCATGGGGCGAATCGATGAATACACTCGTCGAGTCTATGCAGAAATTTTGTTTGGCTTTATCCGTCGAGATTACAGACGCGTAGCCGAGGTGCATTTTGAAGCCGGGTACGTTCCAGCTGACAAAGATATCGATGAATTCGCCCGCGCATTACGCGCGGTAGGTGAGCCCATTTTCGGTATGGACGCCACCCAAATTAGCATGGGGAGGGTCCTAACGTATCTGTTCGGTGTCACAGAGCAATTTGGAATGGAAACCCGTACGGAGCTGATCCTTTTGCAGCGAACCATGGTTGTGGTGGAAGGCGTAGCGCGCAGCTTACATCCACAAATTAATATCTGGGAAGTGGCACATCCAATTGTAGAAGAATACATCAAGCAAAGCATCGGCCCCAAAGCACTACTAAATGACTTATTGAAAACTGCACGTGTGTTGTCGCGCTTTGGACCAAAACTACCAGAGATGGCTGAAGCAGCATTAATCCGAACCTACAATACGTCCCAGCAAGGCTCAGCAGTGCGTGACTTCAAAAAAGGTTGGATTCTGCTCGCTATTATCGGCGCAGCCACGTTTGGTTGGGTTGCAGCGCATTTGACCCAAATTTGATGTATTTGAGAAAAAGTTTGATACAGCAGGGCGGATAGCATTTGTCACACGTCGCATGTATCATTCCAAAAGTGGGAATAGACCCTAGTTGGTCTGAGAGGAATAAATATGAAACGTACCCTATTCGGAACTGATGGCGTGCGCGGAACCGCAAATACTTATCCGATGACAGCTGAAGCCGCATTGCGGCTAGCCACGGCCGCCGGGCAATATTTTAGACACGGTAAGGCAAGGGTTCATAGGGTTGTTATAGGCAAGGACACAAGACGATCAGGTTATATGATTGAAAACGCACTTACAGCTGGTTTTTTATCTACCGGTATGGACGTAGTGCTTTTGGGCCCGATCCCAACCCCCGCAGTTGGCATGCTCACCCACTCAATGCGCGCAGATGTCGGCGTGATGATTTCTGCCAGTCACAATCCACATCATGATAATGGAATAAAGTTTTTTGGACCAGATGGCTACAAACTTTCAGACGCTGCAGAGGCAGAGATTGAGGCTTTATTTAATAGTGGAGTTGATCTGTGCCTACCTGATAATATTGGCCGCGCCAATAGAATCGAAAGTGCGACCGGACGCTATGTTGAAGCAACTAAGGCCACCTTTCCCAACGGCAAGCGCTTGGATGGACTCAAGATTGTTATCGATTGCGCCAACGGAGCTGCATATCGCGCGGCACCGGAAGTGCTCTGGGAGTTAGGGGCAGAAGTTATTCCTATTGGTGTGCGGCCTAATGGCTACAATATCAATAATGGCGTCGGTTCTACGGCTCCCGAAACAGCCGTAGCTACAGTCTTAGAGCATGGGGCTGATATGGGTATTTGCCTCGATGGCGATGCTGACCGCATTGCGATTATAGATGAAAAAGGCAATATTGCCGATGGGGATCAAATCATGGGTTTGATTGCTGCGCGCTGGGCCAAGTCTGGTGTTTTGCGCGGCGGGGCTTTAGTCGCTACGGTTATGTCAAATTTGGGCTTAGAGCGTTGGCTTGGAACTCAGGGCATCGGGCTACATCGGACAGATGTAGGAGATCGTTACGTAGTGGATGCAATGCGCCGCGGCGGTTTCAACCTTGGTGGTGAACAATCTGGCCATATCGTCATGAGTGATTACGCCACCACTGGTGATGGCCTACTTGCCGGGCTCCAGTTTCTAGCAGCCATGGTTGAGGTCGGTAAGCCAGCAAGTGAACTAGCCAAGGTGTTCACTCCCTACCCACAAGTTTTAAAGAATATCAGGTTCACGGCAGATAAACCTCCACTAGAAACGGTAACAGTTCAAGCAGCAATCAAGGACGCTGAAGCCTCTTTGTTAGGAAAAGGCCGGCTTCTAATCCGAAAATCAGGTACAGAGCCGCTTATTCGAGTAATGGTTGAGGCAGAGGATCAAACTTTACTCCGGCAGGTAATTGACGATATGACTCGGGCCGTAAGGGATGTCGCGTAAGTTAGTACACATTTTGTAACAAAACTTTGTTGAGTTGCGTTGATTCGACATAGTGGTTATCAATTAATCATCTGAAATATATAAATGGATATAAATTATGCGGAAACTTGGAACTGTTCTTTTAATCTGTAGCGCTCTAACAATTTCAGCGTGTACAACACCGGCTGCTACTGTAGTAGAACCAGTCGTTGCATCAGAACCCACAATGAGCAAACTCTAAAAGTATCAATTTCTTCAAATAATGTTTGGAAGAACTCAACCCGCGCTGACTATTCAGCGCGGGTTATATAATGTCAAAATTGTGTCAGCTTATAAACATCTATTTTACTGAATTATAAATTCATGTCTTTAAAAAATATATTATCTAGCTTTATGTAAGCTACATTCGGAAACAGCAGTGTATAAAATACTAATTAAATCGGCTAATTATTTACTCATGCCATCATAAATTGTAATTTAAAATACTATTAAATCTTCCCGTGACACTGCTTGAATTTTTTACCTGAACCGCAAGGACAACTTTCATTGCGACCAGGATTACCCCATGTAGAACGATCGTTTTCATCAAAGCTTCCAAGCTCCTCAGGTATCTGCGTTTGCTGTTTTAGAGCTACCTGCTGACGCATCATTATGGCCTGCTGTTCGTCCACTGAGCGCATCCGCACATTGCCAAGCACCTGCGTAACCTGTTCACGCAAACTATCCAACAAGCTTTCAAAAAGTTGAAAAGACTCAGATTTATACTCATTCAACGGGTCACGTTGGGCGTAACTACGAAAGCCTACCACAGCACGTAAATGCTCCAAGGTCACCAAGTGCTCGCGCCATTTGCCATCAATAGTTTCGAGCAATACTTGCTTTTCGATCATCCTCATGTTTTCAGGTCCAAAATCAACAGCTTTTTTAGCCATAAATTTATCACCAAAATCTTCCAGTTTTTCGCGGATTATGTCATCGTCAACGCCCTCCTCAGCAGCCCAGTCGACGACAGGAGCCTCCAGACCCACACTCTCAAAAAGAGCGGCCTGTAAGCCTTCAGTATTCCATTGATCAGCATAAGATTTGGGTGGCATGAACTGCGTAACCAGATCATCAATCACCTGATAGCGCATATCTTGCGTGATTTCGGCCAAATCTTCGGCTTCCATGATTTCACGACGCTGGCCAAAAATTACTTTGCGCTGATCGTTCATTACATCATCAAATTTTAAAAGTTGTTTGCGTATGTCAAAGTTACGACCTTCAACTTTTGATTGCGCACGCTCCAAAGACTTATTGACCCAAGAATGTACAATAGCCTCACCCTCTTTCATACCCAACGTATTTAAAACTTTTTCAAGACGTTCTGACCCAAAAATCCGCATTAAATCATCATCGAGTGACAAAAAGAAAGAACTGCGCCCTGGGTCACCTTGCCGGCCCGAACGACCACGTAACTGGTTATCAATACGCCGTGATTCGTGTCGTTCCGTCGCCAGAACATACAGGCCGCCAGCCACTTTAACGGCTTGCTCATCAGTTATGTGCTCTGACTCAATTCGGTTGCGGATTTCGTCTGGATCTGCGCTCGGATCTGCTGCAACTGCTTCCATTATTGTAAATTCAACGTTGCCTCCCAGTTTAATGTCTGTACCACGGCCAGCCATATTTGTAGCAATTGTGACAGCTCCAAGCTTACCTGCATCGGCCACAATTTTCGCTTCTTTTTCATGCTGGCGGGCATTCAGAACATTATGGATCACTCCTGCCTCTGTCAAAAGACCAGACAAAAACTCCGATTTCTCAATTGAAGTTGTCCCAACCAACACAGGTTGTTTTTGTTCATAAGACACCTTAATGCGCTCAACAACAGCATTGTATTTTTCAGCACCTGTACGGTAAACTTGGTCGTCTTCATCTAAACGTGACACGGGTTGGTTGGTTGGAACCTCAACAACACCCAAACCATAAATCTCAGAAAATTCATCGGCCTCTGTCAGAGCAGTACCAGTCATACCGCTCAATTTATCATATAAGCGAAAATAGTTTTGGAATGTCACGGAAGCTAGTGTCACATTTTCTGGCTGAATCTGACAACCTTCTTTGGCCTCAATCGCCTGATGCAAACCATCTGACAAACGGCGGCCAGTCATCATACGGCCTGTGAATTCATCGATCAGGACAACCTCATTATCCCGTACGATATAATCCTTGTCACGGTAAAATAGTTTATGTGCCCGCAGCGCTTGATTTACGTGATGCACGATTGTCGTACTTTCAGGATCATACAGGGACTGACCTTCCGGCAATATACCCTTTTGGCTCAAAATTTCTTCTAGCCAATCATTACCCTGATCTGAGAACGTCACACTCTTAGTCTTTTCATCTAAGGTAAAATACTCATCCAACACTTCTGGAATCAAAACATCAATTGTTTGATATAGCTCTGAACGATCCTGTGATTGACCCGAAATGATTAGAGGTGTTCGAGCTTCATCGATCAAAATCGAATCTACCTCATCCACAACTGCGAAATTGTGGGACCGCTGATGCATTTGGCTCAACTCAGATTTCATATTATCACGAAGGTAGTCAAACCCCAGCTCATTGTTTGTGGCATAGGTCACATCACACGCATAGGCTTCAGCTTTTTCAGCGTCTGGTTGCTGTGGGTACACCACGCCAGTAGTCAGACCTAAGGCGCCGTAGACTTTAGACATCCAATCCGCATCACGACGCGCCAGATAATCGTTGACCGTAACAATATGTACACCCTCACCAGTCAAAGCATTCAGGTAGGCTGGGAATGTAGCCACCAAAGTTTTACCTTCGCCAGTTTTCATCTCGGAAATATTACCTTGATGCAGGAATATCCCACCCATCAGCTGCACATCGAAAGCTCTAAGGCCCAATGCGCGCTTGGCAGCTTCGCGACAATTAGCGAAAGCTTCTGGCAAAATCTTATCCAAAGGCTCGCCCACTTTCGCGCGATCTCTCAACTCGTTGGTTTTCTCGATCAAGCCTTGGTCGCTTAGGGCTACGAATTGTGCCTCTAGTGCATTTATTTGATCAACCACAGGTCTGGTCGCTTTGATCTTACGATCATTTGGTGTGCCAAAAAAAATTTTAGCAATTGTTCCTAAACCCAGCATGTCCACTCCGCATGGTTATTCAAATCATATGAGGGATATACTTGCCCACTGCCCCACCTCAGCTTATAAAAGTGAAAGGCTTGTACTATTGCAGGCTGGTCCCCTCAGGGCCACCTGATTGATGTATGTGTCCAGCATTACGGTGTCAACGGCGCGGACTATTCCGTGCGCTTTAAAGGAAGAAACAATGTTAAAATCACACTCTATTTTGCAGGGAATGGCTATCGCACTACTGCTTTCGTCTTCCTTGGCTGCTCAGGACCGAAATCTAAGTACCGTTGTGGCCACGGTTGGTGAAACAGAGTTGACTTTAGGGCATATGCTTGACGTAAAGCGCCAGTTGCCAGATCAATACCAAAGCCTGGATGACAATACATTATTCAACGGTATTATCGAGCAATTGATCCAACAAGAACTGCTAGCCAGTTCTATGACAAAAGACCCAAGCTGGCTCGCCATAGCAATGCAAAACCAGCGTCGTAATATTTTATCCTCTGTTGTAATAAATGAACTGCGCACCAATGCCGTCACAGAAAGGGCCCTGCAAGCCGCCTATGCCGCTAAATTTCCAGTAGGGTTGGGTGAGCAAGAGTATAAAGCCTCCCATATCTTAGTTGAAACAGAGCAGAAAGCGAGAGAACTTTTAGCTTTGCTAGATGGTGGAGCTGATTTTAGTGGATTAGCAACTGAGCATTCAACAGGCCCTTCAGGTCCACGCGGCGGTGATCTAGGCTGGTTTGGGAAGGGGCAAATGGTTGCCCCATTTGAAAAGGCGGTCATGGGTATGGAGGCAGGTACCTATACCGGCCCAGTACAAACGCAATTTGGCTATCATTTGATTTTTTTAAACGACCGCCGAGAAACATCTTCACCAGCCTTTGAAGATGTACGCAGTGAATTAGAAGTGGAAATACAAAATGCCGCCGTTGAGGAACACCTACGCGGCCTAATGGCTACGGCGAATGTCATAATGCCAACAGAATGGATTGATCCATCCATTCTCTCTACCTTGGATCTAATTGTGAAATGATAAAAATATCGCCCTTGGCCCCAGACGTTTTCCCCAACCTACCAGTAATTGAGGGGGTAAAGTTTGCAGCAGCCGCAGCAGGTGTAAAATACCTCGGTCGTACAGATGTTATGCTTGCCTCAATTTCTGCAGGGTCGGCAATTGCAGGTGTATTTACACGCTCCGCCACCCGCGCAGCATGTGTGCTGGACTGCCAGGCTAAAATGAATGGGGATATGTCACAGGGCGCTGCAATACTGGTAAACTCTGGCAATGCCAACGCCTTCACGGGTACTGCGGGACAAGAATCTGTAGATCGTATTTGCACCGCTGTAGCTGCCAGCCTCAACTTGCCAACCAGTGCAGTATTAACTTCTTCAACAGGGGTCATTGGCGAGGTCCTACCAGACCATAAGATCATAGGATGTATAAGCGCCTTAACCGCATCTTTAAGCAGTGATGCGCTTGAAGATGCTGCCAAAGCGATTATGACAACAGATACTTTTTCAAAGGGCTCAACAGTCTCGTTAGAAATCAACGGCAAGACTGTGCAGATCAGTGGGATCGCCAAAGGCTCGGGTATGATCGCCCCGGATATGGCCACGATGCTGGTCTATATCTTCACTGATGCCAAAATTGCACAGGCTAGTCTGCAAACTCTGCTAACAGACCTGACCGACAACACCTTCAACTGCATCACTGTGGATAGCGATACCTCCACTTCTGATACTTTAATCTGCGCTGCTACTGGGGCCTCCGGCATCGATGTGTCTGGTGATGCAAGCTTTGCCAAAGCCCTAGAGTGCCTTATGTTAGATTTGGCACATCAGGTGGTGAAGGACGGCGAGGGCGCTACAAAATTTGTGGCAGTAGAGGTCACCGGTGCAGCTTCGCGGGACGATGCGCGCAAAGTGGCGATGTCGATTGCCAATTCCCCTTTGGTGAAAACTGCCATTGCTGGAGAGGATCCCAATTGGGGCCGAATCGTAATGGCTGTTGGTAAATCTGGAGCGCAGGCCGACCGTGATAAACTTTCAATCTGGTTTGGACCACATCTTGTAGCCGAAAACGGTTGGGTTGCTGAGAGCTATACCGAGGAAATTGGTACCGCTTATATGAAACAAGACGACTTAGTGATTCACATAAACCTAGGCCTCGGAAGTGCCCGAATCACAGTTTGGACTTGCGACCTCACCCATGGTTATATTGAAATCAATGCGGATTACCGCTCATGAGAACTGTGCTGGTATCGGCTGTTGCGCTGATTGATCGAGATGGTCGCGTACTTTTGGCACAGCGACCAGAAGGTAAATCAATGGCTGGGCTATGGGAATTTCCTGGTGGAAAAATAGAGTCAGGGGAAACTCCAGAGGCCGCTCTAGTTCGCGAACTTGAAGAAGAGCTTGGTATAAATACTTGGAAAAGTTGCCTTGCACCCCTCACTTTCGCAAGCCATGCCTATGATGATTTTCACCTATTGATGCCATTATTCGCCTGCAGGAAATGGGAAGGAATCCCACATCCACGGGAGCAGCAAACTCTAAAATGGGTTGGCAAGCACGACCTGAGATCTTACGAAATGCCCGCAGCAGATATCCCACTCATTCCGATCCTGTACGATTGGCTTTAAAGTCTATTCAAATTAACAATGTGTTAAATTTAACCATATGCAAAATGTATCGCTCTAGATAAGTAAATCGATGAATTGAACTTAAAGATAAAGCACCGGACCGCCATAGCTCAACAATTTCAATCAGTCCGCTGAGCACCAGTAAAGAATGCTTCCAGAAAAAATGGCACCACAATTGGGCGCCATTTTAATATTTCTACGAGACTTTAAGCTAGCTTGCGCTCAACTTCTTCACGTTCAAAGATTTCGATTACATCATTCGGTCGTATATCGTCATAATTATCAAAAGCCATACCACATTCTTGGCCCGACTGAACATCTGACACTTCATCCTTAAAGCGTTTCAATGTTTTCAGTGTACCTTCATGAATCACAACGTTATCACGGAGCAAACGCACACCAGCAGACCTGCGGGCAACACCCTCAGTCACTAGACAACCCGCAACTTTTCCAACACCAGTTACCTTAAATACCTCTTTTATATTTGCGTACCCGATGAATGTTTCACGAATCTCCGCGCTTAAGAGACCAGATGCCGCCGCTTTCACATCGTCAACTAGATCATAAATCACAGAATAATAGCGAATTTCAACGCCCTTTTGATTGGCGGTATTCCGAGCCGATGTATTAGCACGCACATTGAAACCAAATACCGGGGCGCCAGAAGCCTCAGCCAATCCAATGTCTGTTTCAGTAATTGCGCCAACACCGGAATGCAAAACACGCACCCGCACTTCGTCATTGCCAATCTTAGCCATGGCCTGAACAATCGCCTCAGCAGAGCCTTGAACGTCGGCTTTCAGGATAATTGGAAGCTCGCTAACATCTTCATTAGCCTTTGCATTGGCCATCAACTGTTCAAGAGTAGTTGCAGCACCGAGGGCTGCGCGCTTATCTTTAGCAGCTTGTGCGCGGTACTCTGCGATTTCTCTGGCCTGTGCTTCGGTCTCGACCACATTGAGGACGTCACCAGCTTCAGGTGTACCATTCAAGCCCAGGACTTCCACAGGCGTCGAAGGACCAGCAGTTGGAATTCGATCACCTGCATCGTTGATCAATGCACGTACTTTACCCCATTGCTCACCCACAACAAAAATATCACCAAGTTTTAGTGTCCCGTTTTGAACCAAGACAGTAGCCACTGGACCGCGACCAATATCAAGTTGCGCCTCAATCACAGCGCCTGAGGCAGCACGGTTGGGGTTGGCCTTAAGCTCTAAAATTTCAGATTGAAGCGCGATCGCTTCCAATAACAGATCCATACCTTGGCCTGTAGTTGCTGATACTTCAACGTCCTGAACTTCACCAGACATCTGCTCAACAATAACCTCATGTTGCAGCAAATCAGTCCGTACTTTTTGGGCGTCAGCAGCTGGACGGTCAATTTTATTGATCGCAACGATCATAGGCACATTGGCCGCCTTAGCGTGAGCAATGGCTTCGATGGTTTGCGGCATAACTGCGTCATCTGCCGCTACTACCAAGATCACGATATCGGTGACCTGTGCGCCACGAGACCGCATCGATGTAAATGCCGCATGGCCTGGTGTGTCCAGAAATGTCAACAAATCGCCATTTTGTTTGACCTGATAAGCTCCTATGTGTTGAGTGATCCCGCCAGCTTCACCAGATACAACCCGCGCATTTCGGATTGCATCCAAAATAGAAGTTTTACCATGATCGACATGGCCCATCACGGTGATGATTGGAGCACGTGGCTTCAAATCATCAGGGTTATCAATCACTTGATCAATAACATCTTCAACATCCGCGTCAGATACACGGACCATTTTGTGGCCAAATTCTTCAACAATCAACTCGGCGGTATCTTGGTCAATACTTTGGTTTTGGGTAACCATCATACCCATTTTCATCAAAGACTTCACAACATCGGCCACACGTTCTGCCATCCGATTAGCAAGTTCTTGGACCATAATGCCATCAGGCACCTGTACGTCACGCACAACTTTTTCACGCTCAACAGTACCGCCCATAGCTTTTTGCCGTGCACGTTCCTGCTTACGCTTCATTGATGCCATGGAGCGATGACGGCCATCACCACCTGTGCTTGCTTGATTAACTGTCAACTTACCCGAGCGGCGATTATCCTCACGGCCTTTATTGCGGTTTGGACGTGCGGGCTCTTCGCGCCGTGGAGCCTCTGCAACTTTATTACGCAACACGCCTGATTTTGCGGCGCGTTCTTCCGGTGTTGGCGGCGGCGCAGCGGCAAGCTTTGCAGCAGCCTCAGCTTCACGTACCTTAGCCGCTTCAGTTTCGGCTTTAACTTTAGCGCGCTCTTCACGTTCGCGAAGGTCACGCTCTTTAGCTTCATTTTCTTGGCGGCGTTGATTGCGCTCATCCTCACGGACAAGCTCCTCTTTTACGCGGCGCGCTGTATCTTCAGTTTCGCGAGCCTTCGCAGCTTGAACAGCCTTCAGGCGGCGATCCATTTCTACATCTGAAATCCCAGCAGGGCGACGCGCAGGGTCACCACCACGCACGGCGCCGGGGGCAGCGGGCTTCGCTGCACCTGGTTTTGGTACCACGACGCGCTTGCGCTTGGTTTCCACCACAACAGTTTTTGTCCGGCCATGGCTGAAACTCTGTTTCACATTTCCCGAACGTGGTCCGCCCAGCAAACCCAATGTCTTTTTACCGTCGTCGCTCATGAAGCTCTATCGTCCTTTTCAGAAGGCAAATGCCCTATGCCACTTTAGTGGCTTCTCGTAATCCGCGCAATCTCGCGGCTTCATTTACTACACGTTCACTGAGTTTGCCACCAGAGAGTGCGCAGTGTATCGCATGCCCACGCCCAAATGCCAAACCTAATTCCTGTGCTGTCAAACACCCAAAAAATCGACCCCCTTCTGGGGTCCATAACTTGCCTTTACCACGCTCAGATCCATCACTCGCTTGAAGTAAAACTTTGGCGCGGCCTTCAGCTAACCAACCTTTCACTTTTTCAAAGCCAGTTACAGCTCTGCCAGCTTTGCGTGCAATGGATACTAGATCCACGACACGGCGCGCCAACTGCCGATCAATCTCTAAAATAAGATTATCTGGCACAGCAACCTGAGTCCTAGCACCGCGAGCAAAAACTTTGCGGTCCACGGCTTCTTTCAAAATGTACAAGTCTGCGGTCACATAGTAGCCACGACCTGGTAGTTTTTCAAGAATGTCAGGTACAACTACCCCATCAGGGCTGGTCACAAAGCGAATGAGACCCGCCTTGGGACCAGATTCTTGACTGACCAAACATTTACGTTCGGCCATATCTTCAGAATTATGCGCACCACCGCGGCTCATTTAACTCTCCTGGACCACTTCGCCTTCGGAAACTTCGGCCTCTTCATCAACTAATTCCTCAGGGTCGACCCAACCTAGCATAATACGGGCAGTCATCACCATATTTTGCGCCTCAGCAAGATCGACCTCAAATTTCTCAAGCACGCCCTCATCCTTCACACGCTCACCATCAACTGTAGTCCAACCACCGGCCAGCTCCCAGTCAGCACAAGTTGCAAAATCTTCAAGATTTTTAACGCCATCGTCTGCCAGCGCTTCGATCATCTGTGGTGTCAGTCCTTCAAAGTTTACAAGACTGTCTTCTACACCCAGTTCACGAGCACGATTCATTGCACGGGTATTTTCGGCTTCAATAACATCACGGGCGCGAGCCTGAAGCTCACCGGCCGTCGCTTCATCAACACCATCAATTACCAACAACTCATCAACTTCAACGTAGGCCACTTCTTCGAGACTGGTAAACCCTTCAGACACCAGAAGTTGCGCAAAAAATTCGTCTAAGTCGAGATTGTCTATGAACAACTTAGTCCGCACTTCAAATTCAGCCTGACGGCGTTTTGATTCTTCTTCTTCAGTCATGATGTCAATATCAAGGTTAGTTAGCTGACTTGCCAATCGAACATTTTGACCCCTACGACCAATTGCCAAGCTTAGCTGCTCATCGGGCACCACAACCACAATTTTACCAGCCTCTTCATCCAACACAACTTTAGTAACTTCTGCTGGTTGCAATGCGTTCACCAAGAATGTTGGCTGATCTTCATTCCAGGGAATAATATCAATTTTCTCACCCTGTAGCTCATTAACCACAGCCTGTACTCGGCTACCACGCATACCAACACAAGCGCCAACAGGATCAATGGAACCATCATAAGAAATAACAGCAATCTTGGCTCGCGAGCCCGGATCCCGGGCCACCGCTTTAATCTCAATAATACCGTCATAGATTTCTGGAACTTCCATCTTAAACAGTTCGGCCATGAATTCAGGGGCAGTCCGCGACAAGAAAATCTGCGGGCCACGCTGTTCGCGGCGCACTTCCTTGATGAACACCCGAATTCGGTCGTTAGGGCGGTAGCTTTCGCGGCCAATTTTCTCGTTGCGGCGCAACACGGCTTCACCACGGCCAATATCGACAATCACATTGCCATACTCTTCGCGCTTAACCAGACCATTTATAATAGTACCAGCACGGTCTTTGAATTCCTCGTATTGACGGTCTCTCTCAGCTTCTCGGACTTTTTGCAAAATTACCTGCTTAGCAGCTTGAGCTGCAATGCGACCCATTTCAACTGGAGGAACCTCTTCCACCAATTGCTGTCCAACTTCAGGGTTTTCCATATACTGCTTTGCTTGCTCAACAGTGAATTCTGATTGGTAGTTTTCTAACAGCTCTTCTGTGACGACAGTCCGAACTCGAGTGAACGTTGCACGACCAGTTTTACGATCGATAGTGACACGAATGTCCATCTCAGCGCCGTAGCGAGACTTAGCTGCACGTGCCAGAGACTCCTCCATTGCTTCAATCACTAGACCTGGATCGATCATTTTTTCACGAGCAACAGCTTCGGCAGTTTGTAACAGCTCAAGCTGGTTAGCGGATGTAATGGCCATTAGTCTTCCTCTCCATCAACGATGGTTTGCACTTCATCATATTGAGTTTCATCAATCTGACCCGCATCTTTTCGTCCCTTCAGGACCGAGCGAATCAAATCATCCGTTAAGATCAGCTTTGCCTCTGCAAGCCAGTCAAATTTCAGGCCGATCGTACCTTCTTCGATCGTAATCAGTATTTCGTCACCTTCAGTGCCTGCCACTTCACCTTTGAAGCGCCGGCGGCCATCAATCAGCTGTTCAGTTTCAACCTTGGCAGCGTACCCAACCCACTGGTCAAAATCTTTGAGACGCGTGAGTGGACGGTCAATTCCAGGACTTGAGACCTCCAAGGTATAGGCCTCGATAATCGGATCCTCAACATCCATCAAAGCAGAAACTGCTGTACTTATGTCAGCACATCCATCGACTTCCATAGTACCATCGGGCTTTTGGGCCATAATTTGCAGGATAGGGGTATTTCCAGTCATTAGACGCAACCGAACAATTTCATAACCCAGACCCTCAATCATTGGGTTCAGGATTTTAAATAGGCGTTGGTCCATCGCAGCTTTTGCAATCAAATCTGTCATAGGCACCTTTCAGGCACAAAAAAACGGGCGCGCGGCCCGTGATATTTTCCGGTGGAGCCTTGGGGGTGGAAGCCAAAGTGCCGCTATTGAGGGGCGTCTACAGAGTTTGCAGCGAAGTTTCAATCCCAGAACATAAAATGTTTCGCTAGCCTGAACTATGTCCAAAAGCAAAAAGGACCTTGGAAACCGAGGCCCCAAATTTCAGAATATTGAAAATATTATGCAAACCACCAGCGCTCAGATATGCGACTAGAGTCCATTTGCCAAAGGTTGCCTAAATCAGGACCATGGGCCAACTTAGTTGAGTTAGCATCTACGGTGTTGGCATACATTGGAACGATAACACCACCTACTTCAGAACAAAGCATCTGCATTTCAGTGTACTGATCTCGGCGTTTGTCACTATCAAGCTCAGCGCGTGCACTCAATAGAAGCTCTTGGAAGCGGGCACTTTCCCAATGGTTATTATTCCAGGGCACTCCACTTTCGTAGACCGTTGAAAACATCCAGTCCTCGGTTGCTCGGCCAGACCAATAACAAGCGTTCCATCCCTTTTCCAACCAAACGTTTGACCAATAGCCGTCTACGGGCTCTTGTACCACATTTATGTTAATCCCTGCATCTTTAGCAGAAGCTTGATAAAGATGTGAGGCATCAACTGCGCCTGTGAAAGCCGCGTCAGACGCAGACAGGTCCACATTCAGTTCAGTGAGACCAGCCGCTTTCATATAGAATTTGGCTTTATCGACATCTAACTCAAGTTGTGGAAGCTCAGACGCAAAATACTGATTCGCTGGACCGATTGGATGATCGTTCCCCACCTTACCATGGCCTTGCAAGATCTTGTCGACCATTTCTTGGCGGTTAATGCCATATTTCAAAGCCTTGCGAACATTGATATCGTTAAAAGGCACCTGATTGGTTGGCATTGAGAATGTGAAGTGTTGGTTACCAGTCACTTCAAAGATTTCAACATTTGGATTGGCGCGCAACAGTGGTTCAGCTTTTAAATCAACACGGTTCACCGCATCAACTTGGCCTGTCATCAAAGCATTCATCCGTGTAAACGAATCGTTGATTGCAATGCATTCAATTCCATCAAACCAGCCAGCACGTCCATCTTTATAGTGGCTATCAACACGGGCCAGGACGCACCGCAGACCCGGATCAAAACTGACTACCTTATACAGACCTGTACCAATACCTTTGGCAATAGCTTCGTCGATCATGCCAGCTGGATACATCAAAATGTGATAATCAGATAGCAAAAATGGAAAGTCCGCGTTACCAACTCTTAACGTAAACTGGACCTGATGAGCACCCATTTTTTTCATATCGCTGATGGCAGAAATAATAGGCTTCGCAGCAGATTTTGCACCTTCCGCCGTATGCATGCCCAACGATTCGATTACATCATCCGCACCAAAGGATTTACCGTTATGGAATGTAACACCTTTACGCAGATTGAAGGTCCAAGTTTTTGCATCAGAAGAGGCTTCCCAGCTTTCCGCCAATTCACCGACTAGTTCACCAGCAGCGGTAACTTCAGTCAAGCAATCAAAAACAGTGCCATGACCCATGTTAACCATGAATTGGTCAGAGTGTGTCCGACCATCCCAACTATCCGATATGTTTGCACCATTAAGGCCCATACGAAGTGTGCCCCCACGCTTTGCAGCGGCTTTGACTGGAAGGCCGGTAGCAGCAATTACGCCAGCTGCTGCACTAGTCTTTAAAAGACCACGCCTACTAGGCCCCACCTGACATCTCCTATAAAAACCTTATATTTAAGAGAGGTTAACCCCTAAAAATCTTATGTAAAGGTTTTAGTCTAGCTTTTTTGCTATGCGCGTAAAGCATCCATAATTTTCACTAATTCCATACTAATTGGCGCATCTGACAGCGCATGACCCGCCTTCGCCACCATTTTTAGACGTGCTTTTGGCCAAGCCTGCGCCAAGCCCCAAGCAGTCTGTGGTGGGCAAATCATATCATACCGCCCCTGTACAATATTACCTGGAATATTAGAAATCTTTGACATGTTGCTTAAAATTGCCTCGTTTGGAGCCAGAAACAATTTATTTGAGAAATAATAGTTTTCTAGCCGGGCAAAGGCGCGGGCATATTGTGACGGCGTCTCTCCAGATATACCCGTCGAGTCAATCGAGGCCAAAGCATTTTCCCAACCCGCCCAAGCCCGCGCATAGCGAGTTTCAAGCACTACATCACCACTGAACAGGCGCTTCTTATAAGCTGCGATCAAATCCTCTTGCTCTTCAGGCGGAATTAAACTCGTGAATCGAGCCCAAGCCTCTGGCCAAAACTTTCCAGCGCCACCTCCATAAAACCAATCCAACTCAGACTGCGTACCCAAAAAAATACCGCGCAGAATAAGACGCTGCACCACTGGTACATGAGCCTGAGCATAGATTAATGCTAATGTGGCCCCCCAGCTGCCACCAAAAACCATCCAACGATCAACTTCAAGTGCCGCACGAATTTGTTCAATATCTGCTATCAAATGCCATGTAGAGTTATGTTCAACCTCCGCATGGGGGCGCGAGCGACCGCAACCGCGCTGATCAAACAAAATAATCCGGTAGTAGCTCGGGTCGAAATACCGACGCATCGACGGACTACATCCACCACCCGGACCACCATGAAGTACAACAACGGGAACTCCATCAGGCCTACCACATTGCTCCACATAAATGTGATGACCACAGCCCACATCCAATATCCGCTGATCAAAAGGTTCAATCTGCGGGTACAGAAATTGTAATGATCGTTTTTGGCCTGCGACTTTGTCCATAGTTGTCCTATATAAAGAAAATGCCAGTTGAATCACTGCTTGTTAAGTTAAATCTATTAGGAGATCAGAATGCAAGGCAACCAGTCGACAGTTGACCAAGCCGAAGTCGCAAAATTTGAAGCGATGGCCGCAGAATGGTGGGATCTGGAGGGGAAATTCAAGCCTTTACATATGCTGAACCCCTGCCGCCTAGATTATATCACACAACAAATTGCCATTGAATTTGGTCGTGATCTTAAGACTAATTTGCCCTTTAAGGATTTGCGCATTTTGGACATAGGCTGCGGTGGCGGCCTTTTGTGCGAACCGATGGCGAGGCTGGGTGCAAAAATTGTGGGCGCAGATGCGGCAGCTGGCAATATCCCTGTAGCACAATTGCATGCGCAACAATCCAGTTTGGAAATTGACTATCGCCACACCACAGCCGAGGCCTTGGCCGAAGCCGGTGAACAGTTTGATGCAATTCTAAATATGGAAGTGGTGGAGCACGTTGCTAGCCCCAAAGCCTATCTTCTGGCCTGCCAGCAACTCCTGCGTCCTGGCGGTCTGCATATTTGTTCGACCCTAAATCGCAATCCAAAGAGTTTTTTATTCGCTATTATTGGCGCCGAATGGGTGATGCGCTGGCTACCAAAAGGCACACATGATTGGAATAAATTCATAACTCCAGACGAATTGTTCGCGCTACTCTCCGCCTCTGGCCTAACCCCCATTGATAAAAAAGGTTTTGTATTTGATAAACTGAGATGGAGCTGGGCACTTTCAACGCAGGATCTCAGCGTTAACTATGTAACGGCGAGCACAAAACCAGTTTAAGAATCTTTGGCCAAACTGGTGCGCAATTCACGTAGTATTGGCAAAATACTTTTGAGGTTTTCAACACCTGATATACCCGTAGCCTTAGCTAGAATTGGACCAATTTGAGCAAAAGCGTGGTCCCGGGCTGCCCGCCCTGATGGGCTAATCACAACCTGTTTGCGTCGCGCATCATCCCAGTCAGGTCGAATGTGCACATAGCCGGCCCATTCTAACTTAGTAAGCGTGTTGGTGATGGCTCCCCGCGTTAAGTTAAATGATTTTGCCAAATCAGCTGGTGTGCGCTCCGAACCCACATGTGCCAAATGATTAAGAACTGAAAAATGCGACAGCTCCATACCCTTAGGCAAGCCCTTTGAAATTTTGCTGCGTAACAGTTGGTCCAGCGCCAAAATTTCAGAAAAAAAACTTATAGAAAGGGTTTCAATTGGATTAGTCATTGCTCGGGTAATGCCTCACTTCAAAAGGGCGATCATGTTTTAGGGATTCTACTCGCATACGCGCTTTGTTTACAGCTTTTAGGTCAAGTTCAGAGAAATACAATCCTGGTTTCTGCCCCGCATCCATTATCACTTGCCCCCACGGATCTACAATCAAACTGTGGCCGTAAGTTTTACGCCCTGATCCAGGGTGCTCACCAGTTTGTGCAGAAGCAAGCACAAAACATCCATTTTCAATGGCACGTGCCCGTAATAATATGTGCCAATGCGCCTCACCAGTGGGTCTGGAAAATGCTGAGGGAACTACCAAAATGACGGCACCTGCCTGCGCCAAAGTACGATAAAGCGCCGGGAAACGTAGATCATAGCAAATACTAAGCCCCATACTGCCCCAAGGGGTTTGCGCTAAAACAGCGGTGTCGCCAGGTCGGTAACCCTTAGATTCATGATAACGCTCAGTGTCAGACACTGTAACATCAAACATATGAATTTTATCGTATTGCGCTACCACAGCCCCGCACGCATCAATTAAGATAGACCGATTAGTATATCGACCATCTGCATCTTGGGTTTTAAGTGCGATCGACCCCAAGGCCACCCACAGGCCAAGGGCGCGGGCCTTTCTGCAAACAGCATCTAGAAACTGGCTGTTATCAACATCATCCAAAACTTGGGCCTGATGCGCCCTATCCAGCGACACACAATTGGTAACTTCTGGCAAAAACAGAATGTCTTGGTCACGGGATTGATCCATCAACGCCAAAACAGACGCTAAGTTTTCCGCCGGTTGGTCGCTAGACGTTATCTGTGCAACAGCTACTCTCACTCCAGCAACATAACCCCTAACTTGCCCGAACGCTCCAGCGCGTGCAGCTCGTCACAGCCACCAATATGCTGATCATTAATAAAAATCTGAGGCACCGTATGGCTACCATTAGACCGCACCAACATTTCTGAGCGACGCCCTGAATCTCGCGAAAGGTCAATCTCACGATAAGTAACACTTTTACTAGAAAGTAATCGTTTTGCCGCATGGCAATACCCGCACAGGGGCGAGGTATATAGTTCAACAATTGGCATTCACTTAAACTCCTTAAATCACCTAGTAGTTTATGCCAGTTTTGCCGCACAGGCCAGTGTTAAGATGTATGCTTCACTACCGGTAAACGCAGGTAGAGTCACAGGATATCACACAAATGCCACAGGCAAGCACAAGACTACTTTCGTTAACACTCAGCATCAAGCAATGTGACTTAATCTCAACAGCACTTGCAATACAGCCAGCTCCCTTTTACCCAAGCCCAATGATACCACCAGAGCTTTTCAACACCACGGTCCAATCTGCTAAGCGCGCTCGTGCGACTAAGGAAGGCATGTTTTTGCAAGAATTGTCGCGAGATGAGATCTTAGAAAGACTGGAGGCGGTTAACAGGTCGTTTACAAAAATCGCCATTGTTACAGGCCACCCAGAAATTTGGAATGCGTCCGTGCCCGAAGCAACCATCATACCCGATGAGGATATACTAGATTTGGAAGTGGGTGCTTATGATCTAGTGATCCACTCGATAGCCCTTCATCATTGCAATGATCCCATTGGTCAAGTTGTGCAATGCGGCCGTGGCTTGCGGCCAGATGGTCTCTTCTTAGCCAGCTGCTTTGGCGGACAAACTTTAGCAGAGTTGCGCGCCGCTTTGTCTGTGGCGGAAACTGATCTGCGCGGGGGATTATCCCCAAGGGTGTCACCAATGGCTGAAATTCGCGAACTTGGGGCAGTTTTACAGCGCGCTGGGCTAGCGTTACCCGTTGTAGATTCCTTGAAAATCCCTACTTCATACCGTGATTTATATCACCTGATGCGAGACCTCCGCGCCATGGGGGAAACTAATGTCATGACGGCACGTGTCACAAACCTTACAGCAAAAACGCTTTTTGAGCGTGCACAAAAAATCTATGCTGAAGAGTTTTCCGACCACAACGGTCGGTTAAACTGCACTTTTGAATTGGTATTCTTATCGGGATGGGCACCTGATGCAAGTCAGCCAAAGCCCCTAAAACCTGGATCAGTTAGTAAGACACTCCAGCAAGCCCTCAAAGAAGTAAAAAAATTACCCAACAATTGACCTAACAGCGTATCCGGTTATCTGGGTTAGGGAAACATCGAGGAATTCACAGTGACAGATCATCAACCAACGTATTTGCCCCTTACCACCGCTCCGGCTGATCACCCAAAGGTTAAGAAACCTAAGATTGGCGTTTTACTGTCCAACCTGGGCACACCAGACAATTATGACTATTGGTCCATGCGGCGCTATTTAGGTGAGTTTCTGTCAGATCGGCGGGTCATAGACTACAGCCCCTGGCTTTGGCAGCCACTTCTACAGCTGATCATTTTAACAAAGCGCCCATTTTCATCTGGAGCAGCTTATAAATCGATCTGGAACAATGAAGCGGATGAGAGCCCCTTGGCAACAATCACTAAAGCGCAAACCGAAGCAGTACGCACAGAAGTTGCCAAACGTCATGGCGGCGAAGTTATGGTCGAATATTGTATGCGCTACGGCAACCCATCTATACGGTCGGTTGTACAAAAAATGGTTGATGCTGGATGTCAAAAAATATTGTTTTTCCCACTCTACCCTCAATATGCTGGCGCCACCTCCGCAACGGCAAATGACGAGTTTTTTCGCTGCTTGATGAAACAAACCTGGCAACCAACAGCCCAGACCATAAGTCCCTATTTTGACCGCTCCGATTATATTAACGCCTTAGCGAACTCAGTCGAGCAGGCCTATGAAAAAGCAGAAATTCGGCCAGACGTCTTGGTCTGCTCATATCATGGGGTGCCAAAACGCTATCTGATGCAGGGAGACCCATATCATTGCCAATGCCAGAAAACTACGCGCCTGCTCAAAGAGCGGCTGGGTTGGGAGAACACTCAAATAGTCACGACCTTCCAATCTAAATTCGGGCCAGAACAGTGGTTGCAACCTTACACTGTAAAGGAAGTAGCCCGTATGGCTGAACAAGGTCAGAAAAATATTGCGGTCTGTGCCCCAGCATTTTCTGCAGATTGCATTGAGACGCTTGAGGAGATTAATGAAGAAATTAAGGAAAGCTTTGAGCATGCGGGGGGAGAACACTTCACTTACATACCTTGCCTTAACGACAGCGAAGGCCACATCACGGTTTTGAGCAATATAATTTCAGAAAATCTGCAGGGCTGGATGTAACACAAGCCTTTAGCCCGAACACGTAACAAACAGGGCGATAACTGCAATAGACTTTTTATTATTTAAATCAGCCACATCGACTAGTTATAAACAAAAAGGACGGTTGCAAGGCAAAGATAAAATTATTTACACAACTTACTCACACTTGAATGAGGCAAATAGTCAAATAATTAGCACTTGAGTGCCCACCTTGGTGAGTTCAAACAATTGAGAAATTTGTTCGTTGTATAGACCAATGCACCCACTAGATGATCGGCGGCCAATTTTCCTCGTATCGTGCGTCCCGTGAATACGGTAAAATGTCCATGATAAATAAAGTGCGTGAGAGCCAAGCGGGTTGTCAGGTCCAGGCCCAATAAATTCGGGCCACTCTGGATCACGTTTACGCATCTCTGGGGTAGGTCGCCAAGATGGCCCAACCACTTTTCGAACCACCTCAGTGCGGCCCTTTCGTGTCAGATCATCAGTCATCGGAACAGACGTCGGGTATAGCTTATAAACGGCTTCATCTTCAGACCAAAAGTGAAGGGCGCGCGAACTTATATCCGATAAAATTGCTCCATTTCGCAAGTTTTTAAAATAGGGGCGCCAATCCAACATTCGAAAACTACTGATATTACGGCGCGACGTCTTCAAAGCTCTTGTTTCTTGTGGATCATCCTCAGGTAGCTTCGCGTTCTGAGCAAGCACAACAGATCCCGTAAGAGAGGCTGCTCCAGCCAGAAACACTCTTCTTGGTAGATAAGGATTACCATTATTCATTACTTCGACTCCAAGGTTTTTTATTTTATTACGCAATAATTACACTTCCCACAAATCAAATAGGTGTGATTTGCAATTTTCCACTCAGTATTAGGTTTGATTGAGGCAATATCCGGTTTAAGACAATCTGAATGAATTGGGGTTTAGTATGGCTTTTCGCGTATTTTTATTAGTTATTTTGGCATTCCTTGCAGCATGCGTTCAAAATCCGGAGGCCAATTTGGGACCAAATGGCCTACCATATCAGCGCGTGTATGTCATCGGAGAGGCTGATAGCAGCAAAATCCAGTTTAATATGTTAGATGGCATAAACAGTATCCGCAAAGCACGCGGCCTCAAAGGCCTAATACTAAGTTCAGAACTTAATGCTGCAGCCTCGACACACTCACGTGACATGTCGATCCAAAACCGGGCTTGGCACTTTGGATCAGATGGCTCATCACCACCAGAGCGCTTAATACGCGTTGGATATCAAGGACGGTTGTTAGGAGAGAATATTTCTGAAACCTTCGAGTCTGAGCTGGAAACCCTGGCCGCTTGGATGACAAATCTATCAACTCAAGATGTTATTATGGCTAATACAGCCGAAGAGGTGGGTTTTGGTTGGTTTCAAGAAGCAAGTGGAAAAATCTGGTGGACTTTGGTCACGGGCATACCAAGCCCAGTTTAAGGGAGTATCCAGATCGGCGTTCCAATGTCGACTAAATCATAGATTTCATCTATCATAGCATTACTCACTGCAATACAGCCCCAGGTCCAATCCTTGGAAGTGAATCGATAGGGCCGCGGTGTCCCATGAATAAAAATGTCGCCGCCAGGATCCTTACCATTCGCGGCCGCACGATCAGCTTTATTTGGGTAAGAAATCCCCACAGAAAGATGATAGCGACTTTTAGGGTTCTTGCGGTCGATATAATACTGGCCTTCGGGTGTTTTTCCATCACCCTCAAACTGTTTGTGACCAGTAGGCGCAAAGCCCAGTTTAAAATTATATTCCTTAATAATGGTATTTCCATTCAGCAATACCATACGGCGTTCAGCCTTATACACTTGGATCTCTGTAGCCTTTGGCAGCGCTGGGCGCTCCAACCAAGAGCAAGATGTCAGCAACAGTGCAATGCACATAGCCACAATATATTTAAATGCCGTCATTGCCCTCACCTTTAATACTCAAGTCCACCCCTAACTGAGCTTGGCCAAAAAGTAACTCACCTATCTGTGTCCATAAAGACCACCATCCCCTTTGGGGGGCCAAGGCATCACCACAATAGCCCTCATCGAGTTTTATGCCTTACTGAAGTGGGAAACAATCTCGATATGGGGTGACCAGCGGAATTGGTCAACCACCTCAACCCATTTTAGAGTGTATCCGCCAGTGCACAAGAGGTTAGCATCACGGGCAAATGTAACCGGATTGCAGGACACCATCGCAATGTCACACAAATTGCTTTGCGCCAATTGCCGAACCTGCTGCTCCGCACCGGCACGGGGTGGGTCAATAATAGCAGCATTAAATTGCGTCAAATCTGTGTGGTCGATCGGGTTACGATAGAGGTCGCGTACAGATGTAGTAACCTTCTTAATACCCTGCGTATGGCGCACTCCATGGGCAAGAGCTTCCAAAAGGCCCTCATCATTTTCTAGGCAATGCAACGTAGCCACTTCTGCCAAGGGCAGTCCGAGTGTGCCTGCACCAGAGAATAAATCAACCACCTTTTCGGCTCCATCTAAAGCCCGGCCAACAGCCTCTTGAAGTGCCCTTTCGCCCTGCGGGGTTGCCTGGGTAAAGGCTCGTGACGGCATTGGAACCCTCACCTTACCAAAGGTCAAATACGGCGCTTGATGCTGGCAAATTGTTTCACCCCCCACCGAAAGACGGGCAATACCATTTAATCCAGCCCATTGCGCGAATGACCCTAGATCGTTTTCAACTTGATGATCCATGCCTTCTACTGAGACATCAATTCCCGTATCTGTTGACAGAACCCAGAACCCAAGTTGTCCTTTACGGGAACCAAACCTCACCGTGAATTGCTCAAGGGCGGGTATAATAGCCATAATTTCTGGGGCAAGAACCTTGCAGGGCTCAATAGTTTGAATAATGTCGCTAGCCTTGCCAAAAAATCCAACTGTCGCACCCTTTTTGGTACGCCTGCTACTGAGCTTAGCGCGCCTTCTACTGTTTTCTGGCGAGATGTGGATCGCTTGCACTTCAATTTCTATACCCTGAGCCGCCAAAGCACGTATCACAACAGCCTGCTTCCAATCTGTAACAAATTCAGGGCTCACATGGTGAAGCGAACAACCGCCACAACGCTTAAAAGCGCCACAGCTAGACGCGATACGGTGTTCCGATGGCTCGATGATCCGGACGTTTTGCAGTCGGTCTCCAACTAAATCTCCAGAAACCACCTCTCCAGGTAGAGCGCGGTCTACGAAGATTGGCCCTACAGCCAAGCCATCGCCTAGGTGACCCAAGCGGTCGACGGTGATTTTCATTAGGTTTTTTCCATTGCCAAAAAGCCGCCAGACTGATGCTTCCAAAATCCAGCATAAGCCCCTTCCGCCACCAATAAGCTGGCATGCGTTCCCTGTTCGACAATATGCCCTTCCTCAAGAACCACAATACGATCCATGCGTGCAATCGTCGAAAGTCGGTGTGCAATTGCAATTACCGTCTTACCTGTCATCACTTTATAGAGCGTTTCAAGGATTTCGGCCTCTACAGCGCTATCAAGTGCCGATGTAGCCTCGTCTAATACTAAAATCGGAGCGTCCTTTAAAATCACCCGCGCTAAGGCTACTCGTTGGCGTTGGCCTCCAGAAAGCTTCACTCCACGCTCACCAACCTGAGCATCATA
>CESI01011329.1_pt1 | contig 28388 bp, 29 predicted proteins | sample 356301 | NCBI WGS metagenome assembly CESI01 (sample SAMEA2621423, study PRJEB7988) | marine metagenome | biome: marine biome (ENVO:00000447); feature: deep chlorophyll maximum layer (ENVO:xxxxxxxx); material: "saline water (ENVO:00002010), including plankton (ENVO:xxxxxxxx)" | depth 40 m | reverse complement strand
ACGGGATTCAAGATGAAAACAGTTTCGTAATGATTCATAAATTTTATTATTATTTGTTTTTTAATGGCTGCAAAAGTAAGTATTAATTATTGTTTCAACAACATAAAATAACATTATTTAATGCTATTTAATTTTACTCGTTAATCGGTTTTTTAAGAGTTTAATCGATTTATTTTTTGTATAATTGTACTTCATAACTACTGATAACTAAACCCCGATGACTTTAAATTGTATAATTGTTGACGATAATTCTACACAAAGGTTAGCTACTTTAAGACTAATTAACAACCACCCATCTCTTAGTTTAATTGGTAAATTTACTACTGCTGTTGAAGCAAAAAAATTCCTACTCACGAACCATGTTGACCTTATTATTATGGAAATCAACCTTTCTGTTTCTGATGGATTTGAAATCTTAGACAGTTACATCGATAATCCTGACCTCACCTGCCCTTACGTTATCGTAACTAGTGAAGACACTTCTCATGCTTTTAAAGCATTCGAATATAATGTGATTGATTACTTGGAGAAACCAGCGACTAAAAAACGTTTTAACGAAGCTATTTCAAAAACTGTGTTGGACGCAAAAATGAAAGAAAACTTTCAAGATTACGATGGAGACCATATTTTTGTGAAAAGTAATCTTAAAAAACGTAAAATATATATTAACGAGATCAAATGGATTGAAGCTCTCGGAGACTACGTTAAATTAATTACCAATAATAAAAGTTTCGTTATTCTCTCTACCATGAAGGCGTTTGAAAATGAACTTCCTAAAGGACTGTTTTTAAGAATCCATAAGTCTTATATTGTCAATCTTAAAAAAGTGGAACGTTATGACAGTAAACATGTGGAAATCGAAAAAACAAAACTTCCTTTAAGTAGAACTCGAAAAACACAATTGAGCCAAGCTTTAGATGTTATTGTAAATTAATAATTATCTACATTAATAAGTAAGCGAACAGCTCTAAAATCTCTTGTACTAGAAAAACTCAATTTAATTTTCTGAAGCACAGTTTTTGTTTTAACAAGGGATTGGTTTTGAGGTATTTTAAGAAGAATATTTTTATGATATTGATTCCGAATTCTAGAGACTACAGGAAATTCAGGCCCTAATACATTGGCGTTAAAAACATGTCTTAAGCTTGTAGCTAGCCATTCGGCACCCTCATTTACTTTATTGTAATCTTTATGTTTAACGGTCAATTTGATGATTCTGCAATAAGGAGGATACTTATAAACACGACGGTCTTCTAGCTGCTCAACAAACATAGAGTCATAATCATTTATTGAAACTTGCTGAAGAATGGTGTGGTATGGGGTATAGGTTTGAATAATCACTTTACCTCTTGTATCCGTTCGCCCTGCTCGCCCTGCAACTTGTTGTAACAATTGAAAACTTCGTTCATGCGCTCTAAAGTCAGGGAAATTAATCAATTGATCGGCATTCAAAACACCTACTAATTTTACGTGTCTAAAATCTAATCCTTTGGTAACCATTTGGGTTCCTACTAAAATATCAACCTCTTTATTTTCAAAGCTAGCTATAATACGATCGTAACTGTATTTTCCACGAGTGGTATCTAAATCCATGCGCGCTACTTTAGCATCTGGAAATAACAATTCTATTTCTTCTTGAATTTGTTCTGTTCCAAACCCCTTACTATCAATTTCTACTCCTCCACAGGCGCCACAAAACTGTTGCATAGCCATTGTATGGCTGCAATAATGACACCGGAGTTGATTTTTATATTGATGAAATGTTAAGCTTACATCACAGTTTGGACATTCTGGAGTATGTCCACAAGTATTACAAGAAACAACAGGAGAATACCCACGTCTATTTTGAAATAAAATAACTTGAGACCCTACCTCTAAAGTTTCTTTTATTTCTGTTATCAATCGGTCACTAAAATGACCCGTCATGCGTTTTCTCTTGTGTTTATCTGTCAAATCTACCAGTTCAATTTCTGGCATCAATACATTATTGAAACGCTTATTGAGCACTACATAACCGTATTTAGTTTCTTTAGTGGCATTGTAAAAACTTTCTAAACTAGGAGTCGCAGAACCCAAAAGCGTTTTTGATTTAAACAAAGCCGCTAAAACAATAGCTGTATCTCTTGCATGGTAGCGAGGCGAAGGGTCAAATTGCTTATAAGATTGTTCGTGTTCTTCATCGATAATAATAAGTCCTAAATTGCAAAAGGGAAGAAAAACAGAGGAACGAGCCCCAATGACGACCCGAGCGTTTTCGGACTGATTTAAGACATGATTCCATACCTCAACACGTTCATTTTGTGAATAGCGCGAATGGTAAACTGCAATTTGGTTTCCAAAATACTTTTGCAAACGTTGAACCAGCTGAGACGTCAATGCAATTTCAGGAACTAAATACAATGCCTGTTTGCCTTCTGCTAAAATCGATTCAATTTTCTTGACATAGATCTCGGTTTTGCCTGAAGAAGTAACACCATGAAGTAATACAATGTTTTGAGCTTCAAACAGACCGTCTATTTCTTTTAAAGCGGTTTTTTGATAAGAATTCAATTCAATTGAAGCATCATCTTCAGAATCCTGAAACTGAATGCGATCGGTTTGGTAATGATATTCCTCAAAAACTTCTTTATCAATTAATATTTTAATCTGAGTGGAAGTCGCATTGCTTTTGGTCTTTAAATCTGATACTTTTATTTGTTTCGTAGCAGTCGCTAAATTAAAATAACTTAAAACAATCTCACGTTGTTTTGACGCACTTTTTAGCGTTTCAACAAGTTCTTGTAAGGCACTATCGTGTTGGTAATTGGGATGTAAACGAACGCAACGAATTAATTTTGGTTTGTATTTTTCAGATAACTCCTGTTCTAAAGCAATCACTTTATGATCTAACAAACGTTTTAAAACTGGAAACGAGTTTTTTCTGTCTATAATGGCATTGATTTCATCAACTTTTAAACTGGATTGTTGTTGCAATGCTTCAAACACCAAATACTCATCGTCCTTTAAACTATTAACTTCAAATTCCACGGAAGGGTTTAGTGAGATAATCGTTTCACTTTCCAATAAAAACGCATTGGGCATAGCCGCACGCATAATTTCTCCCATGCTACATAAATAATAACCCGACATCCACTCCCATAATTTAAACTGATACTGGTTGACTACAGGAAATTCATCTAATATACTGTGTATTGACTTCGCATCGTAAGCCGTAGGTGCATTGTTATGTATGTTGTATACGATGCCAGTGTAAACTTTGTTTTTCCCAAAAGGGACAGCAACTCTTACCCCTCTTTTTATAAAATCTACTTCCGCTTTGGTAATGGCGTAAGTAAAATTACGCTCTAATGAAAGCGGTAAAATAACGTCGATAAAAAAAACGTCTATGTCGTGCATTTTTTCTTTAAAAGTTGAAGAGACGAATTTAATTCATGTCCTAGAAGAATAATATTTGCATTCAACCAAAAGTAAAACAGTAGAATTAATAAGGCGCCTATCGAACCATATAACTCATTATAAGTAGAGAAATTTTCAATATAAAGACCAAAAAGATACGAACTCAAAAGAATCAAAAAAGTTGTAAACAAGGCACCTACTGAGAAGAAACTCGATAATTTCCCGTCTTTAGTTCCAAAATAATATAAACTAGCCATGCTCATGTAAATCATAAGTACAAAAAAGAAATACTTTGCTTGTGTAATCCAAAAAAGTTCCTTGCTAGCATCGCCAGAACCAAACCTTTCGACAATAGGATGAATCAAATAAATTTGAGCATAACCAAACCCAATAACGGTTAATATTAATAGAATAACCAAAATGATTGCGACTCCTAAAGCATAAAAATATTGTTTGACAAAATTACGATTGAGTTGTTGGTGATAAGAGTTCTCAAATCCTGAAAACACAGCATTTACTCCGTTAGCCATCAAAAACATAGAGACAAGAAATACCGTTGAAAGCAAACCGCCTGTACTTCTGTTATTGATGTTTTCAAAAATATTTTGATTAAAAAAATCCGAGGTTTGTGGTGGTAAAAAAGAGTCCAAAAAGCCTAAAAAATCAACCTTGAAATTATCAAATGGAATGTAGGGAATCAGAATAATAATAAACAACAAAAAAGGAAATATGGCTGTAAAAAAACTAAAAGCTATGGCACTGGCACGAGTTGTAAGCGCCCCTTTAAAAATTCCAATCACATACATTTCAAGCAAGTCATAGAACGAAAAGCCTTCAGAACCCGGGAGATTCACTTGCTTTAGAAGTTTTACAATCCAATTTATAATTGGAATTTTATCAAGCCTATTTTCAACCGATTGACTCATTAAACTGCTTTGAGACTTAAATCCATATTTGAAACTGAGTGAGTCAAAGAACCACAAGAAATATAATTCACACCACATTCTGCATAATGTCTTAAAGTAACCTCGTCGATACCTCCAGAAGATTCTGTTTGACATTGATCTCCAATAAGTTTAATTGCTTTTTGCGTATCTGTATAATTGAAGTTGTCAATTAAAATTCGATGCACCCCTTTATTTTCTAAAATTTCTTCGATTTCGTCCAAATCACGAGCTTCCACCACGATTTGAAGGTCCAATTCGTGCTTTTTTAAATAGTCTTTAGTCGTTGAAATTGCTTTGGATATTCCACCAGCAAAATCAATGTGATTATCTTTTAACATAATCATATCGTACAAAGCAAATCTATGATTGACACCTCCACCCAATGCTACAGCCCATTTTTCTAAGGCTCTAAATCCAGGAGTTGTTTTTCGGGTATCTAATATTTTGGTATTAGTCCCTTTAAGAATTTCTACATAAGAACGGGTTTTGGAGGCAATCGCACTCATACGTTGCATCGCATTTAGGACAATACGTTCGGCTTTAAGTATGGATTGCTTAGACCCTTCTACATAAAAAGCGATATCGCCAAATTTGACGTCTGTTCCGTCACTGATTAGTGTTTCTATACGTAAATCAGGATCTACATAATGAAAAACTTGTTTTGCAAAATTGACGCCTGCTATTACGCCATTGTCCTTAATTAATAACTTTGCTTTTCCTACAGCATCTGAAGGAATACAAGCTAAAGAACTGTAGTCTCCATCCCCTACATCTTCACGGATTGCATTGGCAATTATTAATTGTACTTCGTTTTTAAATTGTTCGTTGGTGATCATGTTTGTAACTTTGTAGCTAAAATATGAATTGTAGCGGAAATACGTTCACAATTCTAAAGCCTTATTTTAAAAAATATAACTTTGGGACATGCAAATTAAACTCATCGCCATTGGAAAAACAGATTTATCGGAACTAGAACGCCTTATTTCTATCTATCAAAATCGATTGTCACATTATGTGCGATTTTCGTTTGAGATCATTACTGACCTGAAAAACAGTAAAAATTTATCTGAAAAACTTCAAAAAGAAGAGGAAGGTAAATTAATCCTTAGTAAAATTAAATCTACAGATCGTTTGATTTTATTGGATGAAAATGGAAAAGAAATGAATTCTATAGAATTTTCATCCTTTCTACAAAAACAGATGAATTCCGGAATCAAACAACTTGTTTTAGTTATTGGTGGTCCTTATGGCTTTTCGGAAGCCGTTTACAAAAAAGCATCTGGAACTTTAGCATTGTCAAAAATGACGTTTTCTCATCAAATGGTTCGTCTCTTTGTGATTGAGCAACTATATAGAGGATTTACGATTCTCAAAAATGAACCTTATCACCACCGTTAGTATAAAACTAAACTATATGAATATTGTATTCGCTACCAATAATCCCAATAAAATCAAAGAAGTTCAAGCTCTACTCCCCTCTCATATAACACTAATAAGTCTCAAGGATATTGGATGTATAGAAGATATTCCCGAAACTCAAGACACGATTAAAGGCAATGCCATTCAAAAAGCAAATTATATTAAAACACATTATGGTCTTGACTGTTTTGCAGACGACACAGGTTTAGAAGTGGAGGCTTTAAATGGAGCGCCAGGCGTATTTTCTGCTCGCTATGCCGGTCCTCAACGCAATGCAGACGATAATATGAATTTATTATTAGCTGAATTAAAGTCAAAAGAAAATCGAACTGCACGATTTAAAACAGTCGTTGCATTGCATTTTGGAGGAAAACTCATAACTTTTGAAGGAATTTGTGAGGGGACAATCACCAAAGAAAAAGCAGGTTACGATGGATTTGGTTATGACCCAATATTTAAGCCAACAGGTTATAAACAGACATTTTCTGAAATTTCTATGGCTGAAAAAAATCGAATTGGACACCGTGGAAAAGCTGTGTCAAAATTGGTAGCGTATTTTAAATAAGCATTAAATTAATTAGTATTATCTTTGCCGCTTCAAATTCCTCAGGGTGAGGATGTGTTACAAGGAGCTTGGTTTAGGTATGTTCGATACCCCTCTAAGTAACACTTAGAAATTTATCGAATACTAAATTAAAAAAAATGAATGCATTCAAACAACTTGGACTAGAAGATCATTTAGTTCAAGCCATTACAGACTTAGGTTTTGAAACTCCAAGTGAAGTACAAGAAAAAACAATTCCTCTTTTATTAGATCAAGATAGTGACCTAGTTGCACTCGCGCAAACTGGTACTGGAAAAACAGCAGCTTTTGGATTTCCTATGCTACAGAAAATCGACATAAACAGTCGTACAACTCAAGGTCTTATTTTATCTCCTACAAGGGAGCTTTGTTTACAGATTACCAACGAAATGAAACTGTATGGTAAACATTGTAAAGGACTAAACGTCACCGCTATTTATGGAGGTGCAAGTATTACAGATCAGGCCAATCAAGTCAAAAGAGGTGCGCAAATTATTGTCGCAACTCCGGGAAGAATGAAAGATATGATCAGTCGAAGATTGGTTGATATCTCCAAAATTGAATATGCTGTTTTGGATGAAGCTGATGAAATGCTTAACATGGGATTCTTTGAAGATATTACAGAGATTCTGTCTTACACTCCAATAGAAAAAAGTACCTGGCTCTTTTCGGCTACCATGCCAAAAGAAGTGTCATTAATTGCTAAAAAATTCATGAACAGCCCTCTAGAAGTAACGGTTGGTCATAAAAACATGGGAAGTAAAAATGTTTCTCACGAATATTTTCTTGTAGGAGCAAGAGATCGTTACCAAGCATTAAAGCGTTTGGCAGATGCCAATCCAGAGATATTTTCAGTTATATTTTGTAGAACTAAAAGAGACACTCAAAAGGTAGCAGAACAACTTATTGAAGATGGTTATAGTGCAGGTGCATTACATGGCGATTTAAGTCAAAACCAACGTGATGTAGTTATGAAGTCATTTAGAGCCAAGCAAATTCAAATGCTTGTTGCAACCGATGTGGCTGCTCGTGGAATTGATGTTGATGACATTACACACGTAATTAACTATCAATTACCAGATGAAATAGAAACCTACACTCACCGAAGTGGACGAACTGGACGTGCTGGGAAATCTGGAATTTCTATGGTAATTGTTTCTAAAAGTGAAGTTCGAAAAATCAAAAGTATCGAGCGAATTATTCAAAAAGAGTTCATTAAAAAAGAAGTACCTACTGGTATGGAAATTTGTGAAGTACAACTAAAAGCATCAGCAAATAAAATTCATGATACAGAAATAAATCAGGAAATTGAGCCGTACTTAAATGATATTAATAATTTATTTGAAGATGTTTCCAAAGATGAATTGATTAAAAAATTCTTTTCAGCTGAATTTACACGATTCTTTAACTACTATAAAAAATCTAAAGATTTAAAAACACAATCAGGAAGTCATTCCGAAGATACGTACCGTGCAGATGACAATTCAACACGTTTCTTTATCAATATCGGAAGTAAAGATGGATACGATTGGATGAAGTTAAAAGACTTCCTAAGAGATACGCTACAACTCAATCAAGACGATGTTTACAAAGTAGATGTTAAAGATAGTTTTGCGTTTTTCAATACCGATGTCGCTAACAAAGACAAGGTTTTAGAATTCTTTACAGACTTCAAACAAGATGGCCGTTTTATCAACGTTGAAATCACAGAGAAAAAGAGTCGAGATCGCAATCGCGGAGGTGGCGGCGGTCGTCGATCTGGTGGCGGTGGCTATGGCGGAGGCGGAAGAGGACGAAACGACCGTTCTAAAAATTCTGGATCAAGATCTGAAAGCAGAGGACGTAGAAGCGACAACAACTCGTCTGGAAGATCTCCGAGACGTTCATCAGACTTTAAACCAAGTGGTGGGGGCGATTTTTCAAGAGCAAGAAAAAGCCGTAGAAAATAAACCATTGTGTTAATTTTTAGTCAAAGTTGAGATTGACAATATTAGTGTAGTATTTGTTTACTACTTTTATATCCTTAATCGAATAAATGAAATCGTATTTCACACTTTTATTTCTCTTTGCACTCCCTTTTTTGGGGATGGCTCAAGTTTACAATACCGTAAAAGGTAAAATTGTAAATTCAGAAACATTGGGAGCTATGGAAAGTGTGAATATTGTAAACCTCAATCAGGTAATTGGAACCACTACCAATACTGAAGGACAGTTTGAAATTCGTGCAAAAGCCAACGACACCCTACACCTTTCCTATTTAGGCTATAAATCAATCAAAGTGAAGGTTAGTAATGACTGGGTCAAATATGGGACTTCTACAATTATTGAACTTACAGAGCTAGCTTTAGCACTTGAAGAAGTGAATGTAAACAAGCTAAAGCTTACGGGCTATCTTGAAGTGGACATCAAACAAGTCCCAATTCAAAAAAATGTACGTTACAGTATTTCTGGACTCAACAGTGGATATGAATCAAGGTCTCGATCGCCAAGTATGGTGACCAAAGTTTTAGGAGCTATTTTTAATCCAGCAGATTTTTTACATAATATATTTGGTAAAAAGCCGCGCGAAATGCGAAAGCTAAGAGAAATGAAAAAGCAAGATGAGATTAGAAACTTACTCGCTTCCCGTTTTGACAGAGAAATGCTGATTGCTTTGTTACAGGTTGACAAAATCGATTTAGACCTTTTGATTAGTGAATGTAACTATTCCACAGACTTCATAAGAACTGCTAATGACTTGCAAATATTAGACGCTATTAGCGAATGCTATGAAGAGTATAAGATTCTAAGTCGCAATAGAAAAAGGTAATTTTAAGTAACTATTTAAAATTAAAAACCTTAGATTGGAAGTGTCTTAAGATTACTTAACGTTTTTTTTGCTAAAGCAATTTTTTCTGGAAAAAACTCTTTCCCTTTGATATTATTAGCAATAACAGATATTTTTTCTTTAGTCTTAGAAGACATAGAAAGTGTTTTATTTGCTTTTAAAATTGGGTTTTTTTGCTTCATTACTTTACAAAGTTAATTATTTTTTCTTAAAAATCAAAACTCCTATGTACTCATTTTCAGGGATATACTGAATAAGATTAGGTTTTTCTTCGTTCGTATATCCAAATATAATATATTCTTTAATTAATCTAGTAAAATTTTTATTAATGTAATAACGGTATATTTTAATCCTTCTATTAAAATTCTTACAAACAACAACATTTAAATCGCATGCTTTTCTGCAATTTTTTTTACAATCATCTACGAAACTATTAGAGCTGTCACTTCCTTGAATCCAAATAGCGTCGTCTTTATGAGTTTTAAAAAAAAGAGGGACTGTATCCAAAACTGTACTAAAAACTTTTCTCATGTCTCCATTATTACTATTTACATCATCTGTAATAGTCTTATTGGATAGATCATAATCCCCAAAACCTAAATTATAGAGTGTTTTTCCGTTTTGCTTTTTAAATGGAGCATATTCAATTGCCTTAATTATTGAAGTAATTCCGTTGCTCTCAAACAAGTATTGAATTTTACTTTGATTTGAAATAAGTTGGGTTTTATAAGCAGGTATATTATTCAAAAGAATATTTATAAAAAATAAAAATATAAAAAATAAAGTTAAACAAAACAATTTTAAGTGTTTAGGTCAAAAAAATATTGCATTTACTACCAACGGTTACCTCATTTTATCGAAGAACGAGTGAAGTCAATTCTTTTTTTGTGGTGATGTTAATATAAATTGAATAGATAACTATTCAATCGTCTTAAAAACTTTAACCCAAAACTTCAGTCCCATAAAAAACTAAATACTTATATTGAATGAAAACAAACACACTCATGAATCCATTTCTCAGAAACGGCTTGGCAATTATAATTGGTATTTTTATTGGCGCTCTCATTAATTTTGGAATTATCTTAATCAGTGGAACTATCATTCCACTCCCTGAAGGCGTGGATACTTCTAATATGGAAAGCATCAAAAGTGCTATGAGTTTGTACGAACCCAAACATTTTCTGTTTCCATTTTTAGCGCATGCTTTAGGAACTTTTTTTGGAGGAGCTATCACTGCAAAAATAGCAGTCAGTGCTCAGACAAAAGTGGCTTTAGTCGTAGGGATCGTCTTTTTATACGGTGGATTTTCTATGGTCATGCAACTGCCTTCCCCCCTTTGGTTTAATCTATTGGATCTTATAGTTGCTTACATTCCAATGGCATGGCTAGGAGCTAAACTTGTAAATAAATTAGATTCAAGGAATTAAAAGATGTCCGCTAAAGAATTTTTAGAGCTTAGCATTTTTCGCTTCAATCCAGCGTGCCATATATTTGGTACTTTGCATTTGATGATGGCTGAGCATCTGCCCAATAAAATTTTGAGAACGATGAGCATCAAGAGTCTCTAAAAGTGTATTCACTTGATTTATAAAATTTGTTTGATGTAACTCTTTTTCAAATCTATTTTTTAAAACAGAAAAACCTTGGACTTGAAATGCCTCCCATTCAGGTAATTTGGAATACAACGCTACAGCACGGGCTGCAAACACATCCACAGTATCTTCTACAATCCCATTAGGGTCCATTGCTCCAAACATTCCTTCTGCAGCTACAGACGACATTGCACAAGGCGTTCCTGTTTGCATGGCTTGTATAAGCTTGCCTTTCAAACCTGCTCCAAACCTAAGGGGTGCTAATAAAACTTTTGCAGAGTTTAAAACCTCAAATGCATCTTCCACAAAACCATGTATCAAAAACCCTTCTTTTTCGTTGTGCATTTCTTTGAAGACTGGTGTATCATAAGCACCATAAATATGCAGTTTGGTTTCTGGAAGTGATTTTCGAATGCGTGGCCAAATATCTTTTTTTAAATAGCGGACCACATCTGAATTTGGAGGATGTAAAAAATTTCCAATGGACACAAAATCATATCTTTCAGAATACGCCTTACAATCTAAGCGAGGTTCACAATTTTGAGAAGGAATCATAAAAGGGAGATACCACAAAATGGCGGAATCAATTTTGAACGTTTCAATTAGAATTTTATATTCGGTTTCGGAAATCACCAACGCTAAATCGCTTCTATAAATACTGGCAATTTCGCGCTTAGCAATATCACTTTTTAAGAAACTAATATCTGTTTCTTGATTTGAATTGAACGCTTTTTGTCGCCCTTTCCTAAGAAAATGCAAGTCTTCTGTATCTAAAATTCGTAAAGCATCTGGGCAGTGTTCCGAAACACGCCATCCAAATTGTTCTTCTGTCATGAACCGATCAAAAAGAACAATCGCAGGATTCAGGGATTTTATAAATACATCAAAACTAGAATGGTTGAGTACAATTTCAACAACGTTCACTCCTAAAGATTCTAAATCAAATGCATTCTCTGATTTTTTGCATGTCGTGGCAAACGTAATGTTATAATCTTGTTCTTGAAATGCTTCTATCAATTGTAGCATCCGTGTTCCTGCTGCAGAAGAATTTGGTTCTGGATACACAAACCCGATTACAAGTAAGGTTGGCTGCATAAAACTATAAATTAGTCGTGGTTGGTATGAAGGCTATAACCAGATCGTACATTGCGCGCCCAGTCTACCAAAGATTGTACCTGAGCATCCGTAAGTTGCGCTTCCTTGTGTGTCCAAGTATAAGACGCCAACGGCATCTCTCTCTCTTCAATTTCCTCAATCAACTCATCGAGTTTATGGTCTTTTTTCTTTGTTGAATAACTGGCCCATTTGGAAACATCAAAATGTTTTTTACCTTCTTTAACATGACTGTTTAACCAGTAATTTACAGGAGTTATAGAATTATACCAAGGATAATTTGTAGAACTACTATGACAATCAAAACAAGCTTGATTTAAAATTTGTTGAACGTCTTTAGGCGCTTGTGTTTCTGCTAAAAACAGCTCAATAGATTCCAAACCTCCTTGGTTTTTGTTCGGTTGAAAAAATTGTGCAAGGACTAACGCAATCACAAGTCCACCTATTATTTTTGCCTTTCGGGTCATTTCATTTTATTTAAAGTTATAAAGTTATTAAAATTATGTTAGTTACTGTATGAATTCTCATTTTTAAATTGAAGCATCAATAACGATCAAAAACTTAAAAACAAGTCCAATTACTTCGATTGAAAAGCCCTATATTTGTAGCTTCAAAAAAACACAACCACTATGTCTTTATCCATGCTAAATGCTATTTCTCCTATTGACGGTCGCTACAGATCAAAAACCGATGCATTGGCAGGTTTTTTTTCTGAAGAATCCCTTATCAAATACCGAGTTTTAGTAGAGATTGAATATTTTATTGCACTTTGTGAACTCCCTTTACCACAATTAAAAGGATTTAATACCGCTCTTTTTGAAGATTTAAGAGCTATTTATACTGATTTTTCTTCGAGTGATGCACAAGTAATTAAGGATATAGAACGTATTACTAACCACGATGTCAAAGCAGTTGAATATTTTATAAAAGACAAGTTTGACACTCTTCAAATATCTGAATACAAAGAATTTATTCACTTTGGATTAACGTCTCAAGATATAAATAATACGGCTATTCCGCTAAGCATCAAAGAGGCTATCGAATCCGTGTATATCCCAGAATATAACACCTTAGTAAACTGCCTAAAAGGATTAGTGTCTGAATGGGATAACATTCCATTATTGGCACGAACACATGGGCAACCCGCATCTCCGACGCGTTTAGGTAAAGAAATTCAAGTATTTGTAACCCGTTTAGAAGCACAATTTGATTCTTTAAAATCAATACCAAATGCTGCAAAATTTGGAGGTGCTACTGGAAATTTTAATGCTCACAAAGTCGCTTATCCTGAAATTGATTGGCAAGCATTTGCAAACAATTTTTTAAATGATAAGCTAGGTCTTCACCACTCTTTTCCTACCACACAAATTGAACATTACGATCATATGGCTGCACTGTTTGATGCCTTAAAACGTATCAATACCATTATCATAGATTTAGACCGTGACTTTTGGACTTATGTGTCAATGGATTATTTCAAACAAAAAATCAAAGAAGGAGAAGTAGGCAGTTCAGCGATGCCCCATAAAGTCAATCCTATTGACTTTGAAAACAGTGAAGGGAATTTAGGTATTGCCAATGCTATTTTTGAGCATTTATCGGCAAAACTCCCTGTGTCAAGATTGCAACGCGATTTAACAGACAGTACGGTTTTAAGAAATGTTGGAGTTCCTTTTGCACATACCATCATAGCATTCAAATCAACGTTAAAAGGATTGCAAAAACTATTGATAAATCCTTCAAAAATAGCACAAGATTTAGAAAACAACTGGGCTGTTGTTGCTGAAGCAATTCAGACAATTTTAAGACGTGAAGGGTTTGCTAATCCTTATGAAGCACTTAAGGGGTTGACCCGAACGAATGAAGCGATTACTAAAAACTCCATCTCTAATTTTATTGACACCTTAGAAGTTAGTGATGCTATTAAAACAGAGTTGAAAGCCATTACACCCTCTAACTATACAGGGATCTGATTGAGGCTAAACCCATAAAAAAAGCCACGTTATACGTGGCTTTTTGATTAAACTAAGTGAATTATTTACAATAAGAATTTCATGAAATCCTCAACATTGGCATTTTCGGTATCAAACTGATCCAATACTGATTCGAGTTTCATAATCTTAGAAATTTCCATATCGTCTCCTAAGACTCTAATAATAGCAAATCCATTATCTAAAGAAAAGCCAAATACAATGAGTTCATCTATTTCGGAATCCTCTCCAATATACTTTATATAAAGCTTACCCTCAGTAGGATTGCCCCCCCGCATAAGGTCGTTGTATTTATCTGCTTTTAAAATAGATTTTATCTTGACTAATTCCGAATTTAATTCTTCATCAGTACCATCTTTCAAGCTGTAGGCAAGCATATTAAGTTTGTCGATAGAATCAACTGCCTCTTTTTGGATGTCTGAAAGCTCTATTTGGTCAGGGTTTAAAAAAGACATTGGTATGTCAACAGACATAAAACCTGAAGCCTCTTGGTGCTCTACAAAATAGGTTTGTAGTGTAAGTTCTTTAGAACATCCCAAAACTAGGAATAACCCAATTAGTGTTGAAAATTTAAGGAGCATTTTCATTTATTTTTTGGTTGCTTTTTTGAGCTGGTCTCCACCAGGAACATTCAATTGAGTGGTAAGTTTTGAAACTTGACGTAAATCGATATCTCCGGTTAGGGATAAAAGGACGGTTTCAATCACACGTTGCTTGCCATTAATAGAGATGTTTTCATTTTTGGTGAGATCGCCTAAAACATTTACAAACATCAAGAGTTCTTTCACATGGTTGTCATCCTTACCTTCTAAAACGAAGAAATTAACGGTTTGATCGCCGTCTTTGATTCGCATGAGTTCCTCTAACTTAGAGTTTTTAATGTATTTTTCAACATCTTTTTTCATAGAACTAGAAACGTCCATATTATCAGTTGTAAAGACCGTCAAATTATCAAGCATTTTTACTTGATTGATAAAAGCATCAGAATCAGGGTCGTTTGTTTGAACATCAATATTGGCCAGCATTTTAAACATTTTTTGGTTGACAACTACAGAAGTTACATGTTCCTGATCTTCATATTTTTCAAATATGCTTTGAGCCGACATTACGATGGGAGCTGCAAGCAAACTAAGAATTACTACAATTTTTTTCATTTTTTTTAAATTTAGATTTAATTATTTAATGTTAAATATTTTGTTGGTCGAGTTATTAAATTCTTCTAAAAAAGCAACATTTTGTTGTCCCTTTTCAAAAGAGTTGGAGATCATGTTTAGAGCATTTAATGGGGTCGCTGCTTTATGCATATGACTTGAAATTAAATCAAAGGCCTTCAAGGTTTCATTATAAGCAAATTGTTCTTCATTAGATAGCTTGATAAATTCATTTTTTGAAGTAAGCGTCATAAAAGCACTGAACATAATAGTCACGACTGCTGCGGATGCAAACCAACGGTACTTGTTGGAGTTGCTAGTGGTCGCTGGTAAAGGTCTTTGGTAGGAAAGCTGCTTATCCAATACAAAATAAGTGAATAATGAGCGGTAAACTTCCAAGTGAGGCGCCACAGTTTCTGTTGTAAAATAGTGTTTTAACTGTGCTTCTTCTTGTAAGGTCGTTTGCCCTTCTTCGTACTTTTCTAAAAGACTTTCAATGTTATTTAATTCCATAATTATGGGTCTTCGTTAATTTTTCTCTTATTGATTTTCTTGCTCTGGACAGCGAAACTCTAATAGTAGCTTCGGACATGTCTAGTATTTTTGCTATTTCATTAAACTCGTAGTGTTCAATATCTCTGAGTTGTAATATTAATTTTTGTTTTTCGGGCAACGCTTCCATATGTTTTTCTACCCATCTAAGACTGTCATTAACCTCTATTGATTTTTGTAAGGAAACTGAATGGTCTTCATAATTGTTATGTACTATTTTTAAGTTTTGTGCTTGTTTTGATTTTAAACGATCAAAGCACCAATTTTTTGTCATTGTCATTGCAAATGCTTCAGGACTGTTATAGTCCTTAAATTTTTGCCGATGGTTCCATAATTTTATAAGAACTTCTTGTGTTGCATCTTCAGCTTCCTCAATCGACACCAACAAACGTTTTGCTACACGGAAAATTTTATCCTTAAAAGGAGTGACAATTTTCAAATATTCTGTTTCGTTCATCGTAGGTTGGGTGGTTATAAATTAAAGACGATTCATATATTTTTTTGTTACAAGAATGTGAAATAATTTTTGTTTTATAATAATTAGTTTAATTTAGAGGTCTAAGATTCAAAGCTATAAAAAAAAAGGCTTCAAATCAACAATATTAAAAGCATTAATAAAAGCCACTTTAGCTAGCTAACAAAACAAATTAAACCTTATTTATGAAAACAATTTTTAAATTCGCGCTTCTTTCTCTAGTTTTTAGTCTCACTTTCAGTTGTTTTGAAGATAATGACGATTCCATTTCTGGAACAACCGATATCAAAAACTTTGTTTGGAATGCAATGAATTTTGCCTATCTATATAAAGATAACAGTCCCAATTTGGCTGATGATCGTTTTGGATCAGATAATGACTATCAAAGTTTTTTGAACGGCTATGAATCACCTGAAACATTGTTTGAAAGTTTAGTTTATGATCGAGAAAACATAGATCGTTTCAGTTGGATTACAAGTGACTATATTACTCTTGAACAACAATTTAGTGGAGTCACTAAAACCAATGGTGCTGAATTTAATTTCTTTTACACCCCTGGAAGTACAAACGATGTTTTTGGAGTTGTGCGTTTGGTGCAACCAAATAGCAATGCAAGTACAACTACTTTGGCTAGAGGTCAAGTTTTCAATAAAATTGATGGCATCTCATTGACAGAAGACAATCTCCGAACGCTCTTGAGTAGTGAGAATTATACACTCCACTTAGCAACTTATAATTCTAATGGGACTGATGTTCCGGATGACGACAGTCTTGCAGATGGCAGTGAAACAATAGCACTTACAAAAACTGTCTTTTCTGAAAACCCAATCTTTAAATCAGAAGTTCTAAATTTAAACAATGAAAATGTGGGCTATCTAATGTGTAATGGTTTTGTGGCTGATTATGATGGACAACTGAACGACGTGTTTGCGGAGTTTCAAGCACAAAACATACAACACTTAATATTAGATTTGCGTTATAATCCCGGTGGGAGTGTGAATTCTGCGACTCTTTTAGGGAGTATGATTACAGGGCTCTCTAATGGAGTATTCGCTAAATTACAGTATAATAACGACTTGCAGAGTAACAATACAAATTACGACTTCACTAGTACACTAACAGGTGGGGGCTCCATTAACTCGGTTGGACTTGACAAAGTATATGTCATTGCCACAGGGAGTTCGGCATCTGCAAGTGAAATGATTGTAAACAGTCTGAGATCCTATATCAATGTAGTCCAAATTGGAACTAAAACCGTTGGTAAATCACAAGCATCAATAACGCTTTATGATTCTCCAGATTTTCAAAGACAAGGAGCTAATCCTGGCCATTTGTATGCATTACAACCCTTGGTGGCAATTACGGTAAACAAAGACAACCAAGCGGTTCCATCGTCGGGTCTGATACCTACAATTGAAGTGAAAGAAACCATTTCGAATTATGGTATTTTAGGAGATCCGAGTGAACCTTTGCTCGCTGCTGCTCTCGCATCCATTCAAGCTGGAAGGTTTGCTATTGATCTTCCTGGAATCACTCCCATCCTAGATTCAAATTCATTCAAGCCACATTCACAAGAGATGTATTTAGATTAGTTTATCCTTTCTAAAGCGTGAGATTAAACCCTAATCTTACATTACGCCCTTTGGTTGCATATCCAGGAATATCTTCATAAGCCTCGTTTAGAATGTTGTCAAGACCTCCAAAAAACTTGATTTTATTTTTTAAGGCGGTATGGCTTACATAGAAATTTAAGACACTAAAACTCTCTAAAAGCTGAACAAAGCTATTTTCAAATCTTTCGTGAGTGTATTGATAAGATAAAGACGTAAAGGTGCTTTTTGAGATTTCATAACCAAATTGAACATTTGCTTTATGTTTTGGGATTCTACGTGCCAATGATTCCTTGTATTCAACAAACGTGTAATTAGCTTCAATTGATAATTTTTCTATGGGAGTTGCGTTCAATTCAACCTCCACTCCTTTTGCGTGTAACAAGTCAGCTGCATTCAGGTAGCCACCATCAATCCATAAAACTGTGTTTTTTTCTTCTCTATTAAAAAACAATCCAGAAATTCTGAAATTATCATTCAATTTAAACTCTACCCCTGCCTCTATAGTTAAATTTTCTTCTGGCTCTAAGTTGGGGTTGGCTCCAAAATCTCCATATAAATGAGATAAAGAAGGGGTGATAAAAGAAGTACTATAAGACCCAAAAAGTTTCGTATATCCATTACTTGATTTAAGCGTAAAAGATGGGTTTAGGTTGTATATAAAATGAGAACCGTATGCGTTGTGATTATTTAAACGCACCCCTGCATTCAAGTTAAAACCAACGTCAGAAACATACACAAAATTCGCATAAGGGTCTGTAATATGAAAGGTTTCATCATTCGTGAAGGTTGCATTATTTTCAATGACATTCAATCCAACGATCGTATAAAATGAATTATCAAATACATATTTATTATACATATCAAATACAAAATTTTTAGAATAATAAAGCGCTGGAAAACTAGAAACAAACGCTCTATCATATTCACTGAAAGCTGCATTCAAATTTAAGCTTCCCTTATTATATTTGAATTGCGAAGACAGTCCTACACGCGTTTGGGAGCTGTTAAATTCATCGGTCGTATCCACAAAATTAAAACTCGCGTCATATCCATCTATATCGGATTTTGAATCGGTATGGTTTCCGTAAAAATTTAAAGAAAATGCTTCACTGAATCTATAACCTAGGTTCACATCAATGCCATACTTAGAATATGCATCTTTCTCATTAGAGTCGCTAATTGCAGCTGATAGTCCGTCGGAAAATTGATTATTAAAAGCGGCGCGGTATGTGAACTTATTTAGCGTTCCACTAAAAGCCACACTGTTATTAAAATCGGCAATATTGTAATTTTGATCCGACTCTGTTTGATTGGTTCCTACACTCGAAGAATAAACGGCACTCAATTTTTTAGCATTTGCTGCTTTGGTAACAATATTAACAACGGCGGCAGCGGCACCACTTCCGTAGAGTGTGCTTGAGGCTCCTTTGATAATTTCAACAGATTCGATTTGATTCAGATTTAACAGCCTAAAATCATAGCCACCAGAAATTTGAGATGGATCGTTGACTTGAATTCCGTCAATTAAAACTAAAACTTGGCGGTTTCGTCCTCCACGAACATACACTCCTAAGTTTTGTCCAGCATTACTTCTGCTGCCATTAATTTCAATACCACTTTTAGTATTTATTAATTCTGAAATGGTGCGTCCTTGGTTGTTTTCAATTTCTTGTTGAGAAATTTTAATCACTGTTTTTCCTGAATTTTCGCGTTTTAATTTAAAACGTGAATCAGTGACTACCACTTCGTCAAGGGATTCTTCAGAAACGTTTTGGGCAATAATTTGAGTTTGAGCACATAGACATAGTGCAATTACTAGGGGGAGTTTGTAAGTCATTTAAATTTAATTACTCGAGATAATAAGGCATACTTTTTAGTATGAAAACTTCTATCCCGAAAGTTTAACATTGTTTTTTGAATTAGGCAGGTCTCCTGGCTTACGTCTTTTGATGAGTCTTCCCAGAAATTTCCAGTGACAAAGATTAGAATCAAAAGCATTTTGCGAAAGCAAAACTAAGTTTACAGTTGCGGGAACAGCTCTGGAGTTTAACCAGATTCCCTTTTAATTGAATGATTACAAAATAAAAATTCAAACCAAAATTCGGGTCAAAAGTAAATAATTCTAACACAATAGATGAAATTAATCGAATTATTATTATTTTTGTTGAAAACAATTCCTATGTCGAATACCTACTTATCTAAAACACAATTTGTTATAATAGCATTTTTACTGATTGCTGTTTTATTGAGATTGATACCCCACCTCCCAAATTTTACACCTGTTACCGCAATAGCTCTTTTTGGAGGTCTTTATTTCACCAATAAATCCATGGCCTATTTAGTACCACTTTTTATTATGGTGTTATCAGATTTGTTTCTAGGGTTTCATACCATTTCATTGGTTGTATATGCCGCATTTTTGTGTGTTAGTTTTATTGGAGCACAAACCAAAAAACCAAGTGTGTTTACAATTCTTTTAAGTAGTATCTGTTTTTTCGTCATTACTAATTTTGGGGTATGGCTTATTGGATATCCAAAAACTTGGACTGGACTTGTTGAATGTTACACCCTCGCAATTCCATTTTTTAGAAATTCACTTTTAGGAGATTTCTTTTATTCTGGTGTAATGATTCTTGGGTTTAATTATGTTCAGAAAAAATATCTTAAATTAGCCTAAGAGATTTTACTCTTTTTTCTTTTAACCAACTACCTTTTATTTGAAGGTTTAACTTATCTACTATGGAATTTATCATTCTAGCTTGTATTGTGATTGGCTTTGTTTTATTGGCACTATACCTAAAACGACCCGACACTAATTTAGAACAACAACTAGTACAAAAAGATTCTAGAATATCACAGTTAGAAAATGAAGGAATCGAAAAAGAAACACATCTTGCTAATTTCAAAAACTTGTTAGATATCGCAAATGCAAAAATAGGAGCGTTTGAACAACTAAAAATTGAAAAAGCAAAACTTGAAGAAGGGATTAAACGACTTGAGGTAGAGCGAAACGATTTAAAGGGAGAAACAATTTCATTACAAAAAGCAGAAGAAGGCAGACAACTAGAATCTAATAAAAATATCGCTACAGCCGTCACCCTTCAACTCTCTTTAGAAAAAGAAAAAGAACGACTCAACGATGATCGAGTTAAGGAAAAAGAAGACCACCTAAACAAAATGAAATTAAAATGGTCTGAACACGAAAAAGATGTAGAAAATCATATTCAAAAAATATGTAGAAATAATATTATTACTTACATCAGCCAAGAAAATTTTCCACACCCCAGAAATAAACCTGATAACTCCATTGAAATCATGGATCAACTGGTTGTTTTTGATGCGAAAAGTCCAGCGAATGACGATCTAACAAATTTTCCTAAATACATTAAACTACAAACTGAAAGTTTAAAAAAATACGCCAAACACGACAATGTAAAAAACGATCTATTTTTAGTAATTCCTTCTAATACCTTAGATGTAATTGATCAGTTTCATTACAATATTGGCGATTACAATGTGTTTATTATTACAAAGGATGCACTCGAACCAATTATCTTAAGTCTAAAGAAAATAGAAGAATACGAATTTGCGGACAAACTAAGTCCCGAAGATCGCGACAATGTATGTAGAATCATTGGTAAATTTGCGCATACCACTAAAAGAAGAATTCAAATTGATGAATTTTTTGCACGAGAATTTTTGGACACTTTAAGCAAAGCAGGCACACAACTCCCAAGAGAAATTTTAGAAAATGTCATTAAATTTGAGAATGCCGAAAAGCTAAATCCTCCAATGGAAAAGCGAAATAAACAAATTTTAACTAAGGACTTAAAAGAACAAGTTGACAAGTTGCAAAACGAAATGCAACTGCGAGAGATACCAAAAATTGAAACTAAAATAGATTTTGATCAGTAGGCTCTAAAAATCAATTTAAAACGAGCGCGCTAAATTAAATCCAAAATACACATCGCCATCTCCCCAATCTCCTGTACTAGTCCCAAAAACACCGTTGGTATTCATGGATTGAGAATTGGTGAAATGCAACTGAAAAATGTGTCCTCCAGTTTCTAAATCGACTCCAATAGAAAACGGATTGTTAAATGAGGAAGCCGCACTTCTGTTTAAATGCATCCCATATTCCATATTTACAGACCAACGTTTCCCTAACTTATAACGCCCGCCAAAAGCAACAGCATATTGAGAATTTTCTTGTGTATCATCATTCACATAGTTGTCATGAAAAAATGTAGGAGCCACCAAAAGGGACAATTCTTTTGTCAGTTTACGAGAAATCAACAGTTGTCCGACATAACTCAATCGGTGCTCAAATCTTAACTTAGGTAAGTTATCCGTATCAAGTGCTGTGTTTGCTAAAACAGAGGTATATGCTGCCACAGTAAATGGCATTTTACCTTTCTGTTGTCTTGCCAACCTAAACTTCGTTGCAACCTCATAAATTTTTTGATTGGAACTTCTAGAAGCACTTACATTAAAATGATCAGAAATTCCATACACAAAGTTCAAATGAGTCACTGCTTCATCCAATCCAAAAAGATTTTTAAAACCGTTTTTAACTGTTCCAAATCGATGGGATACAATAAAATTAAATCCGCCTTTAGCGACTAGCTTAGTGGATTCAAAACTAATGACCTTTAATCCCTTAAAAACTGCCGAAGCATATACAGGGGTTTCGGAATCTGTATCGATCTCACTCAATAAATCTTCTTGAGAAAAAAGGAATACACTAAAAAGTAAAAACAGAGAAGTTAGATTTTTTTTCATTGGTTAAAGTAAAAAAAAACCATTAGAAATACATCTATTGGTTTTTAAAAATTTTATAAGAATAGTTATTATTGTTTGATAATTCGTTTTGTTTGAGAAAAATCAGAAGTGCTAATGTTCATAATAAAGACACCTGTACTCCACTCAGACGTATTGATTTTTGAGTTCCATTGATCCAATTCAGCTTGAAAAACCAAAGATCCTAAAACACTGTAAACCGCCACTTGCGCTTTTTGAACGCTTGCAGGAAACTCAATATTCAATTCTCTAAGTGTTGGATTTGGATACACATTAAATTCTGGTAATGCTGCGATTGTTTCAGTGCCCAATGTAGAAGATGCTCCTCCTCTAGAACCATGATAACCTAAATTAAGGCTAGACCCCTTAGCCCAAAGCATTGGAAATGCTGTGGTACTTGTTGGAAATGTGAAATCATTAGTATCTCCTGTAGACCGCGCTCTAGTTGCTACAATTGTTCTTTCTCCTGAAATCACATCATTACTTACTAAAGTCCAATCTTGAGAGGAATCTGTATTTGGAGCATTCTGCCCTCCTGTCAAATTACGATCTGATAAACCACCACTATGGTAAATAATTGCATCTTCACCTCCAGAACCCATACTATTACCCGCACTTGTGTTTAGAGCAACCGCTAACCAAACATTGTCAGGTCCAACCATGGTCATGGTAACGACGTTAGTAGTACCATTCACATCGAACTGTACGCTAAAATCAGATGTCAGTGTGACAACTCCTGTAGAAACGTTTTGTGCAAAACCAAAAGAGGAAATTAATAATGTAAGAATAAAAGTAATTTTTTTCATAATATAAGTATTTAGAAATTATTTATTTAAAATGGTATTTAATGTTTCATCGTTGTGCATTTTTGCAAAATCCAAAGGAGATTGACCCACATTGTTTTTCATAAAAGCACTGGCACCAGCCTCCATTAGTAGGGTTGCTAGTTGTTGGTTATTAAACATAACCGCATAGTGTAAGGCAGTGGCACCATTTGCATCGGTTAGGTTAGGATCTGCACCCGCTTTTACAAAAGCTTCGGTAATTTCTACATGTCCTTTAACCACAGCAGCCATTAGAGGCGTGCCATCGTCACTATTTCCGTTGATGTTGTCAACTTTGTCTATTAAGTAATTGGCAACTGCAATGTTGTTATAATAAGCTGCTAAGGTGAGTGGCGAGCTTCCTCGGTCATTTAATGTATCCACTAATTTTGGATTGGAGGTGTAAAATGCTTCCATTTCTTCAGCAGTTCCTGTACGTGCACAGTCAAACACATCCGTTTGAGCAAAGGAAAAATTGAAAGCTAAAATAAGTAATAGGTACTTCATAAATTATTTTATAATACTACATTGATCGAGTTTAATCTCTTCTAATAAATCATCAAATCCAATACATCTTCCTTTGACTGCAATAGACTTGTTTACTTTAAAATTACTATTTAGAGTCTCAAATTGACAATAAATTTTATTACTAATTGTTATATTTTCAGCGTTTATAGATGTTATAACACCTGAAACAACAATGGTTTGATCCAAATATTTTAATTCAGCTTGTTGAGAATCTTCAATAAATTCATTAAATAAAGACTCCGCATCTAACTTGTAACTAACTGACTCTTCACTAATTGACCTGTGATCTGGATACATGTAATTATATGCAAAGATTATACCAAGAACTAAAATAAAACTAAATATAATTTTGTTTCGCATATGCATAAAATAGTTAAACAAGATTAAAGGTAAAGATTAATATTGAATTCTTTACATTCTAAACAAAAAAAGAATTAAATTTGAAAATAGAAAACAATAATTGACATGAGAATCACACAATCTATTTTTACGATTACACTTGCTTTTTTAATTAATTCTTGTACGAATGCAAGTGAAAATGATCTTATAGACCAGGTAGATCCTGAAGTAGTTATTACGTATTCAGAACAAATAAAACCCATATTTGATTCCAACTGTGTTGCTTGCCATTCCAACCCTGCAATCAACGGTGCTGGAGTTCCATTAACAACATTAAGTGAGGTTCAGAGCTCTATTGAAAACACAAATCTTATAGATCGTATCAACAGACAGTCTGGAGAAGGTGGATTTATGCCACTTGGCGGGTCGCGAATCCCTCAAGCTTCTATAGATTTGATTATACGATGGCAATCTGAAGGGTTTGCTGAATAATATAAGGCCAAAACAATGAACCATCCATAACTAAAAACTTGATATCCAAGTAAAATAGCTAAACGGATATAAGTTGTGACCCATAAAAAAACAATAAAAGTACACACATGAAAAACTTATATTTATTATTCGCTTTCATTTCTGTGGTAGGATTTTCTCAAGAGAAATATCTGACCAAATCTGGAGTTCTAAATTTTGAAGCTAGTGTTGAAGCTTTTGAAGAAATAAAAGCGTCCAATACTAATGTAACTGCAATTTTAAATACAGCCAATGGGCAATTTGCTGCCCTTGCACTAGTCAAAGGGTTTCGTTTTAAAAATGCGCTTATGGAAGAGCATTTTAATGAAAACTATGCCGAGTCAGATGAATTTCCCAAAGCTATTTTCAAAGGGGAATTAGTAGATTTTTCTTTAGAAAACATTCAAAATACATACAGTATTATTGGGACGCTAAGTTTCCATGGCGTGACAAAACCGATTGAAAACGTTTCTGTAGAAATCACCCCTTCTAAAAATACGTTCAACTTTAAAGGATCTTTTGAAATTTCACCCAATGATTTTGATGTTGAAATCCCAAGCATTGTCAGTTCAAAAATTGCGGAAATAGTTACTGTAGTTTTTGATTTTGAGTTGATAAAAAAAAGCGACTAAAAAGTCGCTTTAATTAATTATTTACTCAAGTACATTTTTCTTCTCGAGTAGAGATTATAAAACTCATCGTCCTTTAGACTGTCTATAAATAAAATACTTTCTCCTGTACTTTTCATTTCAGGCCCAAGTTGCTTGTTTACATTTGGAAATTTATTAAACGAGAACACAGGTTGTTTGATGGCATAACCTTCCAAATGTGGGTTAAAGTCAAAATCCGTCACTTTCTTTTCTCCTAACATCACTTTAGTAGCATAATTCACATAAGGTTCGCCATAGGCTTTTGCTATGAATGGAACCGTACGAGATGCTCTTGGGTTGGCTTCAATAATATATACCATATCATCTTTCACGGCAAACTGTATGTTTATAAGACCGACCGTATTGAGTGCCAAAGCAATTTTTTTGGTATGGTCTTTAATTTGTTGCATCACTAAATTACCTAAATTAAATGGTGGTAAGGTTGCATTACTATCGCCAGAGTGAATTCCACAAGGCTCTATATGCTCCATGATGCCAATAATATATACGTTTTCACCATCGCAAATAGCATCCGCTTCTGCTTCAATTGCCCCATCTAAATAGTGATCTAACAGCAACTGATTCCCTGGCATTCTACTTTGTAATTCAACAACATGTTTTTCTAATTCTTCTTTGTTAATTACAATTTTCATTCCCTGCCCCCCTAGTACATAAGAAGGACGAACTAAAATTGGAAAATCCAACACATCTGCAATGGCTGCTGCTTCATCAGCCGTCGTTGCAATGTCAAATTCAGGGTAAGGAATGCTATTCTCTTTCAAAAGGTTTGAAAATAAACCTCTATCTTCTGCTAAATCTAGGGATTCAAAACTAGTTCCTAATATTTTAACGCCATATTTGGTTAATTTTTCAGCAAGTTTCAAAGCCGTTTGACCTCCTAACTGAACTATCACTCCTTCTGGTTTTTCGTGTTTAATGATGTCGTAAATATGTTCCCAAAATACAGGTTCAAAATACAACTTATCAGCGGTGTCAAAATCTGTAGAAACGGTTTCAGGATTACAGTTAATCATAATGGTTTCATACCCACATTCAGCAGCGGCTAAAACTCCGTGTACACAGCAGTAATCAAACTCGATTCCTTGACCAATACGGTTGGGACCAGATCCTAATACAATGACTTTTTTCTTATCAGAAACAATGCTTTCATTGTCTGAAAAACGGTTGCCATTCGCTGTTTCCATATCACTTTCAAATGTTGAATAGTAATAAGGTGTTTTTGCTTCGAACTCCGCAGCACAGGTATCTACTAATTTATAAACACGATTGATTCCAAGTTCTTCACGTTTATTGTACACTTGACTTTCCAAACAGCCTAACATATGTGCAATTTGTCGATCGCCATATCCTTTTTGCTTCGCTTCTAGCAATAAAGTTTTATCAATAGAATCAATTTTGAAGGTAGAAATTTCATTTTTAAGATGATGTAATTCATCATATTGTTTCAAAAACCACATATCAATTTTAGTGATTTCATGAATACGACTTAGGGGAATTCCCATCTGAATAGCATCATAAATAATAAATACACGATCCCATGATGCATGGGTTAATTTTTCAATAATTTGATCGTAATTTTTATTTTCTTTTCCGTCGGCTCCTAAACCATTTCTTTTAATTTCAAGCGATTGTGTTGCTTTGTGAAGTGCTTCTTGAAACGAACGTCCAATTCCCATTACTTCCCCAACAGATTTCATTTGCAAGCCTAGAGTTCTATCTGATCCTTCAAATTTATCAAAGTTCCATCTTGGAATTTTAACAATTACATAATCTAAAGTCGGTTCAAATAAAGCTGAAGTCGATTTTGTAATTTGATTACTAAGTTCATCTAAGTGATAGCCCAAAGCTAATTTAGCTGCAATTTTTGCAATGGGATAGCCTGTTGCTTTACTTGCCAATGCCGAGGATCGCGAGACACGCGGATTGATTTCGATGGCAATGATATCTTCTTTTTCATCTGGAGACACTGCAAATTGCACGTTACATCCTCCTGCAAAATCTCCGATACTGCGCATCATATGAATGGCCATATCACGCATTCTCTGATACGTCCGATCACTCAAAGTCATTGCAGGAGCCACGGTAATTGAATCCCCTGTATGAATCCCCATTGGATCCATATTTTCAATTGAACAAATTATCACCACATTATTATTAGAATCTCTTAGCAATTCTAATTCATATTCCTTCCAACCAAGTAAGGCCTTATCAATCATAACTTCATGGATAGGAGAAATCTCAAGTCCACGAGTTAATAATTCATCAAAATCTTCTTCTTTATGTACAATGGCAGCACCATCACCTCCTAAAGTAAAAGAGGCTCTTATGACGAGTGGAAACCCAAATTCTTGAGCAATTTCTTTTCCTTTTAAGAAAGAGGTTGCCGTCGCTTGTGGCGCCATTGGAATTCCAATTTTCAGCATCAACTCACGAAACTTCTCTCTATCTTCTGTAATATTAATAGCCTCAATATCAACCCCTATAATATCCACTCCAAAATCTTCCCAAATTCCTTTTTCATCTGCCTCTATACAAAGGTTCAAAGCTGTTTGCCCACCCATAGTCGGAAGAACCGCATCAATTTGAGGGTGTTCTTTTAAAATTTTGATAATTGACTTGGTCGTTAATGGAAATAAATACACATGATCGGCCATCGCTGGATCCGTCATGATAGTTGCTGGATTGGAATTAATTAGGATAGTTTCAATTCCATCTTCTCTAAGTGAACGGAGAGCTTGTGTTCCAGAGTAATCGAACTCACAAGCCTGTCCGATGACGATGGGTCCCGAACCTATAATTAAAATTGATTTAAGATCTTTATTTTTAGGCATTTTTTATTGTAATTGATTGTATTATAATAGGATACGAAATTAAGTAACGTTTGGGTATAAAAAAAGGCGTTGCTACCAGCAACACCTTTAATATATTAACAATTGTTAATCATTATTTTTTGTGACGAAGTTCAGAAGAAACACTTATTTTCTTTCTTCCTTTTGCACGTCTTCTAGCAAGAACTTTTCTTCCATTGGCAGAAGCCATTCTTTCTCTAAAACCATG
>CESI01001895.1_pt1 | contig 28417 bp, 21 predicted proteins | sample 356301 | NCBI WGS metagenome assembly CESI01 (sample SAMEA2621423, study PRJEB7988) | marine metagenome | biome: marine biome (ENVO:00000447); feature: deep chlorophyll maximum layer (ENVO:xxxxxxxx); material: "saline water (ENVO:00002010), including plankton (ENVO:xxxxxxxx)" | depth 40 m | reverse complement strand
GGCTGGTGCTGAAAAATTCACCAACGATTATAGATGTGCCAATAATGCTGCTGCTATTTTCATCATGCAAGGAGACAATGATATGGCTCAGACTTATATGAAAAAAGCTACTACTGCTGAGACGAATTCTATCACCAATAACAACATGGGAATATTAACTAGACGCTCTGGAGATAGAAGAGCTGCTATGAACTTTTACAGTAATTCCTCTGGTGCTGGCTCTGAAGTGAATTATAACAAAGGGCTTATTCAAATCCAAGATGGTGATTACTCTGCTGCAATAGAAAGCATGAATGGAAAAGAAACATTTAACACTGCACTAGTTAAAATGTTAAACGGAGATAATATAGGAGCTTCGCAAGCAATAACTGACAGCAATGATGATTCTGCAATAGCAGATTACTTAAGAGCTATTATAGCTGCTAGAAGTAATAATTCTGCTGGCGTAATAAATAACATTACATCGGCTATAGCTAAGGATGAAAGCCTGAAAGACAAGGCTAAAAAAGACCTTGAATTCAGAGATTTCAATGCTCAGTTCAATTTCTAATTTATTAGAAAATATAATTTACCTTGCCATTAAGTAAGACCAAAACCTCTAGAAACTTTCTAGAGGTTTTTTTATTCCATATTTCGGAATTACACAGAGTGCTTTACTCAAGTTGAACTTTAGTAAAATCCATTAGCGACAGAAGAAAAATACAAAACTTGGCATTCTGCTAATGTTTAATTTAAAGCACTTCGTAAAGAGTTATTATATCTAATCAAAAGAATCTATTTTTGTAACTAGACACAGACACCGTGGAAATAGAAAGAGTAGTATTATCGCCAGAACAGAAAGCATTAAGAATTAACCTTGATCAAGATATTTATGGCACCTTCGCTGAGATAGGCGCGGGACAAGAAGTTGTAAGACACTTCTTTAGATCAGGCGGAGCCAGTGGAACCATAGCTAAAACTATGAGTGCCTATGACAAGGATTTCAGTGATGCTATCTATGGCAAAGAAGACAAAGAACGTTATGTATGTAAGTCGAGACTAGACAAGATGATTAACCATGAATATGGGTTAATCATAGAAAGACTAGATAGAACAAACCACCCTACGAAGCATTTCTTCTCATTTGCCAATACCATATCCACAATTAATTACCAGAAGACAATTCAAGGACACGGCTGGCTAGGGGTGAAATTTCAGACTTCTCCAGAATCTAAACCAAGTACCGTGGTAATTCACATTAGGCTTCATGAAAATGATTCCTCACTGCAGCAGCTAACCTCTGGCGTGCTAGGAGTAAATCTACTTTACGCGTGCTTATATTTCCATAAAGAACCGAAAGAACTACTTAAATCTCTATACGATAATATTACCAGAGACCAGATAGAAATAGACATGATAGAGCTTCATGGTCCAGACTTCAAAGATGTAGACAACCGCTTAATGAGTCTGCAACTAGTGAAAAACGGGATGACAGATGCCGTTATTTTCTCTCCAGACGGACAGAACTTACAGGCCGCAGATGTGCTCTATAAAAAAAACATCCTAGCCATAAGAGGAAGTTTCAGGCCTGTGACTAAAGTGAACATAGATATGATTATGAAAGGCTTCAAATTATTCGAAGCTGAGCATAAAGTAGAACCAGATAAAATTCAAGTACTGTTCGAAATAACTCTAAATAATCTTAGAGCTGATGGAGATATAGATGAAAAAGATTTCTTAGACAGAGCGGACATCCTCTGTTCCCTCGGTCAAACCGTACTCATATCGAATTATATGAAGTACTATAAGCTCGTGGAGTATTTCTCTAGGTATACTAAGAAGAGAATGGGAATTATCATGGGTGTAAATAACTTATTGGAAATATTTGATGAGAAATATTACAGAAACCTCAATGGTGGGATTCTCGAAGCGTTTGGCATACTCTTCTCTAGAGATTTAAAACTCTACCTCTATCCTTGGATGGATAAAGGAAAAGTCCTAAACAGTGAGAACGCCCCTATTCACCCAAGATTAAGACCTCTTTATGACTATTTGCTCTCAAACAAGCGTATAATGGACATAGAAGACTACAATGAAGAAGTACTGAACATTCATAGTAGAAAGTGCCTCAAAATGATTAAAGAAGGCAAAACCGGATGGGAATCTATGGTTCCTGCTTATGTAGATACCATTATTAAGGATAAAAAACTATTCGGCTACGGAACAACAAAAGCCGAAGAAGACAAACCTAAGGTGGCCGGTAATTAGAGGTTGGCACTTCCAGTTAACGATCAATGACCGAGGGTTAGAGGTTAAATTCCCTACCTAAGATTTATCTTAAGTGTTACGGTTTATTGCATACTTCAAAATAAAGACTTGTCAATTCTCAATAAATCCCACTCTTGTTGACAACCTCTGAAGAGCCCCCCTGCGCGGGAATTAGTTTCCAAGGTAAATAGACTTTCGAACTCTTTTATTACCTGAGAATGCGCTAACCTATTCGGACTATCATCAGAGACAGCTGTTAGTAGAAATACTAAAAAACACCATTCCTTCCTTATAACAGACGCGTGATAAAAAAAGGCTGATGCATGCGCATCAGCCTTTTAAATATGACGTTTATATTTTTCTTATTCACCTGCCGCTTCAGCCTCTTTCTTAGCTGTTAAAGCATCGAATTCTTCTTGGCTTCCTACGATTACTTTTTGGAATTTTCTAGTTCCTGTTCCCGCTGGAATTTGATGTCCTACGATTACATTCTCTTTTAATCCTGCTAAGTAATCAACCTTACCTGCTACTGCTGCCTCATTAAGCACTTTAGTAGTCTCCTGGAAAGATGCTGCTGATATGAAACTCTGTGTATGAAGAGAAGCTCTGGTAATACCTTGTAATAGTGGTCTAGAAGTAGCCGGAACTACATCTCTAGCTTCTATTAGAGCCATGGCTTTTCTTTTCAGTTTAGAATTTTCATCTCTAAGTTTTCTGGCCGAAAGAATTTGACCTGGCTTAATAGCCTCAGCTTCACCAGAGTCTATTACTACTTTCATTCCATATACTAAATCATTTTCTCTCATAAATTCAGCCTTATCTACAGACTGCTTCTCTAAGAATCTAGTATCTCCCTGATCTTCGATAATTACTTTTCTCATCATCTGACGTACGATAATCTCGAAGTGCTTATCATTAATCTTCACCCCTTGAAGTCTATATACCTCTTGGATTTCATTCACTAAGTATTCCTGAACCGCAGTAGGTCCCTCAATAGCCAGTATATCTGCAGGTGTAATAGCTCCATCTGAAAGTGGCATACCAGCTTTCACAAAGTCATTTTCCTGAACTAAGATGTGTTTAGATAAAGAGCATAAATATTTCTTTACTTCTCCCGTCTTAGATTCTATGATGATTTCTCGGTTTCCTCTCTTAATCTTACCGAAGGAAGCGATACCATCTATTTCAGATACTACAGCCGGATTAGAAGGATTTCGAGCCTCAAATAACTCAGTTACTCTAGGTAGACCTCCAGTAATATCACCAGACTTACCTGCTACTCTTGGTATCTTAGCTATCGTATCACCTAAAGTGATTTTATCTCCCTCTTGAACAGAGATGTGAGAACCTACAGGAAGAGAATAACTTCTAAGCACTTCACCTCCTTTCTCTACGTTGATTACTGGGTTTTTCTTCTTATCCTTAGTTTCTATTACTACCATCTCGGTAAATCCTGTCTGCTCATCTACTTCTTCTCTGTAAGTAATTCCAGATTCTACATTATCGAATACAACTTTACCTTCAGCTTCAGAAACGATTACAGAATTATATGGATCCCAAGTACAGATAACATCTCCTTTCTTTACTTTCTTCTTCTTGTGAACTAATAACTTCGCTCCATAAGGAATGTTATTCGTAGCTAAAGTTACTCCTGTCTTCTCATCTATGATCTTCATCTCTGAAGACCTAGAAACTACTATAACTTCTTTATCTCCGCTTACTCCTATAGTTTCTACTACTCTTAGTTCTTCAATTTCTAACCTACCGGCACCTTTAGCTTTGATATCATTCTCATCAGCAATGTTAGCCGCTGTTCCTCCTACATGGAAAGTTCTAAGCGTTAACTGTGTTCCTGGTTCACCTATGGATTGTGCTGCTATTACACCCACTGCATCACCAGTTTGAGCTAGTCTAGCCGTAGCTAAGTTTCTTCCATAACATTTAGCACATGCTCCTTTTATCTGCTCACAAGTAAGTACTGATCTCACTTCTACTTCTTCTACATCAGTAGCTTGGATAGCTGCTGCTAGTAATTCAGTAATTTCAGTTCCTGCTGTAGCTATAACTTCATCAGTTTTAGAATCTACAGCATCGTGAACTAACACTCTGCCTAATATCCTTTCTGCCAATGTTTCCACGATGTCCTCATTCTTCTTTAGTGGAGTAGCCATAATCCCTCTCAGAGTACCACAATCTTCACCAGTAATAATTACATCCTGAGCTACATCTACTAATCTTCTAGTAAGGTAACCTGCATCTGCCGTTTTAAGTGCTGTATCTGCCAGACCTTTTCTGGCACCGTGAGTAGATATAAAGTACTCAAGGATAGATAGACCTTCTTTAAAGTTAGATAGAATCGGGTTTTCAATAATATCCTGACCTCCTACTGCAGAGGATTTCTGTGGCTTAGCCATCAGACCCCTCATTCCTGAGAGCTGTCTAATCTGCTCTTTAGATCCCCTCGCTCCAGAATCGTACATCATATAGATCGAATTGAAACCTTGGTTATCCGTTTCTAATCTATCCATAAGGATATTCGTCAGTCTAGAGTTTGTATGTGTCCAAATGTCAATAATTTGATTATATCTCTCATTATTGGTGATCAGACCCATATTATAGTTACCCTTAATTTCTTCTACTTTATCAGTAGCCTCCTTAACTAACTTTTTCTTTTCTGGCGGAATTATTACGTCATCCAAGTTAAATGATAATCCACCTTTAAACGCCATAGTAAATCCTAAGTGCTTAATAGCATCTAGAAACTTACTAGTTCTAGCCACTCCGACCACTTTAAGGATATCACCAATAATATCTCTAAGTGCTTTTTTCGTCAACACCTGATTAATATAACCAGCCTCCTTAGGCACATACTCGTTGAATATTACTCTTCCACAAGTCGTTTCCACTATATGGTGTTCACCATTTATGTCTTGCCATCTAACTTTAATGTTAGCATGCATATCTAAGGCTTTCTCATTGTGAGCTATAATAACTTCCTCTGGAGAATAGAAAATCCCATCTTGTCCTTTTACTATGTGCTCTCCTTCTGTAACTCTCGATTTAGTTAAATAATAAAGTCCCAATACCATATCCTGTGAAGGTACCGTTATAGGTGCTCCATTGGCCGGATTAAGAATGTTATGAGAAGCAAGCATTAGCATCTGAGCCTCAAGAATAGCCGCACCTCCTAAAGGAAGGTGAACTGCCATCTGATCCCCATCAAAATCTGCATTGAATGCCGTACACACTAAAGGGTGAAGCTGGATAGCTTTTCCCTCTATAAGCTTTGGTTGGAACGCCTGTATACCTAATCTGTGAAGAGTAGGCGCTCTGTTTAGAAGAATAGGGTGCCCTTTAAGTACATTTTCTAATATATCCCAAACTACAGGTTCTTTCTTATCTACTATCTTTTTTGCTGATTTCACAGTCTTTACGATACCTCTTTCTATCATCTTTCTGATGATAAAAGGCTTATAAAGCTCTGCAGCCATATCCTTAGGAATCCCACATTCGTGAAGCTCCAAATTCGGACCTACAACAATTACGGAACGTGCTGAATAATCAACCCTTTTCCCCAATAGATTCTGTCTGAATCTACCCTGCTTTCCTTTTAAGGAATCAGAAAGGGATTTTAGTGGTCTGTTGGATTCAGTCTTTACAGCACTAGATTTTCTAGAGTTGTCTAGTAATGAATCTACAGATTCCTGAAGCATTCTTTTCTCATTTCTGAGAATTACCTCTGGAGCCTTAATTTCTATCAGTCTTTTAAGCCTGTTGTTTCTAATAATAACTCTTCTATACAAGTCATTTAAATCAGAAGTCGCAAACCTTCCTCCATCTAGAGGAACAAGTGGTCTTAATTCTGGTGGAATAACTGGAACCACCTTCATAATCATCCACTCAGGATTATTCTTAATCCTAGAATTAGCATCTCTGAAAGCCTCTACTACTTGAAGTCTCTTGAGTGCCTCATTCTTTCTCTGCTGAGAAGTTTCTTTCTGAGCCTTATCTCTTAAGTCATAAGAAAGTGCATCTAAATCTAAATTCTGTAGTAAATCATGAAGTGCTTCCGCACCCATTTTAGCTACGAATTTATTAGGATCCTTATCATCCAAGTACTGATGATCCTTAGGCATAGCCTCTAGAATATCTAAGTACTCTTCCTCAGTAAGGAATTCCATTATTTCTAAAACTTCTCCTTCTTTATTCACAGCGGCTCCAGGGTTAATTACTGCGTATCTCTCATAGTAAATAATCTGGTCTAATTTTTTCGTAGGTAAGCCTAATAAATAACCTATCTTATTTGGCAATGATCTAAAATACCATATGTGTGCCACAGGCACTACTAATTGGATGTGTCCCGGTCTCTCTCTTCTTACCTTCTTCTCGGTAACTTCTACTCCACATCTATCACATACGATGCCTTTATACCTTATTCTCTTATACTTCCCACAGTGACATTCGTAATCCTTCACAGGCCCGAATATTCTTTCACAGAATAAACCATCTCTCTCTGGTTTATACGTTCTGTAGTTGATAGTTTCTGGTTTTAAAACCTCACCATGTGATGCTTCTAATATCTCCTCAGGAGATGAAAGGCTAATGGTAATCGTCTTAAATCCACTTGTCTTCTTTGGTGCTTTCTTTAAGGACATGTCTTTTATATAATCTTATGAAAGAAAATTCTTCTTTAAATATGCATTGCAATGGATGACGAATCAGCCATTGCAACGCCTAATTTTATAGAGTTAGTCTAAACTAATACTTAATCCTAATCCTCTCAACTCGTGTAACAATACGTTAAATGATTCCGGAATACCTGGTGTAGGCATCTTCTCTCCTTTTACGATAGTTTCATAAGTCTTAGCTCTACCTATAACATCATCAGATTTTACAGTAAGAATTTCCTGAAGTATGTTAGCAGCACCGAATGCTTCTAGTGCCCATACCTCCATCTCTCCAAATCTCTGACCACCAAACTGAGCTTTACCACCAAGCGGTTGCTGAGTAATAAGTGAGTATGGCCCGATAGAACGTGCATGCATTTTATCGTCTACCATGTGCGCTAGCTTTAACATGTAGATGACTCCTACTGTAGCTGGCTGATCGAATCTCTCTCCTGTTCCACCATCATATAAATACGTGGTTCCCATTCCTGTAATTCCTGCTTCAGTAGAATACTTTTCTATTTGTGTAATATGAGCTCCATCAAATATAGGCGTAGCAAAGTGCAACCCTAATTTTTTACCAGCCCAACCAAGAACAGTTTCGTAAATCTGACCAAGGTTCATACGAGACGGTACTCCTAGTGGATTAAGAACTATATCTACTGGAGTTCCGTCCTCGAGGAAAGGCATATCTTCTCTTCTTACGATTCTAGATACAATCCCTTTGTTTCCATGACGTCCCGCCATCTTATCCCCTACTTTCAGTTTTCTTTTCTGAGCTACATAAACTTTAGCTAATTTAATGATACCAGCTGGTAACTCGTCTCCTACTGAAATTTGGAATTTCTTTCTCTTATGCTCTCCTAGAAGATCATTGTACTTAAGGATGTAATTATGAATAGTTCTTTGAACCATTTTATTCAAGCCCTCATCTTTAGTCCAGCCTGTAGTTCTTACAGTTAAGAAATCTAGCGTCTGAAGTGCTTTTTGAGTGAATTTAACTCCCTTCTTAATCTGCTCTTCCTTATAGTGATTGAAGACACCTTGACTTGTTTTACCAGTCACGATTTTCATTAACTTTTCTATAAGTTGCTTTCTTAAATCTCCTACTATAGATTCGTGCCCGGCATCTAATGCCTCTAATTGAGATTTGTCTGCTGCTTTAGATTTTCTATCTTTTATAGCTCTAGAGAATAATTTCTTCTGAATGACTACACCTTTCTGAGAAGGCTTCACTTTTAATGAAGCATCTTTTACATCTCCAGCTTTATCACCGAAAATTGCTCTAAGAAGCTTCTCTTCTGGAGAAGGATCAGTCTCACCTTTAGGAGTAATCTTTCCGATTAGAATATCACCCTCCTTAATCTCAGCTCCTATTCTTATCATTCCACTCTCATCGAGATCTTTAGTCGCCTCCTCACTCACGTTAGGAATATCTGATGTAAGCTCCTCAACTCCTCTTTTAGTATCTCTTACCTCTAACGTATATTCTTTAATATGTATAGATGTAAATACATCATTCTTAACTACATCCTCAGAAATTACAATCGCATCCTCGAAGTTATACCCTTTCCAAGGCATGAATGCTACTTGAAGATTTCTTCCGATAGCCAAATCACCCTGGTCTGTTCCGTAACCCTCTGTAAGAATATCACCACCTTTTACTCTCTGACCTTTTACCACTAGCGGTCTAATATTCATACAAGTTCCTTGATTGGTTCTTAAGAATTTAGTAATTGGATAAACCTTAACATCGCCATAAAAGCTTACTAACTCATCCTCTTCAGATCTCTTATATCTTACATGAATTTCATTGCCATCCACATATTCTACAACACCATCTCCTATAGCTTTTACTAAAACTCTAGAATCTTGTGCTACTAATTTCTCTAATCCTGTTCCTACAATTGGAGCTTCAGGTTGCATTAAGGGTACAGCCTGACGCATCATGTTAGATCCCATCAATGCCCGGTTAGCATCATCGTGCTCCAAAAATGGAATAAGTGAAGCTGCTACAGATGCAATTTGATTAGGAGCTACATCCATAAGGTGCAGATCCTTCGGCGGAACTACTGGAAACTCTCCTTCTAACCTTGCTTTTACTGTAGCTGATTCAAACTCTCCTTTATCTGTAATAATGGCGTTTGCTTGAGCGATTACTTGCTCATCTTCATCCTCAGCACTCAAATACTTCACTGCTGCATTAGTCATTACAGCTTTTCCGGCTTTTACATCTCTATAAGGAGTCTCAATGAATCCGAGCTTATTCACCTTTGCGAATACACATAGAGAAGAAATAAGTCCAATATTCGGACCCTCTGGAGTTTCAATAGTACAGAGTCTTCCGTAGTGAGTATAGTGAACATCTCTTACCTCGAAACCTGCTCTTTCTCTCGAAAGACCTCCTGGTCCTAAGGCTGACATTCTTCTCTTGTGAGTTACCTCAGACAGTGGATTGGTTTGATCCATAAACTGAGATAGCTGATTGGTTCCGAAGAAACTATTAATTACTGAAGATAGTGTCTTCGCGTTAATTAAATCTGTAGGAGTAAAAACCTCGTTATCTCTAACGTTCATTCTTTCTCTAATCGTTCTAGCCATTCTAGCTAGTCCAACTGCAAATTGATTATACAACTGTTCACCTACTGTTCTAACTCTTCTGTTAGAAAGGTGATCAATATCATCTACTTCAGCCTTAGAGTTCACCAATTCGATTAGGAACTTGATGATTAAAATAATGTCATCTCTGGTCAGAGTTCTTTGATCAGAAGAAACATCAATTCCTAATTTTCTATTTATTCTAAACCTTCCTACTTCACCTAAATCATATCTCTGCTCAGAGAAGAATAATTTATCGATCACTCCCCTTGCAGTTTCAATATCTGGCGGTTCAGCATTTCTGAGCTGACGGTAGATATGCTCCACTGCTTCTTTCTCTGAGTTAGAAGAATCCTTTTGTAAGGTATTATAGATTATTGTGAAATCTGCCGCATTTATATCTTCTTTGTGAAGGATAATGTTCTTAGAACCTGAGTCTAAGATAAGTTCTATGTGCTCTTTCTCTATAATTGTTTCTCTATCTATAAGGACTTCATTTCTTTCAATAGAGACTACTTCTCCCGTATCTTCATCTACGAAATCCTCAATCCATGTTTTCAGAACTCTAGCAGCTAGTTTTCTACCAACACATTTTTTCAATCCTGACTTCGATACTTTAACCTCATCTGCCAAATCAAAAATTGATAAAATATCCTTATCACTTTCAAACCCAATAGCTCTTAATAAAGTAGTTACAGGTAATTTCTTTTTTCTATCGATATAAGCATACATAACGCTATTTATATCTGTAGCAAACTCAATCCAAGAACCTCTGAAGGGTATAATTCTAGCCGAATAAAGTTTAGTTCCATTAGCATGCCTGCTTTGAGCAAAGAACACACCTGGAGATCTATGAAGTTGAGAAACGATTACACGTTCTGCTCCATTTACTACGAATGACCCTCTTGGCGTCATATATGGAATAGTGCCCAAATACACGTCCTGAACAATAGTCTCGAAATCCTCATGTTCTGGGTCTGTACAATACAACTTAAGCTTCGCCTTAAGCGGAACACTATAAGTTAGTCCTCTATCTATGCATTCTTGTATAGAATATCTCGGAGGATCTATAAAATAGTCTAAGAATTCAAGTACAAACTGATTTCTGGAATCGGTAATTGGAAAATTCTCACTAAATACACGATACAGTCCCTCTGTCTGCCTATTCTCAGGGTTAGTTTCTAATTGGAAAAATTCTTGAAATGACTTCACCTGGATTTCTAAGAAATCAGGATAATCATACAGATTCTTTGCTGATGCAAAGTTAATTCGTTCAATTTGTTTAGATGCTGTTGCCAAAGCTTTCAATTATTTTAATGAACTACAAAATGGGGAAAAACCCCTTTAACCATTTAAAAGGCTATGGCGATGGAACAATTATGCCCATCACCATGCCTTTTTAATCCTATGAATGAACTTAAATTACTTAAGTTCTACTTCAGCACCTGCTTCCTCTAATTGAGCTTTAAGTGCTTCTGCTTCATCTTTAGTTACACCTTCCTTTAATGGAGCTGGTGCACTGTCAACTATATCCTTTGCCTCTTTAAGACCTAAACCAGTTAATTCTTTAACTAATTTTACAACTGCTAGTTTAGAACCACCAGCTGCTTTGAGAATTACATCAAATTCAGACTTCTCATCAGCACCGTCACCGTCACCACCTCCACCTGGAGCTGCAACTACTGCCGCAGCAGCAGCAGGTTCGATACCATATTCGTCTTTAAGAATTTGGGCAAGCTCATTTACGTCCTTTACAGTAAGATTTACTAAATCTCCTGCCATAGTTTTTAAATCTGCCATTTTATTATTTATTAAATACTATTATTTTATTAAAAAATCTAATTAACGCTCAGAGAGAGTTTTTACTAATCCAGCTATCTTACCACCTCCTGACTTAAGAGCCGATATAACATTCTTCGCTGGAGACTGAAGTAATCCAATTAACTCACCTAATAACTCATCTTTCGATTTGATATCAGCTAAAGCTTTTAATTGATCATCTCCAATGTAACACTCTGCCTCAACATAAGCCCCTTTTAACACTGGCTTATCGTGTTTCTTTCTAAACTCCTTAATGAGTTTTGCTGGTCCGTTACCCACATTAGCCAATAAAAGGGTTGTATTTCCTTTCAAAGTCTCATATAATGGACTAAAATCCCTATCCTCTACTTCATCCATGGCTCTCTTCAAGAGTGTGTTTTTCACAACCTTTAAAGTGATATCATTTTGAAAGCACATTCTCCTGAGGTTAGAAGTTGAACCAGCATCTAACTCAGAAGTTTCAGCTAAATACACCACTGGAGATGCAGAAACTAGTTCTACTAACTCAGCAATTGCCTGATTTTTTTCTTCTTTTGTCATTGTGTTAGATTATAATCTACTAAACAGCAGATTTTAGTTCAACTAAAACCCCAGGACTCATCGTACTGGAGATAGAAATACTGTGTACATATGTACCTTTAGCACCCGCAGGCTTCAATCTCATCAAAGTTTGGATAATTTCCTTCGCATTTTCAGAGATTTTTTCAGCATCAAAAGACGCCTTACCTACCTGAGCATGAATAATACCGAACTTATCGACTTTAAAATCGATTTTTCCAGCTTTCACCTCAGTTACTGCTTTTCCAACATCCATAGTTACAGTTCCTGATTTCGGGTTAGGCATAAGACCTCTCGGTCCTAATACTCTACCTAACGCACCCACCTTTCCCATCACGTTTGGTGTGGTAATAATAACATCAATATCAGTCCATCCACCCTTTATCTTAGTCAGGTATTCATCAAGACCCACGTGGTCAGCACCAGCTGCTTTTGCTTCTTCCTCCTTATCAGGATTACAAAGTACAAGCACCTTAGTGTCTTTACCGGTACCGTGAGGTAGAGAAACTACTCCTCTAACCATCTCGTTGGCCTTTCTGGGGTCTACTCCTAGACGGACAGCTATATCTACAGACGCATCAAATTTGGTAGAAGTCATTGCCTTTACCATACCTGCTGCATCATCCATTGAATACGTCTGTTCTAAGTCGTATTTTTCAAGAGCTGCTTTTCTATTCTTGGTTAATCTTCCCATGTTTATGAATTTCTAACTAAAATGGGCGTTCGCCACTGATTGTAAGCCCAATGCTTCTCGCTGTACCAGCTACCATACTCATAGCTGATTCAATTTTAAAGCAATTTAAATCGGGCATTTTATCTTCTGCAATAGCACGCACCTGATCCCAGGTAACCTTGCCAACTTTGATTCTGTTAGACTCAGAAGAACCCTTCTTTATCTTAGCAGCTTCCATAAGTTGGACCGCGGCTGGAGGCGTTTTAATAATAAACTCAAAAGACTTATCACCATAAACAGTAATTACCACTGGTAATACTTTTCCGGCTTTATCTTGTGTTCTACCATTAAACTGCTTACAAAAATCCATAATATTCACACCTTTAGCTCCTAATGCAGGACCTACGGGTGGGGATGGATTTGCAGCACCTCCGCGAATTTGCAGCTTGATTAATCCTGCTACTTCTTTCGCCATTTCAATCTATATATAATTAAGCGTTCTTGGGACTAGGGGAAGCTTTAGTCAAAGTCCAAGAACTAAAATTTCTAATTTAACTCTCCTTTTCTACTTGCATGTAACCAAGCTCCAGAGGTGTTTTTCTCCCGAAAATTTTCACCATCACTTTCAGTTTTCTCTTTTCTTGATTAATTTCTTCAATTACTCCATTAAAATTATTGAAAGGACCGTCAATTACTTTGACTGGTTCTCCAACAATAAAAGGAACACTCATCTCGTTATCAGCCTCAGCAATCTCATCAACCTTTCCAAGTATAGAGTTAACTTCAGACTGTCTTAATGGCATGGGATCTCCACCCTTTTTAGCTCCTAAGAATCCAATTACGTTATTCATGTTTTTTACCACATGAGGCAACTCTCCTATGAGCGCTGCTTCCATCAAAACATACCCAGGAAAAAGACTTTTTTCTTTAATTGTCTTTTTACCGTTTCTGATTTGGTAGACCTTTTCAGTAGGAATAAGAATTTGTAGCACATAATCCTTCAACCCCAAAGCGCTAATCTCACTTTCCAGAGCCTCTTTCACCTTCTTTTCTTTACCACTAATCGCTCTTACAACGTACCACTTAAATTTAAGATCTGCCATTATCGCTTCTATGATATAAGATTATAAATCATTCCTATGATTCCTTGCCATAAATCATCTTTTCCATTCATCCCGAATACGTAATCCATTGCCCAAACAATTAGAGAAATAATTAAAGACGCTACAAAAACTAAAACAGAACTCTGTTGTAGAGTTTTCCAAACTGGCCAAGTAACCTTAGTGATTAACTCAATATATGATTCCTTAATGTATGTTCCTAAACTTGCCATAGGTAAATATTTTGTTTTGCACGGGCGGCAAGAATCGAACTCGCGACCTTTGGTTTTGGAGACCACTGCTCTACCAGCTGAGCTACGCCCGTTTGTAAACGTGAAAATGAAGGCGGTATTTGAGTATTCAAAACCACCTTCATTCAACTATTATTAAGAGTAATATTACTCTACTATTTCTGTTACCTGACCTGCACCTACTGTTCGGCCACCTTCTCTTATTGCGAATCTTAATCCTTTATCCATCGCTACTTTCTGTATAAGCTCAACATTTATAGAAACGTTGTCTCCTGGCATTACCATCTCTCTTCCTGCGTCAAGAGTAATTTCACCAGTCATATCAGTAGTTCTGAAATAGAACTGAGGTCTGTATTTGTTATGGAAAGGTGTGTGTCTTCCACCCTCTTCTTTCTTCAACACATAAATCTCAGCCTTGAACTTTGTGTGAGGAGTAATAGAATTTGGAGCAGCTAATACCATTCCTCTTCTAATATCTTCTTTAGCTATACCTCTCAGTAGGATACCAGTATTATCACCAGCTTCACCTCTGTCAAGTATTTTTCTAAACATCTCAACTCCTGTTACAGTAGAAGTGAGCTTCTCATCACCCAATCCTACGATATCTACAGCATCACCTGTATTGATTACTCCAGTCTCTATTCTACCAGTAGCGACCGTTCCTCTACCTGTAATGGAGAACACATCCTCTACAGGCATTAAGAAAGGCTTATCCATATCTCTTGGAGGAAGTTCTATATAAGAATCTACAGCTTCCATGAGAGCGAGGATAGAATCAACCCATTTCTGCTCTCCATTCAATCCGCCTAAAGCAGACCCTTGAATCACAGGTGCGTTATCACCATCATACTCATAGAACGAAAGTAATTCTCTAATCTCCATTTCTACTAACTCAAGTAATTCCTCATCATCAACCATATCCACTTTATTCATGAATACAACTATTCTAGGAATACCAACTTGACGTCCTAATAATATATGCTCTCTTGTTTGAGGCATTGGACCATCAGTTGAAGCAACCACAAGGATAGCTCCATCCATCTGAGCAGCACCAGTAACCATGTTCTTTACATAATCCGCGTGACCCGGACAATCTACGTGAGCGTAGTGTCTTGTAGCCGTAGCGTATTCAACGTGAGAAGAGTTAATTGTGATACCTCTTTCTTTCTCTTCAGGTGCATTGTCAATCTGATCAAATGCAGATGCCTCTGAGAATCCTGCGTCTGCCATTACTTTCGTAATCGCAGCAGTTAGTGTAGTCTTACCATGGTCCACGTGACCGATTGTTCCGATGTTCACGTGCGGTTTAGACCGGTCATATGTTTCTTTAGCCATAGCCTTAATTTTTGAATTTTACTTCTTATTTATTTATATATAACAAAAGCCGTAATAAACGGCACTTAATATCTCGTTAAACCTTGAGAGTTCTAACTCTCAAATAATGAGCCAATGACGGGATTTGAACCCGTGGCCTCTTCCTTACCAAGGAAACGCTCTACCCCTGAGCTACATCGGCTTATTTTCATTGACCAATTCAATAGCGCAACACGTAGTTTTATCGGTCACCATTTACTTTTTCACTTTAGATATCTGGAGGTGTTTATCACTAAACACCTCCCTATATCTCTTGAGCGGGAGACGGGATTCAAACCCGCGACCCTTAGCTTGGAAGGCTAATGCTCTATCAGCTGAGCTACTCCCGCTTGTATTATTATCTTTTATAACATCCTATGTTTCTTTGTGGGGAGAGCAGGATTCGAACCTACGAAGTCGAAGACAGCAGAGTTACAGTCTGCCCCAGTTGGCCGCTTTGGTATCTCCCCAAAGAAACAAGAGCCGATGGAGGGACTCGAACCCACGACCTGCTGATTACAAATCAGCTGCTCTAGCCAGCTGAGCTACATCGGCTTGTTAATAATCTTCAATGAACATATGCGCAAAAAAATGCACTCCCTTTTTTTTAAAAGGAGTGCAAATGTAATTAATCTTTTTCGACTAATAAACTAGAATTTTGATTTTTTTCAAAATCGATTTGAAATTCTAGCTTACTGGTTGTCTTTCAGCTTTGATTTATACTTTCCAATTTGTTTTCTCAATGCCTCTATGGCGATATCTGTGGATTCTTCGAAACTTCTACTTTGCTTTTTAGCAAACAATTCTTTCCCTGGAACGGCCATTCTGATTTCTGCTACCTTATTCTCGTTAACATCAGACTTATCTAACCTTAGAAACACCTCTGTTCCTATAATTTGATCATGAAACTGTTCCAGCTTGCTAAGCTTAGCTTGAATAAATTCTAATAATTTAGCATCTGCGTCAAAATGTACTGAATGGACTTGAACTTGCATGTTACGATTTTTTTAAGAGTTAATACTTCTGTTTATTTTCTAGGATGAGCGTTTTTATGAGAAAGCTTTAACTGTTCTAAACTATTATGAGCATATACTTGAGTAGCCGCCAAACTAGTATGACCTAGAATTTCTTTAATAGCGTTTAAATCTGCTCCGTTTTTTAGCATATGCGTCGCAAATGTATGCCGAAGAACATGCGGGCTTCTCTTCTTTAAAGAACTCACCTGAGAAAGGTAATATTTTACCTTGTTATAAATAAATTTCCTATCTGATTTAACTCCATCATCCTTAACGATTAATGAATAAGTGTTATCTAAGAAGCTTGCCTTCTTTTCTTTTAGGTATACGTCAAGTTTTTCAGCTAGATCATTTGAAACAGGGATAATTCTCTCTTTATTTCTCTTACCTAAAACTTTTAATTCTCTTCTTTGAAAATCAACGCTTCCTTCACTCATTTCCGTAAGCTCTGAAACCCTCATCCCTGTTTGATATAGGATTTCCAAAATGAGCTTATCTCTCAACCCTATAAAACCATCTTCAAATTCTACTTTTTCAAGTAAGTGATGCATTTCACTTTCTTTTACATAATTGGGGAGCAACTTTTCACTTTTCGGAGAAACTACTTTCAACATTGGGTTTGTAGCTAACTTTCCTCGGGACTGGACAAATTTAAAAAAAGAGCGTAGGGTCGAAATCCTTCTTTTAACAGAGCTCACCTTAACACCACTCTCCAACTCAGCTACCATCCATGACCTTATCATCACATGAGTTACTTCTACAAGACTATTACATTCATATTCATTAGATAAATAGCTAAAGAAAAGAGATAAGTCTTTACTGTATGACTCAGCAGTATGTGCAGAGTATCTCCGCTCGTGCTTTATGTAGGAAATAAATTCATCTAAATACATACGCATAAAAAAAGGGCTAATACTTGATTAAATCAAATATTAGCCCTTTTATATTTTTTTTCTAAGAGTGCTTCCCTACATATTGGAAAACATCTCATTGCTGTAGATAGCTTTCTTTAATTGCTCTCTTTTCCTAACTGAAGGCTTTATGTATTGCTTTCTCTTTCTCAACTGACGCATAGTTCCGGTTTTATCAAACTTCTTTTTGAACCTTTTTACTGCTCTATCGATATTCTCGCCTTCTTTAACTGGTATTATTAACATTTTCTGCTTATAAAAATTGGATCACAAAAGTACTTCTTTTTTTCAATACAACTATTAATCTTTTAAGATTTCTCTTGATATAACTAACTTTTGTATTTCACTTGTTCCTTCCCCTATTGTACAGAGCTTAGAGTCTCTGTAAAACTTTTCTACAGGAAACTCCTTAGTATATCCATAACCTCCATGAATTTGTACCGCCTCAGTACTGCACCTTACCGCTACTTCGGAAGTGAAATACTTAGCCATAGCACTTACTTTAGTACAATTCTTTCCATTGTTCTTTAAATCTGCAGCTTCAAAAAGCAATAACTCACCAGCTTCTATTTCAGTAGCCATGTCTGCTAACTTGAATGAAATTGCCTGAAATTGAGAAATAGGCTTTCCGAATTGCTCTCTTTCTTTAGAGTATTTCACAGACGCTTCAAATGCCCCTTTAGCTATTCCTAGACCTAATGCTCCAATAGATATTCTTCCACCGTCTAGTATCTTCATGGCTTGAATAAACCCTTCTCCTTCTTTCCCTAGAACCTGATCTTTATGAATTCTACATTTATCGAATACTAACTCAGCAGTTTCACTGGCTCTCATTCCTAATTTATCTTCTTTTTTCCCAGAGGTGAATCCTTTAGCGCCTCTTTCTACCACAAATGCCGTAATTCCATGAGAGTCTAACAACTCTCCTGTTCTGGCTAATACTACAGCTATATCTCCTGACTTACCATGTGTGATCCAATTCTTAGTTCCAGAAAGTACATAGTAATCGTCCTCTTTTTCTGCTACACATTCCATTCTCATAGCATCAGAACCGGTATTAGACTCTGTCAATCCCCATGCGCCAATATGTTCAGCACTTGCGAGCTTAGGCAAGTATCTTTTCTTCTGCTCTTCTGAACCAAACGTAAGAATATGATTTGTACAAAGTGAATTATGAGCTGCTACACTTAAGCCAATGGAACCACACACTTTAGATATTTCTACTATTATCTGAATGTACTCAAAGTAACCCAACCCAGATCCTCCATACTCTTCTGGAACCAATACACCCATTAAACCGAGTTCTCCAGCTTTTTTAAATACTTCTATCGGAAATTCCTGCGATTCGTCCCATTTCATTAGGTTCGGCAAAATTTCTTTATGAGCAAAATCTTTCACCATATCGGCAATCATTTGCTGGTTTTCTGATATTTCGAAGTTCATTTCTTCTTCAATTTTAAGAGACCGCTAAATTATAAACATTACCGTTCAAAGCATTCAATTTTTCATCCCCACCCAAAAAACCTAGCATAATGATAAAATTGAACCCTTCCACTAAGGCTCCTGATTTTTTCACCAAGTTAGCGGCAGCAAGGGCAGTACCTCCTGTAGCCAGAACATCGTCATGGACTAATACTTTAGCTCCATTTTTAATTGCTCCTCTTTGAACTTCAATTACTGCACTGCCATATTCTAAGTCATACCTTTCTTCTATAACCTCTCCTGGTAATTTCCCTTTTTTTCTAATAGGTATAAATGGAATTCCTAGCTCTAAAGCCAACGGAAAACCGAAAAAAAAGCCTCTGCTCTCAACTCCTACTATGGCGTCTAAACCTTTGTCTTTATAATGTATCGCTAAGTGCTTTATTATTTTTAGGCACAAGACACTATCTTGAAAAATAGGGTTTATGTCTTTAAAGAGAACCCCTGCCTTAGGAAAGTTAGGCACCTCTCTTACTGCAGAAAATATCTCTTTTTCTAGCTCTAATCTATTTCCAAATACGGTTTTATTTTCTGGCATAATTCTTCTGATATTAAATGACATTGTTTCATGTCTTCGACTTCATTAAATGCCCCATGCTGAAATCTGTAAGCTATTAATGCTTTCGCTTGATTCCATTTAATGTATGGGTGTTTTTGCAGCTCCTCTGCGGTACAATGATTGACCTTAATAAGGCTTAGACCACCTTCAGTTAAAAAAATATTTCCCTTTATTTCTTCTAATTTCTCTTCATCAAAATTCCAAATTTCTAGCAACTGCTCTTTTGAATGAAAACCTCCTAGTTCATTTCTGTATTCTACTATTTTTTTAGAAAAATAAGACCCTATTCCCTTTAATTTTTTAAGTGAGACCGTGTCTGCTGTATTTAAATCTAGATTAAGACTTTTAGTGGTTTCTTCCTTGGAGAACTTTTCAGTTTTAAGCCAGTCATCTTTTTGAAAAGAATACTCACTATTGCCTTTTGGTATGTGAATATAAGGTCTTAAATCCTCATACTGTTCTTTAGGAATGCTATAAATTTTAGCTAAATCTTCTGGTTTGTAAAACTCACCGCCTTTGGCAAGGTATTTTTTTATTGTTCTGATTTGTCCATTATTTAGACCAAGTTTTTTCCATTCATCGTCACTCGATGTGTTAGGATTGAACTCAAAATAACGGATAGGAGGTTGCTCTTTATTCGCCTTTGATGAAGAAGAATTCTTCAACTTTTTATACTTGGAATTAGCTGCCTTTTTTCGATGAAATTCGGCCTCTTTTTGTAACGCTAAGCTATCACTTCTCTGAACTAAATCAGCCATCCTTCTCTCTAACTCCCTCTGATTAGGGAATGATGATTCAAACACATAGGGAACTAAGGACATTACTAGAAATGCCAAAGCAATTAAAATTATCAGCGCTATCAATCCTCTCCTTTCCCTTTGGTGGAGGTCTAAATAATCTCTGAAAGGCTGAAGGTTAAACAAGGAAATTTACTTAAATCTTTTGATCTCACCAGACTTAACTCTTTGAAGGTAATTCCTTAAATCTTTTCTTACTTCGGGCATTAAAAAGTATAGTCCTAAGACGTTAGGAAAACACATAGCAAAAATCATGGTATCACCAAAGTCAAACACTTGCTTGGCAGAAATAGCTGACCCTAAAATTACAAAAAGACAGAATAATATCCTGTAAACATTCTGAGATCCATTAGACTCCCCAAATAAATATGTCCATGCTTTTAATCCATAGTAACTCCAAGATATCATAGTAGAAAGCGCAAAAAGCATTACTGCTACTGCTAGCACATAAGGGAACCAACTAATCGTTTGTGCGAATGCAGAAGATGTTAATTTAATTCCCGCATCATTACCTCCAGTACTTGTCGCGTTAAAAGCTTCCTGAGCGGAATAATCACCATAGTTAGCGAAGATGATCACTAATGCTGTCATAGTACAGATTACTACTGTGTCTATAAATGGCTCTAACAGCGCCACAATTCCTTCACTGACAGGTTCATCTGTTTTAGCTGCCGAATGGGCTATAGAAGCAGAGCCTATACCGGCCTCATTAGAGAATGCAGCTCTCTTAAACCCTTGTATCATTACTCCTATTATTCCTCCATACATAGCTTCAGGATCAAAAGCTCCACCAATGATTTGACCAAAAGCCCATCCTATATTAGAGATATTGGCTCCTATGACAACGAGAGCGGCTAACACATAAATACCGACCATAAATGGAACTACTTTATCAGTAATTTTAGCTATACTTTTTATCCCACCTATAATGATTACCCCTACTATAACTGACATAACTAATCCAAAGACCCAGCCATTCAAGGCTAAAAAGGAATCTGCAGGCAGTAGACTTTGGAACTGCTGTGTAGCCTGGTTAATCTGGACCATGTTACCTCCTCCGAAAGACCCTCCAATACACGCTATGGCAAATAAGACAGCTAATACTTTTCCTACACCTGATTTTCCTTGAGCAGCTAGTCCTTTACTTAGGTAATGCATGGGTCCTCCAGAGACACTCCCATCAGGATTTATTTTTCTATACTTTAAACCAAGAGTGCACTCTACAAACTTAGAACTCATACCAATAAGACCTGCTACTATCATCCAAAAGGTAGCACCAGGCCCACCAAGAGAAACTGCTACCGCTACACCTGCAATATTTCCTACACCAACTGTTCCTGAAAGAGCAGCTGTTAACGCCTGAAAATGAGAAACCTCTCCTGGGTCATTTGGATCATCAAACTTACCTCTTACTACATCTACCGCGTGCTTAAACCCTCTGATATTGATAAATCCCATATAAACAGTGAAGATTATAGCGCCTACTACCAACCAAATTAAAACGAATGGTATTGAGTAACCTCCCAGCGTTACTGGATAAAATATTAAATTTCCTAAAAAACCCGTTATAGGCGCCATTATGTCATTTATCTTATCGTCAAAGGTTTTATCTTGAGCCAACAAGGGAATGGTTAAACCAATAGAAAGAAGAAGTGTGAAAAGTTTCTGAAGATTAGATTTCATTATAGATAATAACTTTTGGTTAAAGGTCAAATATAAAGCTTAGAAGCGTAGCCTTCTAATGGAATTCTGTTCTGAAGGTAGATATGTCTTTTGGAAGTCCCAGGACAAAGAGTTTGTCAGATTTTTCTATGATAATTTCTTTTCTTGGATTTACTAGAATCTCTCCTCTTTCCTTCTTTAAGCCTATAACATTTAGGTTATGTTTGCCCAGTTCAGTAAAGGCTGACAAGCACAAATTTCCAGTAAAACTTGTTAATTCATCCAAAATAATCTCTTCCAAGTTTACATCTGCTGCTCCTTGAATACTCACATGATCCATAAACTCCATTATGTCTGGATTTACTACTAATGAGGCCATATGTGCTCCGCCTACTCCGTCTGGCATAATCACATTATCGGCTCCTGCTATTTTTAGTTTTTTAATAGACTCTTTTTCAGATGCTCGAGTAATAATCGTTAGGTTTTTATTTAACTCTCTAGCTGTCAAAACTACATATAGATTATCTGCATCATGCGGCAATGTGGTTATTAGAGAATTTGCTTTTAATATTCCTGCCTCCAAAAGATTCTGTTCTTTGGTGGCATCTGAATGAAGACATATATGATTTTCTGTACTTATAACATATTCAGATTTCTCTGAGTCAATCTCTAAAACTACAAAATCTCTCTTATACCCTCCTAGTTTCCTGGCTGCCATTTTACCTACTCTTCCATAGCCGCATAAAATTGTATGCCCTTCTAAATTATTAACTATATTCATCATTCTACGTTGTGCTAATGAGTTTTTAAATTGACCTGTAACGAAATATGTGGTTATTACTGAAATGGCATAAGCGAAAGTAGAGAAACTAAAAATAATCAAAATACTCGTGAAAATTTTCCCCTCTGACCCTAGTGGTTTTACTTCTTCATACCCCACAGTACTCATGGTGATAATGGTCATAAAAAAGGCATCTAACCAACCGTAATTTTCTATTACAACGAAACCTATAGTTCCTCCCGTAATAAGAGTTACAATAGCCAGAACAGCTATTAATATTCTCGAAGAAAAAAGACTTAAATGATTTTCACTGTTATTCATCGAACTCCCAGATAGTAGGTTTCTTGGGTGCTAGTTTAAAGTGTTCTTTATTTTCTAAAAGAAAAACCATTATTAAGTAGATGATGATCGGAGAACCTAAAGCTATAAAAGAAAGGTATATAAACGAAATACGAATCTTATGAGGTCTGATTCCCCAGTACTTACCCCAATAAGCACATACACCAAAGAACTGGCGCTCTAATATGTCTTTTAAAGTTTTGTGCATTTTAATTAGATTTAATTAGCTTCACTCCGAACAGCCAAGATAACCATTTTTTCTTCTCACAATTCTCTCACTTCAGTTCAATTAAGGATTAGCTTAATTTACGATACAATTAATCGTGAGTAATTTACTCACCGAAAATAAAGTAAATTACGCCAAACCTTCCCCTTCTAGAATTTTAGCCATTGATGACTGAAGCTTTAAGGCGGAAGCTCTAGCTGCTTCTTTAAACTCAAGACCAGAGTCTGCGTATATTATTCCTCTCGATGAATTTACTAATAGGCCACACTTTTCATTTAATCCAAATTTAGCTACTTCTTCTAGACTGCCGCCCTGAACTCCTACTCCTGGAACCAATAAGAAGTGGTGTGGCACTATGGCTCTTACCTCTTTTAGTTTTTCGACTTTAGTAGCTCCCACAACATACATCATGTTTTCTTCACTCCCCCAACTAGATGATTTTTCTAGTACAGTTTGGAATACTGGTTTTCCAGCTTCAGTGATGTACTGAAAATCTTTGGCTCCTTCATTAGAGGTTAAGGCTAAAACTATAGCCCATTTTTCTTCAAATTCCAAAAACGGCTTTACAGAATCGGAGCCCATATATGGTGCTATGGTAATGGAATCAAACTGGTATTGCTCGAAAAAAGTTTTGGCATAATACCTACTGGTATTTCCAATATCGCCTCTTTTAGCGTCGGCTATAGTAAAACAGTTTTTAGGAATAATATCGAGTGTTTTGCGAAGCGAAACCCATCCTTTTTCACCGAGGCATTCGTAAAATGCTATATTCGGTTTATAAGCTACAGCTAAATCTGAAGTAGCTTCTATAATGGCTTTATTAAACTCAAAAATAGGGTCCTCTAGCTCAAGCAGATGCGCCGGAATCTTAGTTAAATCCCCATCTAACCCAACGCATAAAAATGATTTCTTTGATTTTATTTCTTGGAAGAGCTCTTCTCTGGTCATTTTAAAGTCTTGTAGAATCTGAATTCGCTAATAATTTCTCTGTATTTTCCGCCATTTTAAGCGCATCAATTATATCTTGAATATCTCCATTAATGATGTTATTCAAATTATAAAGAGTCAGGTTTATCCTATGATCTGTAACTCTTCCTTGAGGATAGTTATATGTTCTAATCTTAGCTGACCTATCTCCAGTACTGACCTGAGACTTTCTATTGGCAGCTCTTTCCTTCTCTATTTTCACAAACTCCTGCTCGTATAATTTAGTTCTAAGTACTGAAAGGGCTTGAGCATAATTCTTATGTTGAGAACGACCGTCCTGACACTCTACCACGGTATTGGTAGGAATGTGTGTGAGCCTTACCGCTGATTCCGTCTTATTTACGTGCTGACCTCCTGCACCTGATGCTCGATAAGTGTCTTTTCTAACATCACCCATATTCAGCTGAATATCTACTTCATCAGCCTCAGGCAATACCGCGACAGATGCGGCAGAGGTATGGACCCTTCCTTGACTTTCTGTCTGAGGTACACGCTGCACACGGTGAACTCCTGACTCGAATTTCATCACTCCATAAACCGTAGTCCCTGATACTGAAAAGCTAATTTCTTTAAAGCCTCCTGAAGTCCCTTCGTTTACTGTAGCTATCTCCATTTTCCAGCCACTATCTTCAATATACTTGGTATACATTCTGAAAAGATCCCCGGCAAAAATACTTGCCTCATCACCTCCTGCTCCTGCTCTAATTTCTATAATTACATCTTTAGAGTCTTCCGGATCTTTCGGTATGAGAAGTAATTTAATTATTTCATCGAGCTCATGTTTCCTTGGCAATAGACTATCGATTTCATCCTTGGCCATTTGCCTCATCTCAATATCTGTCTCCACCTCTAGAAGCTGCTTACTAGACTCTATATTCTCTAGGACGTTTTTATATTCGTTATACACTTCAACTATATCTTCTAATTCCTTATACTCCTTCATTAAAGAGATATACTTCTGTTGGTCAGAAATAATAGATGGATCTACTATTTGCTTTCCTACCTCGGCATAACGATCAGCTATAAAACCTAACTTGGTTAGTAAATCATTCATGGATTAGTGGTGATACTCAAATTCTCCATAAGGAGATTTTATAGTCAATTTTTTAGTTTCAGCGGCTTCTACTCTTCCTACAATCTGAGCGTGAACATTAAACGATTTAGAAATGTTCATAACCTCCTCTGCGTATTCCTCAGGCAAATAGACTTCAAGCCTATGTCCCATATTAAACACACGATACATTTCCTGCCAGTCTGTTCCAGATTGGTCATGAATCATTTTAAACAGTGGTGGAATTTCTAATAAATTATCTTTAATGATGTGGACGTCTCCTACAAAGTGTAATACCTTGGTCTGAGCTCCTCCTGAACAATGAACCATTCCGGATATATGACTGCGCAATGTTTTTAACATTTCTGCTACTATAGGGGCATAGGTTCTGGTTGGGCTTAAAACCAATTTACCTGCGTTAACCTCTACACCTTCTACTGAATCAGTAAGACATACACTTCCTGAATAAACAAGATCTTTAGGAACCAGGGGGTCAAATGTCTCAGGATATTTCTCGGCTATATCCTTGCTAAATACATCATGCCTAGCTGAAGTAAGTCCGTTACTTCCCATTCCGCCGTTGTACTCATTTTCATAACTGGCCTGACCGTAGGAAGAAAAACCTACAATAACGTCTCCTGACTTTATATTGGCGTTATCTATTATATCACTTCTCTTAGTCCTAGCAAATGCTGTAAACCCAACATCTAAAGTTCTCACTATATCTCCCACATCTGCAGTTTCTCCACCAGCTAACTCAATACCCACTCCTAATTCTCGAAGTTCCTCAATATAAGCAGCGGTTCCTTGGATTAGTTCTTTAATTACTTCTGCAGTAATCAAGTTTTTATTCCTACCAATAGTTGAGGAAAGCACAATATTGTCTGTTATACCCACACAGATAAGATCATCTATATTCATGATCATAGCATCTTGTATGATGTTTTTCCAAACAGAAATATCTCCCGTCTCCTTCCAATAGGCGTATGCCAGGGAAGGCTTGGTTCCAGCTGTATCTGCATGCATTACATTACAGAAATCAGAATCTCCTGCTACTAAATCAGGTAAGATTTTACAGAACGCTTTTGGAAACAACCCTTTATCAAGGTTTTTTATCGCTGCGTGAACGTCCTCTTTTCCAGCGGACACTCCTCTTTTTTGGTATCTATTTTCTACTGCCATTTTCACGCGTAAAAGTACTTATAGAAGTTCGAACGGAACACTTATAATTCAACTTTAGCATTCACTTTAGCGTTTAGTTTTCCACTAAATCTGATTTTAAGAATAAAAAAAGGCCCAGGAAATCCCTGAGCCTTTTAATTATTTTATTTCAAATCAATTTATTCTCCCTTAGGAACGTAATCAAATCTGAGTATTGTGAACTCCGTTCTTCTATTCTTTTGGTGTCCTACTTCTTTCTCTTCATTGGTAGCCATAGCCGCTATCTCTGTATCTGAAACTAAGTTTTTCGTTTCTCCAAAACCTTTAGATTCTAATCTATCTGCTGCTATTCCTTTAGAAATTAAATAATCTTTACACGTCTTTGCTCTTTTGTTAGAAAGTATTCTATTCGCCTCATCTCCATCTCTAGTATCTGTATGAGCTTCTAACTGAACTACTAGATTAGGGTTTTTCTGAAGAAGCTCCAGAAGGTAGTCTAAACTATCTGCAGAATTCACTTCATTATTAACTTGAAGCTCCCACTTACCTAAGTCATATCTAACTTCGGGAAAAGTATACGCAATCTCCAGAACGATTGGATCTAAGAAATACTCCTTTGCGAAAGTTGTACTTCTTTCTAGCCCAACAGTTGAGAACAGGTCTCCCGCTGCAATAAATCCATCCATACTGATGTCAGCAGTATATGTAGTTTCCTCTATTAGCTCTCCGTTAGTTAATTCCACCCCTCCATTTCCGTCTGCCCTTAAATCAAAAGAACTATTATCTGTTCCATTAATTAACACTTTGGCTCCCGGTATAGGTTCTCCTGTCTTAGCATTGTAAACTACTGCAGTTAGCATAAACTCAAGGGGAGGCATTTTAAAGGAATAGATATCATCCATTCCTTTTCCTCCTGGTCTGTTGGAAGTGAAGTATCCCTTGTCTTCATCGTTTTCGAAAATCAAACTAAAATCATCCGAAGAAGAGTTAATCGGGTACTGAAGATTGGACACTTCAGACCAAGACATCTCCCCGTTCGAATCTGCTTTGAAAACATCTAACCCTCCATATCCCGTATGGCCATTTGACGAAAAATATAATCCTCCATCAGCTCTGATGAATGGAAACATTTCATTTTCAGGTGTATTAATTTCAGAACCAAGATTTACTGGAGCTCCCCATGCATCAGCTCTTTTATCATAAGTGATGTAGTACAAATCCTTTCCACCGAATCCTCCAGGCATATTGCTGGCAAACAACATAAATTTAGAATCACTAGAAATAAATGGATGTCCTATAGTAGTCGAATCATCTCCTTCCGCTCTAATCGGAATTAAAGTGGGTGTTGCATAATTTTTCCCTTGCTTTTTAGCCCACAAGATGTCACACCCAAATCTATCGTTATCTGAAACTTTACATCTTGTGAAATACATAATGTCCCTCTTTTTAGTAAATGAAGCTGCTCCTTCATGATTAGAAGTATTCACCGTGTTGTTCAACACCTTAGGCATATCCCATTTTCGCTTCTTATCTCTTTTAGTCACATAAAGATCTGCAAAATCCTCTCCTGTTATTGGATCAGAGTCTCCACCAGAAGATGCAGGTCTACTCGATGAAAATACTAACACATCTCCTTTTTTATCGCTAATTACAGGCGCGTAATCATAGTAAGGAGAACAAAGAGCAGCCATTAATTCTACTTCATATCTAGAATCAGACTCTTCTATATTAAGCGCAGCACTTTCAGCTTCAGCAGCAGCCTTAGATGCTTTAGCCTCATCTCCGCCATTGTCTTTATACTTATTGAACTGAACGATAGCTTCGTCATACTTACCTTGTTCTAACAAAGACTCTCCATAAGAGAAATAAACCACAGGGTCTTGCTTGTGATACTTAGCAATAATAGATTTTTTGAAATATTCATCAGCTTCAGAATATCTATGAACAAATTTGTAACACTCGCCGGTCCTGTAAAGGATCATGGCCTTCGTTTCTATTTTTTTTTCTTTTTTATAAGCTGCCTTATACTTCATAGCAGCTTCATCATAACCTCCATTATCATATTCTAAATTAGCCTTGACAAGTTGTTCAGATTGAGCTTGAACTAATGTAAAAGCCAATAAAGAAATCGTTAAAGTGATTATACGTATAAGTTTCATCTGCTTGAGGTTTTTTTT
>CESI01021409.1_pt1 | contig 28562 bp, 19 predicted proteins | sample 356301 | NCBI WGS metagenome assembly CESI01 (sample SAMEA2621423, study PRJEB7988) | marine metagenome | biome: marine biome (ENVO:00000447); feature: deep chlorophyll maximum layer (ENVO:xxxxxxxx); material: "saline water (ENVO:00002010), including plankton (ENVO:xxxxxxxx)" | depth 40 m | reverse complement strand
ATTTTGCTATTGGTATAGTAAAGCGCATTGTTGTAGATACTAAAGGTGTCAGCCCAATTCACCACATCACCCTTCACAAGGGTGCGAAGGTCTAGGCTTGGCGTAAGGTACTGTACTTCTTGCTTTTCCAAGTCGGCCAAATAAACATTACCTTGATGAAAAATCATGCCATCTGGTGCGCCTGTCGTCGCTACTTTTCGCACTTTTTCTGCCAACACGTCATTTGACGATTTCTCGATGTCAGATGTGTTGATGGCATACAGCGAATAACCAGACAACGCGTGAAAATATAGTGTGTCGTTTAACGTATCTAGCGCGATCCCGTCAGACTGAACAGGCATAGTAAAGGGTTTGCCCTGAATACTTAACGCATCGACTTCAGCTTTAGTGGTTTTATGGTTATCTAAAATACGATAGCTGGTATTGTCATCAAGGTTATATACCACTAAACCCGCGTGAGCCGAGTCGGTCATATAAATGCGATTCGTTTTTTCGTCTACTCGCAAGTCATTAATGTACGAATCAGGGTGGTAAGCGTCTTCGCTAAGTATCAAGGTTCCTTCTATCTCGTTTGAGGCTAAATCAACGACAAATAAGCGAGGTGCATCCACTACACCTTTAAACTTAGGGTTTCGGGTGTCCAACACATACAGCTTATCCTTGTGCGCAACCACTGACTGCACCGCTAAAAAGCAGTCTTTTCTTACTTCGCTTTGTGCCACACATTCATTTGTTTGGCTATTAGGGTAAGCGACAAATTCTCCGGTGTCGGTAACCTGAGCTACGGAAAAGCGAACGCCGTCACGCCAGTTGGGCGCATTCACAAATACACGACCATCATTACTTACCGTAACACCAGTAATTTGCGTGCCCTTTATGTCGCCCACTAATTCAACATTCGCGTCTGGTGAATGTTGCGCGATTGCATTTACAGAAAAAAGTGCGGCGACACTCGTGGCAAGTACCCCTTGTTTTATACGCTTTGTATTCATGTCCTTTTACCTTTAATTAGTGGCTTAGCTTGTCAGCACACACCACAAAGCGGTGCGCATTAACAAAACTGAATGGAATAAAGCATACGGTCTTATTGTGAATGTGGAACACCTTTTAGCGGCTTATCTATGCAGGCTGACGAAAATCAAGTGGTGAAACTAGCTTTACCACTTATGAGATCCAAAACACGGTATGCTCTCGTTTAAGTTAAGAGCTAACAAACTTTACTGAAAATTATGCACAGCAGTATGATGAAAAAACGTGAAACTGGTTTAATGCAAAAGGCAAAGTATTTGAAAACAGTGCTACTTTTAACAGCATGTATGGTCGTGGTTGCCGCATGCAGTAGTAGTAAGCCTCAGATAAATATGGATGAAACACAAAACTTTGCCGATATTAAAACGTTCTATATTCAGCCTCCTCTAAACCCAATCAACGCGACGCTGGCCAATCATCTTTCCTCAGCCATTACCCAGCGCCTCATTGAGAAAGGCCTCACCCCATCTTCGGAGGAGGACGCCGATATCGCGGTGGGATACCTACCTTCCACCACCACTAAAGAGGATGGCACCACCTTGAATCTAGGGCTGGGCACCGGAAGTTACGGTCGCTCTGGCGGCATTTCATTGGGCAGCATTTTTAGCATTCCGGTTGGAGAGCAAACCACGCTTCAACAAGGGCTTCAAATTGACATGGTTAAAGACGGTACATTTGTTTACAGCGCGTCAGGAGCGGTAGAGCTGGAGTCGAAAGACAGTATCAGCATTCAAAATAAACTTGATGAACTCGTCATTAAGCTCCTTGAACAATATCCGTCTAACAGATAGCTCACACCTGGGTCAGCAATAAGAACCGACTTCTTCGCTAAGGGCTCGCAAGAGCCCCTACTCCATAAAAACTCTTCATAACGATGAACTTGGCGCTGATTTTGCGTATGAATGCCTATATTAGGTCCCCCACTTTTATGCCCCACGCTATGAAGTGAGCTACACAGAGTCAGAAATGGATACCACATACAGCCACTTGTCATCTTCACCTTCACTATTCAATTACTTGGGCGACACAGCAAATGCCCAAAGCGCACTTCAAGATGTTGTAGAAAAATCCAAGCAGGCTAATGCTCTCGGTGATGCGTTCAGTGCGTTTAATGGTGAACTACAGGGCAATCAAATTGACACATATCTTAAAAAAATAGAAAGCGGCGAGGCCTCACTCAACGGCAACACAATTGCAAACTACCTCGATTTTAATCGGCAAAAGCTTGCCTCGGAATTAAGTGATTTAGCGGCAAAACTTGGTATTTCAAACGATACAAAGCTAACGGTGAGCAAAGGCGAGCTGGTAATTGAAAGCAGTCAGGGCGAGCAAGAGCTTGATAAAACCACGTTGCGCCTACAACAGTACCTAGAAAAGGACACCAACCTTACGTCACTTATTCAACAAACATCTCGTCTGTCTCAGTTCAAAGAATGGGGAGATGCCACGTCATTTGCATCAACACTACAAGAGAAAGGCACTGACGAAGCGACTATCCAGTCATTTTTAAAAGAAGCTCGCACGTCAGTGACGTCTGACAATACGCTGATATTCAATAAAAACGGTTTCGGCTTTTCTTCCGATGGTAAAACTGATGCGCTAATTGATGCATTTGATAAGCAGTAAGGGCAATTTTACAAAGTGAATAAGTCTCTATTCATTACCTCCCTCTTACACGAGAGCAGATAAGTACGGAATATCACAAATTAAGAATCACTTTTTCTGTGCGAAATTAGAGGAAGTCGACGCGAAATAACGCTATGCTTGGCTGCATGATGAAGTGCAGATTGACATAATGGCAGCGCAACAGCCGCTTTCCGTTCAGCAAAACCTTACCATTAGGTTATTGCGCGTATTGCGATACAACAAAGCACGTATTGAGCGTGCACTTACGCTCATGCCTGAAAAGCACAGGCCGCTTTTTCATGTGCTTCCCTTTCTTGTACATGTTAACCACGAAGCCCTTCCAGGATATGTGGCCCCACTCACCTCGGGTGAAACCGTTCCATTTGGTATCAACAATTACTCGTTTAGACCTGATGTAGAACAAGCTTTGCAGCGCTGTTTTCCTGCACAGAGTCACTTGTTTTCAGACATTAAGCAAATTTGGCCAAGACAGCGGGCGGTTGATGCACTGGTTTTAATGGGTAGCGTGGGGACTATTGCTCAGACTGACGACTCAGACTTTGATTTTTGGGTGTGTATTGACGGTAAACGTTTTTCGACTACTGAGCTGACTTTACTTCAACAAAAGCTAACAGCCATTGAAAAATGGGCGGATAACACCTTTGGTATTGAAGTGCATTTCTTTTTATCTGAGATAGATAAAGTGAAGCAAAACGATTTTGGCGTTGCTGAAGGTGAAAGCGCGGGCTCGGCGCAAGCCCTGTTTCTAAAAGCTGAGTTTTACAACACCAATATAGTAGTAGCAGGCAAAGCGCCGTTTTGGTGGCTTACTCCAGAGAAAACAACAGAGAAGCAGTATCAGGCTATTTACAATAGTTTGGAAAAAGGCGGCTCACCAGACGTAGACTGGTTCATGGACTTGGGTCACCTAGAGCGACTAGACGCAAGCGAACTTTTTGGCGCCGCCATCTGGCAATTAGGCAAAGCCATGGACTCGCCATTCAAATCCGTATTAAAAATGGCAAAGCTTGAAGTATACCTTGCCAATATCTCTCACGGACAACCACTGTGCAACCTTTTGAAAAAGCATGTACACCGCGGTGCTGAAGCTCCAGGGCATGTTGCTGATATCGATCCCTACGCACTCATGTTTGACGAACTCATCGCTCACTACAAAGCCAATGGTCAGGCGGAAGATATTGCTGTATTGCAGCAGTGTTTATATTTGAAATGTGGGTGTACATTGAGCCACCCGCTTGTAGAAGGTGAGCAAGCGAATTTCAAACGCAAAATTATGGCCTCGTATGCAAAACAGTGGGGGTGGAGCCGCAAACTACTTGCCCACTTGGATAACCAACAAGATTGGACATTCAATGAACGTGTACAGCTGAGCCGTCGAATTCACCGCTTTTTATTAAAGTGTTATCGCCGCATCTCCAAAGAGATTAGTCACCATCAACAGGTGATGGATCAAAAAGACATGACCGTTCTGGGCCGCCGATTAAGTACCTATTACGCTAAAAAGCCGGATAAAATTGAGTTTTTGCGACGCGCTTTTGACGAAAGCCTTTACTGCGAAAAAATCACCATTGCTATGCGTCAGCTCAAAAATGGTGATGAAGTATGGTCAGCCTATGCTGGTGATTTACTGAGTAAATCGGGCATTATCGACGATTCACAAAAAGTTACTCAAGCGACTAGCGCCATTGCACTGATGGTCTGGCTTGTGTCGAGCAAAATAATAGATACAAACAGTAAGGTTTATCTCGATTACAATTACGGTGAAGTGAGCGAACTAGACTTGAACGATTTGCTTAAGCATTTGTGCAAGTATTTTCCTCCAGTCAAAGTGTCGTCACTACCGCGTAATGACTTGCTGGCGCCAGAACGCATAACCGCATGTTTTGCCATTGTGAACTTCCCCACCCTACGCCAAAAAGCCACGGTAGAGAATGTATCCATCCTTTATACGACGTCTTGGGGTGAAACCTTTTTGAGACACGGCAGCGACGTGCTGGATACGCTGTGGTACGACTTACAAGAAGTAACCCCAAAGCCGCCGTGCTATGTAATGGTGCCACGTGGAAATCAACAAGCACGAATACTCGGCGAGTTCTTAGAAGCTAACGAGCTTAATTTCACCGTTTTATACTGATACACCCAACGTAACGCTTTCAAAGAAGCGCCAAGCGTAGTACTCCATCTCACACTATCTCTCCGTTTGAAAAATATGCAGAAAAAGCTTGCGCTTTAGAATTACAAGTGTAATCTAAAAATATGGACTACAAATGTAATCAAAATAACAGACGTCGTAATTATGAGTAAAATGTCAGACAAACCCGAAATTTCAAACGCTGAATTTGAAGTGCTGGACGTACTGTGGGACGACCATCCTGCCACGTCGAACGAGGTTATTGCGCGACTTAATGACAAAAAAGACTGGCACGAAAAAACCGTCAAAACCTTGTTAGGCCGCTTGGTAAAAAAAGAAGTGTTAGGGTTTGAAAAGCAGCAGCGCCAGTATCTTTATTATCCGCTGATTGCTAAAGAAGACTATACAAAGAAAGAAACCACGAGTTTTGTTAGCCGACTGTTTAAAGGCAAGATCGCCCCTATGGTCGCCGGTTTTGCAAATCAAAACTCGTTATCTAAACAAGATGTGGACGAGCTCAAAGCCCTTATCAAGAAATGGGAAGAAAACAATGATTGATTGGATTATTGCTCAGCAGGGTATTTTGTCGCTAGCGCTTGTTTTACTCATGGTGTGCGAACACTTTTTTACTAATAAAATTGGGGCTTCGCTTGCCTATAAGCTATGGGCGCTGATACCAGCTTGCCTCATAGTCAACAACCTTCCAATGTCGCTGGTTAACATTCCATCAAATAGCTTTGCTCGCTATGTGGTTGGCGTTAAGCCCACATTAAACACCGTTGAGTTTGAAACCTGGTTTACTGTATGGGCGATTGGCGTAAGCGCAATTACAGCCTATGTCTTAGCGCATCATCTTAAAATATGGGCATCGATAGGAAAGCGCCACGCTATCCACACCAATGCCTACTATTCCAGTAAAGCTACCACACCTATGCTATTTGGTTTTATCTTGCCAAAGGTGCTTATTCCCTTCTCATTTAAAAGTGCATTTTCGATTCAACAACAAGCACTGGTATTAGAGCACGAGAATGTGCATCGCAAACATTACGATCACCTGTGGAACGCGTTAGCGCTGGTTATCGCTATTGTCTTTTGGTTCAACCCACTGGTTTGGCTTGCGCTAAAATCCTTCAGAATTAATCAAGAGTTGGCTTGTGATCACGCAGTACTGAAAGACAAGACAGACAACGAAAAACTTATCTATGCAAAAGCACTCGTGCAGTGTGCCGAGCATGGTTCAGACGCCCTGCACTTTACACGCGGGCTTTACCCAACCTTTGGAGAAAAAAGGACTATGATCAAACGTTTAAACGCGATAAAGCAACCTATGCGTTACAATAAGGTACTGGCTGCAGGCGTACTTTCAATTGCCGCCATGCTCACCATCAACACGGCTTTAGCCAATGCGCCAGTAGCAGAGACAAAATCTGACGCTAAGATTAACCAGGCATCGCCGGTTAAACGTGTTCCACCAAGCTATCCAGAAAAAGCAGCACAGCAAAATGTAGAAGGTTTCGTTGTACTCTCCTTCGATATTACTGAAACGGGCGCTACAGATAATGTAAAAGTAGTAAAATCGGTACCTGCTGGCGTATTTGATGAAAGTGCAAAAGTTGCCCTGAAACAATGGGAATACAAGCCTCGTATTCAAGGTGGCAAAGGCGTGAGGCAGACCGGCCTTCTGGTGCAGCTAGACTATCAGCTTGGTGCCTCTCTTGATACGGCGAGTGTTGAAAAGAATGCTTCCCCTGATGTAGAGCGTATAATCGTTCCACCCAAACAGAGGAAGTAAGCCCCAAAATTATCAGAATACTAAAAGGAGCGTATCGCTCCTTTTAGTGTTTTGTCTAATTGACTTAGTTCCTGCCTGCTGCACACTACCACTCGATCACCCAAGTCTCTTATAAAATGTAAAGTGCCTTTACAATTTCTATAGAGAATTTACGACCTCACTACGTTAGAATGTGAGTATTTACACACCTGAAAACTTCTAATTTATGGAAGGTTTAAATAGTCGATAGCGCAATTGCTATGGTTATTTTCAATCAAGTTACTCCAGACGGGCTTTCGCTGCTGGTGTACAAAAAGGAAATCTATAATGAATCGTATCGTTTTAGCACCTACAGTGGTTGCCCTTACTTTTTTTACTACTTGTGCTAATGCCAATATTGATCAGCTTAAAGGTCTGTTAGGCGGTAAGAAAGCGGAATCGACAGTTACTTCCAGTAGCCTAACTGAAATGGCAACCAGCGCAGCATCTAATATCGACTTGGCTAGCTTAGTGAGTTCAGTTGCAGGTAACCTTAACGTGTCTGAAAACCAATCAGAAGGTGGCATAGCGTCAATTATGAACTATGTACAAGGCAACCTTTCAGGCGCTGATTACGCCCAGTTGGCAAGCAGCATTCCAGGTATTGATAGCCTGCTTGAAGATGTTCCCTCTCTTAGTGGTAACTCAGCAGCAAGCTCAAGTTCTTCACTATCAGGCTTACTCAACAAGGCCTCTGAGTACAGCTCTACACTTAAATCGGTAAACGACTTAAAGCAACAATTTGAAGCGTTAGGCCTTTCAACCGATATGATTGCCAGCTTTGTCACTCAAATCAGCTCGTATCTAAATGTAAATGCAGATGAAGAAACACAGGCGTTGTTTAAATCTGGCCTAGATAATTTGCTAACCGCTCTGTAACCTGTCTAAGGCGTATTAATTCTCTTCTACAATCCAAATTAATACGCTTTAACTTTTTTGCAGGGGCTTTTAGCTTGGTGAAATAGCAACTCCTGTTTATCTTTTTACATTCAAATACACAGCCTAATCGCCTATGCAAAATGCAATGTCTCGGTTTTCTACGAAGCCCAAATGGTTTCGACTATCCACTTATCTTGTTCTCATCTACCTTACTTACGCGCTTCTTATCGGCGTGGTTACGCCTGCGGTGTTAAAGGCAAAGTTACCCAACATAGTAAAAGAAAACACTGGAAGAGATGCTGCTGTTGAAGATATTGCAATCAACCCTTTCTTGCTAAAGATAGAAGTGACTAATTTTGTTATCTATCCAAATATACACTCTTCAAATGAAAGCGAAGATAACGTCGTAATCCAGAACCAAGAAAATCATTTTTTTAGCGTTGGCAATGTTTCGCTGGACCTTGGATTCTGGCAATCACTTTTCACCCTCACTCCTGCCGTTGAATCGCTAACCATAGACGAACCTTTTGTTTCAATTGCACGTTTAAGCGAAAGTGAAGACACACAAATCTTCAACTTCTCTGACATTCTCACCCACATAGAAAAGCGCAATACGAATGTCCCCACCGAGCCTGAAGATGCTAGCGAAGGACAAATTCCCCGAATTACGTTACGTGACTTTGCGCTTAACGAAGGGCGAGTGGTTATTGAAGACAAGGTGACCAACACCCTGCTTGATTACCCAGAACTGAGCGTTGACTTGCAAGATTTGGATACTCACGCTTTGATCAGTTCAAGTAGTGTTGGCAACAAAAACGCTAACCCTAAAAGCGATAAAAGTGAAAGTGATCAATCAAAAGGTAAGTTAGCGTTCAACCAATATCAATTTAACTTGCTCACCGCAGAGAAAGGTAACATCGCCATTGATGGCGAGTTTCAATTATCTCCACTAAAAGTAACGACAGACATCACGATAAACGATGTAGCCCTTACGCCGCTTTGGTCACTTTCAAAAGATTTGATAGAAGCAGATTTAGTAGACGGCAAGGTTAACTTAAGCTTACATGCTGAAGTTTTTGAACAAGATACAGCCTTCCAGTTTATTCTAGAGCGTGGCGAATTTGCTGTTAACAACCTTGTGTTTAACGCTGGTTCTTCGCCTGCCACAACAGGCACCGCCAAGAGTTCGCAAGAGATCATTGCCATACCCGCGTTTGCCATACACGATATAAACGTAAACGCATTAGAACAGCAAGTTAGCATTGCTGAAGTTGCTTTTGACAACGTTCGAGTGTCGGGCCTATTTGACAAGTCAGGGCTTGATTTACAGCGTCTGTTTACCCCCAAAAGCCCTACGGCAGATGCTACATCAGCTAACGCTAACCCCAGCGCAGCGCAAGAAGGAAATAGCGCAGCGCATATAGGTAATAGCACAGCGCATACAAGTAATAGCACAGCGCAAAAGGGAAATAGTGAAACAGAAGATGAGGATGTTTCTAACGTAGCAACCGACAGCACAAATGAACTAGCACATGAGACCTCGTGGTATGTTGAGCTTCACCAATTTGCATTTAATGACGGTAGCATTGACCTTTTAGAGCGTAGCGTAAGTGACGGGACCTACTACCGCATCAGCAACCTCAATATTAAAAGTGGAAAAGTCACTACTGACTTCTCTAAACCTATTTCCTACACCACCAGTTTACATATCTCTGCCGACCCACAGACGTTTAGCGACACATCCAAAGGTGCACTAAGCAGTAGCGGCAGCGTAGTTATTGCAGAACAAACTGTGCAGGGTAAAGCAGCGATTGAGCAACTGGTGCTAAGTCAGTTCCAGCAGTACGTTTCCCCCCACGCAAATGTGACCCTTGAAGATGGGCTATTTAATTTAAACGTTGAGTTTGATGGGGCATTTAAGAACGCCGCTGATAAAGAAAATATCGACTCACTAAACGTTAAGGCGAGTACTAGCATTAATAATTTAAGCGTACTGGATGACGCCAGCTCTCCCCTACTACAGTGGCAGTCCTTAAATGTAGACAACATCGAATTTGACCACACATCGAACCAGCTAAGCGTAGACAACATTCACCTACAAGCGCCATTTGCACGACTTATTATTGATGAAGCTAAACAGACCAATGTGAGTAAGCTGATTGTCGCTTCATCAGACAAGTCCGCTAACAGTGAAAGTGCCAGCGAAACTGGCAGCGCAACCACGTCGAAAGCATCAAACGCAAACGTGCATGCAAGCACTACAGCTGAGCCTTCACAAGCCAACGAATTGGCCATCGCCGTTAACACTATATCAATAGAAAACGGCAAAGCGTATTTTGCTGACCATTCACTAACGCCCAAATTTGCGTCTGCTATAGAAAGTTTAAATGGCAAAGTATTGGGAATTGACTCTCGCTCAACTTCCCCTGCCAATGTGGATATCACCGGAAAGATAGACAACTATGCTCCGGTCAAACTAGCAGGCACTATTCACCCATTAAAAGATGATATAGACCTTGATTTAGATTTTTCAGTCAAAGGCGCCGAACTGACTTCAGTTAACCCCTACTCAGGCACCTACATGGGCTATTACATTGACAAAGGCTTGCTGTCTTTGGCTGTGCAATACAAACTGAATGGTAAGGCGCTGGAAGGTAAGAATCATGTTGTTATTGACCAATTAACGTTGGGCAAGAAGTCGAACTCTGATCAGGCATTAAGCTTACCGCTTGGGCTTGCCATTGCGTTATTAGAAGACAGAAACGGCGTTATCGATTTGGGTTTGGATGTGTCTGGCGATATCGATAGTCCGGACTTCAGTTTCGGCTCCATTATCCTCAATGCTATTGGCAATATTATTACCAAAGCTGTTACTGCACCCTTTTCGCTACTTGCGAACCTGGTTGGCAGTGACGACGAACTCGACAACGTTGAGTTCGGGTTTGGAGAGCATTCGCTAGATGCGGACGCTCAAGAAAAACTGAATACCCTTGCCAAAGCCCTTAAAAAACGTCCAGGACTTAGGGTTAATATCGAAGGTACTGTCAACGCCATGTCTGATGCAAGTGCCCTAGCGCAACGTCAGTTGAACACTACACTTTTAACAAGAAGCGGCTATGCTGATTCACCTGCAACTACCGGCAACGTTAGTACTAACGAAAAATCTCTTGCTGGCGGTGAAAATGAAAGTTCCAACACCCTTGGCAGAGTACAGCGCGACTCAATAAGTGGCAGTAGTATCCCACTGGAAGGCCCGTTAGCCGATGCGCTTTTATCCTACTATGTTGAGGTGTTTACACCTGACCTTAATCAAGAATATGACAACATGGTGGCGCAGCTTTACCCTGAACTCGCAAATTCAGACAATGAACAGAGCCAAAAGAGTGCTGATAACAATAAGGAAGTCATTAACGAAGAAAGTGTAAACCGAGCATTAAGCATTGCCCGATACAACAAACTACGTAACAACATTGATATCCCTGAAAGTGACTTAATCCTTCTGGCTGACGCGCGCAGTAAAGCGGTGAAAGGTTATTTGGCAAATGAAGCTGAAGTTGAAGCGAATCGCTTATTCTTGCTTAATACTCAGCACGACCTACATACCGAATTTAGCGGTGTGGAGTTAACGTTAGAGGCGAAATAATGAATGGGTTTGCTTGAGAAACAAAACCCGATAATTTAGAGAGCCATAAGGTCATTAAATAAAAAAGGGTAGCTTATTCAGTTAAGCTACCCTTCTTTGTAAACGTTGTGACTGCTGATATCACTGACGGCTTTTGACACAACTAGAAAATGATACCTTAGTGCGTGCCTCGCCTATTTCTTCAAATGCGGTGCGCAGGTTGCGGATACATTAGAAGCATTAAAAATTTCTATCCAGTAACCATCAGGGTCTTTAATGAATGCGATGCCTTTCATAGAGCCATCGTTGAGGCCTTTCTGAAAAGGAACGTCTAGCGATGCAAATCTTGCGCACGCGGCTTCAGCATCAGGTACATGAAAACCAATGTGGCCAAAGCCCTTAGGCTCGGCATTACCGTTGTGATAGCTAACGGTTTCTGGCGTATCGCCCCAATTATGGGTTAACTCCAACATGGCCGGGCGACCAAAAGTTTGCTGAGTACGTTCATCTACATCGTCAGAAATATCAGAGAAATCATCACCCGCAGCCAAAAAATAAAGACTAAACTTCATTTCTTCAAAGTCTAGACGTTTAATGAGCGTCATCCCCATCACTCGCGTGTAAAAGTCTAGCGAGCGCTTGGGATCGGCAATGCGCAGCATAGTTTGGTTGAACACAAAGCCTTGTGTGGCGGCATCTTTCTCTTCATACAGGCCTTCGGCCTTATCGAAATGTCGGCTCATAATAGTCGTCCTTAGCGATATAGATAATTAAGGCAAGGCAATCTTGCTTTGCCTAAAAACGAGTGCATAGAAGTGAGGGGTAATTTTCTTTTCACAACAGCACTTAGTCTATCCTCTTACGCGCTTTACCTCAGATGCGTTTTATTCAACGCCTATTTTTACAGCGCTTTTATTTTTTAGGGAGCTTTCCCCAAACCGAACCTGCATCACTTTTTTTCACTGGCGACACTTTAGTATTGGTGTTTTTGCCAGCCGCTTCTTTTTGTCTGCTAGCGCCTTTATTAAATGAGCTTGGCTTAGTACCAGAAGTACTTGAGCTATCTGATTTTTTAGGCGAAGTTTGTCGCGTGGACTCCGGTCGATATTTTTTCACCATACCTTGCAACAAATTGCGAACCACTTGATCGCCAGCAGGTTTAAAGTTGCGATGGTCTGGCTTTCTAAAAAACGCCGACAGCTCACCTTTACTCATTCTAAAGTCTGCTAATTTAAGCACCGCTATCATATCGTCATCTTTATAACTCATCGCAATACGGATTTTGCGCAGCACTTCGTTATTGCTTAATCGCTCTTTTGGCCCCAGTTCTTGAGGCATTTGCCCTTCTTGACGCCCACGGTTTTTAATAATCAATCCATCAAGAAACAGCGCAATAATCTTGTCGCGACACGGTAGATAGCCCTCTTCGCCTTCCCGCTTCATCACAGCATGTAAATAATCAATTTCCATGTCGTAGTTAACTAATTTAAAAATACTTATGGCGGCGGTATCGTTGATAGCTAATGCATAACGAAGGCGACGTAGAACATCGTTGTGGATCATGAAAATGGGCCTGAAAAGTGGAGTAGCCAATAATTGGTATGGATTACAGTGTAGCGCAACGTGCGCTTTCGCATATTTTACACTACTTGGCCATTCGCATCTATCGCGGGCTGTCAGGTGCATAATTTCTACCAACACATAGTGAAACCAAATTAACGTAGTTGGCGTAACGACATTGTACATCTGGTTTCGCTCATTTCATCGGCGTACCGAAATTGAGCTCATTGGTAGAAGGATACTTCCATGGCAACATTAAATCTCAACGGGAAAGACGTTAGTCTTCCCGATGATCCACGAACGACTTTGTTAGATTTTCTCCACCAGCATTTATCACTTTTTGGCACCAAAAAAGGTTGTGACCACGGTCAATGTGGTGCTTGTACCGTTATCGCTGACGGCAAGCGTATTAATGCATGCTTAGTGTTTGCATTCCAGTTAGAAGGCGCTGAAGTCACAACTATTGAAGGCATCGGTGAAGGTGAGAGTCTTCATCCGCTGCAAAAAGCTTTTATCGAGCGTGACGCGTTTCAGTGTGGCTATTGCACATCTGGTCAAATATGTTCAGGCGTATCCCTACTTAGGGAAATGAAAAATGAAGACCCTAGCGCAGTTACTTATAGTCAAACTCGTCACAGTAAAGCTTCATTGAAAGAAGATATCAGCGAACGCATGAGCGGTAACCTATGCCGCTGCGGCGCCTACCCTAATATTGTGGATGCTATAACCGATGTTATTGCTTTGGAGAGACAATAATGCAGCCATTCACTCTTCATCATTATAACGGCGAAAAGCCGTTGAGTAGCCTGCACCTGGACACAACATCACGTTTTTTGGCCGGAGGTACAAACCTAATAGACTTAATGAAACTACAGGTAGAAACGCCTAAAACATTAGTAAGTCTTGCGAAATGGCATAAAGCTAACACTATCAGCGAAGACGACAATTACTATTATATTGGCGCCATGGTGACTAATTCTGACTTAGCGAAGTTCGCTCACACGCAGCCCAATGTGTCTTTACTTGCGCAAGCTTTATTAAGCGGTGCAACAGTTCAACTTAGAAATAGGGCAACCACTGCAGGCAATTTGCTACAACGCACCCGCTGTTATTACTTTTACGACACCACAAAAGCCTGTAATAAACGAGAGCCAGGCACTGGCTGCAGCGCATATGACAGCATGAATAGAATTCATGCCATATTTGGCACCAGCGAGAGCTGTATTGCCACACACCCTTCCGACATGGCCGTAGCCATGATTGCGCTTAACGCACAAGTACATACACAGCAACCTGATGGCAACACGCGTCAAATCGCGCTACGAGATTTCTACCGTGAGCCAGGCGACACGCCGCACATAGAAACCCAATTAGACGAAGATGAACTTATCACCCATGTCAGCATAAAGAAAAAAGCAAACGGTACTCAGTACTATCACAAAGTACGCGACCGTTCTTCCTATGCGTTTGCACTCGTTTCTGTTGCGGCTGGATTGAAAATTGAAGATGGTCGTTTTAAAGACCTTTCTCTCGCCTTTGGTGGTGTGGGCACCAAGCCTTGGTATCCGCAAAAGGCAATCAGTGTTCTTGAAGGCGCGGAACCAACCCAAGAGGTCATATTGCAAGCCGCGGAAGCTGAGTTATCCGAAGCAAAAACGTTTGGCAGTAATGACTTTAAACCAGAACTATTGCGCAGGACGTTAACAAAAGTGCTTTTAGAGTTAGCAGAACATCAGGTAAAGCACCCAGGACATGAAGGAGCTTTATATGACAACGCATAATGCCAAAACTGTAGGGACGCCAGTTAATCGAGTTGATGGTTCAGCAAAGGTGTCAGGTCAAGCAAGGTACGCTGCGGAGCATATGAGCGATCGCACTCCTTTGATAGGCTGGGTTGTATCGAGTGATACTGCCGTAGGTAAAATCACATCCCTTAATACAGAGCAAGCGGAACAGGCCGAAGGCGTACATGCAGTTATCACGTATAAAAATGCAGGTACTCTTAAGCCATTTAGCAAGCCTGCGGATGAAAGTCGGTTTACTCAAAGTCGCGCCGTACTTAACGAACCTCACATTCGTCATTTCGGTGCGCCGGTCGCTCTAGTTATTGCTGATACGTTGGAGCAAGCACGCTATGCCGCAAGTCTAGTTACCTTCACCATAGACGGTGAAATACCAGATTTGCTGACAGAATTCGATGATGCAACGCAAAAACCGCCGTCGCTAGATGGTGGGTTTGAGGCAGATGCATCTAGCGGTGATAAACCGCAGCAAAGTGATATCCAAGTAAGCATTAACGAAACTTATACTACACCAAGCCAAATCTCTGCTGCTATGGAGCCTCACGCCACGGTTGCCGACTTTAAAGATGGAAAGCTTGAGGTCTATTGTAGCGTTCAGATTATAGCGACGGCTGTTGAGGCGCTTGCGATTACGCTTGAAATGGATGAAGCAGACATCGTAGTGCAGAGCCCCTTTGTAGGTGGCGGGTTTGGCTCTAAGCTAGGTCTTCATTACGATGCAACGCTCGCTTGTATAGGGGCCAGGTATTTAGAGCGGGCTGTCAAAGTGGTGTTAAGCAGGCGTCAGGTCTTTTATAACACCCCTCATCGAGGGCACAGCATACAGAAAATCAGGCTTGCTTCTGGTGATGATCATGCACTGTTAAGCGTACAACACAAAAGCGCTATGCCAAAAGCCAAGGGCTATGAGTTTGCCGAAGCAACAGGGGCTGGCGCACGGGTTACCTATAAATCTCAGTTCATTGAAAGTACGCATAGGGTCAAAGACGTAGACCTGCCGCTTATCGACTCTACCCGTTCTCCCGGAGATGCCATTGGTTCCCTTGCTTTTGAATCGGCCATTGATGAACTTGCCCACGAAGCCGGTATCGACCCGCTTACGTTTCGCATAAAAAACCTGCCGGTAGTTCATCCTATGAAAGGCACGCGGTTTACCACCCACAACTTAGGTGAGTGCCTTCGTCAAGGCGCGCAAAACTTCAAGTGGCAGCATAAAACACAGCCCACACCGGGTAAACAAATCGGCCATGGCGTAGCGAGTGCTATGCGTATGAATGTGCTGGTGGAAAGTTCAGCTGAAGTGGAATTGAGTGCTACCGGTGAGGTAACGGTTCGCACTGATATGACAGATATTGGTACAGGCACCTACACTATTCTCACACAAATTGCCGCCGATACTTTAAATACGTCGGTAGACAATGTCACAGTAAAACTCGGTGATAGCCGCTACCCTGCTTCATGTGGTTCAGGTGGCTCATTTGGCGCAGCAAGCTCTGGTTCGGCGGTAAAAAAGGCTTGTGAAGCGCTTATTGCGAATATTAAAAGCTCACTTCCCCCAGCCCTTAGCCAAGCTGAAGTACAAATTTTAGATGGGCAAATAAAGTTAGTTTCGATTGCACAAGGTGATGATGAAGAAGTAAGTCGTCCGGTATTACTCGCCAACTTTATGTCCGACAGCGACTTCCCCATATCAGCAACCGGTAAAGTATCCGAGGATGACACCAGCGATGATGAGCAGTATTCATGTGGCGCTCATTTCGCGGAAGTAGAGGTAGATAAATACACGGGTGAAGTTAGGCTACTTCGCCAATACGGTATGTTCAGCGCGGGGCAAATCTTGAATATGAAAACAGCTGCATCTCAAATAAAAGGGGGAATGGTATGGGGCGCTGGCTACGCACTTACTGAAGGGATCCATCACCATAAAGACACGGCAAGCTTTGTAAATCCAGATTTTGGTGAATATCATGTGGCAGTCAATCGGGACATTGCCGAAGTTAGCCTGGATTTCTTACAAGAGGCAGATTATGCCGCATCGCCAGTGGGTGCAAAAGGTATTGGTGAACTAGGCATTACTGGAGCAGGCGCCGCCATCGCTAACGCAATTTATGATGCATGCAAAGTGAGAGTACGAGACTTCCCCATTACCATGGATAAAATAATCGCAGGTAAAAACTAAGCAAAAAAAGCGGTCTAACAAGGCCGCTTCACATTTTACTATTTCAAATGGCTATCAAAAAAGTCTACCGTTCGACGCCACGCTAATTCAGCATCTTTGGGACTATAACGACTTGTTGAATCGTTGTGAAAGCCATGCTGTGCTTTAGCGTAAGTAAAGGCCTCGTACTCAGCAGCATTTTTTTCTAATACTACTTTGTATTCCTCCCATGTCGCATTCACTCGCTTATCGTTTTCAGCAAAGTGAATCAATAAAGGGCCTTTTACTTGATCGACTAAGGGCTGTTTCGCTGGGGTCCCGTAGAAAGGAACAGCAGCGTCCACCTTGTCAGGTATACTGGCTGCTAGAAAATTAACAATATACCCACCAAAGCAAAAACCTACTACACCAAGCTTGCCTGTGGTTTTTTCGTGCTCTTTTAACCACAGTGCTGCCGCTACCATATCTTGTTCTATCTTGTCCTTATCAAGGCTCTTTTGCATAGCACGACCATCGTCATCATTTCCCGGGTAGCCACCTAACGGAAACAGCGCGTCAGGTGCAAACGCTACATAGCCTTGCATAGCGAGCCTTCTGGCTACGTCTTTTATATAAGGGTTAAGCCCGCGATTTTCGTGTACCACTAAAACGCAAGGCGCAACGCCAGATTCCGGTAGCCTAGTGGGCTGCACTAAATAACCGCCGCCTTCACCATGGCCTTTGGGCGAGGAAAAAACTTCGTAAGTCGCTTTAATTGCAGGGTCGTTAAACGAAACCTGTTCTGCTTTGGCATAGTCAGGGATCAGTGCGCCACCAATAGCGCTCACGGTCAAACCTGCAACTGAAAGCGAAGCAAGCCTGGTTAAAAACGTTCGACGGTCTATGTCCCCGTGGGCGTATTCATCGTACCAATCAAACGCTTCTTGAGGGATACTAAGTGATGCTTCTTGCGATAATTTTTGCGGTTTTGGGGTGTTGTTTCGCTTCATCTGTTTTAACCCTAATGTGGTAGCACAAACCCCGTGCTCCGAAAATTGTCGATAACATCTACTCTACGTGGGATAACTAAGAAAGCAAAGCGCAATTCATTTTTAAAACAATAACTATCTACGTCACATAGACTCAGTACCTTGTAACCACCAAGACGCGGCAACTTGAAGTGGCGAGGGGTCGTTGGTATCAGAGACCCAAACAACGAGGGCGTGTTTTTTGACTTTTATATGAGTATTAGTGGGCAAAGGCAGACTAGCCACATTTTGCTGAGCATGAGCATTGCCGCCGCTGCCACTCAATAACGCGTTTTCATAATCGACTACTATAAAGTCGTGAGTGAGTTTACGCCCAGCGTTTTCTCCCCGCTTGACTGAGGTTTCTATGCCAAAGCCAAGTAACGCAGCGTGAACAACTAGCGTGTTCGATGTACTTCTGTTGATATTGTTGAAGGACACATCAATGATGTTGTTTTGAACCGAAGCATGAAGCTTACCAGCCAAAGGGGCGACTCGGTTAGGTAACGACTGCCCCTGAAACCATCCATTCCAAGCACGACCATTTAAAGCAAAACCTGGCGTGGCAATGGTGTTTGCTTTGCCTACACGCTTGTAGTCTCGCTGCCGTTTACTAAAAGTACTGTCAGCAAATGGATCCTTCCAGCCTAGATAATCCCAGTAGTCCACGTGAAAGTTAATGGGAACCAGTTCTGTCCATAATTTATCGCTCTCTACAAACCCTGAAATCCATTTTTCCGCAGGCGGGCAGCTGCTGCAACCCTGAGATGTATAAAGTTCTAAGACGGTTGTTTGGTTGGGCGTACTGGTAAGTATGAAAGGCGTGTTTGTTGATTCATTGGTTGCTATATTTGTTGCTACGTCTGTCGCTACATCTGTTGCTAGCAGCGGCGTAGATGACAGCGTAGTTAATAGCGCTGATTCTGACGCTAGTGCATGTGCTGAACCTGACGTTTTGCTCTCATTAGAATGCAGAGTAAGGGCAGCTTTAACTATGGGGTTCTTTGTGGCTTGACTTGAAGCATTATCAAGGTCGCTATTTGTAGATGTTGAAACCTTCGAGTGTTCCGGTTGCGCATTGATACGCCAGTCATAATCAATGAACCGCAGTTTATAATTCTTAGGAATAGGTTCGGCTAGATACTGGTTAATGTATTGAGGCAAGTCCTTTGCTTTACCTGAAGCGACAAAGTCTTCAGTATAAAAATCGAGGATTTCCGAAACGTACACGCGCTTGCGTTTGTCATCAAAGTAAAAGTGTTTCTTACTCCCAAAGAACTCACGAGTGGCTTGTTCAAGAGTGTCGTCTAAGGTTTCTGCATAAAACGGCGTTTGCGGTAGCCTTGGGCAATCTTTTACCATGCAGTTAAGCGCAAAGTGGGCTCTGGGCTCGTTAAGCGGTCTAATTACATCGTTTTCAAAATCATATAAATTTGTGACTTTACCGCCAATCACCACATCGCGAAACTTGAAAAAAGCTGCTCGTGAAAAGAAACTGGTAAAGCCATCGGGAATACCTTTTTCAATGACACCGTACATGGCTAACGCATTATAGCTATTGATGTAATAGGCCATTATGAATTGTGGTGAGTCAAACAATTCAGGCGTCATTTCAGGGCTAGCAAAACTAATAAAATTAATGACGTTTTCAAGGGGCACTATATCTTTAGATAACCCCTTGAAATCGGTTCGCCCCTGCTCATCTACATAGTGTTGGAGTACATATTCCCAGTCTTGCGATGCCTTTCGATAGGCTTGCTCAAGCTCTTTTATCGCTGCGGTTTCAACACTGTAATCAATTCTCTGCTTATCAGACGCCTGGCTACTGTTGGCAGCTGGTAAAATATACAACAGCAGCATGGACAAGATAATGGCTAACACACTCCCAAATTGAGGAAATCGGCGAGGCTTCATGATCTTCTCCTTACACGCTTTTGGCTGGATGGTGACGCTTGCCATTTGTACTAAGCGCATTTGCTGACAGCGAACTAGGTGTTGCTGTATCTGGGATTTCGCGAATGGGTATTACATTATTTTGTTTGTAGCGTTCTCCCAATAACTGGTACTGCTTTTTCTGCCCATGGCGGTCGGTATATGTCAGAGGCTTCAATATATGTTCATCGCGCTCGGCGTTGTGCTTGCACATAGAGATGGGACCATCTGCGGTCATAACCATGAATGAACACGCATCAATTCTGTCTTGCTGAAGGGCGTTGGCATCCATAAAGTTCTGAACAAAAAACGACAATTTGTGCACACGTCCTTTGCTTTTGAAAACGCTGCTACGCATTTCAAACAGTTTCAATGAGGTCTCTTTAGCCAGTGTCCAAATCCACTTTGGCCTAGCAAGCAGTGCTTTACTGTAATCCCATAAAATCTTTGCCATGCCGTGCTGTCGAGTTGTTTGTATGTGCTTAAAATCCTCAATGAACTGCGCAAATAAGTGTGCATCATCGACGACGGAATAAACCTGTTTATTAGCGACTAACGTTGGCATGTAGCTATGACAGTCGTTATGCCCAATACGTACTTTTTCCCACGGCAGCGCTTTGCTAATTGTTTTTTCTATAGCGGCTTTCACCGTTACGGGGTCAATTACATCAGCTCTTGCTCCCCATTCCCCTCGGCCTGTTTCTGCCTGTAGCTGAAATGAGGCGAAACTTACGGCGTCTGCATGCTGCACAAAAAAATCCACCAGCATGGGCAATTCTTTGAAATTATCGGTGTGCACGGTGGTGTTAAAAATAATCATAAGCCCCAAGCCTTTGGCCCGTTCTATGTATTCTTCGCGGATAGCATTTAGCGATGCTTCATCAGGGAAACCTTTACGTTCTTGGGTGGTATCAACGTGAAAAGCGACATCGTTTAAGCCAACTTTAGCTAAAGCTGTTAGCAGGTCACGGGAAGCCGCAATACCGTTGGTGAAAAGTGCGGTGTGCAAACCGAGCTTATTGGCATATTCGACAATTTCAATTAGCTCGCTGCGCTTTCTTAACGTAGGGTCACCACCGGTTATTTGTACACTGGTACCAGGACCATAGTGACGAAGGACATTGTCTAATCGCTTAAACACTTCTTGAATGGGAATGTCGCGAACCGCTTGCGAATGCTCAGATAAATAGCATAAGGTGCAATCAAGATTACACTTTTGCGTGATTTCAACAGCAACACAACCTATGGTGTGCGTGCGGCCCAGCAGCTGATTTGGGGTGAAATGTTCACCCATGCGTTTTTGGGTATGAAGAAGTTGTTGATTTCTAGTGATACCAGGGGAGCACGCCATGTCAATGCGCCTTTTTCGAACTACACAGTATCAACAAAGACCTATTACATATAAAAATACTTTCACGGCGTGCCGTTTTTTTGCACTAGTTTTATTGTCATGCAACGCACTCGCTTCTTCTGATACAACTGAAAACCAATCGCTATTCACAACAACGTCGACTTCGTTCGAAGAAGTAAAAAGCCGTGTTTTTTCAGATCCCTATTCGGCGCTACCGCAATATGAAGTGTCGCGGAAACACTTCGATGCTGACGGTGAAAACCTGCTGCTAAGTCACGCTAAAAGAACCCTTTCTTCCAACGCAAATTTTATAGAATTAGGTACCAAGCATAAGCTACTTCAAGCTAATGGTATTTGCTTCTCTGGCACGTGGAAAATTAATCACAGCAGTCCTTATTCAGGGCTTTTTCAAGCACGCACAAACGTGCCGGTTATTGTAAGAGCGTCAGTCAGCTTAAGCGGTACAAAGCAGCGAGATAAGCGTGCTTTTGGTATGGCAATCAAGCTTTTCCCCAATACCCAAAGTACGGTTACTGAAAACATATTTTTAATGCACTCGCTGGGCGGCACTAAAACCCAGCACGTGGCCAACTTACCTATGACCAACGAGCCCGCTCTGGGCGAATTGCCGCCTTTCAGTCAATTGCTAACCGCTTATCGCTTGGAAAGCGATCTTGAAGAAGCAGATCAAGCGTTTAGCGGAAAAAATGCGAATGCGCGTTTCAGACCTGTTTCACATTTGGCAGAAGTACTGCTTCCCAACGACGAAATAGCGAATAACGTAAGGCAAGGTCCTTACTGGCTAAAAGCGTCGTTAAAACCTGATATACCGCTAGTGAATAAAGATGACTTTAGGGATGAATTGTCGTTGCAGCACTACCCAAATAAGACGCTATCTTGGGTTTTATCTGCTGCCAATTTTAACGATGCAGGGATAGGTAAAGCCCAATGGCAAGAGATAGGAGAAATGACATTGACTGAATCTGTGGCCTCCCTTACCTGCGACACGAAACTTCACTTTAATCACCCTGCAATCAAATGACGCTAAGCAATTCCGTTTAAACGGGTAAACCTCGCGTTAGAGTGTTTTTACTGCCTATTGAGATTACCGTATAGTGAGCAATGTTTTCATTGTTTTAGTATTAGTGTTGTTTCATGTCCGGTTCCTTTCGCAAGAACAGTCGCAAATACAGCCGCAGTATTCACTTGTGGCTGTCGCTGGTTATTTTTATTCCTGTGATCATTGTTATTGCGAGCGGTTTATTATTGCAGGTTAAAAAAGAATTCGACTGGATCCAACCACCAACACAAAAAGTGCAGAATACCCAAACCAACGGGCCTACGATTTCCTTCGACGAAGTGCTACACGCTGTAAAACAAGTGCCTGAGGTTAGTTTAAACAGCTGGGACGATATAGACCGGTTAGACGTGCGCCCCACAAAAGGCATCATTAAAGTGCGAGGGAAGAACCATTGGGAGGTTCAACTGAATGCACAAAATGGTGATGTACTTCAGGTTGCGTACCGACGCACAGACACCATTGAAGCTATTCATGACGGTAGTTGGTTCTTTGAGGGCGCTAAGCTATGGCTGTTTTTGCCCGCTGCCCTATTGCTTTTTGTGCTGTGGGTAACTGGCCTTGTCATGCTTTACACCACCATGAAAAGTAAATATCGAAAGAACAAATTTCGTCAGCCCTTAAACAACTCATAACAGATAAGTTATCGCTAGTTGAACACTTTCGCCCTGCGCAAATGCCGCTTTGTCATCAGCGCTGGTATAATACTGTTGATTGGTTAAGTTGCGCCAGCTAGCTTGAAGCTGAACCCGCTCGTTTAACTGCCAATCAGCGCCCATGTCCAGCGTAAATACCTCATCAAGAGCTCGCTCTCCGTCAGCAATATCCGTCTTACTTGCACGATAGGCAAATATCGTAAAAAACCGCACAGCTTGCCATTGAACGCCTAAATCAAGCCTCTGACTGTTTGCAGGTATATCTGCGATGCTATTACCCAAATCGTCTTCACCGCTAATCCACATTCCGCTAAGTCGAGCGTCTAATGCGTCATTGTGCGATTGCCAACTAAGTTGATAGCTCACCCCCTCTATCGTTGCACTGTCTAAATTAGAATATTGAAGCACATCTTCAGCAACCATAATGCGTTCAATATAGTTATCAATTTTCTGATTAAACACCTCTATCGAGCCTTGCAGTTGCTCACTGCTGTAAGCAACACTGGCTTGCATATTTAACGCTTGCTCTGTTTCAAGTTTGAGGCTGCCCAACACAGTACCGCGAGGCGTTTCGCCAGCAAAGAAACGTTCAGTTAAAGACGGATTTCGAAACGCGCTAGACACATACATACCAGCCGCCCAATGCTGAGAAAGCTGATAATTTGCGCCTAAATACCCGCTTAGATTAGTGTTAGTCTGAGCAGTGCTAGATTGGAATGTATTGGCATCTGAATCATCAGACTGGCGCTGCCAGTCAACCCGTGCGCCAAGGGCGAGCGACAAGCTTTGCCACTGTCGTGAGGCATCAGCAACCGCTGCGGTAGTAATCTCGCTTGCATCGAGAGTACGCACTTCATAGGCAAGCTCTGCTTCAAATGCATTTGTTATGAAACTGGGCGATGTGGTGTCAGGTAACGCGCTTTCCGCTGGTGTTAATGTGAATTCTCTCTCATCTGCCACTACGCCGTCTCGACCAGTAACTTGCAGCTGCCAGTTCAAATCCCAGTCTTTCAGCTGCGTATCTGTGCTTATGTTAAACCCATAGTCAAACGCCTTGTTTTCGCTGTCGTTGATGCGGCTTTCTGGTCGCAACACCGAGGTTTCTAGGCTAGATTTATGCCACCAGACATTTCCAGTAAATAGATGACTTTCAAACGCTATTTTGCCAAGCCAGTGCGTGTTGTCCGGGTAGGTGGTTATTCTGCTTTCTGGGAAGTCACTGCTCGACTTACCAATGTCGTTATTATCAGAATAAAGCGTCCACGCCTCTTTTATGACGCTATCTACCGGCCTGTGTCTAACAAATAGCCCTGATTGTTCGAATTGATCAAACAGCGAGCCCCCATTCGCATCTTCTCCATTGTCGGCGCTTCTGTATGAAATGTTCCAGTCTGTCTCGCTCACTTCAGTTAGGCTGTTGCTATTGTCTGCACGGCGTGTGCTGCCAGCATAGCTCAGCGCCTTCATTTGTTGATTGCTGCTGTAGCCAACGCGTAGGTGAGGCTTTTGAATTTCCCCAAAATGCAAGTTCACCGCGCCACCTATCGCTCCCGAGCCTAGGTAAGTGGAAGCGGCGCCCGGTAATACAGATACTGTTGAAATAAAGTCAGGTGGAATAAAGCCTATGCTAGACCCTGCCCGCCTGTCGCTCACAATCGGTACGCCGTCTAGCAGGGTTTGAATTCGCCACCGCGAATACCCTCGGATACTGATGCTTTGTATTTGCCCGCCCTGCCCATTTAACGACACAGAAGGAGATTGAAGTAAGACATCATTGGTATGTAACGGCGCTACTAGGCCACTTTTATCAAACTCATATTGCGGAAAAATGCGCGAAAGCGTCTCGTCGTAATAGGGTCGTGCAGCCGTTACTGTGTAGCGCTCTACCTCGTTGAGCGGTGCACCTTGGGCAACGCTAAAAGATGATGTAAGCAGTAAAGGTAGTGCAGCAATAGATACCGATAAACCAGACGAGGATTTAGAAGACACTGAAAAACTTGAATCTAGCAAAAAAGAAAACAATGATGATCTCACTACGCGATACATACCTGTGAAAATAAGTGTGCACCGAAAAAGTTGGCAAAGAAAATGAAAAACGCGGCAGTAAAACTACCGCCGCGTACTAAGCAAAATGATGCTTAATTACCGCTATTTGGCGATTACAGGAAGACCCGTAGTCCACGGTCCACCAGCATCAATCACCGCTTGTTGAAGTGATGGTACAGTACGCTGCTGCAATGTACCGATTCGTTTCACTACATCATCTAGACCATCGTTGGCGTAACCGAGCTGGTCTTTATGCTGCTGTGTTGGTCCGTAAGAAGACCCTAGTGCAGAACGGGCATAGCTCAATCGGCTCAACACATTTGCAGGCTTAATACCCATTTTATCGCGAGATGAAAGGCCAAACAGAACTTTGTTTACCCCGTTAATTTCATCTTGAATAGCAGCGTATTGCGCTTCAAGACTGTTCACATCACTTGGCGTGCGATCAATCGCGGTACGCAAAAGGTCCATGGTTTCTTTTAATTGCTTCAGTACAGTCGTCGATGATAATGCACGTTTTTGCGCATCGTTCACCGCATTACCATATGCTTCAATTTCAGCATGCGTAGCACCTTTCAGCGCGCCGTCGTAGATAGATTCCAATACAAATGACGCTGGCTCAGAAAGCGCTGTTACCGTGGAGCCTTCTCGCTTAAATAACGTCGCGGTATAGCTGCCTGGTAGCGCCATGAGTCCATTGTTCTTGCTGTCTTTGTCAGTAAGCGGAATAGTGAGTGAATATTTCATATCCCAGGTAATACGGTGTAAGCCTTTCTTTGTGTTACCTTCTACACGCTTCACTAAGTCACCATCACTGTCGCGTACTTCGACATACACTGCTGGGGCAGCTTCTTGGTTTTCAGCTTCAACCGCTTCCCAGCTTGGATACTTAGGGTACTTTTTGTCTTCTATAAGTTTCTTTTCGGCTTCTTGGCGCTTTTCTTTGGCCGTTAGCAGACTGTCTTTCAAATAGTAGGTGAAGGTTGCACCGTGCTCGGGGTTCTCGGCAACAAAGCGATCGTCACCATCAGAGTCTGTGTGATTATCATCTAACTGGAACCACTTAACCGGTCGACTTGGCGCGAACAAGATGGCGTCTTTTTGCATCGACTTCTCGGTTAATGAACGCAGCGGCGCATAATCATCAAGTATGTAGATACCGCGACCAAACGTACCTGCGACTAAGTCATTCTCGCGACGTTGAATTTTCACATCGCGGGTTGAGATGGTCGGCATACCACCGTCTAACTCAACCCAGTCTTTACCGCCATCTACCGAGAAAAACACACCGAATTCAGTACCGATAAACAATAAGTCCTTATTTACGTGGTCTTGTACAATACGCCACACTAAGTGCTTTTCAGGTAAATCATCAGCTAATGAAGTCCAGCTTTTCCCTAAATTAGTCGACTTGATTAAGTAAGGTTTGTAATCACCATATTTATGATTATCAAGGGCAACGTACACCGTATTGGGATCAAACAAATCTGCGCGAATATCGTTCACGTAAGAGTTGGCTGGAATGCCCTTAATGTCATCTAGCTCAATCTTTTTCCAAGATTTACCACCATTAGTGGTCACTTGGATAATACCGTCGTCGGTACCTGCCCACAGAATATTTTCATCTACTGGGCTCTCAGCAAAGTTGGCAATGGTATGAAACTCTGTCATGGCATACAGGTCCCAGCCGGCTTCTACTGACCACGTGCGCCCCATAAGTGGCGAATGCATGCGATTGCCGTTTTTAGTGAGATCACCCGACACTGCCGTCCAACTGTCACCGCGATCATCACTTCGCCAAACCCGCTGTGAGGCAAAATAGATACGCGCAGGATCATGTGCAGATACATTAATCGGCGCATCCCAGTTAAACCGCTCTGCAGGGTCGCCTGGTAGTGGCTGAGGCTTAACATACACCCCTTCTCGGGTAGTCGTATCGACACGCACCAAATTTCCTTGCTGCCACTGCGAATACATAATGTCAGGGTTACCAGGCTCTACCGCTGGGCCGTGCCCATCACCGCCCAAGGTTAAGAACCAATCTTTGTTCTTTATCCCCTCTTCACGCATAGTGCGCGAAGGACCGCCTTGGGTGGAATTATCCTGTGCGCCAGCGTAGATCTTATAAAATGGTTTAGAGTCATCTGGCGCTACTTTATAGAACTGGGTTAATGGAAGGTTCGCCATAAAGCGCCAATTTGCCATTCTGTCGTGAGACATATAAATACCACCATCGGACCCCATCAATACGAAATCTGGATCGGTAGGATGGAACGCCATCGCGTGGTCGTCTACGTGCTTGCGTTTAGTGTTGATGGGCGTCCACGTTTTGCCGCCGTCATCCGACACTTTGCTGTAGTTACTGGCAATATAAACACGGTCAAATTGATGTTGGTCAGCGAATATTTCCTGATAATAGTGAGGACCTGTGCCACCGCCTACTTCATCTGACATTTTAGTCCAGCTAGCACCTTGGTCGGCTGAACGGTAGAAGCCACCACCACGATTATCGGTTTCAATGGTGGCATAAATCACATCTGGGTTCATGGGTGATATAGCCATACCAATTTTACCCATGTTGCCTTGTGGTAAACCTGTTTTAAGTTCAGTCCAGGTTTCGCCTCCGTCGTTGGAAGTATGGATACCTGCGCCTTCGTTCGTTCCCACATAGGCACCAATTGAACGCTGACGCGCCCACGTTGCAGCATAAAGTTTGTCTGGATTACGCGGGTCAATAAGTAGTGATGTTACCCCGGTCCATTCGTCAGCTGGCTTAAGCACTTGCTTCCACGTTTCACCGCCATCGGTCGTCTTATAAAGCCCTCGCTCGCCGCCGCCACTCCACAATGGTCCTTGGGCAGATACCCATACAATATCTGGATTTGTAGGGTGAATAATAATGTCAGAAACGTGCTCTGACTTCTTCAGACCCATATTCTTCCAGGTTTGACCGCCATCTAGCGATTTATATACACCGTCGCCAAAGCTAATGTGACGGCCACCATTATTTTCGCCCGTTCCCACCCAAATAATATTTGAGTTGCTTGGCGCAATGGTCACGTCACCAATGGAGTAAACAGGCTGGTCGTCGAAAATTGGCGTCCAGGTCGTACCCGCGTTGGTAGTTTTCCACACGCCACCCGAGCCCACCGCGGTGTACCATGTTGAGGGATTGTTCTGATCGACTGCGATATCAGCGATACGCCCAGACATGTACGCAGGCCCAATGTTTCTCAGCTCCATGGCTTTGAATGTTGAACTGCTGAAGACTTCATTCTTGTCGTTTTTGTCTGCAAAGGCGGGGGTGCACGCAAGTGCAACTGATACAGCAACTGCCGCTTTAAGAAGCTTTTTCATTATTGTTATCCAGTGTGTTTGATAGGGCTCAAAACCCTTTTTTAATTTGTAGTACTATCACTCTATAGCATTACTAATAAATGCTTAAAGTTACAATGTAACATACGACCAACTGCCCATTACAAAAGTTGAAAATATTGTGCACCGACTTAACATTACTTAATATCTTGATGGTCATTAGCCAGTGCATTTTTTCAAAAAGTAGTTTAGCCCTACCGACTCAATCTGTACATTTATTCAACAAATCGTATATTATCCAATCTGGATCTTTGTTTTACTATTCAGGGCGTCAGCCTAAGAATACTGATACTGATTCACAGGATTCAAATAGACACGAAAAAGCTTAAAGGCTCGAAGGGAATACATAAAAATAATATGCGGATTAGACATCTAACAATTTTACTCGTCGTTGCCAGCGTTCTACTTAGTGCCTGCACACCTTCACAACCTACAAACAAAATTCTGATCAGTGGTCCTTTTGAACCAGTCAATAACGA
>CESI01013333.1_pt1 | contig 28674 bp, 27 predicted proteins | sample 356301 | NCBI WGS metagenome assembly CESI01 (sample SAMEA2621423, study PRJEB7988) | marine metagenome | biome: marine biome (ENVO:00000447); feature: deep chlorophyll maximum layer (ENVO:xxxxxxxx); material: "saline water (ENVO:00002010), including plankton (ENVO:xxxxxxxx)" | depth 40 m | reverse complement strand
TCAGTAGAAGGTCTAAATTTTATTTCTTTTGTGGTATTTCTTTTAACCTTGACCTTTGATGAAGATAAACTTTTCTTCTTATCAAAGACATGTTTACCATAATCTAAGAGCTTACAAACTACTGGGCTTGCATCGGATGGAGAGACCTGGACCAAGTCAAGCGACGCCACTCTTGCTGATTCCAAAGCTACAGAGAAAGCAACCAAACCTTGTTTTTCTCCATTTGAACCTATTAGCATGACCTCACTCGCTCTAATTTTTTCATTGATCGGAGTAATATTTTTTTTCTGAGAAGCTATGAGGATACCTTTAGATAGAATTGGAGGTGATTATATACATCAAGTAATATAAACAAGATTATTTATTAGCAATTTTTTAATGTTAATCATTTTGTGATGATGATTTTATACTAATTAGCCTATTACGCAATAAAACTTTATCTAGGGCTGAAGAATAATATGATTCCAATGGTCGCCACTTTGTTTATAGACTTCTCTTTTATTTAGTCTTGATTCATGCCCTTCCCAGAATTCAAAATAGTAAGGAGTAAATGAATAACCTCCCCAAAATTCTGGACATTTTTTTAAATCATCAGCTTCTAAAGATTTTTTATAATTTTCTTTTACTTGACTGTAAGAATCTATTACTTGTGATTGGTTGGATGAAATAGCTAATGCATTTTTTTCTTTCGATCGTTCAAAAAAATATTTTTGATTGTACTCGCTTGAAGTTTTTTTTATTATAGCTTTCATCCTAATCTGAGCATTTATACTTGGCCAATATAGCAAGGCGGCAATTTGATTATGGGAATTAAATGAAGATGCTTTTGGAGAATCATAATTACTAAAAAAAATGAACTCATCATTTTCGATGAATTTAAGATTAACATATCTAGAATCAACCTCAATGATTTTTTTGTTGAAGGATGAGATTGCAATAGCCTCAACGCCTCTTTGCCCTGCAGCTAAAGCATCTTCATATTTTTTTTTAAAGACAAGAAATGGATCTTCTTGACTTATACTGACTATATCTATCATTTTATTTACAGTTTTTAATAAATTACCTATTCATTATATAGATTTTTTTTTATAGTTATCAAATTCTTAAAAGTCCTAAAGTGAAAAAAGCTAGACAATGCCAACTCTGTAATTTTAGCTGATATTCTTTGAGAATGACTAAGGCAGTTACCATTTGCTAGAGTTAACCATGGGTGCTTCTGACCTATTCAATAGCTTATTTTATCGTTTTAACTCTACAAAAAACAACTCCGTAGATCCCTTGAGTGTCTTTGGGAAGCCTAATAGGCATTGATGAACTTCAGCTAGAAAGGTAGATATTCTAGTAACTGAATAATTTAAATCTTAATTACGCAAGTGGCCCATGATAAGCCAACTCCAAAACCTGACATAAGTATTGTATTACCTTTTTTAATCTTGCCAGCTAAAAGTAGATCATTGATTAAAATTGGAATTGAAGATGATGTAGTATTGCCAATTTTTTCTAAGTTTCTTGGAAGTTGCTTATCTGATATGTGTAATTTTTTTTGAAGTGTATCCAGTACAAGATTACTTGCTTGATGAAATAAAAACAAGTCAATATCCTCTCTACTTACACCGCTATCCTTAATAGCAGTTTCTATGCTAGATAAGACTTCGTTAGTTGAAAATTTTAAAACCGCAGCTCCATCCATAAATAATTCTGAGGTACTTTGATTTTTCAAAATTAATTTGTCAGTATTTGCTCCAGAGGTTCCAAAGTTAGAGCTTAGCATCTCAAAATCACTATCAAAATTTATATTTACTGCTGATGCAGCATCAGAAAATATTAGATATGTTGAGTTAGAATTATCATTAATAAATTTAGTATACGTGTCTGCACACACTATAACCCCATCCTTTATTAGAGAATTCTTTGAAAGATTATTAAGAATTATAAATGCATATACAAAGCCCGAACATCCTAGATTTATATCAAATGAAAAAATATCATTTTTTGGAGATTCAGATAAAAGAAATGCCGATAAATGAGGAAGGTAATATGGACTAGTTTGAGTAACCGTAATAAGGCAATCCGGATATGAGCCTTTGGATTTCAATAAAGCATCAAAAGCTTTGATTGCTAGAGTTAATGAGTTTTCGTCGTCAGAGGAAAGATGCCTATTAGTAATACCAATTCTCTGAATTAAACTACTAGTCTTTTTTTCAGAAACACCCCTGCTGATTAGTATGTCTTTATTTGATACTTTATTACTTCCAAAAGAGCATGATATGTGGGTAAAAAGTTCAGCCACCTCAGACTTTAATTAAATTATTATCATTCAATAAATTAAAAATACCTCTGACTGATGTCTCTTCAAACAATTCTTCAATATCATCTGATTTACTATTGGTTAATTCTGATATTTCTGAGGTAATCAAGACTTGAGACATAGAGTCCCATTCACCGATATTATCAGATGAGCTATCTATATCTATATCATCTTCGATCTCTAAAACAGAGGAAATAATTTCAATTAATTTTTCTAAAGTTATCATATTACTGCCTATAACCAATCTAGCATATTTTTAAATTTTAACATAAACTTTTTTTTAAAACCTTTATATAAAAAAATTACTTAACTATTAGCTTTTTATTTCTCAATAATTTTACAAGTTTTTTTACTTCAGCTATCTCTATACCGATTATTTGTGCAATATATTCTATAGAGTTAGTTCCATCTGAATAAGCTAATATATTTTTTATATTTTTAACAAATGAGTTTTTCTTTATAGCGCCTAAAAGTGGATAAAGCCCTCTCTTTCCTAGGTTTGGTTCGCAATTATAAACTACCATTGGAAAATCTAAGTTTTCTATATCATCTATCGTTTGAATTAAGACATCAATTGAGCCCTGAAGACCATTCTGAGAAACTAAATTAAAATTATCTAATGAAGTATGGTATTCAGGGTAAGTCCCATATTTGCTCCGACAGAAACCAGAAATTGGGAGATTAACTCCAGGACTACAAAATTGCCTCTCATCAGAACCTCTTTCAAGAAAAGAATATATTTTAAGTTTAGAGGAATATTTATTCTCTTTTAATAATATATTATTAACCAATATCTTTTGAAGAGGGTTGTTTGATGTTCTCGATGAAACAATAGAAAAATTTCTTTCATCACCAACACATGATAAAACAAACCCTCCAAGGATATTTTTTTTCATTTCGTTTAGGTTTTTTTTAATGTAACTTATTGAGCCTATTGTTTCAGGTATAAATATAAATCTATATGAAAAATTGTTCTGTTTATTTTTTAGATACTTAATAAGGCTTTCTGCAACGACTGGTCCAGATAATTCATTATTTGCCATAGATGGATGGCATACATAAGTTGAGAAAAAAATCTCTTTTTGACTTTTACCAGGAATATAGATTTCTCCATAATGCATTGGACTTGAGTCGAACGATGATTCTATTTCAACAAAATAATGATCATCTGTAAGTAATTTTCTTTGGTTTTCCGATATACAAAAACCCCATTCCTTCTTGTAGTAACTTGTAACGTACGGGATTGCCTCAGGCAAATCAGGGCGAGTATGGATATGAAGCATTAATTGTTTATTTGTTACTTTTTTGTTTATTGGTTGGGAATGAGAGATTACATGAAGATTATTTTTAGTAAAATCTACTAAAATTTTACCTTCAGTGTTTTTAATATATGCTTTTTTTACATTCCACCTTTTTGAAACATTCCAGTCATAAGCCTTGCTTTGAGCCTTGAAACTTTTAATCTTAAAGTCTTTATGATCCCTACCTAAGATTTGTAAAGTTTTTTTTACGCCAATATTTGAAATACTCCTATTGATTGGAAATAGCTCTTTTGCAAGAGATAGAGCCTCGGTTGAGTATTTTTTCAACTCTTTAATATTCATAGTTTTTCAGTATACAAATAATCTATAGCAAGATTATTATTGATGATATCTACAGTTTCAGAGAATAGTTCTGCTGCAGTAATAGTTCTAAAAAAATTAGGTTCGTTATGTCGAAATCCTTTGTAAATACCTTTCTCCCACAATAATTCACCCATTGGGTTGACCCTTGTTTCTATACCCCTTTCAAGATCTCGAACAAATAGTTTATAGGTCTTATTCTTTTCACTGCCATTCTTATCAACATATATTCCGCTAAATTCTTTAAAATATCTATAATCTACCTTCATAAACTCTTCAACGTAATGATAAAAAGTCATACTATTTTGATCCTCTAGCCCAAGGATTCCAATTTTACCTTGCAAGTCTTTAAGCAATGCAAATGGCGAATCTATTCCATACCCGCTTACATTATCTAAATCTTCAAAATGGTGAGCATTTTTACCAATTACTGCAAATGAATAAATCGGATGTCCGGTTCTAATAGACCCTGGGTAATTTCTGGCATACTCTGATAATGATCCCATTTGTGACTTGCTATTTTTTATATCAAAAAAATTTTTTTTAGTGAATTCAAAATTAAATAAAGGAAATAAAAGCGTTCCGTCACTTCCTACAGCTTGCAAGAATGAATTAAATATATCCTCAACAGAAAATTTCTTATAGTCATTTTTATATAGGAACTGCGATATGCTTTTAAGACTACTATGGATAAGAATAGTATTGCCAGAATTTAGATTAGATAACTTCCACTGCGAGGACAAAAAATCAACTGTGTTCATTGTCATTTAGTTTGCCTCCCAAATGAAGAGTTACGGCTCTAACCCATCTCCAGAATTTTTTTTCAATAGGGTTATATTCTAAGGAGTTTCTTTTGCACTTAAAGCCACCATTCCAAAGTGACAAGAATCCCATAGCATAATCATTATTTATAAGATGCTTTAATCTATATAGATCAAGATATATATAGAGATCATATTCTAAGCCATCTGCAGATTCAATTACCTCAATACTATTGCCTGGCCTATGATCAATATATAAAGATTTATTATTGCTATCTTTTATATCCCAAATAACATTGAAAGATGAGCCATCCCAGCTATGATTAAAAACAGATAGAGCTTTGTGAAGTACTTGTGTATTTTCAGATAATTGACCTTGATTATCCTTAGATCTTATCAAAGCAACCGCATCAACTTCGTCTTTTAATAATTTATAATGCTCTTCTAAATTGTTTTGGACTCTATCTTTTTTTATATCTCTTGTTTCTATAAGGCCGTCCTCAATTATAAAAGAATCATGAGGATTCATGATTATAACTTCAGAACTGGGCATATCTGATTCAACTAAGCTTTTATATCCATGCTTATCATCGCAATGTAAAGAGTTTGCAAAGAAATCATCATCAAAGTAACAAACATCTGAGGCATAAGGAACGATATACTTTGGCTTTAGATCTGAAATAAGATTTGCACTAAAAACTTTACTATTCTCTCTTTTTTGGATTACTGCTTTGCCCATATCAACCTCATTCATCTTATAAAAACCTGGAAAAGGTCCTGTCTGTGAAGTTATTGTGAAACATAGATTAATATTATGATTAGAGGCGATGCGTTTTGAATTATCTCTACCCATAAGATTATCTGTTTGAAAAAATACATTTGTATTATCAGTAGAAAGTAGAAGTGATGAGTCATGGTCATCTTGATTGATAAACATCTTTATTTCAATATCACCGTCTATTACGAGAGATTCCTCATCTTTAAGCATTAAAAGATTTGAAAAACCATACTTATTAAAAGTATCAACAAAATATTTTGCTCCAAAATCAGGCATGATGACTGGTAGATCTTTTATATTATCTGGCAACCAATCTATGCTTGATTTATGCAAGTGATCTTCATGCCCATGAGATATATATAAGTAATCAATATCTTTAAAATAATCTGAATTATGTCTTGATTTAGGGAAAAGCCATAAATTATTCGCCCATGATGGTCCATGTAACCATGGATCGGTTAAAATCTTTTTATTACTTTTTGTGGTAATTAAGACGCATGCATGATTAATATATTCAATTTTCATATTTTATAAATCCTTTTAAAAAATTACATCATATATTCGTTATATATGAATTTTATTCTCAATTACTAACCTTATAAAAGCTCAAAACTCTTCGGCTTAATAGGTAGGTCTTTAAATAGTGTCTCGATGATTTTACTTTGGGGGAAAGAAACTACCCAGAAAGTTACAGCTATCAGTTTAATATAAAGCCATATCGATTTATTCCCTACAAACCATATTTCAAGATCACTTTTGTAAGGAATGATAACGTTCTTATAAAACTCTGCAGGATTTTCACGACTATCTAGATAACGCTCTTCATCTCGAAAAATTATAGAGCCCATACCTGTTAACCCTGGCCTAACTGTATTGAGAATCATTCTTGAATCTTTAGAATAGTTGGCATATGTATTCGGTACCATAGGCCTAGGACCAACGACACTCATATCACCTATAAGTATATTCCATAATTGAGGAAGCTCATTTAACTTTGTTTTTCGAAGAAACTGTCCAAAAGGAAGCACCCTTGGATCTTCTTTCACAGTTATCTCTCCAGCGCCGATATTGGGACTATTTTTAAGCATGGTAGCAAACTTAACTAATCCAAATGTGTTCCCTCCTTGACCAGCTCTTTGTTGGGTATAAAAGATCTCGCCCTCTCCGGTGAAACGCAAAATAATCATTACCGGCACAAAAAATGGTATCAGCACAATTAACGCAAAAAAACTTAGTAAGATATCAAGGATTCTCTCCATTATTTAACTACCTTTTCCATTACTGCCTCAGGCGGTTCAAAGCCTCCATGGACAGGTGATTGACCTGAATTAAAAAACTCACGATACCAGTCTATGGTTTTCTCTACCGCAGTTTTCCAATCAACTGTAGGACTATATCCAAAATCAGCAGTTGCTTTATCAATATTGGGGCAGCGCCTAGCTACTGAACCTGGATAGGTCATGGCTGCTTTATAGTCACCTGTATAGTTCATCAATCCACCTATATAAGTAGTCAGGGTATCCATGTTGATTTCATCTTGCTTACCAATATGATATATCTCTCCGGCAGCTTTATTACTTTCCATAGCCCCGATCGTGCCATTTACAGCATCATCAATATAACAAAATGCGCGCGTTTGATCATGGCCATAAATTTTGAACGGAGACTGTTCTTCTTTTGCAAATCTCTCAACAATATGAGGGATTGCATGCCCAAACCCCATCTCTGGTCCGATGATATTTTGGTATCTAACAATAGTACATTCGTAATTATAAGCTTTAGCACTATGGATGAAGGCAGCTTCGCCATGCATTTTTGTCATTGCGTATGTCCAACGGGGATGTTTTACATCTCCAATACACAAAGGTACATTTTCATCAGTAGGAATATCTATTCCAAATAAATCTGATGTTCCAGAATAGTTTTCGCTTGAAGAGGAAAACAATAAACGCTTAATGGGATTGCGAGATATCCAGTCTAATGTATTTATTGTTAATAAGGTATTAATTCTAATTACATCTTGGGGAAACTTTAATGTGCGGTTTACCCCTACAACAGCTGCTAGCATATATATTTCATCAAAGCTTTTTCCTAGATTATCGAAAGCTGAAATTTTAGTAAAATCATCTACAACTGAAGTGAAGCGAGTAGATTTATTGTTATCGCTAGAAATTTTATGCCAATTAGAGCCTTTTTTAATATCTGCAGCAGTGACATTGCAATCACCCCTATTTACAAGAAATTCCACAATATTCCTGCCGATAAATCCGCCGCCACCTAATACCAATACTTCCTTCATAATATACCTCGGAATAATTATTTAAGGTCGCCGCGCCCAAGAACGGATACTTTATGTTTGCTTTGTAATATCAGCAATTGTTCCTTATCGAACAAGCCAATAGTGTCATAGATAAGAGAGGAATTTAATGACATCAACTTATGGATAGTTGACTCTTCCTTATACTGACTATGTCCTGCCGAAATAATAATGAGATCAGGATCATTAGAAATTATAGCATTTATATCAGCGTCAATGGCGCACTCTTGTTCTTCCCAATATGATACAAAAGGATCGTGTAGCATTATTTCTGCACCGGTACCCCTGACCATTTCCACCAATCGCTCTACTGGGGTAAAACGAGTATCACCAACATCCCCCCGATACGACACGCCAAGAAAAGCAACTTTTTTATCGCCTATTTCACCGAATACCTGAATGAGACGGTTAAAAGCAAAAATTGGCATTTGATCATTTATAGATACACCGTTAATACTCATCTCAAGGTCTGACGAAGATTTAAAGTGAGATTTTCGTGCCCAACTTGCAAGCAGTGGATCCTTCGTTAAGCAATACCCTCCAACACCAATACCTGGATACATTAAATTAGCATGAGTTTTTCTAGCCCTGATAGCATTCACTATCGAGTAGAAATCTACCCCAGCTTCTTCAGCGAACCTTGACCATTCTACTGCGAATGCGATATTCATAGCACGGTATGAGTTTTCAAGGACTTTGGCCATCTCAGTTGCATTCGTATGCTCAAGCCTAGTAAGATCGCACTTCGATATATCAATAATTGTTTTTAAAAATTCTTCAACTGCATCTGCGCTAGATTTATTAATACCAGCGTAAACTCGCGGGAACTCTCTAATAGAGTCAATATATTCGGGCCCTGGCATAACCCTTTCATATGAATGTCCTAGTCGATAATTTATCAAAGTTAACTCTCGCCTGACAAGCTCTTCTTCTATTATTGGTTTGACTATTTGCTCACAAGTTCCTGGCGGGACCGTCGTCTCAACAAGTATAAGAACGTCGTCTCTGCAATTCCTGCCAATAGCTTGAATTGCTGATTTGAAACCATTTAAATTAACATCAAAGTCCTTCAGCCCACCATTATCATGTGACTGCTTTTGAACATCCAAGTTAATATCTACAATAACTATATCAGCATGCCTATACACCAGTGGATCATAAGTAGCCAAGAAGTTTCCTTTTCTTAAAGAATTCTTAAAAAACTTAGAAATCTTAGGATCGTCTGCTACTAGAGGGAAAACTCCCTCGTTAATAGATTTTATTTTCCAATAAGTGTTCTCATTTGCCAAATCCACTCCAATAACAGCATATTCCTCAGTAAGAGCATTGGCGCATACAATAGACATAACAGCCCCAACAAAACCAAGCCCCTGAACAACTATCACTTTTTTATCTATATTGTTAGATAAGAATTCATTGATCGCGAATCGATCATCTATTGTGTCGGGAATAAGATACTCTTTACCTGTAATTGGGCTCTTGGATATTGTCATAGCGTTTATTTTAGTATGGTGGAGATTGGCTAGCAAGTTTTTAATTTAGGGGTTTGATTAATATTAAATTATATAATGGTCAGCATCATATTTAAGCATCAAGCTCTCGATCATACTAGTTCTTTGCAACTTATGCGGTGCATTAATAGGCCAATAGGAGACAACTGTTTTAATGTGATTGAGCAATTTAAGGTGATTACACATTATTAAAGTACTGTTAAAGGGATTTCCTATAAACGTAATATTTTTATTAGCTACCAATAGTTCTGAGGGAAAGTCTTGATATGAAGTATTTAGGCCGATGGACTTATAAAACTCGTCATTTACGCATTTTTCAGTTGGATGTTTGGATAAATATATTTCTTGAGCACCTAAACTCTTTAACCGGTTATAAACCTCTCCTATAAGAGCTTGAAATTCATTTTTAGAGGTTCGTCCGCTTTCGACCGAATGGGTTGTCATCAAAACAGCTGCATTTGTAGACATAACATTAAGATTTGATTCACTAATTTGACTGTAAGTTCGAGAAACCCTTTCGCTTATATCGACAACCGCTTTAGAGGTATCTCTCACGACATGACCAGGATTAATAGATGTATATATATGCTTAAATCGACTATCAGAAAACAACTTAAATTTAGATGGAAAAAAATGGATTCCGTGGACCATACATATAAGACTTTTAATAACTCTATAATAGTTAACTTCAAGTAACTCATTTAACCCATCATCAAATTGGATGACGTTACTGTTTTCTATTGATAAAATAGACTTTATAAGCTCAAAGTAGATTCCTGAGGCGTATGATGAGCAAAGTTTAGTATTTTGGGATGTGTTAAGTTGATTTAAAGTATTTTTAATCTTTTTAATTGTCTGGAAATCCCTCATCAACACTGTATCCATTGTAATAATATCTAAAACAAGAATATTTTGGGGAAGCTGAATAAGCCTTGATGCCAGTAATAAATCTGACTCTTTCCCATGCCAAAGAAGCATAGAATTGCCAGCAGAAAATTCCTCTTCAAAGGCAGAATACATATATAACAACTGTCCAATCGAGTTGACATCAAATATTAGGTCTAACGATACAGAAGATAACGTTGCCGGAGTATTCAGAGAATTGTTCATAAATAATTTTTCCTACTTTATTAAAGTACTAGATTATAGTCATTAAAAAATTATAAGTAATGTTGACATAAAAAGATTATGAGTAAATTTCATATAAGTCAAAGTTTAAGCAGAACGGTATTAATACTTTTTCTCCAATTCGATGGATGAAATTTAAATTTTTTAAACCCTTTGTGATTGTCTAGTACAGAAAATATTGGACGTTTTGCTAAGGTTGGATATTGTGAAGTTGTGACTGCTTTTAAAGTTTCTGGAACTCTATATTCAAGAACTTTCGCTTGATTAAATATTTCCGTTGCAAAGTCGAACCATGAGCAAGGAGTATCACCACAATAATGATAAACACCCTGGCAATCAAACCCGTCCGAGAGGTATGTTAATAAAGAGGTTATAGCTTTAGCTATATCCTGAGCATAAGTAGGAGCTCCAATCTGATCATTTACGATACTCAACTCATCAAGTTCAGCCCCTAACCGAAGCATAGTCTTCAAAAAATTATTCCCATACTCACTAAAAACCCAAGCAGTTCTAATAATAATATACTTGCAAGCTGAGGATTTTATTGCTATCTCGCCCTTTAACTTGGTGGAACCATAAACACCTTGTGGGTTAGTCTGAAAATCTTCTTTATAGGGCAGAGTTGAGGTTCCATCAAATACATAATCCGTGGAAAAATGAATAAACCAACAATCTAATTTGTGGCAAATATTAGCAATATTAGATACTGCTAGATGATTTATAAGATTGGCCATTTCTTGATCTTCTTCGGCCTTATCAACTGCTGTATAAGCAGTTGCATTAATGACTACATCAGGAGCAATATCTTCGATTTTTTTTTTGGTTAGTTGAAAATTTGAAATATTAATTTGATCACGGGAAGTATAAACAACATCATGATTTGTATTTGCTAATTGGTCATTTAAACATCGTCCAAGCTGACCTTTGGAGCCTAGGACAAGTACTTTCATTTTTTTAAATCAACTAAAGGTAATGCATTTGCATCTTTATAAGATAAAACTGGATTGGTGATTGGCCATGGAATATTTAAATCAGTATCATTCCATAAAATACTTCCTTCATCAGATGAATCATAATAATCAGTACATTTATATTCAAAGTCAGCACTTTCTGAAAGAACAACAAAACCGTGAGCAAATCCTGGAGGTACCCATAATTGCCTCTTATTTTCTTCGGATAAAATAACTGATTTCCATTGACCAAAAGATTTGGAACCTTTTCTTATATCAACAGCTACATCATAAACTTCGCCCCTCACAACTCTTACTAACTTCCCTTGGGGCTTTGTTTTTTGAAAGTGCAATCCACGAAGAACACTCTTTGATGAACGAGAATGATTATCCTGGACGAAAGGAAATGTGATTCCAGCAACTTCAGCATACCTTTTATCTTGATATGTTTCTAAGAAAAAACCACGCTCATCACCAAAAATCTTTGGTTCAATGATGACGCAATCTTTTAAATTAGTTTTTATTACTTTCATTTATACTCATCAGCAACTTTAAACAAATACTCACCATAACTCGTTTTCTTCATTTCTTCCGCTTGCTTCAGCAACATAGACCTTGAGAGCCACCCATTATTGAATGCAATTTCCTCCAAACAAGCTACTTTCAGGCCCTGTCTTTGCTCTATGGTTTGCACAAATTGCCCAGCTTCCATCAAGGAGTCATACGTTCCAGTATCTAACCAGGCAAAGCCACGACCTAGAAGAGTAACAGTAAGATCTCCTCGAGCTTGATAAGCTTTATTAACATCAGTAATCTCTAATTCACCTCGATCTGAAGGTTTAATAGATTTAGCAATCTCGATGACATCATTATCGTAAAAATATAATCCTGTTAATGCATAATTCGACTTGGGCACAGCCGGCTTTTCTTCAATTGAAATAACCTTTCCATCAGAACTAAACTCAACTACACCAAAACGCTCTGGATCTTTCACATGATATCCAAAAACTGTCGCCCCACTTTTCTTAGCCGCAGCATTAACTAAATTGTCTGAAAAATGCTGGCCATAAAAAATATTATCACCAAGAACCAAGGCCACATTACTATCACCAATAAAATTCTCACCTATTATAAATGCTTCAGCAAGACCGTTTGGGCTTGGTTGAATTGCATATTCAATTGTAATACCAAAATTTGAGCCATTTCCTAAAAGACGTTTATAACTCAAGATATCATTTGGTGTTGAAATAACTAATATTTCTCTAATGCCAGACAACATCAATACTGACATTGGATAAAAAATCATCGGCTTATCGTAAACAGGCAGTAATTGCTTTGAGACACTTTTGGTAATTGGATGAAGTCTAGTTCCAGAACCCCCAGCTAAAATAATTCCTTTATATTTTTTTTTCATATTATTCTCCTAGCCTTTCTAAACGGTAATCACCAGAAAGCACCCTATCCCACCATGAAGGATTATCCAGATACCAATGAACTGTTTTACGTAGCCCACTTTCAAATGTTTCGTCTGGAAGCCATCCAAGTTCACGTCCAATCTTTGAAGCATCAATAGCATAACGTAAATCGTGACCTGGGCGATCATTTACAAAGGTTATTAAGTCTCGATATTTTAATACTCCTGAGGGTTTATCAGGCGCTAGCTCCTCAAGAAGATCACAAATAGCTTGAACTACTTCTAGATTAGTTTTTTCATTATGACCACCTATATTGTATGTCTCACCAATTTTTCCTTCCATGACTACCATAATTAATGCTTTTGCATGGTCTTCAACATAAAGCCAATCACGAATTTGTGAACCATCACCATAAATAGGTAAAGACTTGCCATGAATAGCATTTAAAATGATATGAGGGATAAGCTTTTCAGGAAAATGATAGGGTCCATAATTATTAGAGCAATTAGTGATAATTACAGGAAGATTATATGTTCTTCCCCAAGCTCTAACCAGATGATCAGAAGCTGCTTTTGTTGCAGAGTAAGGTGAGCTGGGTGAATAGGCTGTTTCCTCTGTAAAAAAATCATCCTGTTTAACTAAATCACCATAAACTTCATCAGTTGAGATATGATGAAACCTAAAATTCTCCTTTTTTTGCTTATTTAGGCCATTATAATAATGCCTGGATTCCTCCAATAAATTAAAAGTTCCATTTATATTGGTGCCAATAAAATCTGTGGGCGCATCGATTGATCGATCAACATGACTCTCAGCCGCAAGATGCATTACGCAAGAGGGTTGATACTCATTGAAAATAGATCTAAGAGCAGATAAATCACAAATATCCACTTTTTTAAATATATGCCTCGAATCAGTCATGGGACCTGATATAGAGTCCAAATTACCAGCATAAGTAAGTTTATCTATTGTAATTACCTCATGGGCAGTCTTTTCAATGATTGATCGAACCACCGCACTACCAATAAACCCTGCTCCACCTGTCACTAATATTTTCATAGAAATATAAGACCTTATTTAAAAAATAATACTAATTATAAAGTACCTAAAAAAAATAACATTAACAATAAGATTGACATCTAAACTTTCTAAAAAGAATATTAATTAAGTTATCTTTGTTAAAAAGCAATATTTTATTTTCCAGTGAATGATTGATAAACATATACATTCCTATTTGGTATGTTATTTAGCACTGTGAATACAGCTAAGAAAATAAACATTCCAAAACCAGTATATAAGAATGGCATTATCAAAGAAAATAGAAAAACCATCGAGCAACAAAAAAAGACAGAGGTATTTGGGCTTAGTATGATCCTAAAAAATAAAACTGATAACGGGGCCAAGGCAAGGAGACCCATTGAGAAAAACATAGCAATAAAAAGGTTTGCATACAAAGAGCCAGTTTCGAGTCCAATGTCAGATATGAGCCTCACAAAACCGTAGCCTAGCATCGGAACATCTTGTAACTTATCAATCATAATAATTAAAGCAACTTCACGAGGTTCTCCAGAGATAGAAAAGAGATTGTCAATCTTTGAACCAATCTGAGCAATTAATGGAATTTCGCTAAACTTTGTAATAGCAAAAGGTACGCATAAAGCACTGAAAATAATAAGTGTGAACTTTGCTGTAATACCAGACCTAAACAACAAAAATAATATCATCGCTAGCATACTAGTTCGAGTGGCACATATTAAAATAATAATAATAATCAATAGTTCAAAAATTAACTTTCCTTTTCGATTATTCAATCCACATAAATCAGATAATATCCACAAGAAGAATAATTGCTGACTATAAAATGTTGGCTCAACTGATAATCCTATTGGTCTAAAGTGTCCTTGAAGATATGGGATTACAAAGGCAGGATTAACAAACATCAAGAATAGCTGAAATAATCCAGTAATGACTAATACTACTAAAGGAACTTTAAATAGCCAAAATAAATGACTCTTATCAATTTCACGCTTCCTAAAAAAAGTGAAACCTAAAATTGTGAACAAGAGTAAATACTTTAACCCGATCTCAAGATCACTATTGCTTCGTAAAGCAGTAAAAACAACAGACAAGCCAAGTATAAATATCAAAACTAATCCAATTTTTGCCATCCTGGTAAAATCAACAAACTGAAAAACTAAATATAATAAAGATAAGTAACCAAATATAGCAAAAAAAGGTCCAAGGGAAGTAAATGCATCGCTTAAAAGCACCAAGACAGATAACCCACTTATCATATGCGATGGCCTCATCAGATTAAAGCTCATCTTGAGTAAATATCTTATAAAAAAAACTAGGCAATTTAGGCACTCTTATTAGATAGAATTACTTGGAAATTCTTATTTATTAATTCTTGCTGAGCAGCTAACAATCTATCCATAGAATCATTATTAAGAAGAATCTCAAAAATTCTCTTAATTTTATCTTTATCAAAATTATTGAATGCTAAAAACAAATTTTTATCTAGGCCTTGTGTTGCCTGATTAACCCTAAAAATTGATGGCAAACCTAAAGCCATAGCTTCATATATTGGGAGGCCTAAAGTTTCTTTACTAGAACAGCTTATGCTAGCAGCACAAGATGCTACAACAGAAAACATATCGTTTCGATCAGATGGAGTAAAATGTTCTATATTATGAGGTAAATTAATTGAAGGAGTTTTCTGACTTATTAAGACAAATGATATATTTGGAAATGCATTCGCAATTTGAACTAACAAGCTGATGCCCTTTAAATCAGGATTAGACATAACCGAACATATTTTATTTTGATACCTATTAATTTTTTTTTCAGATGGAAGTGTGATTCTTAATGAAGGCTTCACAAAAGTGAAGGACCTTCCAACAAGTGATATGTATTCAGCGCACATGTCACTACATACAACTATGCTACCAAAGCCTCGCCTATTACAAAAGCTTATAAATATGGATAAGGCTTTTTGAACTGAAACTGGTATGCGAGGATGACCATTATATAGCTCATTATCAATACTCTGCACGAACCGCGTTAAGTTTATGCCTGGCAATAAATCTAGAATGCATAACAAAGGATCTGAGTAAACTAACCTAATATTTTTATTAAAAATACCATTAAACAGATACCACAGCAGGCTCAAAAAAGAGACAGGGGAAGGAATTGCACCATTAAAGAGACTTATGTCAATCACATTTTCATGAGGTTCTAATAAAGACTGTGAATAGTCCCGTAGCTGGATGTTACCACCAGAGTCTTTATTGAATAAAATAATCGATACTATTTTCAAAGTACTTTTATGAATGTCCATAATAAAAATTGAAGTTATAACATTTAACCACTAATACTCTCTTTTCTAAAATAAAAGGTCTAATCTTTATTATATAGCCCCTTTCCTCTTTTTCTCATGACATAAAAAACACTTTTTAGATGTGCAAACAATAATGAGAAATTTGTCCTACTTGCCCTTCGGCCTTCATGAAGAACTTCACTATCAAGAATTTTTAAATTAGTGTATAAGCTCGCACGCATGCAGATGTCATAGTCCTCATAGTACATAAATATATTTGTATCATAGCCCTTAAGAGTGTTAAACAATTCAGAGGAAAAGATTGTAAAAATTGAAGGTACCCAAAGAAAATCATCATTTGTTCTAGCAATACCGCTTGAACTATTAAAGAGATATCTTTTTACAAGAGTTCGGAGGTTAATGTCACTTCGCTTAAAATCACTCAAGGAGCCATCTATATCAAAAATATTTGGGGTACTTAGATGCCATTTATCAGAAATATAATCATTCAGATTAAGTATTTCTGGCAACTGTACTAAATCTGGATTACAAACAATAAAAAATTTACTTTCCTTGGATCTTATCGAGAAATTTAGATTATGATTCATACCAAAGCCATATACCTCAGAGTTATACTCAATGGTTACGTTTGAAAATTCTTTACTTAAATTTTCAAAAGCAAAACTATGAGTGTCACGATTTTCTCTAATCAAAATTTCAAAATTATCTTCAAAATAAAAACTTGATGAGTTGCGTATCATTTTAGTTACTGCCAATGAATCGCCATGACTCACAATGGAAATCGTGCATAGTGAATTATTTAAAATCTTATTCATAATATTTTTTTTTCTTCCCATTGAGCTTAAGCAGATGAGCTTTTATTTTACATCACAGAAAACGTTTAGCTAAAATGTTCATTCTTTTTGTATACATTAAAATTAAAGAATCCAACAATAAAACCTAAAATTGATAGAATTAAAACAGATGGATATAAGTTGAAAACTAAATAACAGCATATGATGGCACCCAATGTCTTGTATGTCGGTGGGATAAACTTTATATCCTCATGATTCTCTTGAACGACGTCAAGATATGAAGTTGTAAGTTTGGCACTCATCAATAAATTTATAGAGCGAACCATTGTGGCAATAAGTACCTCGAAACTAGAATTAGGAAACATAAAATGGACAATCAGAAAAACACCCAGCATTGTAAAACACGCGCCGATAATATAAATAAAGGATTGTGCTTTCACAGAAAAATCTGAATAATACCTGTTATTGTCAGCAAGATAGATATTTAATATTGTTATTACATTAGAAAAAATTACTTTTGCAGGTGCAGAAGCAATAACAACTGTAGCATAAATAATAGCTATGTCAGGCTTAGCTGCAAGCCCTAGAACAATCAGATCAACGTTATCACGAATTAGACTGGGCGACTTAAAAAGTATATTTTTAAGATGAAAAACATATCTTTTAATCAACAGAAGGAGAGTAAAGTTTCTATAGAAAAAGCCAAATTGTGACATTACAAACGCACATGCCAAGACATAGTAGTAAAGGAATAAGTTATGAAATGGCTCAGCTGTAAATAGAAACGCTGTTATGACACAAATTTCTATACAACTCAAAGCTACGCCGTGGGAAGCCTGCTCAAATCTCTTTTGCTGGTATCCCATATTAATTACAAGTTGCAGTAATGAATAGCAATATACAAATATATATTCAATCCAATACGTTGAACTAAAAAATATAACAGCGGCACTTGCAACTGCTATCAAGAAAGTTCGGTAAAAATTTGCAAGTTCATTTCCATGTTCCTTTGATAGCTTTGGAAACAATGCATTTTGCCCCATCGTGACTCCAAAAAAAGCAAATGGCAAGATTGCATTCCAGAAAGCAAATCCTATGTAAAAAACTGCATTTTCATCTGAACTCTTAATAAAGTCAGAGAAAATAAGAAATCGGAAAAATATAAGGGCCAAACCAGAGGAAAAAATGCCGAGATACAGCATATTTTTTTTTGTAATTTTTATTCCCACGCTGTTAGTTTAACCAAATGAAATCATAAATTGTGTTCAGTATATAGGGGATAGATGAAGTTTTGTGCCTTTTAAGTTAAATCAATGATTATTATAATAAAACCTATTAAAGTACTTTTTTGCTAGTAAATTCAGGTAAACATCTTTTAAAGATGATTAAAAAAAGATTTGGTTTCAAGTATTTTTTTTTAGGCTAAACCATGCTCTAGAGATAAGCCAAAAGTTTAATATTAATCAAGCATCTCCCACTCGATAGGTTGTAATTCTTCAATAGACTTATTCGTCCTATTGCCAATAATATTATAAAATTCTGATGCGGCTATTCCAGACCAGGGACGTAACGTAATCAAATCTTCCTCAGTTATAACTACCCCAGCTTCTAGAGTCTTATTTAGGTAGCAGCCTCTTCTAAAATCTCTTATTCTCTCGTCAGATTCTACTGGCTTAACTACATTTTTAGTATTCTCACCAAGAAAATTATTAGCTCGACTAAAAGCACTTAGCAAAAGTCGTAACTCAGAAGAATCAACTGAAAGATGATGATCCCTGAATTCTCTATTTTTATCATCTGTAAAATGTGCCTCTATTATTTCAGCGCCTAGCGCAAGAGACATTATAGAAGCCTCAACACCTCTAGTATGATCTGAATATCCAATAGTGATACCAGGAAAAGATTCTTTTAGATCATTTATCGCGCGTAAGTTAGCATAACTATCATCTAAATCGCCATACATGGCAACACACTGAAGTAATGCTAAATGGGAAGGGTCTTTGTATTCAGGGAAGTTTGAATATATAAAATCTACAGTCTGGCGAATTAATTTTATATCTGCCATTGCAGTAGATAGAATTAAAGGTTTTTTAGTCTCGCATAATGCTTTGATCATTGGAAAATTAGTAAGATCTCCTGATCCCGCTTTGTGAATTTCAATGAATGGGTCTAATTCTTTTAAACTTTTAGAGTCCCATAATGATGACATGAACATGGCACCCTTAGAGCGAATATATTTAGCTATCTTGATTTGCTGCTCGTAAGGAATTGTGAACTTCTTAAAATGTTCTGCCCTATCTGGATCAAGCTTATGATTTACAAGAGTATTTGCTGTGTAAGATTGAAGCTTTACAGTTTTTGCTCCTGCATCTATGGCCGCGTCGACAAGAGCATAAGCATAGTCAATATTTCCCTCGTGGTTACCACCTATCTCAACAATAACACCTGCGTCTTTACATTTTTTTTTAATATTAATTGGAATTCCTTATTTTTTAGTTTAATAAATTATCTAATTGGTTTAATTATAAGCCAAGGTCACATTAAATAGAAAAAAAATGGTCAGCATTTAATATTAACTAAAATAAACAAATCAAATAATAAAAAGAATAATATCTTTTAATTACTCAACCTCAATAATACCTACACGCAATGGGGTATATTTAATCAAATCAGATAGTTTATTACTGCGAATTGAAAAACCTCCATTAACACGCTCATAATAGGTATCTCTTTCGTAATGATTTTTTTGTGATAATGAAAAATTTTGAAAAGAAGTAGCTAAGTCCTTATATAAATGCCCTGTAACTCGCCGCACCAAAATAGCAACATCTTTATTTGTAAATATCTTAAGATAATAAAAAAGCTGACTAATTATGTGATCAGCTACCTCTTCCTGAACCCAAGTTCTTATAAGAAGTATGTCAGCATCACTAGGTTCAATGATTGATTTATCAACCAAGCTTATGAGGGTGTCGCGAAGATCTGAAAATTGATGTTCTAAGGTTTGATCTCTCAATACAAATTTAATCTTACGGTTATCAAAGTTACTAACATATTCCTTTAATCTTTTACTAGAGGATACAAGCACGACTTTGTTAAGAGATCTAAGTTTAAGTAAGGGTAAGATCGTAGAAGAAAAAAACATTTCAAGCATATTAGAATCACTATCGATATCATCTCCCCTTACGGCAACCACAATAGTTACACTTTGATCTAATTTTAGTTTTTCGATGATGCCTTCTGATATCTTTGATCTCTCTGAGAGAAGTTTTGACCTATCAAAACTAAGACTAAGATTATGTTGGCGATAATTAAATATCACCTCTTCTGAAAGAACAAAAAATTTACCAGTAGCTGCAGCAAGCGCCCAAAGATAGTACCCATCTTGTCTAGTATAAGCCTCATCATATCCACCAAGCTCAGCAAGCCAATCTTTACGGATTAAAGTGCATGCTCCATGGATAGGAATATCAAGCTCATTAACAGATTGGTCAGTTTTCACTTTAAAAATAGTTCTTATAAAGTTTGCATTTTTATCTATTTCATTATAATTTCCGAATATACCAACTGTATTTGTATTTACCTCATAAGCGTTCTCAAAATCTCTTAATAAATTTTTAATTGCGTTAGCTTCAAAAAAATCATCTGCATCAAGACGAATAATATATTCACCTTGAGCATTTTTGAGCGCTCTATTTGCACAGAAAATTAAACCTTTTGGTGATGGATTTCTTATAAAATTTATTTTATTATCCGATAGTATCCACTCTTTAATTACGCCCTCTGACTCATCACTAGAGCCATCATCTATTATAATTATTTCAATATTTTTATAGCTTTGGGATACCACACTTTCAATAGCAGTATTTAAGAAATTACCATAATTATGGTTAAGAATGTAAACAGTGACTAAGGGATTCATGGCTATTGCTCCATGCTATCTGCTGCTAAATTTAAAGCAATATTTTGAGCTTTACTCTCAGAGTCAATTGTTAGGCCAGCAATATGAGGCGTAATAATGACATTAGATCCCTCTTCAACTAATTCAAGCAAGGGACTCGTCTTCCAGCTTCCATCTATCTCACCACATAATACATCCGCAGCGTACCCTCCAAGAGCACCTGATCTAATCATCCTAGCAACTGCATACTCGTCAATCACTTCTCCACGCGATGTATTGACAAGTAATAGACCATTCTTTGCACATGATAAAATCTTTTCATTTACTAATCCCTCTGTAGTGGAGTCAAGTATCAAGGATAGAAGAACAACATCACTTGAGCTAAGTATTTCATCAATAGTATCTAATTGATTAAAAGACTTATTTTCTACAAACGGATCATAATATTGAATTGTCATATCCATTGAAGAAGCATATTTGGCAACGTTAGTTCCAATTCTTCCAAGACCCACTATCCCAAGAGTTAAATTATTTAGCTCTCTGGAACGTAGAAATTTCTCTGACTCTCTCCACTTACCCATGGTCGCAAATTTTGATGCCTCTGGAATTTTTCTAACCAATGACAAAAGAAGAGAAAAGGAATACTCTGAAGAAGCCAAAATAGTGTTGTAAAGCTCACTATTTCTGAGTGAAAAAACTCTTATGCCTTGACTTTCTAATTTCTTCTTGTCAATGTGATTAGTTCCCGTCGATGGAGTTACAACAGACTTCAAGTTAGGAAAATTTGAAGTAATTTTACTGTCAATTTGATATGTTGGACATGGTGAAACTACCCAGCTATAGACATCCTCTTTGTTTTGCATATATTTAATATCTTCAATACTTGGTAACGGATTGATAATTAAATCTTCATCAAAAGAAAATCTACTATCCAACTCAACAAAATCCATGGGAGCACTAACTAATATTTTTTTCATTTTTTTTATCCTCAAAATTAAATTTTATTAGAAGCAAACACATATTCAAGAATTTTATCTATGGTGGCGTCTAAACCACAAGCTTGCAAGATGTTAGTTGTTCTAGAAAAATCAGAAGCAGTATTTACAGCAAGATTGAGCTTATAAGCATCCTTGATTATATTGTGAGGATATTCAATCAGTTTAGTCTTATAACCGTTATCCTTACTATAAATAAAAGAAGAGGAGTGCTCTCTATTATGAGCGTCCAAAAAATCACGGCTAGCATTTTCAATTAATGTTGATTTCATACACTGAACTCTAATTCCTACTGGATAGGACTTCTCAACTTCTGCATAATCATATTCAGTAGTAGAAGTGGCAACATAATCATAATGTCCATCCTCAAATGTCTTAATACATCTATCAATATCCTGAGGATCTACAAGTGGGTTATCACCGAGAATCTCTAAAAAATTTTTGACCTTTTTCTGTTTTAGGCAGCTATTTAATCGCCCTAAAACATCATCTAAACTTCCTCTAAAACAATCTACACCTTTTTTTTCAGCCCAGCTAACTAAAGGATCATCACTTTCATGATCAGATGTAGCAAGAATAATACCTGAAACAAGTTTTGATTGATTTATTCGATGCACCAAGACATCTAACATTGTCTTATTTTTAAATATAGGTCGAAGTGCCTTACCAGGAAGCCTGGAACTACTCATTCTAGATGCAATAATAACTTTCATATTAGTCCTTAAAAAATGTAAAAATTTACTTTAAATGTTTAATGTACCAAGGCATAGCCTTAGCTATACCATCTTTTAGATCATACTCAGGAATATAGCCTAATTTATTTTTTGCTTTTGATATATCAGCTTGTGAATGGCGAACATCTCCTTCTCTAAAATCTTTAAATATAGGTTGTCTTTCATAGTTTTCACTATTTCGACTGAGTGAGCACTTCAGCTCATCGAATAAGTCATTAAGCGTTGTTCTTCCACCAAATGCAACGTTATAAACATCACTTTCAACGATCTTACTATGAGTTGCTGCTAAAATATTAGCCTGTACGACGTTTTCAATAAAGCAGAAATCGCGACTAGTTTCACCATCACCATTTATCTCAACATCATAATTGTTGGTCATACTAGAAATCCATTTTGGAATAACCGCTGCATAAGCACCACTTGGGTCTTGACGTTTTCCAAACACATTAAAATATCTTAATCCTATAGAGTTAAAGCCATATGATAAAGAAAATACATTCGAATATAACTCATTAACATATTTAGTAACTGCATAAGGAGAAAGAGGCCGACCGATATTATTTTCTAATTTAGGTAATGCAGGATGATCGCCGTATGTTGAGCTACTAGCTGCATATGTAAAACTCTGAACATTTGCCTCACGAGCAGCAACAAGCATATTTAAAAAACCTGATATATTAGCTTCATTAGAAGCGATTGGGTTCTTTATACTTCTAGGGACTGAGCCAAGCGCTGCCTGATGAAGAACAAAGTCAACACCACTACAAGATTTCTGACAGTCTTCAAGTACTCTAATATCACCGGAAATAAGGGTAAATCTTTGCCACTGTTCATTGGAAACTTCTGACTTCACTTCATCCAGATTGGATTGTTTACCTGTTACAAAATTATCAAGACCTACAACCTCTTGATCAATTTTAAGCAAATGTTCAAGAAGATTTGATCCAATAAATCCAGAGACGCCTGTAATTAACCATTTTTTTGGTGTTTTAATTAAAGAATTAAGTTTTTCTTTATATGCCGCCATAAAATTACCTTAGATTTTACTTATTATGCTTTTTTTATAAACGCAAGTCGCTTTCTTTAACATTTAACAAGTACTTTAAATCATATAGTATGTGATTACTTTTTCCATATTCTCGTATTCTTTTTTCACCTAAGACTTCAAACTTGTCATGTGCTACCGCCAATACTATGCAATCATATTGATCTGCAGAAGGCTCACTAATCGGTACAAACCCATATTCAGATTCTACTTGATCCTTGTCTACCCAAGGATCGAAGCAATCTACTTTAACTCCATAATCTTGAAGCTCATTAACGACACTAAAAACCTTGCTATTACGAATATCTGGACAATTCTCTTTAAACGTAACTCCCATTATTAAAATTTTTGACCCATTGACGTGGATGCGTTTTTTTATCATTGATTTAACTAATCTGGTCGCAACATAGGCTCCCATAGAATCATTTAATCTTCGTCCAGCAAGTATAATTTCAGGATTATAACCCACAGATTGGGCCTTATAAGTTAGATAATATGGATCGACGCCTATGCAATGCCCACCAACCAGCCCAGGCCTAAATGGAAGAAAATTCCATTTCGTGCCAGCTGCTTTTAAAACCTCTTCAGTATCAATATCTAACTTATCAAAAATGAGCGCGAGCTCATTAATTAAAGCAATATTGACATCTCTTTGAGTATTTTCAATTACCTTTGCAGCTTCAGCAACTTTAATAGAGCTTGCTTGATATGTACCCGCAGTGATTATTGATAAGTATAGATCATTAATAAATTTTGCTACGTCAGGAGTTGATCCAGAGGTGACCTTCACAATATTTGTTACACGATGCTCTTTATCTCCAGGATTTATTCTTTCAGGGCTGTACCCTAAAAAGAAATCTTTATTAAAAACAAGCCCAGAAATTTCTTCTAAAATGGGTAAACACTCCTCTTCGGTGGCCCCTGGGTATACCGTTGATTCATAAATTACAATATCACCATCCTTTAAAACCTCACCCACACATTTACTTGCACTAATTAAAGCTGCTAAATCTGGTTGGTTATGTTTATTTATTGGAGTAGGTACTGTAATTATATAAGTATTGCATTTAGCAATTTCTTCTAAGCTTTCTGTAAATGTTAGGCTAACAGCCTCAGATAATTCTTGTTTATTAAGCTCAAGGGTTTCATCAATCCCTTGTTTAAGTTTTGTTAGGCGTGAAGTATTAATATCATAACCAACAGTTTGATACTTTTTACCAAATTCAACAGCTAAAGGCAGGCCTACATAACCAAGACCAATAATAGCAATGTGAGCTTCATCTATCTTCATAAGTACCTACCTTGATAATATTTGACATACTAGAAACTTAGGAAGCTTTTTTTCTAGAGGTATAGTGTTTTATGAGCACTAAAACAATACTGAGCATTCCACCCAATAGTGCGCTTAAAATACATAAAATCGCTCTACTAGGTTCTGATTTTTTTTCCATTACTGCAGGTGGGTCTATGTAATCAAAAACATAGAATTCATTAGCTTCAACCAGAGTTAATTTTTGTGTTTCTTGTTGCAATAGTTCTGCAAAAACTTGTTTAACTTCAGATAGAGTTGTCATAGCTATTTGATTATTAAGATAGTTAACTGATTTTTCTGACTGTGATTTATCCTTTTGCTTGTAAAAAGTATTTACTTCATTAATTATCAATTCAACCCATTGTTTCGCTATTAAAGGGGATTGATGCTTGATAGTTAAAGTAATAAAACCATCTTGTTTATCCTCAATAATTGTTAAGTGTCCTTTAAACACCGAAAAGCTTTCTTGAGCACTTGGTAGAATGATCCAACTATTAGAATTTTTATTGTAGTTTCCCTCGTCATAAGTAATTATATTTGTCTTTTCGTCCCAAGAATCAACTGCCATAAGATCCGGAAGAAAGATTTGTGGCATTAAATTATTTTCAAAAAAACTAAGGGAGCTCATTGTCTTAATAGCTTTTGCGGAATTACTATCAGGACTTGAAGAAGGCAAGCTTATTCCAGCAAGCCCTGCAAGGCCGCTGTAATTTTTTAGCGTCCCAGAAATACTACTAGATGAGTCAACAGAAACTAACAAGGCCCTAGATTCATATATATTAGGTAATTGAAGGCTATATATAACACCAATGATTGACATGAAACCTGTTACAGAAACAATAATCCATTTTCCCCGAATCAAGACATGAAAAAGCTCTTTAAGATTAATCTCATCTTCAATATTTTTAAGTTCTATGTTGTGCTCTACTTGCATAAATATTTATATATTATTGTTAAGTTTATCGCATTCTTGTTTCTTTTTGGTTATAAATTGCTTTTTAACCTTTTAACTTCGTTAATTTTATATAAAGCAATAATCTATTTTTTCATATTACTGAATGGTACCCGAGGCCGGACTTGAACCGGCACGATATTTCTATCGAGGGATTTTAAGTCCCTTGTGTCTACCAATTCCACCACTCGGGCATGTTAATTGATACCAATAATTTCTGATATTATACTTTTTTAAATATAAATGTCTTTAATATTTGGAGGCTGAAGCCGGAATCGAACCGGCGTTAACGGCTTTGCAGGCCGCTGCATAACCACTCTGCCATCCAGCCAAGTTAAGCAAGATGTATTGTATACATCTATAAGGGAAAGTAAAAAGATAAATTAGTCTTTATCCAGTCTCTCGATATCACTTTCTATACAATCTTCACCATATTGAATTTCAATAATATGTGTTTTCGTATTTGAGCGATTGCTTATTTGGTGCCAATGTCCAACTGGAACAAGATAATGATCAAATTTATTAAGTTGTAATTCTTTTATATTTTTATTATTGGTATCATTTGAATATGAGACGATACACGTGCCTTCACTGACAAGCCAAATCTCATTTCTTTTAAAATGTCTTTGAAAACTCATAGATTTTCCCGGCTCGACTATTAATTCTTTTACTTTTACATTATTTGTTTCAAATAAATTAAAAAAAGACCCCCACTGCCTTTCCTCAAAATAATATTGCCATTTGTTTAGAATCCATGAAGATGAATTTTTTTTATCATCACCACCAACACTAAAAATAAAATTTATATCAGAAACAGACATTTCTGGTATATTCTTTTTATCTCTATCGCCACCATTAGCAAAATAAATATCGTCATTAGGGTGCAGTTTTTTAATTTCTTCTAATGCATTTATGCAAGAGCCCTTGGCGTCATCCTTAAAACCAATAACCTGATCTACAAATTTTATTGATTCAACAATAGCTTTTCTTTCATCGAATGGCATAAAAAATTTACCTTTCTTTTTTTCAAGCCAGGCGTCGCTATTTAAAGCAACTATTAATTTATCTCCATGACTCTTTGCAGATTTAAAATAAGCAATATGGCCTGAATGAATTGGATCAAAACCCCCACTTACAACTATCAATTTCATTGATTAAGAACTAGTACCCTTAAAAGTATTTATTGTGTACAAAAAACCTGTATACAAGGTGATGAAAAGAGATATGAACAGGAAAATATCTGCAACAACAATAAGAAGCATATTGTTTAAAGTTAGAGCAATGAGATAAATACTAATTGTGAAAAGTTGAATTGTTGTTTTAATTTTTGCTAAATAAGTAACCTTGGTTGCATCGCTTTTGTTATTTCTAGCATTTAAATTTCTTAATGCTCCAACCCAAATTTCTCTTGTAATTATTGACGCTGCAAAAAATCCAATCAAATAACTTGAAAGGTTTACTGCTAGGCCAAAAAATACAAACACTATTAAAATTTTGTCAGCAATTGGATCAAGAATCTCTCCAAGCTGAGATACTGCATGATATTTTCTAGCCAAGTAGCCATCCAACCAGTCTGTAAAACTAGCAATATAGAATAAGATAAGTGCTGGCAGATAACCATCTGAAGACATTAATAATAAAAAAATAATTGCTGCTAATACAATTCTTGAAAATGTTAGAAGATTTATGAAAGTAACCATTATTTAATATTTTGTTTTATTTGATTAGCTATTTTGTCATTAATGCCTCTTACAGTCATTAAATCTTCTATATTTGCAGATTTTATATTTTTTAAACTTTTAAATTTTAGAAGTATCTTGTTTTTTAATGCAGGGCCGATGCCTGGGATTAAGTCTAGTTGTGATTTTTTTATAGAGCCCCTTTTCTTCTTTCTTTGAGCAGTTATTGCAAATCTATGTGACTCATCTCTCATTTCCTGAAGAATAAGATATGCTTTTGAGTACTTATCTAATTCAACAACACCATTATCAGCAAGAATTGTTTCAGTAGCTCTTACCCTGTTCGACCCTTTTACAATTGAAATAACCTCAATATCGTTATAGATCGATTTATCAATCACTGATTTGCTATATTTCAACTGAGTTTTGCCACCATCTATTAAAATGATATCTGGCTTAATATCCGGATCATCATAATACTTTATTCTTCTTTCAAGCACGTGTTCCAAGGAGCCTACATCATTGCCAGACAACTCCTTTGGAATATTAAAAGTTCTATATTCTTTTTTTTGAGGGCCTTGATTGGAAAATACCACACATGATGAAACAGCGTGTTCTCCAGAAATATGACTAATATCATAAGCTTCAATTTTTTTAATATCCTCTTTTAAATTCATCGCATTTTTAAGCTCATTAAATGCAAAGGTATATTTATCTTCTTTACTAATATGATTTTGTATAACTTGTTTAGCATTTATTTTACAAAGATTAAAAATCGGTCTAATGGATTTATAAGGAGTATGGGTTAGATTTACCTTAACGTTAAATTTTTTTTGAATTACTTTTGATAAAAGATCTTTTGATTTTAGTGCATCAGTAGACATAATTTTCTTTGGGATATCTGACTGATTATCATAAAAGTTAAATACTGCGCTTTGATAAACTTCCTCTAATGAATCATAGTGAGCCTGTTTTATCAGATGAGTTTTTGTCCCTCTTATTTTTCCCATTCTTACAACAATAATGCATATGCCTAGATAGTTGTCTTCTGTATGAACAGAAAAGATATCAACATCCCTGGCCAAGGTTACAACAGATTGCTCCTCTCTTAATAATTGAAGTCGTTTTAGTC
>CESI01114550.1_pt1 | contig 28833 bp, 24 predicted proteins | sample 356301 | NCBI WGS metagenome assembly CESI01 (sample SAMEA2621423, study PRJEB7988) | marine metagenome | biome: marine biome (ENVO:00000447); feature: deep chlorophyll maximum layer (ENVO:xxxxxxxx); material: "saline water (ENVO:00002010), including plankton (ENVO:xxxxxxxx)" | depth 40 m | reverse complement strand
GTTGGAGCATTAGATTTTGATTTGGAATGTGAGATTTTAAAATCACTTCGGACTGAATATTCAGAATCTGATATCGAAATAAGATTAGATGCTAATGGATCTTTTTCTTTGGACTCCGCATTTGAAAATCTCAAAAAGCTTTCTACTTTTAAAATCCATTCTATTGAACAACCAATCTCTGTTAAACAATGGCAAGAAATGGCTTTTCTTTGTGAGAAATCTCCAATTCCAATAGCTTTAGACGAGGAGCTTATCGGAATACCTAGTTTTAAAGAACAGAAAAAAATGTTACTTGAAATAAATCCAACTTATATAATTTTAAAGCCAAGCCTAATTGGAGGTCTTAAAAAAGCAGATGCTTGGATTAAATTAGCTTCCTCCATAAATATTCAATGGTGGTCTACCAGTGCTCTAGAAAGCAATATTGGTCTTAATGCCATCTCGCAATGGGCATTTAACAAAAAGCCCTCATTGCCACAAGGCTTAGGCACCGGAATGCTCTTTTATAATAACATAGAGTCCCCGTACTTCATCGAAAATGGGTTTTTAAAATATAACCCTAATACAGCCTGGAACTCTAATTTATTTAAAGATTTTATTTCTTAATATGACTAAAGATCACCAAAGAGTTCATCCTAAATTTAAATTAAATGGAGTTTCCTTTAAAGAATTGGCTTTTACTTTTAAAAAAAAGAATTCTTTAATTGACAATAATAGCTTAGCGTCTTTTCTTTCAGATTGGCTAAATGACGATAATCAAATCAAGCTTAAAACTTCTGGGACAACAGGAGATCCAAAAGAAATAAAAGTTAATAAAAAAGCAATGATTTTGTCGGCTCAAAGCACTGGAAAATACTTTAATATTGTGGCTGGAGATAATGCGCTTCTCTGCTTGCCAATAGAATTTATTGCCGGAAAAATGATGGTCGTAAGGGCAATCGTATTGGGTTTAGATTTACATATCATAAGCCCTAGTAGCTCTCCAATAAACGAGCTCACGCAGAATTTTAGTTTTGTAGCAATGACTCCTTTTCAGTTGGAAAAAACCATTAATTATATTCACAAAATAAAATGCTTGCTAATTGGAGGAGGTCCTATTAGCGAAAATTTAATAGAGAAAATCGCAAATAAAACCTCGGGGGTGTTCGAAACATATGGCATGACCGAAACCGTATCCCATGTTGCCGTTAAAAACTTAAGCACAGCAGAAAAGTCCTTTGAAAGTATCCCTGGGATTACATTTAATGATAACATGGGCTGCTTAGAAATTAATGCGCCGTTTATTTCTAAAAGCCCAATTCAAACAAATGATAAAGTTGAACTAATTTCCAACACTAAATTTAAGTGGATTGGAAGAAAAAACTTTACAATAAACTCTGGAGGAATTAAATTTAACCCTGAAAAAATAGAAAAAGTTTTAAGCAAGTATTATTCTCTCCCTTTTATAATCAGTAGCTTGCCTGATATGCTTTTAGGAGAGAAGATTGTAATAGTTTTTGAAAAAGAAATCCCATTAAATGTTGCGCTATTTTATGAAAAATTAAATAAATACGAAAGACCTAAAGAGGTTTTCTTTTTAAGTAATTTTAAAAGGGTAAATGGGAAAGTTAGTAGAGAAAACATTAAAAAAGAACTTTTAAATAAATTTAGAAATGGAAAGTAAGGAGGAGGAGTTTTGGAACACAACAACCCATTTTGTTGGGCTGATTTTAAGTTTAATAGGGCTCCCTATTCTACTTTATTATAATCAGAACATTACTGAGTTTAGCTTATTTAGTATACTTTTTTTTGAATTTGGAATGATTTGTGTTTATACTTCTTCAACCTTATACCATTACACAACCAATTTAAAATTAAAGCATAAACTTAGAGTCTTTGACCACATAAGTATTTTTTATTTAATTGCCGGATCCTATGCCCCAGTATGCTTAATCACTCTTTACAATGGCTCTGGAGTAAAAATTTTTAGCACTGTGATGATAATTGCAGTTTTAGGGACAATTTTTAAAGTGTTTTACACTGGGAAATTAGAAAAACTATCTTTAATTCTTTATTTGGCCATGGGTTGGGTCATAGCTTTGGATTTTGAAGCCATATTAAACCTTATAAGTTTTAATGGCCTTACATTGTTGGTGTTAAGTGGCCTTTTTTACACTGTTGGAACTATCTTTTATAGCCTTCAAAAAATGAAATATTCCCATACTATTTGGCACTTATTTGTTATGGCCGGTAGTGCTTCACATTATTTTCTAGTATTATTATATGTGATTTAGATTATTCTTGTTCTTTAAAAAACTTTATATTTATAATAATGTCTAAAAAAAACTCTAGAAGAACTTTTATAAAAAACACATCGTTAGGTGTTGCTTTTTCTGCTTTTAAAGCTTCGTTTGGGTCTAGTCCTTTACAACAAAATAATGATCCAATAGGGCACGGGGAATTTAGGTTTAGTATTGATAAAAATTGGGGTGTTCAAAACCCGAGTTTATACCCTGTTGATCATTGTCATGAAATGGTCCTAGATTCTAAAAATAGAATTATTTTAACTACCACTGACCCTAAAAATAATATTTTAATTTATGATAGATCCGGAAAAATATTAGATTCATGGGGCATAAACTATAACGGTGCGCATGGTCTTACAATCGTTGATCAAGGTGGAGAAGATTTTTTGTTTATTACAGATCCTGATTCAAATAAGGTCTGTAAAACAACCTTAAAGGGTAGGAAAATTTTCGAATTAAAATTCCCTAAAGAAATTTCTAGTTATACTAATTCTAATCAATTTAAACCTACTGAGACTGCAATAGCTCCAAATGGAGATATTTATGTCGCAGATGGATATGGGCTAGATTATATCATTCAATATGACTACAAAGGAAATTATATTCGTCATTTTGGAGGGCATGGAAGCGGCAATGAGTTATTTGACTGTTGTCATGGCGTCACTTTAGACAACAGAGTAAAGTCTAATCCTACTTTATTAATTACATCGAGAAGTAAAAATGAATTTAAAAGGTTTAGTCTCGATGGCAAATGGATAGAAACTATTTCTATGCCTGGATGTTACATCTGCAGGCCTGTTGTTAAAGATGAATATCTTTTGTTTGCCGTTATAGTAACCAAAAGTTGGGGAGAACATGACGGAATGTTGGCGGTGCTTGATAAAGACAATAAAGTGATTTCGTTTCCTGGCGGCAGCAAACCATCTTACATTAATAACGAACTAGCCAAACCTAAATATGATGAAAAAAGCTTTAAAAGCCCTCATGATGTTTGTGTAGATAGCGATTGGAACCTGTATGTTCCTCAATGGAATTCTGGAAAAACTTACCCTAATAAATTAACTCGTTTATAACCTACTATGAATAAATATTTACTCATTTTATTTCCATTTTTTATGTTCTCACAAGAAACCGAAATCCAAAAATATGACGTTATAAAATCAATAGAAAATATTGAAATACGTTACTACCCCCCTTCAATGAAAGCCAAGGTTAGTTCTAATAGAAATTTCTCTAAACTCTTTCAGTATATAAGTGGGAATAATGACAAAAAAGAAAAAATAGCCATGACAGCTCCTGTTTATATGACCCAAGAGAATGGCAAAAACACTATGGAGTTTGTATTGCCATCAAAATATTCAGAAGAAAATGCCGCATTACCAAAAGATAAAAACATTGAGGTATACAGTTCAAAGCCTGGTTATTATGCGGCCATTAGATTTGGGGGATATTCCAATATTGATAAGGTTAATTTAAACTACAAAATTCTTTTAGAAAAAATAAAAGAGAACAACTTGTCGATTATTAGTAAAAAGCCTATTTCACTATCTTACAACAGCCCTTATAAAGTATTTAACAGGCGAAATGAAGTGTTAGTTGAAATTGAGTATAATGTCAAATAAAGTCTAAGTGTTTTTAAATGGAATCTTTGGGTCCATTATTTCTAATATTACTTTTTTGATTAACTCTTCAAATTGATTTATTTTTACTAAACAAATCGAATTGTCTAAGACTGTTGATGATGTCTTTATTCCAAACTTCATTAAGCCTTTATTAAGATCTCTGAATGAAATGATACCAGATTGAATGATAGTTGTTTTAGGATAGTTTTTAAAATACATATACGCATAACAAAGTAATTGCATAGCCTTTAGATGAGAGGATTCAAGGCATGAAGAAATTTCTCTAACAGTGACTTCATTGGGCTTTATTAGTCCAGTTTTATAATCTATTATTCTCACCACTCCATTTCTTTTATCAACCCTGTCGATAATTCCTTTTAATTTTACATGATGCTTTAATTGTTTTATATTTAAGTCACACTCCATTCTTTTCTCTAAAAAAATAATTTCTATTTCATTACCTTGTTCAATATCGTATATTTCGTTTTTAATTAAAGTTTTTATTGCTTTTTTAACCACCTCATAAGCAATCAAACTTTTGCCTTTTTTAAAGGTTTTAATGTGGTTTTTTTCAAATGATCCTTGAACTTTATTTTCCAGTTCTATCAACAACGACTGTAAGTCGCTTTTTAGAATTTTTTTGTTCAATAAAGGCTTATAAAGAGCTTCTAACGAATCATGAAAGACAAGCCCAATTGTCCTTGGGCTTATCTTGTCAATCTCTTGGTCTTCATAGACCTTTAAAAGGTTTTTGAAATAAAAGTCTTCCGGGTTTTTTAAGTAACTTTCTAGAGATGATGGGGAAAACCCTTTTATAGCTAGCTCCTTTAACCTCTTCAGTGATCCAGGAGATTTTAATAATTCCAAATGATTTTTTTCAGAATAAATAATTGAGTTATATGTTTTAGAAAAAACTTTGTGTTTGTCTTCAATTTCAATTTGATAAATAAATCTGCTTTTTTCACCCCCCAAAACTCCTTCATTAAAATTATTATAAATTAAAAAAACGTTTTTTGCTTTTTGGAGAAGTCTGTAAAAATGATAGGTATAAATAGCGTCTAAATCACTGAAAGTTAAAAGTCCATGTTTTTTTCTTAAATCGTATGGAATTAATGAGCTATGTTTTTTGCCCTTAGGCAAGGAGCCTTCGTTGACAGAGCTTATTATCACGTTTTCAAAATCAATAGCTCTAGACTCAAGAAGCCCCATAATTTGAACACTTGCTGATAGATTCGATTTGAAGCTTGACAAAGATTCGTCTAGTTGTGATGTAATTATACTTTTAAGAGTCCTTATGTCTTTGACAAAAGAATATGTTTCTAGTAGTTTTTTAGATTTTTCTAGTGCTTCGTTGGTAGATTTAATTTGAAGAAATTCATTTGAGTTCTTTTTTGTTTTTGAAATTATAAATTTAAAAAATTGAATTAGTGTGTTTAAGGCTTTTTTTGGATTGTTCCATTTTTCAGTAACAGAAAAAAGGATTTGTTTTTCTTTTGTTTTTAGACTTTCAGTTTCCAAGAAGCTTAATCTAATAAAGCTAGAAGATTTTAATCGCTTTATTTTAGGCTCTCTATTATTGTTGTTGTCTAATTGAATATCAAAAATTTCTAAAATTAAATTTTTAATTTCAAGATGATAAAACTTGGGCTTAATCGTGATGTTTATATTATTCAAATCTGTTGGCAAATAATTTAAAACTGGCTTAATCATTGATTCATCTCCCAAAACAACGACAGTATTATTTGGTTTCTTATGGTTTATTTTAGATAAAATTTCTCCTACTACCTTAGCTTGACCCATTAGCTTTGGAGTCCCAACTATTTGTATGTTTTTTTCTTTTAGATAATCTTGACCAACCCATTTAAAAGGGTGCTTACTAAATCTTTGCCATTGATTTTTATATTTTTTGATGAAATAGGCTGCTCCGTGGCTTTTGTTTCTTAAAAACTCTTTATCTATGTCCCAGTAAATTTCTCCATTATTAAAGTCTAATAGTTCTTTAATTATTAATTCTTCTGATTGACTTAATGAGTTTAAACCAATAAAAATATGTTGTAACTTATTATTGGCTTCCTTGTAGTGTTCAAGGTTTTCTTTAGCTTCACTGTAGCAAACCCCTTTTGTACCCTTTTCTTTATTAAGCAACCTGTCTTTGAAAAGAAAATACAATTGGGGGAGAATCTCCCAGTACACAAGCTTTTGGTTTTGGTCTGATTTATTTGCTGACCAAGCATTAATTCTATTAATTTCTGTTAATTCGGAAAGAATGCTTTTGACATTTAATAAATTTTGTTCTATTTCGCTAACATCTTTAATAAATGTTGGTGCCCATGAAATGAAATCTTCATAAGGTTCTGTTTGAGTTTCTTTATTGCTTAAATCTATATATGTTTCGTAAAGAATCAACAATAATTCCGAAAGGCTTGCCTCGCTAAGTCCAGATATTTCTACAATAAAGGAGTCTATACTGAGTATAGTAGGAGCGAAAGTTGATTTGTTAATTTTATCTAATATTTTATGTTTAAAATATGCTGAAGATCTTTTATTTGGAAGAATAAAACAGGTTAGGCTTAGATTTATCTCTTTAAGGTTAATATCATTTATTACTTTATCTAAAAAAGATTCCATTGAGTAAAAATAAAAAAAGCGCCTAATTTAATTAGGCGCTTTTTTAGATAATTAAAAGTTTTTAATCTATTCGACAACCTTGAATTCAACTCTTCTGTTGCTTTCTCTTCCTTTTCTTGTTTTATTAGAACTTGAAGGCTTTTCTTCTCCGTAACCTATAGCGGAAAGTCTCTCTGGGGCTATTCCTTTGTCAACTAAGAAATTCCTAACAGAATTTGCTCTTCCTTCTGAAAGTTTTTGATTAAATGCTTTTGGTCCAGTAGTGTCAGTATGTCCCTCAATAACAAACGTTGTTGTGGGATATTTATTCATGATTCCATAAACTATGTCTAGTACTGTATTTATCTCCTTCACAAAAGTATCTTTATTCAGCATAAAAGGAACTCTAGCTCCAACAGCATTTAATGCATCCATAACTTCTTTCGTTGGTTGCGGACATCCGTTGTTTGAAACTAATCCTGGAACTTCTGGGCATTTATCATCTTTATCTAAAACGGTATCTCCGTCTGAATCTGGCCATGGACATCCATTATTTTCTATAGGACCCGCTACATCAACACAAGAGTCTAAGTTGTCTGCCACACCGTCTCCATCTGAATCTGGACAGCCATTCATTTCCATGGATCCCGGCTCATTAACACACGCATCTTTGGAATCTTGAGTTCCATCTCCGTCAGTATCAGGACAGCCATCAAATTCCACTAAACCTGGAGTGTCAGGGCAAGTGTCTTTACTATTAACTATTCCGTCTCCATCATTATCTGGACATCCGTTGAAAGCAGGTAATCCTGGCTCTAACGGACAATCATCGTATTGATCATATATTCCATCTCTATCAGTATCTTTACCTCCAAAATTAATCGCAACTACCAAAGAGTGCTGAAAATGAGCTTGTAAATTTTGCATGTCATTAAAAGCATGCTTGTAAGCAGTATTAGCTTTAATGGATACCTTCTCAGAAAGGGGCATATTAAGCCCAAACCCTCCATTCATTGTCAAAGATTTTTGACTTCCATACCAAGTATATCCAGTACCTCCTTCAAGATATGGTTCTAGATTACAAAATTTAAATGCATCTCCTAATTTGTAATCAACAAACACGTCTAAACTAGCTATTCTTTTTTGGCTAATTCTTTTTCTTTCATCACCAAGTCTAGTAATTTGGTTTAAAGAGCCTCTTAAACCAAAATTGAATTTTTCGTTGGCATATCTTGAAAAACTCAAGCTATTGATAGCGGTTTGAGTGTTCCAATTATCTTGAATATTAAAGTATTCGCTAAACCAGTGACCCGTGGCATTATCCCCTGTATCAGTACCAACTGGATGAAAATCAACAGCGTTGGTTCCAAAACCAACTTGCCATTGGTTGTTTTTATCTTGCGCTAATGTAGAGTTAACATAAAATAGTACAGTAAAAACTAAAACTAATTTCCCTAATTTTTTCATTGTAATTTTTTTTTTATAAAATTCCTTAAATACAAACTTAATGAATTTACTGAATATACGACTCCTGATGAATAGCTTTTCTGACATTAAAGCTCAATTACTTCAAGGAATGGGGCGATATAAACCAATATTTTTTTTTCTACATTTAGGCCCATATCGCTTAATATATCGCCATATTTTAAAATTTGAAAAACATGTTCCTTTTTCTTTTCTCCTGTTTTGTATTCAATTATTGTGTGGTTTTGGTTGCTACAAACAACTAGTCTGTCAGGAATAATAATGTTTTTTTCTTTTGTGAAAATTTCTTTTTCACAAATAACTTCATATTTTTTTGAAAAATACTTATTAATCGATTTGTTGTTTATTGTTTTTTTTGCCAGTTCTATAACCTTTTCAACAATACTTTTATCTGCATTTACCTTATTTCTAAACAAATTTAATTCACTCTCTAATTGATATGAGTATTGAATTCTAGACATTAACTGGTGAAATAAATTTCCCATCCTTATTTGGTCGTTTTCATAATAACTATTTAAATTGGGGGTGAAAGTAGTTTTTCTAGTGTTTGCTGTAAAGGCATCTTCTTCTTGAGCTCTATGCTTAGTGGAATATTTTTCTGCTTTTTTACCCCAATTATAATTTAACTTATCTTTTTTCCATTTGCTTGATTCTTCTAAGAAAGACCTTAAAGCTTCATTATGAGAGTTGACTGAGGCTTTTTTTGGAAGGGTAGCAATTATGTGCGTTTCGTTTATTGCTCTGGAAAGCGCTACATATAAAACGTTCGCGTTATCAAGCTCTTCTTCTTTTTTTCTTTTATTATACAACTGGCGCCCTATTTCTCCCGCGCTTTCTATAGTTTTTCCGAACGGAATCAAAAGGCTTAATGAGGTTTCTTCACTTTCATAAGGAAACCAAACCTTTTGATTGTTTGAGCTCTGTGAAGATGAGTCTGCGAATGGATAAATAACCACAGGAAATTCTAGGCCTTTAGCTTTGTGAATTGTTAAAATTTGAATCGCATCAAGTTCACCCCCCATCACTACATTTAACTTCTCTTTGTTTTTTTCCCAGAATTCTAAAAAATGAATTTCATTTTTGTTGCTTGTAGAGAAAAAGTCGAAAAGTTCCTCTAAAAAAAACTGAATATGCGAATCTTCCCCTAAATCAAACCCTAATTTTCGTTGAATCTTAACAATCGCATCATAAACCGGAATTGATGTAAAATCTTTAAATAGAAAGTCTGATATGTTGAGAAAAAAATGATCGATTTTTTGACTTAAAAGTTCTTTGTAAAAATTATAAATGTCCTTTTGAGGTTTCTGTTGAATTAGATAATTAATCACAATCCTCCTTGAGCTTAGGTTTTCTGGTTCTGTTCTCAAGCGAATAAGCTCTACTAATAGACTTACTTTTGAAGAATTCTTGATTAATAATGCTTCTGCAGAAATAACAGGAATATTATTTTGAATTAAAAAATCCGCTATGGTTCTTTGTTGATACTTGTTTCTCACTAAAATGCATTGGTCTGAATACAAAAAACCTCGAGAAATACAGTCTTTAATCGTGTTTAATGTTTTTTCAAGAAAAAATTGTTCATTTATAGTTTTATCCTTTTGTTTCTCTATGAACTCTATCGAAATATACCCTCCATCTGACCCTTTTAATTCTTGAGAAGATCCTAATTTATATATCTCTTTGTTTTCATCATAAACAAAGGACCTAGAATAGTGTTCAAAAAAACTGTTATTAAATAGAACAATATTATCCTTACTTCTGTAATTTTTGGTCAAAACTCTATTTTTCTTATTAACGGTAAAAGGATTCTCACTTTTTAAAAGAGATATAAACTTGTTTGGGTTAGCTCCTCTCCAACGATATAAAGACTGTTTTGGATCGCCCACCAACATCAAAGAGCCTAAGTCATTTTCGTTTTCTCCTGATTCTATTGAATGTGAGATAAGTGGAGTTAAGTTAGACCATTGTAACATAGAGGTGTCTTGAAACTCATCTATCAAATAATGCTTAATTCTATTCCCAGTTTTTTCAAAAATATAAGGCGCTGGCTGATCTTTTATTTCTTCTTTTATTATTTTGTTAAATTCACTAATTAAAAGCTCGCCTTTCTCTTTTTGTATTTTTTTTGAGATTTTTTTAATTTGGTTCAAGACAGAAACTGGAACAATAGAATCATAAAAGGCTTTTAACAAGTTTCTGTTATTTAAATCTTTTTCTGTTTTTGTAAAAATTTTTAAAAGGTCAAGAGACAGCTCTAAACAATCTTCTTCTATACCTTTACTGCTTGTTTTGGTAAATAATGTGTTTCTTTCAAATAGTGCTGATATGGTTTCTAAATTAATTTTCTTAAAATCTTTATTTTTTATTTTTTTTAAAAATAACGGGAAAGAGTTTCTTGAGAAAACTATTTTTGAATTTTTTGAGTTTATTAACCCTTCAGAGGTTTTGACTTGATCTATAATTTTCATTTCTAGCTCTTTATACGAAATAAAAGCTTTTTCTTTTGCTAAAAGAAATTCCGTCATACTTATATCTTCCAGTACTCTTATTTTATTATAATGATTTTCGTTGGCTAGCAAGGAAGAAAGCTCTTTCAAGTCATACGTAACATCCCAAGATTTACCTTCACTTATTTTAGAATTTGCGAAATCTATTAACGCTTTTGTTATTTGTTTGTTTTCTCCAACCTGGCGTAATAACCTCTCTATTGACTCATTAACAAGCTCTTCTGAGTCTAAAATCAATTTAAAATCTGATGCTATTTTCAACTCTTTAGAGAAAGATCTAATTATGCTATGACTAAAGCTATCTAGTGTAGTTACGTTAAAAAAAGAATAGTTGTGAAGTAAAATGTTTAGTCTTTTTTTAGCCCTTAGGTGTATATCTTTATAGGAAATTTTCAGTCGATCTTTTACAGCCTTGAAAATATCCGATGGGTTTTTAGTTGAACTAAGTATTGAAAATTCTTTTAACGAAGAAAGTATCCTCGTCTTCATTTCTTCAGATGCTTTATTTGTGAATGTAAGCGCTAATATTTTTCGGTAAGTTTCTTGATCAGAGCCTTCTAAAAACTTCGCCAAATAACTTGCAGTCAATGTAAATGTTTTGCCAGATCCAGCTGAAGCGCTATAAATTTCGTAGTTAGAGTTCAAAAAAATAATTTATATCTATATAAAAGTACGTGATTATTAACTAATTTTATAAAACATCTTAACACACTTAATAAAATTATTATGAGCTTTGAACTACCTAAACTTGCATATTCTCACGAAGCCTTAGAGCCTCACATAGATTCTCGAACTATGGAAATTCATCACGGAAAACACCATGCTGGATACACCAATAATTTAAATAACGCCATAAAAGGAACTGCTATGGAAGGTTTGTCAATTGAAGAAATTCTCTCTAAACTTGATATGAATAATATGGCTGTTCGAAACAACGGAGGTGGTTTTTTTAACCATAGTTTGTTCTGGAGCATCATGAGCCCAAGTGGAGGAGGAGTTCCCTTTGGAGACTTAATGACTGCAATTAACGATTCTTTTGGAAGCTATGATGAGTTTAAATTAGCTTTTACTAAAGCTGCAGGGACAAGGTTTGGCTCTGGATGGGCTTGGCTTTGCGTACACCCAGGCGGCAAGCTAGAGGTTTGTTCAACCGCCAATCAAGACAACCCTTTGATGCAAGGGATAGGCTGTGGGGGATATCCAATTTTAGGATTAGATGTGTGGGAGCATGCTTATTACTTAAATTATCAAAACAGAAGGCCTGATTATGTTTCTGAATTCTTTAATGTTATTAATTGGGGGACGGTGTTGGAAACCTTCAATAAGAAAAAATAAGCCTTAGTAGGCTCTTTTTTTAACCCCCTCATAAAAGTTTACAAAAGCCTGATTAACGACTTTGTTCCCTCCCCGAGTAGGGTAATTACCTGTAAAATACCAATCCCCTAGGTTTTTTGGACATGCCTTGTGTAGGCTTTCTACGGTTTGAAAAATCACATTTATTTCCGCTTTTATTCCGTCTTCTTTTAACATTTCTGAGATTTTCTTGGAAATTTCATCATTTGAAAAGTCTTTATAGATTTGTTTTACTTTGTTTTTCATTTCAACCAAAGGAAGCTTTAATTCTTCTAAACATTCTTTATAAGTTTTGTGAAGAAGGCCTTTCTTAGATTCTTTTATTAATTCCAAGACTGCTCTAAAAGCAATAAAATCTTCCATTCTTGCCATGTCAATCCCATAACAATCTGGATATCTAATTTGAGGCGCACTTGAAACTACAATTATTTTTTTAGGGTTTAGTCTGTCTAAAATTTTTAATATACTTTTTTGAAGGGTGGTTCCTCTAACTATGCTGTCGTCAATTATAACCAAGTTGTCTGTCTTTTTTAACGAGCCATATGTAATGTCGTAAACGTGCGCAACTAGCTCGTCTCTGTTTATGTCGTCTGCAATAAAAGTTCTCAGCTTAGCGTCTTTTATTGCAACTTTTTCTATTCTTGGTTTGTTTGAAAGCAATTGATCCAGTCTCTTTGGGGTTATCTTGTCTTTATTGTCAACTATTTCTCTAATAGCTTGCTTGTGCATGTAATCCTGAACTTCTTGCACCAATCCATAAAATGAAGTTTCCGCAGTGTTTGGGATGTATGAAAAAACAGTGTTAACTAAGTCTCCCTTTAACCTTTCTAATATTTTAGGAAAAAGTAATTTTCCAAGTTTTTTTCTTTCTTTGTAAATTTCAGCGTCGCTTCCTCTTGAAAAATAAATTCTTTCAAAAGAACATGATTTTTTTTCGGCTGCAGGCAAAACGTCTTCTACTGAAAAATCACCTGATTTTTTTATTATTATACTTTTTCCTGGGTCTAATTCTTTAACCTTTTCAAATTCAACATTAAAAACGGTCTGAATTACGGGTCTCTCAGAAGCAATCACGATAACCTCATCATTTTTAAAATAATAAGCTGGTCTAATACCTGCTGGGTCTCTTAAAAAAAAAGCGTCTCCATGTCCTATTAAACCGGCCATTGCATAGCCTCCATCCCAATCTTTTGAAGCTTTTTTTAATATTTTGGAAATCTTTAATCTTTTTTCGATTAGGCCAGAAGCTTCCATTTTTCCAACTCCTTCTTTTTTTAATTTTCTATAAATTTTTGAAACAGCATCATCTAAAAAATGGCCTATTTTTTCCATCACAGTAATACCATCAGCTTTGTCTTTAGGGTGCTGACCAAGCTTAACTAAATTATCAAAAAGCTCTTGGTTGTTGGTCATGTTGAAATTTCCGGCAACAATTAAGTTTCTATGCTTCCAGTTATTTTGCCTTAAAAAAGGGTGTACACTTTCAACGTTGTTTTTACCGAAAGTTCCATATCTGACATGCCCAAGCATTAGTTGTCCCAAGTAAGGTGTGTTGTCTGTGTTTTTGTTTAGACTCTGGTCGTAAATTTCTTTGTTAATTTCTTGGAAAATTTCTTGAATCGGTTGCTTGCCTGCTGATCTTTTCCTGTGAATATACTTTTCCCCAGGAATTGCATTTAGCTTCACACTAGCAAAACCTGCCCCGTCTTGTCCTCTGTTGTGTTGCTTCTCCATCATTAAATACATTTTATTTATACCATAATTAATGGTTCCGTATTTTTTTTGATAAAATTCCAGAGGCTTAAGTAGTCTAATAAGAGCTATTCCGCATTCATGATTAATTTGGTCGCTCATAAGAAAATTTACGTTATCTGTAAAAATAAGTATTTATTTAAAGAGGGGTCGGTAAATTCTTAAATTTTTTAAACAGAGTGTTTTGTAAAAGCCTTAAACTCGTCTATTCTACCTAAAACTTCTCCCTTTGAAAGCTTTTCCATTGATAATGTCCCAAAACTTTCCACACAAAAAGAAGCCATTACCGTTCCAAAAATAACTGCATTTTTTAATTTTTCAAAACTTAATTCCTCTTGCTCAGAAAGATACCCTCCAAAGCCTCCAGCAAATGTGTCTCCTGCTCCTGTTGGGTCAATTACTTTTTTTATAGGATATGCTGGAGTTACAAAAAATTGGCTATCGCCAAATAGCATGGACCCGTGTTCTCCTTTTTTAATAACAACATATTTTGGGCCTAACTTTAAGATTTCCTCTGCTGCAGAAAAAAGTGATTCTTCTCCAGAGAGTTGCAGCGCCTCTTCGTCGTTAATTACTATTATGTCTACTCTGGCTATTATTTTTTGTAGTTCTAATAACGCAGTGTCCATCCAGAAATTCATGGTGTCTAGAACAATATGTTCTGGCTTTTTAGATAATTGATCTAACACAGAGCCCTGAACAATTGGATGCAAGTTTCCTAGAATAACTATTTTAGATTCTTTATATTCTTTTGGGACAATTGGATTGAAATCTGCTAAAACATTTAATTCTGTAGCTAGAGTGTCTCTTTTGTTCCAGTCTTTGTGGTATTTTCCTTTCCAATAAAAAGTTTTTCCTTCCTCAACTATCTCAATTGGACTTGTATCAATCCCTTTATCTCTTAACATTTCTAAATGCTTTTGTTCAAAATCTCCTCCAACAACAGAAACAATTGAAGATTTGGAATCAAAGTGAGAACATGCGAGCGCTATATACGTGCCAGCTCCACCCAATATTTTCCCTGAATTTCCTTTGTTGGTTTCTATATCATCATAGGCAACGGTACCCACTATTAATGTTTTTTTCATAATAATTTCATTTCATTTTGTTCGTAATCTTCGTCAATCATCAGATTACTTTTTTTTGAGGCTTCGACTGCTAAATAATCACATCTTTCGTTTTGCGGATGATTATTGTGTCCTTTTATCCAAATAAACTTCATTGTATAATTGGGATAAATATTTAAAAATTCTGTCCATAAATCTATGTTTTTTTTGTTCTTAAAGTTGTTGTTTTTCCATTTAAAAACCCATTTTTTTTCAACAGAGTCTGAAACGTATTTTGAATCTGTATAGACCACAATATTAGAATCAGTTTTTTTGATTTTTTTTAACGCTTCTATTACCGCCATTAACTCCATTCTATTGTTAGTTGTTTTTTTAAATCCTTGTGAAAACTCCTTAATATAGCCTGTCTGCAAATGCTCCATCACTATGCCATATCCGCCAGGGCCTGGATTCCCTCTTGATGAACCGTCAGTATATATGTTTATTGTATTATCCATTCAAAACTTTTTGAATTATAATCGGGAAAAACTCATGTTCTAATTTTAGGATTCGTTTAGAAATACATAGTGAATCTTCCCCTTTGATTATCTTAATCTCCTTTTGAAATACAATAGCCCCTTCATCGTAATTTTCATTAACATAATGAATGGTGATTCCAGACTTATTTTCGTTGTTTAATATTACCGCATTATGGACATGCATTCCGTACATGCCCTTTCCTCCAAATTTTGGAAGAAGAGCAGGGTGTATATTGATTATTTTATTAGGAAATTTATCTATTAAGGCAGAGGGTATTTTCCATAAAAACCCCGCAAGGACTATTAAACTAGGGTTTATTCTTGTGATACTGTTTAGAACTTTATCGGAGTCATAAAAGCTTTGTTTGTCAATAACTAGATTTTTTATCTTAAACCCTTCTGCTATTTGTAATACTTTTGCTTTTGGATTATTGCTAATTAATAGCTCAATAGAAACTGTATTGTCATTTTTAAAATATTCGCATATTTTTTTAAAGTTAGACCCTGACCCAGAAGCAAATAAAATAATTTTTTTTAAATCCAATTTATAAACCTATTATTTTACTACAAAATAACGCAATTATGGCTCTTTAATCAACTTAATGATCCATTCTTTTTTTGTAATTTTTTTAAAAAAGGGGCTATATAATGTAAAGTTTTTTACTTTTGTGACAAATTTAAACCAAAGAATTATGTCAGATATTTCATCTCGTGTAAATGCAATCATTGTTGACAAACTAGGGGTCGACGAAAATGAAGTAGTTGCTTCAGCTAGTTTCACAAACGACTTAGGCGCAGACTCTCTTGATACCGTAGAGCTTATAATGGAATTTGAAAGAGAATTCGATATACAAATTCCTGATGACCAAGCTGAAAAAATAGCTACTGTTGGACAAGCTGTTCAATACATAGAAAGTGCAAAATAATCTTTTATGGGGCTACGGCGTGTTGTTGTTACCGGCCTTGGAGCATTAACACCAATAGGGAACACGGTTTCTGAATATTGGCAGGGTCTAATTGGAGGTAAGAGCGGAGCCGCTTCTATCACCTACTTTGATGCTTCGCTATTTAAAACTCAGTTTGCTTGCGAGCTTAAGGGGTTTAATCCAGAAAATTTTATGGACAGAAAACTTTCCCGAAAAATGGATCGTTTTGCTCAATATGCTATTGTCTCTTCTGAAGAAGCAATTAGAGACTCCGGTATAGATTTAGAAAAAGCGGATAGAGATAGAATTGGTGTAATATGGGGGGCTGGAATTGGTGGCCTAGAAACTTTTCAGAATGAAGTTCTTGATTTTGCTTCTGGCAATGGAACGCCAAGATTTAATCCTTTTATGATTCCGAAGATGATTCCCGATATTGCTCCTGGAATTATCTCCATTAGAAACGGCTTAAGAGGACCTAACTTTGCGACTGTTTCTGCTTGCGCATCTTCTGCAAACGCCATAATCGATGGCTTAAACTATATAAGATTAGGGTATGCAGATGTAATAGTCTCGGGCGGTTCCGAGGCAGGAGTCTCTATCTCTGGAATTGGCGGGTTTAATGCTTTACATGCTTTGTCTACAAGAAATGACGATCCCACAACTGCTTCTCGGCCTTTTGATAAAGAAAGAGATGGATTTGTGCTTGGAGAGGGTGGGGGTTCTCTTATTTTGGAAGATTATGACCACGCTATAAAAAGAGGCGCTAAAATATATGCAGAACTTATCGGCGGAGGCTTGTCTGCAGATGCCCACCACATGACCGCTCCTCATCCTGAAGGAATCGGTGCAATAAAAGTTATGCAGAACTGTATGAGAGATGCAAAAATTGATTTGTCAGAAGTAGACACAATAAACATGCACGGAACTTCTACTCAACTCGGTGATGTCGCTGAGTCAAAAGCTTTGCGTGAGGTTTTTGGTGAGCATCTTTATTCTATGAACATTAACTCCACTAAATCTATGACTGGGCATCTTCTTGGTGCGGCTGGTGCAATTGAGGCTATCTCCTCAATACTTTCGATTAATCATGGAATTGTTCCCCCAACAATAAATTATCAAAACAAAGATGAAAGTATTGATAGCAAGATTAATTTTACTTTCAACCGAGCTCAAAAAAGAGATGTAAATATCGCTATGAGCAATACTTTTGGTTTTGGCGGACATAACGCTTGTGTTCTTTTTAAAAAACTAGAAAACCACTAATTCAAATCTAAATTTTACAAATTGTATCTTTGATTAATGCGCAATCATGTGATTTCATACAACGAAATAGATGACGAAAGTCAAATAATCGCTATACATAGCGTTTTAGAGCCCTATGACTTAGCCTATAAAATGAATTTTTCACTTGGACTTGACCTTGTTAGATCTGATTTTGATATTAGTTTTAAAAAAAATAATCAAAAATATATGGTTTACAGAAGTGGCGATGGCCAAGAAGAGTCTTTCTGGCTTTTCTCAAACTCTTTCACTGAACCTAAGCTTAACAAAGCCTCTAACCTGTTGTTTGAAGAAGAAAGTGTTGAGAGCTCATTAATACCTGAATTTTCTAAAGCTGACTTTATGCTTAAACGAATTGGGGAAAAAAATTCAATGAATAGGTTTCTTAAATCTCTATCTTTGTTGAAAGATATTTCTTCTTGCTATATTGTTTCAAGCGATAAAATTAAATCTAAACACAACTTAATCATTGATTGATGAAACTTAATAAGACTAAAATTGTTGCAACTCTTGGACCTTCCTCCAGAGAAAAACCTATGCTAAAAAGACTGTTAAAGGCTGGGGTGGACGTCTTTAGGGTTAACTTTTCACACGCATCACATGATGAGACTTCACAAACAGTAAAGGACATTAGAGAGCTAAGCTTGGAACTAAAAATTCATGCCTCTATACTTGGAGATCTTCAGGGGCCTAAAATAAGATTGGGGCTTGTTAAGGACGGAGTTGTATTGAAAAAAGGGGATGTTCTTGATATAACTACAAAAAACATTAAACAAGGAAATGAAAAATGTGTTTCCATTAACTACATCGACTTTCCCAAAGATGTAAATGTTGATGAGAAAATTCTTGTGAACGATGGAAAGCTTATTTTCAAAATAACGAAAACTAATAAAAATGATTTAGTTCAGGCTAAAGTAATTCAAGGAGGCCTTTTAGAGTCTAGAAAAGGGGTCAACCTCCCAAACACAAACATCTCTTTGCCGGCATTAACTAAAAAAGATATTGAAGACGCTTTGTTTGCAATTAAAAATGGCTTTGACTGGATAGCTCTTTCTTTTGTAAGATCTAAAAAAGACATTTCAGTGCTTCAAAAAATTATTATGGATAACTCCAAATATAAAATCCCAATCATAGCTAAAATAGAAAAGCCCGAAGCCATTATTAATATGGACGAAATAGTTAAAAAAGCTGATGGGATAATGGTTGCCCGAGGTGACCTGGGACTAGAAATTCCTGCCGAAGAAGTGCCTTTAAACCAAAAACTTTTAGTTAGTAAGGCAAAAAAAGCAAAGAAGCCGATTATAATTGCAACTCAGATGATGGAATCGATGATTGATAGCCTAACTCCCTCAAGGGCTGAGGTAAATGATGTAGCAAATTCAATAATGGACGGAGCAGATGCTGTTATGTTGTCTGGAGAGACTTCGGTCGGTAAGTTCCCTGTTGAAGTTGTCAACACAATGGAGCGTATCATTAACCGCGTTGAAGATTCGCCTTTAATCAATAGCGCTTACACAATGCCCAGCTTAAAATCTAAAAGGGTTTTAACGAAATCTATTTGTTTTCACGCTGCCAGTATTGCAAATGAATTGGAGGCCTCTGCCATATGTACCTTAACTAATAGCGGATATACCGCATGGCAAATCTCTTCATGGAGGCCTAACGCTATGATTCTTGTTTTTACTTCAAACCAAAAAATACTTTCTCAGTTAAATCTATTGTGGGGGGTCAAGTGCATGTTTTATGATAATTTTGTCAGCACCGATCTCACTATAAAAGAAGTTAATGAAATGGCTTTAAAAAGTGGTTTTGTAAATAAAAAAAGTCTAGTAGTCAACTTGTCTGCCATGCCTATTGTTGAAAAAGGAGAGGTAAACACTCTTAGAATTTCTAAAGTTTAGACATCGTTCTTTTTGCTTATTTTTACAAAATGGAAACAACACGCCAAAAAAAAATAGCTGGTATTTTACAAAATGACATAACGACTATTTTACAAAGATTACTAAAAAGTGTTGGCAAAAACTCCGTAATATCATCAATAACAAAAGTAAAAATCTCTCCTGATCTTTCAATCGCTAAAATATACGTTAGTGTCTTCCCTGTTAATCAAGCTCAATCCATTTTTAAATTGATTGAAGAGGCCAAAAGCTCAATTAGAAACTCTTTGGGGATTTTAATTAAAAATCAGGTGCGACGTATTCCCGCTCTTGTTTTTTACATTGATGATTCTTTAGAGCATATTAGCGAGGTTGAGAAGGCGCTCGAGGGCAAGGCTGATCCAATAAAGAACTCTAAACTTTTAGAAAAAAGAAAATCAATATAAGCGTGGGGCTTTCTACTTTTATTGCCGCTAGATATTACCGTTCGAAGAGCAATTGGAATATTGTAAACATCATTAGCGGATCTGCTTCTTTTGTTTTAATGGTTGCTATTTGCTCCTTTTTTATTGTTTTATCTGTTTTTTCTGGTTTAAAAAATTTTGGCGCCAATTACTCTAAGGCATTTGATCCTGACATTAAAATTTATTCAAAAAATTCGAAATATTTTGCCCTAAACGATAGTCTTTTAAAAAAGCTGAAAAACACGAAAGGGGTGTCTTTTGTCTCAAAAATCATTGAAGAAAAGGTCCTTGTTCAAAATAATGAAAATAATGATTTTGCATATTTACACGGAATCGACCAATATTATAATTCAGTTGTTGATATTGACAGTGTTATTGGTGTGGGAGAGTGGATAAGCGCATTTTCTAAAAATCTTGAGGTTGTAGTAAGCTATGATTTAGCCAATAAACTTAATCTTGGGCTGTTTAATTATGGGGGAGGCTTAAAAATATTGGTTCCTTCTAAAAAAAGAAATAATAATATTTTTAAAAAACCTTTTTCTTCTTCACTTTACATGGTTTCTGGAGTTTTTAACTCTAGCGACATTTCCGATCAAAAAATTATTTTTACATCAATCGAATCCGCTAGAAACCTTCTTAAAATCAAAGAAGAAGATGTTTCTGCACTTGCTATAAAAACAGAAAAAGGTTATAACTCTTCTAGTTCAGCCATTAAAATAAAAGAGATTCTTGGAGGGAACTATTCTGTTAAAAAAAGAGATGAATTAAACGAAACTTATTATAAAATGCTGAATGCCGAAAGTTTGATATTAAACCTAGTTTTGGGGCTTATCTTAATTGTAGCTATGTTCAACACTGTTGGTGCTGTTATTATTTTAATAATAGAAAAACAAAAAAACATTAAAATGTTCTATAAACTAGGGGCAACTAAGCGCCAAGTTAATAGTGTGTTTTTTAAACACGGTCTTTTATTGTCTTACTCTGGAGGGTTTGTTGGCTTAGCGCTTGGCTGTTTGATTGTTTTTTTACAACAGAAATTCGGTTTAATTCTTCTTACAGGAACTTCCATCCCTTACCCTGTGGCTTTTGAGTTTAATAATTTTTTGATAGTTTCAAGTTGGTTATTGGCTGTTGGAGCGGGAGGGTCTTTTTTATCTTCTCTTGCTTTAAGAAAAATCAAACAATGACTTCGAAAGAGGCTTTTCTTTCCTCAAGCTCTTTAAAAACCTCCATTACCTCCTCTAAAGTGTCTCCGGTAACCAACCTTGTTCTGTAAGGCTTAAAGTTAACTATCCCTCTAAAATAGTTTGAATAATGTCTTCTGGTTTCTAAAAGACCCAACATTTCTCCTTTCCATTTTATGGCCATCTCTAAGTGTCTTTTAGCTGTATTAATTCTTTCCTCCAATAATGGCTCAGAAGCTGTTGATCCCGTTTCTAAATATTCTTTAACTTGTTTAAAAAACCAAGGGTTTCCAATGCTTGCCCTTCCTATCATAGCTCCATCTAGACCGTAGTCGTCCCTCATTAGCCTTGCCCTCTCTGGTGAGTTTACGTCTCCATTCCCAAAAACAGGAATGTTCATTCTTGGGTTGTTTTTTACCTTGGATATTAGCGTCCAGTCTGCATTTCCTTTGTACATCTGAGCTCTTGTTCTTCCGTGAATTGCAATAGCTTTTGCCCCAACGTCTTGAAGTCTTTCGGCAACTTCAACAATTCTAATAGTGTTATTATCCCATCCAAGCCTCGTTTTAATTGTAATAGGCAAAGAGGTTCTTTTAACCATCTCAGAAGTTAGCTTAACCATCAGATCAATATCTTTTAAAATTCCAGCCCCAGCCCCTTTTGAAACAACTTTTTTAACAGGGCATCCAAAATTAATATCAATTATGTCTGGATTACTTTTTTCTACAATATCTATTGACTGAAGCATTGAGTCTAAATTAGCTCCAAAAATCTGTATACCCACAGGCCTTTCTTTTTCATAAATATCTAACTTCATTACGCTTTTCTGAGCGCTTCTAATAAGCCCTTCGCTTGAAATAAATTCTGTATAGACTACGTCCGCACCCTGTTCTTTACAAAGCGCACGAAAAGGAGGGTCGCTAACATCTTCCATTGGCGCCAATAGCAAGGGGAACTTTCCCAACTCAATATCTCCTATTTTAACCAAATTTATAGAGTTTGTTTGATGCAAAAGTAAAATATTAATTGATATGGTTCTAGTATATTAATTGAGTTATATTTGTAGATTAATTTCCAAAAAATGAGTACCCTAAGGAACTTCTGTATTATAGCGCACATTGATCATGGTAAAAGCACGCTTGCTGACAGGCTTCTTGATTTTACTGGGGCTGTAACTTCCAGAGAAAAGCAAGACCAGTTATTGGACAATATGGATATTGAAAGGGAAAGGGGAATCACCATTAAATCTCATGCCATACAAATGAATTATTCTAAAAATGGTCAAGACTATGTCTTAAATTTAATTGACACTCCGGGACATGTAGACTTTTCGTATGAAGTTTCGAGATCTATCGCGGCATGCGAAGGGGCTTTGCTTGTTGTGGATGCCGCTCAGAGTATTCAGGCCCAAACAATCTCTAACCTTTATCTGGCTCTAGAAAACGATCTTGAAATAATTCCTGTTTTAAATAAGGTAGATTTACCTTCTGCGAATCCTGAGGAAGTAAGTGATGATATTGTAGATTTACTAGGTTGTGAAAAAGAAGAAATAATACATGCCTCGGCCAAAACTGGGCTTGGAATTGAAGAAATTTTAGATGCAATAATTAAATTAGTTCCTGAGCCTGCAACAAATAATGAAGCGCCTTTAAAGGCTTTAATTTTTGATTCTGTATACAATCCTTTTAGGGGAGTTGAAACATATTTTAGAGTTTTTTCTGGGCAAATTAAAAAGGGGCAGACCGTTAAATTTTTAGCTACTCAAAACAAATACAGCGTTGACGAAGTGGGAACTTTAAACCTTACTCAAACCCCAAAAAAATGTATTGGTGCGGGTGACGTGGGTTATCTTATTACTGGAATAAAAAACGCGAAAGAGGTGAAGGTTGGGGACACAATAGTAAATGCTGATTACACGGGGCTGGATGGTATTTCTGGTTTTGAAGATGTCAAGCCTATGGTGTTTGCAGGTATTTATCCTGTTGACACTGAAGAGTACGAAGATTTAAGGTCATCAATGGAAAGGCTTCAGTTAAATGACGCCTCTTTAGTTTTTTTGCCCGAGAGCTCCTCTGCATTGGGCTTTGGTTTCAGGTGTGGCTTTTTAGGTATGCTTCATCTAGAGATAATTCAAGAAAGATTAGAAAGAGAGTTTAATATGTCTGTAATCACTACCGTTCCTAATGTTTCTTATAAAGCTTATACCAGAAAAGAACCAAACTCTGGAGTGCTCGTTAATAATCCTTCTGACCTTCCTGACCCTAGTAGTATGGACAGAGTGGAAGAGCCTTACATTAAGGCCACCATCATTACAAAGTCTGACTACGTTGGAAATGTAATGAGTTTGTGTATTGAGAAAAGAGGGCAAATTCAAAACCAAACGTACCTTACAACACAAAGGGTGGAGTTAACTTTCGACATGCCTTTAGCGGAAATAGTTTTTGATTTTTATGACAGGCTTAAAACTGTATCTAAGGGTTACGCTTCTTTTGACTACTCTCCAATCGGAATGCGTAAATCTAAGCTTGTAAAGGTAGACCTTCTTTTAAACGGAAGCTCTGTAGACGCCCTTTCCTCTCTGATTCACACAGACAATGCTTATTCTATTGGAAAGAAAATGTGCGAGAAACTTCGAACCTTAATTCCTAGACAACAATTTGATATTCCTATTCAAGCAGCAATTGGTGCTAAAATAATTTCCAGAGAAACAATTAAGGCTGTAAGAAAAGATGTAACAGCTAAGTGTTATGGTGGAGATATCTCTAGAAAAAGGAAGTTGCTGGAAAAACAAAAAAAAGGCAAAAAGAAAATGCGACAAATTGGTAACGTTGAAATTCCACAAGAAGCTTTTATGGCTGTTTTAAAGCTAAACGATTAAACCTTTTTACTTTCTTTTAATCCTAAATACTTAAAACCCACTTACAATGAAGATTTTTTTTAGAAGCTTTCTGTTTAGTTTAATTATATTGTTTATTGGTTGCTCAGACTCTGAAGAAGAGGCTTCTAACGAAAACCCAAGCTCTGCTGCAATTCCATTAGAAATTTACAAAAAAGTATATGGCACCACATCTGAAATCACCATTTCTGGTGGTTATGTTTATATTAATACCAACGGTGTTCCAGACCACAAAAGCCCTTATTTTAAAGACACAAAATGGCATGACGCAAAATATGAGGCTTACGACCCAAGCAACCCCAATGTCTTTCACTCTGGAAGTTTTAATTTAAATCCCAATAGGGTTTCTGAGCTCTCTATTTCGTTTAAAATCCCTAACTCACCTTCAAAGTCTTCTGTAAACAACCCCACGTCAATGGGGCCAATTGGAGTCTCGCTAAATGGAGTTCCTTTTTATAATCAGTATGCAGGGATGAATGAGCCATTAACTAGAGAGATTAATTCTTTTGACAATTACAACGGTCATCCTGCTCCTTTATCGCCCGGAGGCGAAAACGGTTCTGGAGGGAGATATCATTACCATATGGAACCTTTTTGGCTGACTACAAACGCAAGTAAAGACGCGCTTCTAGGGTTTTTATTAGACGGCTTTCCTGTTTATGGCCCTGAAGAGGAGGAAAAAACTATTTCTAGTTCAGATTTAGACTCTTATCATGGTCACACACACGCAACTAAAGACTTTGCTAGTGGAATATACCACTACCACACGACTGCAGACGCTCCTTATATTAACGGAAATGGATATTATGGTTCTCCTGGAACAGTTAGTCAGTAGGCTTAAATTAGGTTGTTGTTTTTTATTCTTTCTTTCTTGCTCCGAAAAAAAAGACACGCTGGTTTTAAACTACTCTGAGCCTGAGCTAGATCTTTTTAAAAATGTTGTTGCTTACAAAAAACTTCCCCTCTCAGGTAAAGTTTATAAGCTGTATCCTAAAACAATAGATACGCTTTGGGTTAAAAGCTACAAAAATGGAGTCAAAAATGGAGTTTGGAAAAAATACTATCCCGACAATTCACTAAAGGAAGTGCGACAGTTTGTTAATGGGAAAAAAGAAGGTAATTTCCTTGGCTACTATAGTGGAGGCGCTAAAAACTTTGTGTTTCAATTTATGAATGGAGAGTATAATGGAACAAATAAAATTTGGGACAACAAAGGTTTGCTTATTGAGCTTGGAAACTTTAAAAAAGGATACGAACTGGGTATTCAAAAAACTTGGTACCTTAACGGAAAGATTAAATCTAATTATATAATAAAAAACAATCGTAGGTATGGCCTTCTTGGAACGAAAAACTGTATTAACGCCTCTAAAGACTTTATTAAAATTTAGCTTTTGTTTTGTTTTTCTGTCTTGTTCGCAAAGGCCTGTAACAGAAATTCCTTATTATAATTCTCCTGATTTTTCCCCATATTTTTTAAGCGAAAAAGAAGCTGAAAAGCAAATAACTCATCAAATACCTGATTTTGAGTTTGTTGACCAAAACGAAAAAAACATTTCTCTTGCTTCATTAAAAAATAAAATTCATGTTGCTAATTTCTTTTTCACAACCTGCTCTGACATCTGCCCTAACATGACCTCTAAAATGAAGCTTGTTGAAAAGGCTTTTTATAACGATTCCTTGGTTAAGATTCTTTCTTTTAGTGTTACGCCTTGGATTGACAATTCAAAGAAACTATTAGATTATGTTAATTTTTACGATATTAAAACAGATAATTGGCATTTTTTGACTGGGAAAAAATCTGAAATATATAGTCTAGCTCGCAAATCTTACTTTGCTGAAGAAAATTTTGGGTTTACTAAGGACAGTACCGAGTTTCTTCACACAGAGCATTTCATTTTAGTGGATCAAAACCAAAAAATTAGAGGAATTTATAACGGCACTTTAAGTTTGGAGGCAGAGCAATTAATTAAAGACATTGATGCTTTAAAAAAAGTGTTATAAATTATTTGGGCTAAAAGAGTTATTTTTATTATTTTAAGATATAAATGAAAAAACTAGAACGAAGCCTGTCCTTGTCGTATGTCATTGCAATTAGCATTGGGGGAATGCTTGGGAGCGGTATTTTTGTGCTTCCTGGTTTGGCATCAAATATTACTGGACCCTCTGTTTGGTTAGCTTACTTGCTAGGGGCTGTTTGTGTTCTTCCTGCAGCACTGTCTAAATCTGAGCTTGCTACAGCAATGCCTTCTTCTGGAGGCACGTATGTCTATATAGAGCGTGCTTTCGGTCCTTTGTTCGGAACCATTTCTGGAATTGGCCTTTGGCTTTCACTGCTGCTAAAAAGTTCTTTTGCTTTAATTGGCCTTAGTGCGTATTTATCTGTTTTAATAAAAATTGAAGATGGATTCGCTAAGCTAGTTGCAATAAGTTTTTTGTCTTTTATTTTGATTTTGAACATTTTTGGTGTTAAAAAAGTTGGAAAGGTTCAGTTGGTAGTGGTTAGCTTAAGTCTCGTTTGTTTGGGGGTGCTTTTTTTTATTGGCTTTCCCAGTATAAATCCTGATTTTTTAGTTCCTTTTATGAGCGATGGGAACGCTGGGTTAATATCAGCGATAGCATTTGTTTATATTTCTTATTCTGGGGTAATAAAAGTTGCGGCTATTGCTGGGGAAATTAAGAATCCAAACAAAAACCTCCCTTTAGCAATGATTCTTTCCCTGTTGTCTATTACTGCGATTTATGTTTTTACGGCGTTTGTTTTAGTTGGAAACATTGCGCCCGATTCTTTAGGTTTGGACATCAAGCCTATTCATACTATAGCCCAATTACTGGGTGGGGAATATTTTGGCTATGCTGCGGCAATTATTGGAGTTTTAACACTAATGTCTGGGGCAAACTCAGGTGTTTTAGCCTCCTCTCGGTTTCCTTTTGCAATGGCAAGAGACCTTTTAATGCCCCCTGTGTTTTCTAAAATTCATTCTAAATATTTAACTCCAGTTTTTGCGATTTTAATTACTGGCTTTTTAATGGCTCTTGTTATACTTTTTTTAGACGTTATAAAAATTGCAAAGCTTGCAAGCGCATTTATGGTTATGATGTTTATTTCAGTAAATTTCTGTGTTATTATTCTAAGGGAAACTTCCGCCCAGTGGTATAAACCAACCTACAGGTCTCCTTTATATCCTTTTTTACAGGTTTTTGGTATTATCAGTGGATTTGTTTTGCTTCTGCTTTTAGGCTGGATGCCTCTTCTTTCTATACTTGTTATTTCTGCAATAGGCACTGTTGTCTACCTTTTTGTTGGTAAAAACGCTACTAGGACCGGAGTTTTAACTAACTACGGACACATTCCCGCTTTGTTTTTATTTTACAAAAAAGACCCTGGAGTTATTGCCTCTCAACAAGATGAGTTCTCTTCAAGTTTAGATGGGAAACTCGCGTCAGATGCTGGTACCATCGTTCCGTTGTTGGGAAATGAAAACTCTGCTGAAATGTTGGTTGAAATGGCTTCTGCAATAAATACTCGAAGCTCTGTCCAGGCTGTAAACATTACCGAAGTACCTAACCAAACTTTTTTAGAAGCGTTAAACACAGACACTCCCAAGATTCTTTCTATAGAAAGAAGATTAAAAAAACTTTCTAAGTCACAAAGTTTAGACATTGATTTCGAGTCTGTAGTTACTCACGAGGTTTCCAATACTGTCGCTGAATTAAGTGGGCAAATAAATTGTGATTGGCTTGTTATGGGGTGGAGTGGAATCGCTCATAGCGGAATTCTAGTAAGGAATCCTGTTGGTTGGCTTCTTGCTAATGTCCACTCTAATTTTGCTCTTTTCAAGGACAACGGAATTAAAAATATTGGAGAGGTTCTTGTGGCCCTTAGGCCTGGAAGAAAAGACAAAAACTTTCTTGCCGTTGCAGAAAGGGTTTGCTCTTTTTACGGCGCCTCTTTGACGCTTCTTCATATAATAACCCCAGCTTTTTCTAAAGCCGCTGCAAAAAAAATGGAGCGAAAATCTTCTCTTCTTTTGTCTTCGTTAAAAGTCTCTAATTCTTTGAAGATTGTTGAGAGTGAAGACCCTATTAACTCTGTTTCAAACATCTCTTCTGAATACGATTTGTTAATTTTAGGCGCTCCTGAAAAAGACAACTGGATTAGCGTTCTTTTTGGTACAAGAAGAGATAAGTTTACCGAAAATTCCGCTTGTTCTGTTCTTCGCTTAACAATGAAGGATTAAGTATATCTTTACAAAAATGAAAATACACTCTATTGAGGCGGGAAACTTTAAGCTTGATGGCGGAGCCATGTTTGGGGTAGTTCCTAAGGTTTTATGGCAAAAAACAAATCCCGCTGATTCAAACAACATGATTGAAATGGGCTCTAGGTGTATGTTGATTGAAAATGGAAATAGGCTTATTTTAATAGATGTTGGAATGGGAGATAAACAATCTGAAAAGTTTTTTAGCTTTTATTCCCGTTGGGGCGGATTCAGCCTTAAATCTTCCATTGAAAAAGCTGGGTTTTCTTGTGATGATATCACAGATGTTTTCTTTACCCACCTACACTTTGACCACTGTGGTGGTGGAATTGTTTGGGACAGCAGCAAGAATTTATTAAAACCAATGTTTAAAAACGCGAATTATTGGAGTAATAAAAAGCATTGGGATTGGGCCTCGAAACCTAATTCCAGAGAAAAAGCTTCTTTTTTACATGAAAACCTCCATCCAATAAAAGAATCTGGTCAATTAAATTTTATTACTGAAAAAAAAGACGGTTTTAATTTTTATGATGAGCTAGGGTTCGAGGTTTTGTTTGTTGATGGTCATACAGAAAAACAGATGATTCCTAAAATAAGCTATAAAAACCAAGAGCTTGTTTTTGCTGCGGACCTTATACCTACGGTGGGCCATATTCCTGTCCCTTATTTAATGGGTTATGATGTAAGACCGTTATTAACCATGAAGGAAAAAAAATTATTCTTAGATGCTGCTGTAAAAAACAATTGGCT
>CESI01049766.1_pt1 | contig 29025 bp, 22 predicted proteins | sample 356301 | NCBI WGS metagenome assembly CESI01 (sample SAMEA2621423, study PRJEB7988) | marine metagenome | biome: marine biome (ENVO:00000447); feature: deep chlorophyll maximum layer (ENVO:xxxxxxxx); material: "saline water (ENVO:00002010), including plankton (ENVO:xxxxxxxx)" | depth 40 m | reverse complement strand
GATTGATCATTCGTCTATCAAATTAATGTAACAAACGATGTAACAAAAGTGAATTTTAAAAGTCATTAAAACCCTTAGAAAGAAAAGCAATACTCTTTGCATCAGGAATTAATTAAAGGTGGGTGGAGATAATTACTGCCTGACATTAACCGGACCAAACGGGTCAGCAAGTCTTGTTGAAGTAGTCCTTTAGAAATTCGACACAAACACGCAATTTTGCGGAGCTGGATAACCGAGTGGGGTATACGGCCCAAATGCTGGCTGGTTGCGTGTAGTCATGAAGTACTTGGACCAGTTCGCCAGTTTCTAGCAAGGGTTCAACGTCCCATAGTGATCTCAAGACGATACCATGGCCCTCTGTTGCCCATTGCGAAATAATTTCTCCATTGTTTGTTGATAACAGGCCGCTGATGGAGACTGATATAGTTTTATTGTTGCGTGTTAGGTTCCAGATCCCGAAAGGTGAATTTCGTTCTTTCAGAACTAAGCAATCATGGTTCTGCAAATCATCGACTGTTTCTGGGATACCGTTTTTATCCAGGTACTTTGGGGATGCGCAGAGGATACGATGATTGGCTTTTAATAACTTACAAATATGTTGTTCGGGTAAATCTTCTCCAACGCGCACTTCGAGATCGAAGCCTTCCTGAATAATATCCACGCTGCGATCAAAGACTTCAAGGCGGATTTCGAGCTCTGGGTGTTTCTTTGCGAACTCCGACAACGCGGGTCCCAGACGTTGCCGACCAAACCCGAAGGTGCTGCAAATGTGTAGTAATCCACGAGGAATATATTGTGCTTGGGTAAGGTCGTCCACCATCTCATCAATATCGGTGAGTATACGCATAGCCCATTGCTGCACACGCTCGCCATCATCAGTGAGAACAAGTCGTCGTGTTGTTCGATGCAACAAGCGTGTTTTTAATGTCGTTTCAAGGACTCTAATACGTTTACTGATATAAGCCGATGATTGCCCAAGCTCTTCTGCCGCTGCGGCAAAGCTCCTTTGTCGGATAACTGTAAGAAATACGTTGAGATCCTTTGGGAGAGGCGTTTCTGCACGTTTCGTATTCTCGATAACCATGATATACCAGTTCAGATTACGTAGCATGCAATATAGCATGGTTTAGATGCTTGTAAAGACTCCAAAGTTGATCCCGTCATTCCTAGACGCTAGTCAGCGTTTTAGTGGCTAGGTGGGGGATGCAGCACAGTGATCGGAACGTTTGTTATCAATCAAATGGTGAGCTATGAAACCAGCCCTAAATAAAAATAATAAAAGCTACACGCCATCTTTTGATAATTTTCGCATCGGCGCTTTGATCGCTGGCCCACTTGCTATGTTGTTAATACTTATAATGCCATCGCCAGAGGGTATGGAGCCGCAAGCATGGACTCTGGTGGCCTTAACGTCGTGGATGATTGTTTGGTGGTTGAGTGAGGCCGTTCCCATACCAGCAACGGCACTTTTGCCTATTCCTCTGATGCCATTGTTTGGTATTGGGGAAATGAAAATGGTCGCAAGCAACTACGGCCACCCATTGATATTTCTGTTTCTGGGTGGTTTTTTGCTTGCTGTAGCCATGCAGAAGTGGGGGCTGCACAGGCGTATTGCGCTCAGAATTATCTCATTAGTTGGTACTAATCAAGACCGTGTGATCGGTGGTTTTATGATTGCGACGGCTTTTCTTTCGATGTGGATATCCAACACATCGACAACCATTATGATGTATGCGGTAGCCTTGTCGGTGATCGATTTTGTGGCTCGGCAAACCTCTGATGAGAACACAGTACGTCGTTTTGGTGTGTCATTGATGTTGTGTATTGCCTACAGTGCGACGATCGGTGGAGTGGGCACGCTAATCGGAACGCCAACCAATGCCTTATTGGCGAGTTTTCTCTCCAGTAGCTATGGCATTAAAATCGATTTTTTCACTTGGATGACGTTTGGTGTTCCCATTGTTCTTGCCATGCTACCAATAGCTTGGATTATGCTGACCAAAGTTATATTCCCATCGACGCAAGTTAGTATCGGCGACGTCGGGACTGTTATTAAACAAGAATTAGGCGAGCTGGGCTCAATGTCTAAGGCCGAAAAAGCCGTTGCCTATGTTTTTCTGGGCGCGGCGTTGGGTTGGATGTTTCGCCAGCAGGTAGTGGCCTTAACCGGACTATCAATCAATGACACTACTATTGCTCTTTGTGGCGCAATGGTGCTCTTTGCATGGCCCATTGTGGGGAAGAAAACACAATTTGTACTGGAGTGGGAGGACACAAAAGAATTACCTTGGGGTGTGTTGTTGCTTTTTGGTGGTGGCCTCGCGCTAGCCGCCGCCTTTGATCATACTGGTTTGTCAGTCTGGATAGGAGAGGCGGTTACAGCCTTCGACGTGAATATTTGGTTGATGATATTTGTAGTGATCATAACTGTTATATTTTCAACAGAAATCACATCAAACACCGCGTCGGCGGCTACCTTTCTACCGGTGCTCGGTGCGGTTGCCATAGGCATGGAGATAGATCCACGTATGCTTGCTATTCCAGCCACAGTTGCGGCTTCCATGGCATTTATGATGCCGGTGGCGACACCACCAAATGCCATTGTTTTCACCTACGAGAAAATGCGCCTTTTTGATATGGTCAAGGCGGGTTTCTGGCTAAACATTATTGCTATAGCAGTGACCTTTGCCAGCACCTACTTACTTGTTAAGTGGGTGTTTAACATCTGATGTTCTCTATAAACCATTAAATACATTTTGTAGATTAAAGTAACACAAAGCTGAGGTTTATCTCCAAATCGTTAATATGTGATACTTTATTTCAGTCTTTGCTGATCTTTTAATCAGACTATGCTTAAAAGATCGCAGCCATTATGTGGAAGTAGAAGAAGTATAAATCTATAAATGTAATTTATAAGGGGAAAATCATATGTCATCAGTAATCAGCAAAGAGCAAGGCTTACTGTCAAGCAAAATTCGATTATCTAGCATTGCCGCGGCAGTGATTATAGCAAGTGCCTCACCGAATCTTTATGCGCAATCAGAAAGTAATCAGGATCCAGAGGTATTAGAAGAAGTTCTGGTGACGGGGAGTCGTATCCAAAGATCAGGTTTCGAAACGGCCACACCGGTGAATGTTGTTGGTCAAAAGTTAATCGAAGAATCGGGATATGCAAATGTTTATGATGTACTCAAATCGGTTCCGTCCATAGGTGTGGGCCTAGGCAGTGCCAACGCAAGCCCGGGAGCTCTATCCAACCCAGAGGCAGGGGCGTCCTTTGTAAATCTGCGCGGGCTGGGTGTTGACCGAAGCTTAGTTTTGGTCGACGGTCTACGCAGAGTTTCTGGGAGTTCCCAATCCTCGGCAGTAGATGTATCCATGATTCCCGCTGGACTGATCGAGCGAGTTGAAACTATTACTGGTGGAGCATCCGCGGTCTATGGTGCAGATGCCGTCAGCGGCGTTGTGAATATTATAACGAAGGATGAGATGGAAGGTCTTGAGATGTCCATTAGCTCGGGGGCATCAACTGAGGGAAGTGGTGGTGAGCGCATTGCGTTTGATCTTGCGGGTGGAACTGGATTTGATGACGATCGGGGATCTTTAGTTTTTGGGGTTAGCTATAGTAAAGAAGAAGAGCTACGTGCAACTCAACGAGATTTCTCGTCGAGACAGCTGTTTGTGACGAATAATCCCGACAACACCGGTCCAGATGACGGTATTCCAGACACAATTAATCTTGACGATTCAGCTATTTGGATCTTTGCAACAACTGGTGCCTTTAACTTAGGTGGCCAATGGTACACCGCAGACCCTAGCGTAAGACTAATAGATACAGGTGTTCCCTACGGTATTTACGGTGTCGGCGCTGAAGGTTTTCGTCAAGTAGATTTCTCGCGATTAAGACAAGAGCAAGAGACCATAGCGACTCGTGCTAGTCTAAATTACGAGTTATTTGATGGTATCAATTTCTTCTTCGATGCAGATTACGGGCAGACCACAACCGTGGGTTCAGCTCAGCCAGATAATACTACGGGTGGTGGTGGTTATACGATAAATAGCCTACAGCGCGATAATCCGCTGATTCCGGCAGATCTGGCGGCATCGATGGACGCGAATGGTTTGACCACGCTTGGCTTCCTCCGTGCATATGCGAACTGGGGAAACAGAACGCCAACCTTCGACCGTACTAGTTTTTCCTTTGCCGCAGGCTTTGAAGGTACTTTACAAAATGACTGGGACTGGAGCGTCTCCTTTCAAGACTCTCGTTTTGAAAATAATTCGAAATGGTCAAATTATGCAATCACTGAAAATCTAGCGAACGCAATTGATGTGATTGCTGATCCGGTTACCGGCGAGCCTGTATGTCGAAGTGGTGCAGCTGGCTGTGTGCCGATATATCCGCTATCTCAAGAACCTATGTCGCCCGAACAAGACGCTTACATTAGACACACCGCGTTGCGTTTTCATAGAAATGAACAGCGTGTAGCTGCGGCTTCACTTGTTGGCGATTTAATTGATTTGCCCGCTGGTTCACTACAATTCGCGGCTGGTTTAGAACATCGTGAAGAAGAGATCAAATCAATGGACGATGGTTTGGCGCGCCAAGGGGCTCTGCACCTTTTTAGAGGTCAGGAACCCCAAGACGCTGAGATGTCTGTAAAAGAAGCCTACTTGGAGCTTGTTGTACCGGTGATTGCAGAAATGCCTTTTATTCAGCAGTTGGACATCGAGGCGGCGGTTAGATCGTCTGACTACGATACGATTGGTAGCACCACCGCGTCCAAAATAGGTTTGAACTGGGCGATATCCGATGACCTTCGAATCAGAGCGTCTTCGTCAACAAGTGTGCGTGCCCCCAACCTCTCGGAACTGTTTAGCCCGGGTGTGACGACGGGCGCATTCCTTATCGATCCATGCGATATCACGCAAATTAATTTGGGCGCATCAAGTCGAGCTGCCAATTGTGCAGCTTTAGGTATTCCAGTTGGATGGGCAAATCCCAACGCTGCAAACGCGAAGGAATTAATTACAGGCGGTAACCCAGGTCTGACGGAGGAGGAGTCTGACTCGTTTACTTTTGGCTTGGTCATCACTCCAGATGCAATTAAAGGGTTATCATTGTCCATAGATTATTGGGATATTGAAATTACCGATGCCATTGGTTCGTTCGGAGCTAGCGACATAATCAAAAAATGTGTTGATTCTCCATCTCTCGCAAACAATTTCTGTCCTATGATTACCAGAGATAGTCAGTTGTCCATTGAACGTATCGATGTCGCCCGCATTAATGTCGGGCGTCTAAATGCATCGGGTATTGATTTTGGTGGTGCATATGGATTTGATATCGCAGGCGGCGATCTGTCTATTAACCTCAATGGCTCATTCCTCATGGAGCATGAAGAATTAATTGATGGGAGCGACCCCACAAGCCTCTTTATCAGTAGAAATAATCCAAATAATCCCAAGTTACGCTCTAACTTAAACCTCACCTATCAAAAAGGGCCGCTTTCACTTGGTCTGAATACTCGATATATTGGATCTACTATATATGATCCCAATGCTTTAACAGACGAAACGTCTGACAAGCCTCTCGTGCCTAGCCGAGTTTACAACGATCTAATTATTGGTTACGAATTCGAAAATGAGATACGAGTAACAGGGACAATTACTAATATAGGAGATGTTAACCCCCCGCGTATCGGTAATTTATTCCTTGGGGCTCTCGGCAACTACGATAACACCGGGCGATTCATATCGCTAAGAGCCTCTTACTCATTTTAAGGCATGGTTAGAGGTGGATTTAAAGCAAAAGCCGGGAAATCTTTCCCGGCTTTTGCTTTGGTTTACTATTATGTAAATGTGACTTTGTAAAAACAGTAACAAGAGTATTTTTCTCAGTGATCAATAATAGTCAACGTGGGGTGTGATAATAATGTTCACTTCGTTCGAGACAGCTAGGTCCCTGGTGAATGGCCTTAATATTCATTATCGGATCGGCGGGAGCGGACCAGCGCTGTTGCTACTTCATGGGCATCCACAAACCCATGTGATTTGGCATAAGGTTGCTGACCGGCTTGCCGAACATTTTACTGTTATCGCGGCCGATTTGAGAGGCTATGGAGATAGTGATAAACCTGAGGTAATCGAAAGATCGGAACATTATTGTAAACGTGTGATGGCGCAAGATCAGCTCGAATTGATGCAACTCATTGGCTTTTCTCAGTTCTCCATTCTTGCACATGATCGAGGTGCAAGGGTTGCTCATCGATTGGCGATGGATCATCCAGAAAGTGTCGAGAGAGTAGTGCTTCTAGATATTGCTCCCACCTTATCCATGTACCAACAAACCAATCAAGATTTTGCGAGAGCCTATTGGCATTGGTTTTTTCTTATTCGGCCGGCACCTCTGCCAGAATTGCTGATCGAAACTGATCCTGAAAACTATCTGCGCAGTGTTATGGGAACGCGTAGTGCCGGCATGTCGCCGTTTAGCGATGAAGCCTTCTCGGAATATCTACGCTGCCTGCAATTGCCTGGTGCAGCGAGGGGGGTTTGTGAGGACTATCGTGCCAGTGCTGGCATTGATTTAGAACATGATCAAGCTGATATTGATGCTGGTAAAAAGCTAACATGTCCACTGTTGGTGTTATGGGGGCAGGAGGGCACCGTAGGGCGTTGTTTCAATCCGCTTAACGAATGGAAGATAGTTGCAGAAGATGTTCGGGGCGAAGCGCTACCGTCAGGTCATTACATTCCTGAAGAAGTACCGGATTTGTTATTCGAGCATGTTCGAGACTTTTTTAGCAACCAAAATAATTTTTTTTCGGAGCTCTAATGGCAGTCTCAAGAGAACAATTTAGCTCGTGGCTAGGTTTTATTCTGGTGCCAGCGGGATCCGCCGTAGGCATTAGTAATCTGGTTGGATTTCCGCTAGCAGCTCAAATATTTATCAATGGCAAATCCATCTTTATCTCTTTGTTGGTTGTGGTTGCATTGGTTAATTTTATCCTTCTCAAAGACGTAAAGGATGGCATCGAAGCGACCGCAAAAATTCTCATGCCGGCCTTGTTGATACTGTTGCTGGGGTTGGTCTGCTTCGTCTTAACCCTAGATAATACCTTTGTGGGGGTAAGTTACTATTTAATTCCTGATTTCTTCAAAATTAATGCAGCGGTGCTCAACAACGCTCTATCGCAAGCATTTTTCTCACTTTCTTTGGGTATGGGAATTCTTGTCACTTATGGGTCATACGTAGCGAGACAGGAAAGCATTGCGATCAAACAGTCACGGACCACAAACACTAAGATGATCGATGTAAATCTTATCGTTGCAGGCGATGGCTTTTCTATCCCGCAGGGCAGGTCTTGCGAGCTAATATGTAAACTGTGACTCTCTCTTTAGAGAACAAAAACAGGAGAAATTTGAAAAATGAAAATTGCAATCAACACTAAATTCCTCAGGGTGATCGCTTTGGCACCTTTCCTGTGTCTGGCTATATGGCAGCCGGCGGCAGGAAGTGGCCAGCCGCAAATTAAGCCTAATGTATTTGTCAGTGACCACCGTATTTCGTTGGGGGGCAAGACTATTAACTACACCGCTACAGCCGGTGAAACCATGCTTAAAGATGAAAAGGGTAAGCCTATTGCTGCTATTTGGTCTACGGCATACACTCAACCAGATACAAATAAAAGACGCCCGGTTACCTTTGTGTTACATGGTGGTCCTGGCTGGTCGACTGCTGAACAGCATATAGGGTTTATGGGTCCTAAAATAATCAGCATGCCTGATGTGCCGACCAAGGATGATGGCGCCGCGCCGTTTAATTCCCTGATTGATAACCCGAACAGCGTATTGGACATCACAGATATTGTTTTCATTGATCCGGTCGGTACCGGTTACAGTCGCGCGCTTGGGGCCGCTAAAGATGTTGATTTTTGGACCATGGAGTCTGATGCTAGGTCAATTGCGAGCTTTATTCGAAAATGGGTAAAGGACAATCAACGCTGGAACTCGCCTAAATACATGCTAGGACTAAGTTATGGAACGACTCGCTCAGTGCTAGTGGCACATAAACTCGAGAATCATCACCGTAGCATGGCTATGAATGGATTAATTCTGCATGGGCCGGCACTCGACTTTATAGGTCTATCACCCCTCACCGGCAACCTTATCAGTTATATCGGTTTTATGCCTACCATGGCGGCAGTGGCGCACTATCATGGTCAAGCGGGTGTAGGGAAGAGTTTGGAGGAGTTTGTCGAGGAAGCACGTCAATTTAGTGCCCGCGAATATGCACCAGCTTTGGCGTTAAGCGGAAAGATCAGTGACGAAGAGAGAGTAAAGGTCGCAGAGCGGTTTGCCTACTTTACCGGTTTGGATGCAGGCTATATCTTGAAGTCTGACTTGAAATTGATCATGCCGCGCTACCGCAAGTCGTTACTTCGCCATAAAGGCTTAACGGTTGGACTTAGTGATGGACGTTACATTGCCGATGAATACGACGATTTGGCTTCTGAACCTACCATCGCAGACCCGACCTCTTTTAAGCAAGCTAGTGCCTACTACGCTCTTTTTAATGAATTTATCCATGTGGATTTGCGTGTAAAAATGGACCGACCGTACGAGTATTGGAACCCTAAAGTTGGTAAGTATTGGACTTGGGCGCCGGATTTATCCTCTTTTACTAACCCAAAACAGTACCGCATTGCTAAACGCACAGGTCATATCGAGGTATTAAGTAACTTGAGTCACCTGATGCAAATAAATGAGGACATGAGGGTACTTGTTGGATCTGGTTACTACGATTTAATTACCCCACTATTTGATATGGAACGGATTTTCACTGATGGTAGACTTCCAGCGTCTAGAGTCGATATCAAATACTATCAATCCGGTCACTCATTATGGGCTAATGGAGACTCACGCGCGAAACTACTGGATGATCTACGTGCGTTTTTAACCTCAAAACACTAAGATTTCTGAACAAACCACAACACTTGCAGTGTTGAGGTCAGGGGTTCGATCTCGCTAGGCTCTACCTATCGTTTGTATAATTATACAAACGATAGGTGCTTTAGCTGATTACCAGAGCTGGATGAGTTATTGGAGGCTGCCAGAGAAATAGGCGGTTCGCTTGGTCTCATAGATAAGTTATCGACGGAAAAGCCAGACCAACCAATCACTCTTGACTTATAGTGGCAGGAAACAGCGTACATTTGACTTGTAGTGCCCAATTTCTACTAATGCCTGGTAACGACCCAAAGCAGACAATTTTAAAGATCCGTCGTCATTTGTAAGAATCAACTCTAGAGAAGCTTCCCTTCAGTGCTTTATTTTCGAGGGGTCATCAAAATATTCCTTGCAGTAATCAATAAAAATTTCCACCCGCTTCGGAAGCTTGATTTCCGATATTTTTGCTACAACGATGGTGAGGGCCGAGGTTTCCTCAGAGAGCTCGCGAGAGACTACCTCCGAGCCGTCGTAGCATATATTGGTTTGTGGACTAAGGTTGCTGATAGAGTAACCTCTCCCATTGGCAACGAGGCTCCTGGCAAGCTCAAAACTCTTGGTTTTATGCCGAATGGTTGGTTCAAATTTATGCTTATGGAATAGTGATTTGAAATATTCGCGGCTGTGAGGAAGATCAATGAGGATCATTGGTTCATCGCGAAGTTCCACCAAGTCTATCCGTTTCTTTTTAGCAAGTGGATGATCACTTGCCAACATTACACGAGGCGGTAAAAGAGACAATACTTCAGTGTCGAAATTATCTTCGAGATTTAAGTCGTAGATAATGGCGGCTTCTATTCTCCCATTTGTCAGGGCATCGCTGAGCTGCTGTTGATCGCCTTCATGGAGATTGAAATCGACCTCTGGATAGTGCTCGTTAAACCTTTTAATAATTGACGGGATATAAAGCGGAGCCAGCGTAACAAAGCAGCCCAAATTTATTGTACCGGATAGAGTGGTACTGTGCTGTTTCATGCTTCCATCGACGTCATCGGCATGTGCGAGTAGGCTTGCCGCTTGGCCCAAAAATTCTTTGCCGGCCGACGTTAAGGAAACTCCTTTAGCATGATGACGGATCAAAAGTTGTACACCGAAGCTTTCCTCAAGCTGGATGATGGCATTTGATATGGCTGGTTGTGAGATAAAAAGCTGCTGGCTGGCAGCGGTCACGTTGCCGCATTCGGCAACGGCAATAAAGTAACGCAGTTGCTTGAAAGTAAAATTCATAACTAATTGTTATCTAATGGGTTGGTTGTATTCAAGTATATTATCTTTTTGTCGAGATGCCGAATATAGACTATAGAATAATAAAAAACTATCTCAAATAACAATAAAATATATTATACATATGCTTCCTTATCGAAGAAACTAGACGCTTCGGGCAAGAATCCTTTTAGTTTTGCGAAGGCAGTGACTCGATGCTACAGCAATACATTAATATTCCTAAGGTTAGAGGTGACTTAAAAGTGAAAGATTTTTCAAGATACGAAACAGCCGACTTACATGCTAAAGATCTTAAACACAATATGCACCCATTTACCGATTTTGCTTCTTTCAAAAAGGAAGGTTCTCTAATCATGGCAGAATCTGACGGTGCCTATGTATACGATACTGAGGGTAAAAAATACCTCGACGGCATTGCAGGATTGTGGTGTGTCAATATCGGTTACGGCGTCAAAGAGATAGGGGAAGCCATGGCGGAGCAGACACGACGAATCCCCTATTACTCAACCTTTGGCCCTCTGACCACACCTCCAGCAGCAGAGTTGGCCGCTAAGTTGGCCGCTCTCGCCCCTGGAAATCTAAATCATGTCTTTTTTGGTACCGGCGGTTCTATGTCCAATGACACCGCTGTGCGAATGATTCATTTCTATTTCAACCGTTTGGGTAAAAAAGATAAGAAGCAGATTATTACCCGGACAGATGGATACCATGGAAGCACCTACCTAGCGATGACACTGACGGGAGTAGAGTACGATCATATTGGTTTTGATTTGGCTCCGGATCTTGTGCATCGCGTTTCTGCACCCAATGTTTACAGGCGTCCAGATGGCATGACTGAAGCGGAATTCTGTGATTTCCTAGTCCAGGAATTTGAGCAGAAGATTTTGGAAATAGGCCCCGAGCGTGTAGCCGCATTTTTTGCAGAACCAATTGCTGGAGCCGGAGGTGTATTGGTGCCGCCAGAGGGATATCACCAGCGTATTGATGCGATTTGTAAGAAGTATGAGGTGATCCACGTCGCGGATGAGGTTGTGACTGCATTCGGGCGATTGGGTGAAATGTTTTCATGCGAGAAAATCTTCGGTTATACCCCTGATATTATCACCTGTGCGAAAGGCTTGACGTCTGGCTATATCCCGCTATCGGCTAACCTGATCTCGGAAGAAATTTACGATGTTATCAGTATGCCCCAGGCTAAAGGTGCAATGTTTACTCATGGTTTTACTTACTCAGGACACCCAGTGAGTACCGCGGTGGGGATTAAAAATATCGAGATCATTGAGCGTCTGGATATTTGCGGCCATGTTCGTAAAGTGGGTAAGTATTTTGAAAATCAGTTGAAAGAGAGGATCTCCAGTTTGCCTCTGGTTGGTGATGTGCGCGGTAGTCATTTTATGATGTGTGTTGAGAATGTTGCCAACAAGGAAACCAAAGAGTTACTGCCAGATGATGTACAAATTGGTAACCGAATCGCTGCAAAATGTGAGGAAAATGGTGTTCTAATTCGCCCACTCGCACACAAAAACATTATGTCGCCTCCGCTTATCCTCTCCGCAGATGAGGTGGATCTGATAGTTAATACATTGCACCAGGGCATCTGTGACGTGCAAGATGATCTGGTTAGAGAAGGGGTGTGGAAAGGTTGAAATCGTACCTCCCAAATCAAGGTCGCATATTGCGGCCTTTTTTGGTATTTGGATTATCCGCCGTTCAAAGTGCTAGAGTATATTTTGATGATGTTGCTGTAATTATGGCTCTAGAAAAACTTTATAGTGGTGCCAATGCCTGATGCTGCCGGTGTGGATTTTCTTTTTTACCTGCGCAGCACTTGGCGGAAGGTTAGTGTTAGGTAGCATATAAATAGACATAATTACAGGTTTAACTCATTAATCAAAAAGGGAAATATAAGATGTCTGACAAACCTGCGGAACTTAGTTACGAACATTGGAAAGATTTGGCAGCGAATATCACTTTTCGTAATCAGGCGTTTATCAACGGGACATTCACCCCAGCCAGCGGCGAAACTTATGACGTGATAAACCCCTCTACGGAAAATGTTTTAGCTTCTGTGACCGCTTGTACAGACGCAGATGTAGATTCTGCCGTTGCATTCGCTCGGGAATCATTTGAAAGCGGCGTGTGGTCCGATCAGAGTCCATCTGATCGCAAGGCGGTCATCATCAAGTTAGCGCAACTCATTCTCGACAACAAGGAAGAGCTTGCTGTCCTTGAGAGCTTGAACATGGGTAAGCCAGTAATGGAGGCATTGAATATCGATATGCAGGGTGCATCGGCCATTCTTGCTTGGTACGGCGAAGCTGCCGATAAGCTTTATGGCGAAGTGGCACCAACTGGTGGTGACTCAGTGGCGACTATTACCCGCGAGCCCATCGGCGTTGTCGGAGCAGTAGTTCCTTGGAATTTTCCACTTGACTTGGCCATATGGAAATTAGGGCCAGCCCTTGCAGCGGGGAATAGCGTGATAGTGAAGCCTGCCGAACAGTCGCCTCACTCGGTTCTGCGCCTTGCGGAGCTCGCTATTGAAGCTGGGTTACCTAAAGGAGTCTTTAATGTGGTACCTGGTTTTGGTCACGTTGCCGGTAAAGCTCTGGGTATTCACCCGGATGTGGATGTAATGACTTTTACTGGCTCCACAGCAGTCGGTAAACAGTTTCTCAATTACAGTGGGGAATCTAATATGAAACCCGTCTGGTTAGAAACTGGAGGCAAGAGTCCGAATCTCGTTTTTGCCGATTGTGACGATTTAGATAAGGCAGCGGATTGCGCGGCCGCAGGTATTTTCTTTAATCAGGGGGAAGTTTGCTCTGCTAACTCCCGCTTGCTGGTTGAGGATTCAATAGTCGATGAGTTCGTTGCCAAGATGGTGGAACGGGCTGATAATGTAAAGATAGGAGATCCCCTAGATCCGCACACCACGATGGGCCCGATAGTCAGTCGTCGTCAGTGTGATCGAATCCGTGATTATATAAAAACAGGACGAGATGAAGGTGCGAAGTTGCAATCAGGCGGCAACAGTGTGACGGTCGGTAACTCTAGTCTCTACGTAGAGCCGACAATCTTTGTCGAAGTAAACAACCAAATGACAATTGCTCGCGAAGAAATATTTGGGCCTGTTTTATCGGTGATCCCCTTCAAGTCAGAAGAGGAAGCTATTGCTATCGCCAACGATACTCCATTTGGATTGGCGGCTTCTGTATGGACCGACAATCTTAGTCGCGCCCACCGCGTTGCGCGGAAACTAAAGGCCGGTACAGTCTCCGTAAATACTATTGATGCATTAAGCCCAATGACTCCATTTGGTGGGTACAAACAGTCAGGGATTGGCCGAGACCTGTCGATTCATGCGTTTGACAAATTTACGCAGATGAAAACCACTTGGATTCAGTTAGCTTAATCAATCACTCTAAAGGAGTTAAACATGAGCTCAGTTGGACAACACAAAGATAGTTTTAAGCGCACCTTGGGTTTTCGAGCGCTACTCGGTGTTGCCATAGGGTTAGTTGTTTCGCAAGGGGTAATGGTGATCATGCTTCGGGGAGCTGGCTTTTCTGGGCTAGGCTTCTTCATTGCTATGGGGTTCGGTTACTTGCTGGCACTGTCCTACGTCTTTTCTTTTTCTGAGCTTGCTCTCATGTTTCCAAGAGCTGGTACGTTGAGTACCTATACTGAAGTGGCAATTGGACACTTTCCAGCGATTGTTGCAGTGTTTTCTGGCTATATCGTTGTGGCAATGTTCGCGCTATCTGCAGAGCTCGTATTAATTGATTTGTTGTTGGCAGAGCTATTTCCAGGCATATTTCCGCCTATGTCAGTTGCATTCGGTGTGCTGATATTCCTAACCCTATTGAATATTCGTGGTATAGATCTGTTTGCTAGTCTGCAGACATTTTTGGCCTGTACCATGATTATTGCACTTTTGGTTGTTGGCGGAACTGCGGTATTCAGTAGCCCTGATCCAGCCGCCTACGAGCTGTCGGAATTCGGCACTAACCCATTGGATTGGGGGGGGTTGACCTTGATTGCACTGGCGATCTGGGGGTTCGTGGGTGCTGAATTTGTTTGCCCTTTGGTTGAGGAGACTAAACAGCCTGAAAAAAACCTACCCCGCGCAATGATTGCCGGGGTCACAGTCATTCTGTTTATCTATCTGTTCTATTGCCTAGGCGCGTTATTTCATGTCCCAACTAAGACACTGGCAGGCTCGGCGTTACCTCACTTAGAGTATGCCCGGGCGGTTTTTGGGGAAAAAGGTATTGTATTTCTTACTATAGCGGCGATAACGGCAACGTGCAGCACTGTTAACACCACGCTGGCGGCGGTGCCTCGAATGCTCTATGGGATGGCGCATAATGCACAAACGTTTTCTATTTTCAAAAAACTTCATGGCAAATACCAAACACCTTGGGTAGCCATTGTGTTTATTGCGTTGGTAACCGGCGTTCCGATATTGATTTATGGGGCCAACGCTGATGCTATATTGTTGCTACTAACTGGGGCAGCGGTGTCTTGGTTGATTGCTTATGTCATCGCCCATATTGATGTGATGGTGCTTCGTTACCGTATGCCCGATGCCTCCAGGCCTTTCAAAACGCCGTTATATCCGCTACCGCAAATACTAGGTATCGCTGGCATGGTTTACGCGATTATTTACGCAGCCCCCTCTCCAGACCTGGAAGGACAAGTTTTTTCCATTGCGGGCGCGGTGTTGGGTATTGGTGCGATTATCGCGGCAGTGTGGGTGAAGTTTGTGATGAAGCGAGGCTTATTTCAGCCAGAATCAGTTGATCACGCCCTGAATGACTGACCGAGTATGTAAATAGTAGATTGGTGAAAATTGATGGGCCAGCATTAAGAGAGTATAAGGATTGAACAAGACTTGCTCGGTGAGAGGGAAGTGCCGATGAGCTCATATTATGGAATTCAAACTTTAAAAGCCAGCGAGAATTTCAATATTACAGGTATAACAATTGGCTCGAGATCTGGCCTTAATGAAATAAATCTACCTGCGAAGCAGCCAGGCTCCTCTATTATCCCAGGGAACGTCAATCCCGTTATTCCTGAACTGGTCAACCAAGTGGCCTAACAGGTGATAGGTAACGAGTTGGCCGTGACTATGGCGGCGGAAGCAGGTCCGTTAGAACTTAATTTGATGGAGCCAGTAATTGCATTTTACTTACTCCACTCAATGCAGTTTTTGACCAACGCTTTTAATACATTGGCTACTGAATATATTAGTGGTATCACTGCTAATGACGCTCATTGCCGTGAGATTTTTTACAACAGCATTGGTATAGGTACCGCAGTAAATTCCTACCTGGGCTATCAGGAATCGAGCCGAATTGCCAACGAGGCACTGGAGACAGGAGTCAGTATTATTGATCTCATTAGGCGCGATAAATTGATGAGTGATGAACTGTTGGAAGACGTGTTAAAACCGGAGAATATGACAAAGCCACGCCAAATGAAGTAAACGTTAAGTTAAAGTCTTAGTAATTAACCACTCAACTCATCACAAAGACAGGTCATAAACTCTTCGCAGAACTCCAGTTGCGAAACATGGATAAATTCATCAGGTTTGTGGCCCTGCTCCATACTTCCAGGGCCGCAGACGACCGTAGGTATTTTAAGCTCATTGCTGAATAGCCCTCCCTCGGTGCCGAAATTAATATTGGCAGACTCGGCTGACTTTGCTAGATAGCGAACAAATTTAACGACATCAGTGTGTTCTGCCGTATCCAAGCCGGGATATTCTGTTGTAATAGTTATCTCGATTTTACATCCGTCGTCTATTTTTTTCATTTCTGCTTCGAGCTTATCTACTTGCAATTTAAAGTTATTGAAAATGAACCATGGATCATCTCCCGCAATATTTCGAATTTCAAATAAAAAGCTACAGTAGTTAGGAACGATATTTAACGCAGATCCACCTTCAATCGTACCAGTATGGACTGTGCTATGCGGGATATCATAGCTGTGGTCGAAGGGACCAACCTGTTGTTTTATTTTAGCAAGCTCTTCCAGCCATACTATGAGCCGCGATGCATAGTTGATGGCGTTGACTCCCTGAGGTGCCATTCCTGAGTGGCACTCTTTTCCCCGAACTGTAACGCGGGCTGCGAACTTGCCTTTATGGGCCGTTACCACTTTCATTGAAGTTGGCTCACCAATGATGCAGGCAGCGGGTTTGATGCGATGGTTTTTCATGGTGTGGATTAAGCGGCGGACTCCGACGCAACCTATTTCCTCGTCATAGGAAAAAGCCAAGTGAATAGGAGTGTGTAGCTTTCGATTGACCATCTGTGGCACGTATGCAAGAACTACAGCCAAGAAGCCTTTCATGTCGCTGGTACCTCTACCGTAGTATCGACCGTCTTGTTCGCTCAGTTGATGGGCTTGTTTCGTCCAGTTCTGCCCAGCGACAGGAACTGTATCCGTGTGACCTGACAGCATAATTCCGGCCTTGTCTTCTGGGCCGATAGTCGCGTATAGATTGGCTTTGTTTTCGTCTTCGTCGTAAACCAATTGGCTGGAAACCCCATGCTCTTGTAAAAAGTTTTGCACGTATTCCATGAGAGCTAGGTTAGAATTACAGCTAGTGGTATCGAAGCCAATCAGGCGCTCAAGAATTTGTAGGGTTAGTGGTTGAGCCATTGATTTTTACGTAGACCTCTCAGGAAAAATTGGATATAAGATGGAGTGCTATTCATCACCCGGAACTCCGTAAGACTCCGATTCAGCTGGATTCACGGCGCGGGTAATGTAAGGTTGCATTTGGGGCTGATACTCTTCCCAGATATCTCTAAGTCGGGATATGGCATTATCTGGAGTAGGGTCCCAGTCTACTCGCAGATCAACCATAGGCCATTCCTGGTCAGCGTATACTTTGATTCCAGCCGAATGGATTGGACCCGCTTCGCCTCCTGCGTCCAGGCCTGCTTGTAACGCCATAAGCAAACGCTCGGCTAAATGACCGCCTGTATTCTCAAAGGCGTTTACTATCGCCCCCGGAATATCTTCATTAGCCAATAAGTTACCTATAGCTGTGCAGTTGTCACCTTGTGCCATGGCATTTATCCCCAGTGTGTGTTCACCACTGTAACAGGCATTATTTCCATTGCTATCGACGATACCCAGTTGGCGCCATTGGACATTTGGTGTCTCCGTGATGACTTTAACGAGAGCCTCTTCCGCCGTAGCGCCATTTTCACAGAGATCTAAAAGCCGACCACCGAGGTTGGGGTCGGTAACATTCTGTGACAGTGCTGCACCCACTTTTCTGCGAGCGAAAGCGCAACGACTAGCAACGCAGATACTGGAAGAGGTAACCGTAACGCCAAACATTCCGGTTTTAGGACAGTGGGCAGCGATTGAGAAAGTCATCCTGTCCTTTCCTCAATTCTCGTCATCTGGAATGACTGCAATTACATCTATCTCCATCAGCCATTCTGGTTGTGCCAGGGCTTGCACAACTAGCCCTGTCGAGATTGGGAAGACCCCTTTTAACCATTTTCCAGCTTCTTTATACACAGCTTCGCGGTATCGTGGGTCTATGATGTAGGTAGTTGTTTTTACAATATGACTCAAATCCGAGCCAGCTTCTTCCAATAATTGCTTAACATTTTTCATCGCTTGCTCGGTTTGGGCGCTCGGGTCACCCAAGCCAACAAGGTTTCCTTCAAAATCGGTACCAACTTGCCCTCTGACGTAGACAGTATTTCCTGCTCGTACAGCTTGGCAGAGGTCGTTATCCAGAGATTGATTAGGATAGGTCTTCTTAGTGTTAAATCTACGTATGCGCGTATGAGTTGGCATTAATGTTTCCTCTTGGAATTCATTCAAAATGAAAAATTTATGACACTTTGCACCTTGACCTGCTAAAAGTACTTATCGCTGTGCAGAACCGTGGTACTCAAGATACTTACGCTGAGTGGCGATGTGATCAGCGATGTGCTTGGCGTCGTGCCATACACCCCAAATAAAGGTAGAGCCGCGTCGTGACAACCAAGGCAAGCCAACGAAGTAAACGCCAGGTTCGCTTGATACGCCGCGCTGGTGTTGGGGCCGTTCATTTTCATCAAAAGCATAGTAGCAGTTTAGCCAGCTGTAATCCTGACGATAACCAGTTGCCCATATAATAGAAGTGACACCTGCGGCGGCCAGATCAAGTTCAAGAATAGGATTGGTCATGCAATCCGAGTCGGGCAAAATTTTTCTTGCATCAGGATCCTCTGGCAGATCTAAATTATTGCGCGTTATATAGGAGTCAGCGGCATCCAGCAGTTCGAGGTAATTATTGTCGCCACGCACAATATTATCGGAAAGGTCTTTTTCAAAACTTAATTTCCCACCTTCGAATGATTTTGTAAGTCCTACAAGCGCAATCCCTTGATTAGCAAGCTCGCGGAAATCCACTGTTTTGCCGCCATGGGCACCGCTGACTGAGATAGTAACGTGTTCAATGTCAGGCTCTTGGCTTTCACGATCCCACTCTCCTAAAACACCAAGCCACCAAACAAAGTCGCGATTGCGGTAGGAGCGAGGTGGACGGTCGTGCGGTCCAATCGATAAGTAAACTTTTCTGCCTGCACGTTGTAGTTCATCGGCGATTTGCACTCCAGATGATCCCGCACCTACCACGAGCACTGCACCTTCGGGTAATTGCTCGGGGTTGTAGTAGTTTGCGGAGTGAATCTGTTCTACGTCCACCTGCTCGGAAACAATTGGCGGAATAACAGGGACTTGGAAGGACCCTGTTGCAGCGACGACACGGCTGGCTTCAATAATTCCTTCAGAAGTATCGATGGTAAATCCAGCGCAGTCGGCGTTACGCTCTACTTTCTTTACTTCCACTCCAGTTCGGATTGGTGCATCAAAACTTTTTGCATAGGCCTCAAAATATTCAGCAATACGATCCTTGGTAGCAAACTCGTCAGGATCTAGATCGTCAAATTCCATACCCGGGAAGCGGTCGTGCCAAGCGGGGCCGTTGGCAACCAGGGAATCCCATCGCCCGGTCCGCCATCCTTCCGCTATACGGTCGCGCTCGAGTACGACGTGAGGTACACCCAACTTCGTGAGGTGCTCGCTAATCGCGACACCAGCTTGCCCTCCGCCCACTACAACAGTATCTGTTTTCTCAATTGTCATTTTTTGGCCCTATCTTTGTCTGGTATATCATAGATAACACCAAACAGAGCACTACGCTCGCGCGTTAGCGCATTAAGATGATTTATGGGAGTAAGAATAAGTGGGCTTTTTGTATTTTTAAAATATTATTATCTTTAAGTTTGCATAAATAAATGTTTTGCAGAACTACCGTCAGTAGTCCTATAAAAATCCTTGGATCAACCTGCTGTTTTGACTTCCACCGCAAAATTCTCGCTTGTGCTGGCAAGCAGGTTAATCTTTTACGCACATGCATGGCTGCTATTGTTAACCCAGTGCCGATAAAACACTGAATATAAGAATCAGTTATTCTGTTGTGTTATTTAATTGATTTTACAAATTTACTGGCCTGCACGAATCTGCACTTGTGTAGGAGTATTCCCAATTAATCGTGTTTAATCGAATCACATTTTGCATCTTGAATCACGGACTATCGCGATTAAAATTCCCTTAACAAAAAGTGTTTTTGTCGGCGCCCTTTTTTTTCCACTCACAATAAAATATATTGCTATATGAAAACTCCCAAAACTCTCTACGACAAGCTTATTGATCCGCATACCGTGCGTGAACTTGACGATGAAGGCCATGTTCTCCTGTATATCGATCGTCAGGTGCTTAACGAATACACTAGCCCACAGGCATTTAGTGGGTTGAGAGAGGCCGGTCGGCGTGCGCGACGACCGGAAGCATCTCTGGCAGTGGTGGACCATATCAACTCTACAGCGGTCGAGCGGGTCTCCGTCCAGCCGGAAGAAGGTGGGGCACTTCAGGTCAATTTCTTCGAAAAGAATTGCAAAGATTTCGGTATTGAATTGTTTGACATCTTGGATCGTCGTCAAGGGATCGAGCATGTTGTAGCGCCTGAGCAGGGGTTTATTTTACCCGGCATGGTTATCGGAGCTGGTGATAGTCACACTACCACTTACGGCGCACTGGGCGCCTTCGGTTTCGGAATCGGCACCTCTGAAATTGAACACCTTCTAGCTACTCAAACATTAATATACAAAAAGTTAAAAACAATGCGTATTGTCGTTAGCGGAGCTCTGGGAGTTGGGGTGACGTCGAAAGATATTATTATGGCGGTTATCCGCAATATCGGCGCCTCTGGTGCAACGGGCTATGCGATTGAGTTTTGCGGGCCGACCATAGAAGCGATGAGCATAGAGGCGCGAATGACAATATGTAATATGGCAGTTGAGGCAGGTGCCAGAGGTGCTTTTATGGCGCCGGATGAAAAGGTGTTTGAGTACCTTGAAACCAAGCCGCGAACGCCGAAGGGGCAGCTGTGGTTGCAGGCCAAAGAAAAATGGACTCAGCTATACAGTGAAGCCGATGCAGTATTCGATAAACAGATCTCACTGGAAGCCAGCCAAATCGAGCCCATGGTGACGTGGGGTACCAGCCCCGACCAGGCTGTTAATATTAATGGTTGTGTGCCCAATCCAGTGGAAGAGCCTGATCCGATAAAGCGCAAAGGTATGGAGCGAGCGCTCGCTTATATGGATCTCGCGGTGGGCGTGCCTATCGAAGACATTGTCATTACTCACGCCTTTATCGGTTCTTGCACAAATGCTCGCATTGAAGACTTGCGTCAGGTGGCTGCTGTCGTGAGAGGTAAGAAAATTAATCCTGACGTTCGTGGCATGATCGTTCCCGGGTCTTCGGAGGTTCGTGTGCAGGCTCAACTTGAAGGTCTCGCCGACATCTTTATCGGTGCCGGTTTTGAATGGCGTCAATCTGGGTGTTCAATGTGTCTGGCCATGAATGGTGACGTGTTAAGTCCTGGCGATCGTTGTGCCTCCAGTACCAACCGCAATTTCGAGGGACGCCAGGGTGCGGGTGTAAGGACGCATCTTATGAGTCCCGCCATGGTAGCTGCAGCGGCCATAAATGGTCACCTATGCGATGTTCGCACAGTCAGTATGGAGAACGATTGATGGAAGCATTTAATGTTGTTATCGGCAAGGTAGCACCGATGTTGGCAGCAAATATTGATACCGATGTAATTATGCCCAAACAGTTCTTGAAAGGAATTGATCGTAAAGGTCTCGACCAAGGCGTGTTTTTTGATCAGCGGTTCTTGGCATCAGGTGATCTCAATCCTGATTTTGTGCTTAACCAAACTGCATGGCGGGGAGCCAAATTTCTCGCTGTTGGTCCAAACTTTGGTTGTGGTTCTAGTCGTGAACACGCCGTATGGGGGTTAAAACAGCTCGGTATCCGTGCCTTAATTGGCACCACTTACTCGGGAATTTTTTATGATAACTGCCAACGCAATGGACTTCTGGCGATAGAACTTGATGAAAAGAAGATGTCAGAGCTGGCTTGTTTGCTCTCTTCGGGACCCATAGGTAGTGTGAGCATTGATCTACCCACGCAAAAAATCTCCCTTGAGAATAATAGTGACATCAAGTTTGAGATTGATTCTATGCGCAAGGAAGCGCTTCTTTTGGGAATGGACGCAATTGGCAGTACCTTAATGCATATCGAGTCTATCGACGAGTTTGAGCGTCGGTATTTAAAAGAAAACCCTTGGCTAGTTAATGAAATAACTACCAAAAGATGAAGCTCTCCCTTACCGAAGAACAGACAATGATCAAAGATATGGCGTGTAAATTCGCTAATAGCGTGCTTGAACCTGCCGCTAAAGCACTAGATCGGGGTGATGACAAAGCTGCGGAGCGAGCCCTTTTTCTGCACAATCTGAAACAGCTGGCCGAGCTCGGTTTTATGGGCCTCAACGTCAAATCTGAATACGGCGGAAGTGATGCTGGTGTGGTAGCGTTTAGTTTGGCCATAACCCAAGTCGCCCGTGTCTGCGCCTCTACAGCGGTGACCATGTCCGTGACCAATATGGTCGGAGAGGTTATCCAAGCGACAGGCAGTGAAGAACAAAAGCAACGTTATCTGCCGAAACTCTGTTCGGGTGACTATGCCGCGGGTGGTTTCTGCCTGTCGGAAGCTGGAGTCGGATCTGATCCAGCAGGAATGAAGACATCGGCAGTGTTAGATAATAATGAATGGGTGTTGAATGGAACCAAAATATGGATCAGCAGTGCTGAATATGCAGGGCTATTTGTTGTCTGTGCGGTTACTGACCCCATGGCCGCCAAAGGGAAGGGCATCTCATGCTTTTTGGTGGAGGCCAGAACGTCGGGACTGATTATTGGGAAGGCAGAAGAAAAAATGGGTCAGCACGGTTCTGCTACCAACACTGTTATATTCGACGACTGCCGCATACCGAAATCTGCATTGATGGGCGTGCTGAACGATGGTTTTCGAATTGCGTTGAGCGAACTGTCAGGAGGGCGTATTGGTATTGGCTCCCTGGCTCTTGGAATAGGACAGTCTGCAATGGACTATGCCCGGAAATATACTACCGAGCGACAACAGTTCGGGAGTAGCATCTCGGACTTGCAGGGTCCGCAATGGATGATGGCCGATGCCTATACACAGTTAGAGGCCTCTCGATTATTGTTGATGAGTGCTGCTTGTATGAAACAGGAGGGACAGCCATTTTCGAAACAGGCGTCCATGGCCAAATTGCATGCTACTGAAACTGCTAACCAGGTCTGCTACACAGCGATTCAACTCATGGGAGGTCTAGGTTACACTCGGGAAGTACCACTCGAGAGATATGCACGTGATGCGCGTGTAACGACAATATATGAGGGGACCAGCGAAATTCAGCGTGTCATTATTGGCAGGGAATTGTTGCGAGAGATCTAATGTATCAACCATTGGGGAGACATATATCATGATAAAGAAGTCTTTAGATATTGTTCTGTTTTTTATACTCAGCGTTATCATTATGCTTCCAGTGGCAAGTGCTGCTGACGATATTGTTGTGGTGTATGCGGGTCGGTTAATGGCGGTGCCGGGGGACTTAGTAAAGTTTAAGCAGTCAATTATTATTCGTGATGGAAAGATTGATGCCATAAAGCCAGGGTATATCGATGTAAGTACGATAGTGGACGACCCGAAAGACTCTCTGACCCTGCATGACCTGAAGGATATGTTTGTCATGCCAGGTCTTATCGATGGCCATGTGCATGTCACCGATGAGCTAGGGCCAAAAACGAAGCTGGCCATTGTGGAACGTTCGGATGCTGATACCGCCATGTTCGGTATACGCAACGCCCAACTGATGTTAGACGCGGGATTTACGACTATTCGTGACCTAGGTGCGCGTGGTGATGACGCGATATTTGCACTGCGTGATGCAATTAATATGGGTTTTATTGACGGTCCTCGAATTTTTGCTGCTGGCCATACCATTTCGCCAACTGGTGGTCATGGTCAACGTCATGGCTATCGAGATGAGGTTTTTGACGTTATTAAATACAGTAGCATTTGTGATGGTGTGGCTGACTGTCGTCGCGCGGTGCGTGAGCAAGTGAGACGCTCTGCGGATCAGATTAAATTGGTTGCAACTGGGGGGGTATTGTCGGAAACCGCCGCTGGTACCGGGCAACAATTTTTTAATGACGAGCTCAAGGCAATTATCGATACTTCACATGCACTGGGTCGCAAAGTGACCGCTCATGCCCATGGCACGGATGGTATTAATGCTGCATTGCGGGCAGGCGTAGATTCGATTGAACATGCCACCTTTGCTGATAAAGAGTCGTTTCGACTGTTTCGTCGCACAGGTGCTTATCTGGTTCCTACTCTTTTGGCGGGTGTGTCAGTAACAGAAATTAGTACTGACCCCAATTCATTTTTTCCAGAATCGGTGCGTCATAAAGCGCTTCAGGTAGGTCCAAGAATGATAGAGAATGTGCGGCGAGCCCATAAAGCCGGAGTAAAAATTGCTTTTGGGACAGATAGCTATGTCTCCAATCACGGGTTAAATGCACGTGAATTTGAATTATTGGTAACTGCGGGATTGACACCTCTTGAAGCGATTAAAACCGCCACTGTCAATGGCGCTGATAATCTGGGTAAGTCGAAGATTCTGGGAAGTCTTGAAGTGGGGAAATACGCAGATCTGATCGCCGTTGACGAAGATCCAAGTATCAATATTTCAGCGTTGAGAAATGTCGATTTTGTGATGAAAGAAGGGAAGATTTTTAAGGGAATTTAAGCTTCGCTTAAATATTCTAAAACTGTATTGCAGAGGGGTAATGGATTATACAATGCAACAACGGATGTAACAAACTGGCCTTAGCAAACTAAATTATAGTTTTAATTTTTCTCTAAATCCTGATGATTTGGGGCAGTATAGATTACCTCGCCGTTAAGGAGGGTTAGTAAAACTTCCACCTCATTAATGTCTTCGACTGGCGTTTCATAAAGGTTTGCATTTAGGACAATGAGGTCAGCAAATTTACCAACCTCGATAGAACCAGTCTTTTTTTCTAACCTCATTACATGTGCTGCATTACGTGTATACATGTCTAGGGCATCCGTTAAGTCAATTTGCTGACCGACACCTAGCTCTACACCACTATTTGAGAATGGATCTTTTCTCGTAATAGCAGTCTCAATAGCATCCAATGGATTGAGTGACGATACGTCCCAATCACTTCCTCCTACTATTAGGCCACCACTATTCTTTATGCTGTTGACCGCATAGAACGCATTTGTTCGCTTCTCTCCAACAATATCAACGGCTAAATCAATATAGACATCTCGATAGCACCACATACACTGGAAATTCGCTGCGATACCTAGCTCACCGAATCTAGGAATATCCTCATCGTCAATTAACTGTAAATGTACAATTTGATGTCGGTTATCATTTCGGCCATTTATAGATATTGTATGTTCATATGCATCTAACGCAGAGCGAATAGCGGCATCACCGATCGCATGGGTATGAATTTGTATGCCCATCTTGTCTAGCTTGGCATAAAGCTCTTTTAGCTCCGCTAGATGGTAAAAAGGAGGAAAGTTACTACCATCCAGATATGGTTCGAGCATAAATGATGTTCGTGTCTCTATGACTCCATCGACATAAACTTTAACCGAATCAACATCAAGTAAATCACTGCGATATTGGTCCCTTATTGAAAGAAGATCAAAAATTTCCGGGCCAAATTTATCGGACATTGATCCGATTGGTGATAGGGAGGTGATAACTCGTGCCGAGAGCTCATCGCGACGATCTGCAGCTTGATAGTCCTTAAGGCCTTGTTCAGAAACACCAGGATCGATAAAAGCAGTTATCCCAAATTTGTTAGCTTCTCTAATGCCTAGCAAAAGATCGCTATATCGATCTTCATCCTCCTCAGCCGGTAATATACTTATCACGCTCGATACTGCTGCGTCTCTAAGCGTGCCTGTAGGTATGCCTGTACCAGTGTCTCTAACAATAACGCCTTGAGGTGGATCAGGTGTCGTTTTGTCTATCTTTGCGAGCTCTAAGGCACGAGAGCTTAGCCAAGCACTATGTGCAAAGGCATCAAAAAAAACAGCGGGACGATTATTGAAGACTTCATCCAGCATTGCTGATGTGGGACCTGCTTCGGGGAATGCCGACAAAGGCCAGCCACCTCCTATAACCCATTCGTCGACACCATAATTTTTTGCGTTAGCGCATTCTATGAGTTTATTTCTGATGGCAGATATATCAGTTGCGCTATGAAGACTACAACCATTTAATGATGAACCGCCTGCGCGTACATGAGAATGCGCATCGTGGAAGCTTGGCATCAACATCTTGCCTTCAAGCTCAATTATTTTAGTATCGACTCCCATCAATGAATCAGCATTCTGATTAGAACCAACAAAAATAATTTTACCATCATAGATAGCGACTGCCTGTGCATGGGAACGCTCATCATCCATCGTCACTACCGTACCACCTCGAAATACTGTATCGGCATATTGTGGAGGCTGGCACGAAGTGAGAAGAAAACAGCTAATTATGAATAGGAGTTTAGTCATGCCTAATTTAATTTTTATTAATTTCATCATCGCTCCAATATGGCCGTTACTCCCTGACCACCAGCGGCACAAATGGAGATAAGTCCGCGCCCTCCGCCCTTTTGTTCTAGCAACTTGGCTAGTGTTGCTATGATTCTTGGTCCGGTGGCGGCAAACGGATGGCCAGTGGCCACACTGGAGCCATTTACATTAAGTTTTGATCGATCAACACTACCGAGAGGCTCATCCAAGCCAAGTTTTTCCTTACAAAAAGTGGTGTCCTCCCAAGCTTTCATGGTGCAAAGTGCTTGAGCGGCAAAGGCTTCGTGAATCTCATAGAAATCAAAGTCTTGCAGGGTTAGACCGGCTCTACTGAGAAGTCTGGGTACTGCATAGGCAGGTGCCATCAGTAAGCCCTCGCTCTGCTCCCCTTGGCTATAGAAGTCCACTGCAGCCACTTCGCTATGGGTGAGGTAGGCTTGCACCGGCAGATTGTTTTGCTGTGCCCAGTCTTCACTACCCATTAGTACAGCCGCTGCACCATCGGTGAGCGTGGTGGAGTTGGCGGCCGTCAAGGTACCATTTATAGGATCATAAGCGGGCTTTAGTTTGGCTAATTTTTCCAATGGCGTGTCTCGCATAATGCCATCGCGATCCACGCCATTAAACGGTTTAACCAAGTCATCGAAAAAGCCACGTTCGTAGGCAGCTATCAGATTTTGATGGCTGTTAAATGTTAGTTGGTCTTGATCCTCGCGGCTGACGCGCCATTGTTTCACCATTAACTCGCAGTGTTGACCCATAGATAGACCAGTGCGAGGTTCAGCAATGGCTGGTAATAAGGGCAACATAAAGCTAGGTCGAATACTGGACAGCGCTTTTAACCGTTGGCCTAAGCTCTTTGCACGGTTGAGACTGAGTATCATGTGCCGATACTTTTCATTTAGTGCTATTGGCGCGTCACTGGCGGTATCTGTTCCAGCAGCAATGCCAGATTCAATTTGTCCCAGAGCGATTTTGTTACCCACGAGAATGGCCGCCTCTAAGCCGGTACCACAGGCCTGTTGAACATCATATGCTGGTGTTTGCAGTGATAGGCCTGAATTTAAGGTAGCTTCTCGTGCCAGATTAAAATCTCGAGAGTGTTTCATCACTGCACCGGCGGCTACTTCGCCGAGACGTTGTCCGCCAAGGTCGAAACGCTGCACCAATCCCTCAAGGGTAGCGCTGAGCATGTCCATATTACTGGCTTGACTGTAGCTGGTGTTGGATCGCACAAATGGGATGCGATTACCGCCGATGATGGCGACTTTACGAATAGATGTCATAGAGAAGATCCTAACAATTACGGTTTTTAAAAATTGATACTACCATTAATCCTCAAATGACTATATACAAATACCATTGACTAAGGTGCAAGATTATTTGTCATTGCGGCCAACAATTAAGCGTTTTACAGGGGTAGAATAACGAGTTAGATCGATACAAAATTTTGGGGAAATAATAAATGTCAGATAAGTATCTAGAGCTCGCTAATTCAACCTTGGGAAAAGCGGTATTTGCTGCAGTAGGGTTACCGGACCCGGTTCCCCTTCAGCGCGAGGACCCTAATCAGCCTCATCAGTTGCGTGGACAAGTGCTGTTAGGTGCCAGTGATGGCGCTATTTTTGCGGAAACCATAGGCAGCTTTATTACCATCGCTGGTGCAGAGGTATGTCGGGATGCTATGCAGGATACTGGCCAGCTATTGTTCGATGCTTCCGGCATTGCCAATGCCCAGCAAAGTGATCAGCTGTATCGCTTTTTTAATCAGCACATCCGCTCCATTGCGCACTCTGGCCGAGTGATTGTTGTAGGATGCAAACCTAGTGCATTGGATGATGCTGAATATGCGGCAGTGCAGCGAGGTCTGCTTGGCTTTGTTAAGTCATTGGCCAAAGAGATTGGCCGCAAAGGAGCGACGGCTAACTTAGTGCTTGTGGACAAGGGCGGTGATCAGGCGCTGGAGGGACCAATTCGGTTTTTACTCTCAGCAGGCTCTGCCTTTATGAATGCCCAGGTGCTTACGGTAGCTACTCCGGTGGCCAGTATGGAGGCAGATTGGACTGCACCGCTCACTGGAAAAACGGTGTTGGTCACAGGAGCCGCTCGCGGTATTGGGCTGGCAATTAGTCAGACGTTGGCCAGAGACGGCGCCAAAGTGATTGGGGTAGATGTGCCCCAGTCTCAGAACGAACTCGATGCACAAATGGTAGCCATTGGCGGTTTAAGTTTGCCTTTAGATATTACCGACAATGATGCTCCCCAGCGATTGCGAGATTTTTGTTTAGCTCACAGCCCAATACTACATGCCATTGTGCACAATGCCGGCGTCACCAGAGACAAGATGTTATCAAAAATGACGTCTCATCAGTGGGATTTACTGGTGCAGATAAACCTTGGCGCTCTGCAGCGGATAAACCAGGCGCTGCTGGATACCAAATTATTGGACAATGGTGGGAGGATCGTTGGTGTTGCCTCTATTAGTGGCATCGCCGGTAATGTTGGCCAAACCAACTATGCTTTTTCCAAAGCGGCCGTTATCGGTGTGGTTGAATCATTGGCAGACAGTTGTGCGGCCAGAGGGATTACCATCAATGGCGTGGCCCCTGGCTTTATTGAAACTCAGATGACCGCTGCGATTCCCTTTATCACTCGCCAGATGGGAAGGCGTTTGTCGTCCCTCGGGCAAGG
>CESI01003466.1_pt1 | contig 29145 bp, 23 predicted proteins | sample 356301 | NCBI WGS metagenome assembly CESI01 (sample SAMEA2621423, study PRJEB7988) | marine metagenome | biome: marine biome (ENVO:00000447); feature: deep chlorophyll maximum layer (ENVO:xxxxxxxx); material: "saline water (ENVO:00002010), including plankton (ENVO:xxxxxxxx)" | depth 40 m | reverse complement strand
CAGGCTTCTTCCATCGTTGGCCAAATCCAACTTGCACACCCGTGATTTGCAACGACTGTCGATTTTCATTGATTTCACCTTCCACACGCTTTGGCTGTCCGTTGGATTGAACGGAGCGCCAAACATTAAAACTAAGGGCATTGGGTTTTTTGCCGCCAAGCCAAGGCTCCATAAAACTAAAATTGTAACTCTGGAAGAACAATCCATTGGACTGAGCTCGCAAGGAGACCCTCTGACCGTCTCCCGTAGGGATTGGCTTCCAGGCACCCTTTTTAAACATATTTCGCGCACTGAAGTTCGTAAAGCTTACTCCCAAAGTCCCAACGACTCGGCCTCCACCCCAGCCCCCGGAAAGCTCAATCTGATCCGATGGTTTTTCTTCCACTGCATACTCAATATCTACAGTACCATCTTCAGGGTGCTGAATGGGGTTGATTCCGAAAGCCTCTTGATTGAAGTAATTCAGTTGAGCCAATTCACGCTGGGTTCGAATGATATCTGTCCTTGAGAACAAATCTCCCGGACGCGTTCGGATTTCACGATAGATGACATGGTCATTGGTCTTCGTGTTTCCCTTTACCAAGATTCGGCCAATTCGAAATTGCTTGCCCTCCATCATTCGCACCTCGATATCGATTGTGTCGTTTTCAATGCGATTTTCCATAGGCATGGCTTGGAAAGTCAGGTAGCCATCGTCCTGGTACAATGAGCTCAAATCCAGGCCTTTCGGATCCATAAACACCCGTGTTTCTAAACGCTCCAAGTCGTAAGTGTCTCCTTCTCGGATGCCGATGATGGAGTCCAACTGGGTGCTGCGGTATTTCGAATTGCCCGAAAATGTTATATCCCCAAAGTAAAACTGATTCCCTTCGTTTACGTCAAATGCAATTCCAACATTGCCATCTGGCAATCGGTAAATGGAATCTGTGATCACACGTGCGTTGCGGTATCCTTGTGAATTGTACAAAGCGGTGACGCTCGCCATTGCCAAATCCACATTCTCTTCTACAAACTTGCTCGACTTGAAAATACGGTACCACTTTTTGCTTTTCAGATCCTTCATGGATTGAAGGACTTTCTTGGCCTCAATTTTCTCAGTCCCTGCCAGAACAATCTCACCCACTTTTACCTTGGCTCCTTTTTCGATGGATATGCTCAATCGCGCGCCATTCTCGAAGGCTGTATCGGACTTCTGAATGATATTCACCTCTGCATCCCAATATCCCTTTTCCGCATAATAGTCGTTGAGGCGTTTGCGCGCAGTCTTGACTACGTTGTCATTGACCACACGACCCGTGAGCAATTCGATTTCACCCTTTAAAGTTTCTTGTTCAGATCGGCTTATTCCTTGGAATGTATAGCGTGTCAAACGCGGCAATTCCTCCACACGAATCACGAGGTAAGCTAGGTTGTCCCGGACCTCGGCTAACTCCACTGAAATATCAGAGAAGAGATCTTGTGCCCATAAATTTCTGATGGCCCGTGTAACATCTTCCCCTGGGATATTCAACTCTTGTCCAATTTGCAAAGCGCTGAATAATTTCACCGCTTGCGCATCTGTGTAGTCGGCTCCCAACACCGTTAATCCACCAAGCGTGTAGGTCGAAGCATTTTCGACTGTCGGTCCTTGCGCAATAGAAATTGCACCGGCTGCCAGGCCGAGAACCACCATCGTTAAACGTTGCACCTTCTTCATCATGATTTCAATCCTTCTCATTGCAACGATACATTGTGATTGGTGTCCAGCAGTCCGCCGAATCTTCGCTCCCGGTTCTGAAAATCTCGGATGGCATCGAAAAATGCATCCTTGCGGAAATCTGGCCATAAAACAGGGGTGAAATGAAATTCCGCATATGCCAACTGCCACAACATAAAGTTCGAAATTCGATGCTCGCCGCTGGTGCGAATCATCAATTCTGGGTCTGGAATCCCGTTCGTAGAAAGGTGTTCGCTGACCAGTTCTGAATTGACTTCCTCCGCAGTAACACCAAGATCAATTAGTTTTTTGATGGCCTGAACCATTTCCCATTTTGAACTGTAGCTCAGTGCTAAAATAAGATCCAACTTGTTTTGGTCAGCAGTGCTGACCTCTGCCTCATGCAACTGCGCTTGGCAGTTCGCAGGCAGCGCGCCAACATCACCAATGGTTCGCAATCGAACTCCCTTGTTGCCAAGTTCTTTAACCTCCTGGACCAGAGTGTCCACTAACAAATTCATCAACGCCTCAACCTCTTCCTCCGGTCGGCTCCAGTTTTCTGTGCTGAATGCGTACAAAGTCAAATGCCTAACACCCAATTCCATCGCCGCTTCAACCGATGAACGTACCGACTCAACTCCATGCATATGCCCGAAAACCCGGGACTCACCGCGTTCGTTTGCCCACCTTCCGTTTCCATCCATAATAATGGCAACGTGGCGCGGAATCCGACTGGAATCAAGACCTTGGACCTCGCAAACGGAAGTTTGATTCTTGTTCATCGGATTTCCGACCAACATGTCGTTGGTTTTTTACTAATTCTAAAACTAACGGACGCTGAGATGAATCCATAGAGGTCATCCCTCGAGCTGTCGCCACGCTGCAGCCCCCCTTGATTGAGCAGTTCGCCCTCTTGAATCAAACTTCGGTCAGCTAACTGAACGGTCATCTCTCCGCGTTCTTGGAGCAAAACTGCACGGTCAGCATACAGGCCACTGACATCATCCAGATGATCTGTCCAGGTCTTTCTAACGCCCCAATCAAACGTGACCGCCGTGAATGAGCCGATGTTAGATTTGAAACCAAATCCAATAGGGACAGAAATTCCCGAAGTAGCATATGAATCGATGCTATATGCATCGCCCCAAGTTGTCCCTTGACCTTCCGTTCCCAGCGGCTGCAGCGGCACCCACTGTCCATCCAATTCAGCCTCTGGCATGTGATTGTAAGCGGCAAGGCCCAAGAAAAGAAAAGCTGTAAAACGGTCTCCTGGGTCCCCGAGTCGGTGATCGAGGTAATTGATTTCTACCCATGCGCTCAATTCAGAAATATCGTTTCGGAAATGGAGATTTCGATTCTGTCGCCAAGGATCCGGGCTATCAGCGTCCCATGCCTCAACCCTTCCTTTGAAATAATTCACTCTTAGTGATATCCGCTGAGAAAAGTTGTGGCGATAAAAGGCACCAAATCCAGGAGCAAAACGGCCCTTTAAGTGTTTGCCCTCATTCAAATCCCCCATGTAATAGGCCGTGCCAAAAGCGAAACCAATCTCTTTGGATTGGTCAAATTGTCGCTGGGCTTGCGTCGATTCAATTGAACCACCAACTACCCCGAATAGAATCAGCGTCCGCAGGGCGAAACGTGAAATTAAATTGGGCATCAGGGTCGCGTGAAAGTTAATCATAAGCTCCGTGAGAATCTTAACGCACGAAAATAAGATGAATTGCCCGAATCAAATGCAAAAAACGGCCAACAAACGCCCGATGTTATCCACGAAATTCAGCGATCTCTTGGGTCAATTCCCCAGTGCATTTTTGCACGAACAGTGCTGAAGAATTCTTGGTGCTCCAAATTCATCAAAACGAATCGAAAAGGTGCAGGGGTAACACGAACTTTTCGACCGCCATCGAGGATGAACATGCGCGAATCCAAGCTCAATAAAAATTGATTCTCGCGCCCTTCCGCTGTCATCTGTAACTCCCCGTTGGCTGGGATTATAAGGGGACGATTGTTCAAGTTGTGCGGCGCAACCGGATTGATGCAAAGGACTTCTGATCCGGGCATAACAATGGGGCCGCCTGCGCTTAAAGAGTAAGCAGTAGATCCCGTGGGCGTGGACACAATGAGCCCATCTGCCCAATAATTATTCACAAACGAATCGTCACGCTCTACCTCAACTGCCACCATGCTTGAAGTATCTCGTTTCATAATCGCGACTTCGTTTAACGCATAGGGAAACTCACCCAATTCCATTCCATCGACTTCAATCTTCAGCAACAGTCGCTTTTCGTACCAGACTTTTCCAGCAGCGACGGCATCCATTGCTAAATCGATTTCGTCGATACCAACATTGCTTAAGAAGCCTAATCGGCCAGTATTCACCCCCAGCACTGGAATTTCTGTATCGCGCACCAAAGTTGCAGCCTCTAACACCGTTCCATCACCTCCAATGGCAATGAGCAAGTCAACATCTTCAATTTCGTGCGCTTCATCAAAAGCATTCCAATCACGCGTCACGGACATCCGCTCATCTAGGAATCGCTTGAAGTGAAATTCGAGCATTGGTGACTCATCAAGCGCATAAATTCGCTTAAGAATTTGTTTGATAGCATCGTCAAATTCTGGTGAAAACGCTCTGCCGTGCACTGCAATTTTCATGGTCAATCTATTGTTTCAAATAACGCATAAACGCATCATAACGTTCCCGCATTTCTTCTTCTACCTCGGGGGCATGCATGAAGGTCTGGATCGTGTATGAATGCCGCTGGAAGGTTGAAATCACGGGCTGGACATCCTCGGATTGCAACTTTAAAGTCACTGCAACATTGCTCGAATCCGCAGCCTGGGATGTGGCACAGGCTATGATCTGAGTACCATTGCTTTCCACAAGTCGAGCGATTTCCGAAATGGACAAGTCACGCTCAGCAACCTCGAGTACGATTACAGCACCTTTTTCGGCCCAATGGGTTTGCTCTGCCAGAAACCGAAGCACTGAAGGAGCGTCCACACTGCCCAAATATTTTCCTTCGTTCACCACCGGCATAGCGTCAACTTCAGCCTTCACCCATTGCCCCACCAAATCATACAAATGGCATTGAGGAGATATGGAAACAGGTCGAGCGTGCAGCGTGGCCATCGGCGTTTGGCTATCGATTTCAGTAATGTCCTCCTCGTAAACAAGGCCTTGAAATTCTTCTCCATTGACCAATGGCAAGTGCCGCACCTTATATTCATCCATCAATGACAGCACTTGCTCAGCCGAGTCTTCAGGCCGCACAAATGGAAGATTCAAATTCATTATGCGCTCTGCATACATGGCGTAATTTTGCGTCTATCCACCGATGGAGTGCACCGGAGGTGTGGAAACCTAAAGGTACGAATGACAAGACTCAGCGTCAACGTTAATAAAATTGCTACTCTGCGCAATGCTCGCGGAGGCAATACACCTGATGTCATTGAGGCAGCAAGAAATATTCAATTATTTGGTGCTCAAGGCATTACAGTTCATCCGCGTCCGGATGAGCGCCACATTCGTTATGCCGATGTGCGTGAATTAAAGCCCGTAATACACACCGAATTCAACATTGAAGGATACCCATCAGAAGGGTTTTTACAGCTGGTTTTGGAAGTGTGTCCAGAACAAGTAACGCTCGTGCCCGACGGACCTAACGTACTAACCTCCAATGCCGGATGGAACGTAATTGCCGAAAAAAAACTCCTCACAACTGCCATCGCCACCATGCAAAAAGCGGGGATTCGTGTCAGCCTATTTACTTCAACCGATCAGAAACAGATCGAGCACGCCGCCACCATTGGAGCAGACCGAATTGAATTATATACCGAACCGTACGCAGAAGGTTTTGCCAGCGGCAATACAGATTCGGTCATTCCCTTTGCGCGTGCTGCTGCGTTTGCTCACAGCTGCGGAATGCAAGTCAACGCTGGGCATGATTTGGACCTGAATAATCTGCAACACTTTGCTGAAAATGTGCCGTACTTGGAAGAGGTCAGCATTGGACATGCCTTGGTTTCAGATGCCCTCTACCTCGGACTCGAGCAAGCTGTGAAGCAATACTTGAATTGCCTCAACGCCCTTCCTTCAAATTGAAAACGAACGCCACCGTCTCACTTTTTGCTCGAAAAATGGGCGAAAATCATCAACCACACTTGGTTATTTTGCATGGTCTACTGGGAACATCAGACAACTGGCAAACATTGGGGAAAGCCTATGCCAAGACCCACCATGTTCACCTCATCGATCAACGTAACCACGGCCGGAGCCCCCACCATGAGGAACACTCGTATGCGGCAATGGCGCATGATTTGGCGAGGTATTTTGATGAGCACGGAATAAGCAGAGCATCGATCATTGGTCACAGCATGGGCGGAAAAACCGCTCTCGTGTTCGCTCACCTTTTTCCAGAGTGCATCGAAAAGCTCATCATTGCAGATATTGCTTCTCAAGGTTATTCGCCGCACCACCAGCCCATTTTTGATGCTCTTCTGTCCGCACCAGTAGAAAGTGCGACCGAACGAACACAAATTCAAGGACACCTATTGAAGCATTTAAAAGACCAAGGAATCGTTGCATTTCTCATGAAAAATGCTCGACGCTTGAAGGAAGGTGGATTTCGCTGGAGACCCAATATTGACGTCCTAGAAAAAACACTTGATGCGATTGTATCCGCGGTTCCTCTAGAGACCAACACCTTGCCCACTTTGGTGATTTATGGCGGAAACTCAAGCTATGTTGATGAAGCCGCTTTGGACGCTTTTGATCGAGCATGTATGCAGCTTGACACGCATTGCATTGAAAACGCAGGCCATTGGCTGCACGCCAGTCATCCAGAAGAATTTCTAGAGGTAACCCTCGAATTTATTGAGGGATGAACACTAATCAATGCTTGAATCCTTCAGCCAGTTGCGGTAAGTCGACAATAAATTTGTTCGCGAAACAAACCCCTTGAATGCACTCCCCTCGTTCACGGGAAGACACCAAGCACCAGTGCGTTCAAAAATAGCCATTACCTCTTCCATGTGTGCGTTGGTGTCGATAGTCGCCACTGGGATGTTCATCAATTCGTGCACATGTAGCTGATCATACAATTCTCGATCAAACATTACCTCACGAATTTCCTGCAACTCAATGAGGCCCAACAGGCGTCCTTCTGTGTCCAAGACCGGAAAAGAGCTATGCTGGCTGCGTTCAATAATAGGAATCAATTGGCCCAGCGTCCAATGAGGATTCACCACTTCGTGGTCACTTTCCACCTGATCCATGAGGTTCATAAGGGTTAAAATCGACTGATCTTTGTCATGGGTGAGCAGCTCACCCCTCTCTGCCAATTCACGGGTGTAGACGGTGTGCTTCATCCATCGTTTTGAGATTCTAAAGCTGATTGCAGAAGTCAACATCACCGGGACGAACAGCGAATAACCTCCACTAACTTCTGCGGCGAGAAGAATCGCCGTCAACGGCGCATGCAAAACCCCTGCAAGCATTCCCGCAAGACCAGCCAATACGGCATGGTCCATCGGCAAAGCCCAAGAACTGTTGATCCAATCGGCAACAATAGCGAATTGATGCCCAAGCAAGGCTCCGCAAAATATCGCCGGAGCGAAAACCCCCGCGACTCCGCCAGCCCCCAAGGTCATTCCCGTTAGAACGGGCTTTAGCACCCACGCCAGCATCAGAAATCCAATAAGCATCCATCCACTGAGCTCCAAGCTCTGAAAACGAACTCCCGTGGCGAGCATCTCTGCCTGCCCATCGAACAAGGCATTGACAATTTCGTATCCTTCTCCGTAGAGCGAAGGGAAAAGCAACAAAGCCGCTCCAATCCCAATCCCGGCCACCCATATCCGGAGCCGATGAGACGGCAAACGAGTGACTGCTTGACTCGCGCCGAGGTAGAGTTTTGAAAACAATACAGACCCCACTCCACACGCAGCGCCAAGCAATAAATACCAAGGCAACGTTTTCAATTCAAATCCCTCCAAATTCGATATTGTTAAGATATCATTGTGGCCTTGAAAGAGGCTTGCCGTGATCAGTCCAGAAAGAGAGGCCATGAGCAATGGAACCAAACTCGCTGCTGTCAGATCAATCATAATCACTTCAACCGCAAAAATTATGGCCGCAACAGGAGCCTTAAAAAGTGCGGCCAAGGAAGCTGTGGCTGCGCAGCCTATGAGGAGCATCCGCCGATTAAAAGTGCGCTTCGTCTGCCTTCCAATTTCAGAACCAATAGCTGCGGCAGATTGCAAAGAAGGGCCTTCCAATCCTCCCGACCCCCCCAAACCCACCGAGAGCGAACTCGTGATTAGAGGGGCAAACATCCACATCCGCTTGATGCGCCCATGCCGTTGCGAAAGTGCATGTAAAATACTCGGAACTCCCGGACCTGGGTGTTCGCCACGCAACCATTTTCTTACGACCCAACGGGTGGCCAGCAAGCCCATTAATGGACCGATTCCGAGCCACCAAGGAGCATTCAAAAAACCCGAAATCCCATTCATCGCAAGATGCATCGCCCCTACAGTCCGCTTCAAAAGAACCGCCAACAAACCCGCAGAGCAACCCGTCAAGACGGCCCAGCCCATCATGGACTGATCCGATTGTTTCCAGCGATTGAAACTCGCTGCAAACATTTTCATAAACCATTGCTTCCGCATGGCGCAAATTTCGTTGGAATACTCGCTTTGCTCGTAACTTCGCGGGGAAATTGATTAACAATTAACATGGCCCAACATCGTATTCTAATCCCAATGGATTTCACTCCAGTAAGTGAAATCGCAATGGAGCACGCATTTGTTGTGGGAAAGGCTTTCACAAGTGAAATTCTTCTCTTGCACATCATCACTTCAAAAAAAGAAATGACCGATGCACGGCTTCGCGTAAAAGCCCTGATGGACCGATTCGATGGAAAGTACACCTACGCTGTGAAAACCGCCATACGCATTGGATCCATCTTTGAAGACATTGACGATGTCGCCATAGAGCAGGATGCCAACTTGGTAATCATGGGCACCCACGGCCTCAAAGGAATGCAATTCTTAACCGGCGGCCGAGCGCTGCGGATTGTCACCAATTGCTCAACACCTGTCATCATCACGCAAGAAAAAGGAATCAAAGACACGGGGTATGATGACATAGTTGTGCCGCTGGATTTGCATCAAGACACAAAACAAAAGCTCTCAACCGTTGCGGAGATGGCCACCTACTTCAAAGGCCGCGTGCACATCATTAGCCCAGCAGAATCAGATGAATTTTTGAAGAATCAGCTCAGCCGAAACATCGATTATGCCAAGGAGTACTTTGCAGAGCGGAACATCGAATACACCGTCAAAATTTCTAAGCACAGCTCGAGTGCGTTTGTCAAAGACGTTGTGCGCCATGCTGCAGCCATTGAATCAGATTTGATCAGCATCATGAATCTCCACGAAAAGAGTCTCATGGGAATCTTAGGGCAGACGTATGAGCAACAAATCATTACGAATGAAGCTCAAATTCCTGTGCTGATCACCAACCCCATTGAGACACGGGTAGTCCGTGGGTCCGTTTTTTCGCACTAACCTACTGCAAATCAAATTTTTGTCCGTCAAATCCGGACGCCAACGACCAGTACGTCGTCGACTTGCTCTTCTTCGCCTTTCCAATCATTGAAGGCCTCAGCAAGTGCGATTTCCATGTCCTTCGTTTGCAGCGTTGAGACGCGAATCAAGAGCTCCCGAAAGCGCTTGCGCATGAACTTCTTGCCTTTTGGCCCTCCAAATTGATCCGGAAAGCCATCTGTTGCGACAAAAATGACATCTCCCGAAACAAGGGGAAGTGTGTGCATCTGAAAGTTTCGTGTACCGGGCTCAAAGGAAGCAATCGCCATTTTATCCGGCTTCAATTCCTGAAGCATCCCTTTTCTAATGAGGTAAAGAGGGCAGTTGGCGCCGCTGTATTCCAACTCCATTTTTTCAAGATCGACACTGACCATCGCTAAATCCATGCCGTCCTGCACTGTTGCCATTCCTTCGTCCTTGTTAAACCCCTGCGGACGCAACAATTCACAAGCGGCGCGATTCAATTGTTCTAAAACGCGGTCGGGCTGGGTATAAACTTTTGTGACCCGCTCCAGAGCGTTGTGACCGATCAGACTCATAAAGGCACCTGGAACGCCGTGTCCCGTGCAGTCAATCGCAGAAAACATCCTAACACGTCCCACCGAATGAAACCAATAAAAATCACCAGAGACGCCATCGCGTGGCCGGTAAAAAACTGCCGTTTCCTCGAAGACTTTAGCGCGATCGGCCATGGATGGTAGGATGGCCTTCTGTATTCGCTCCGCATAATTAATGCTGTCTTTCAAATCCACATACAAAGACTCTACGCGCCGCTTTTGCTCCTCTACTTCAGCCGTTCGCATCTGAACCTTCCCCTCCAGCTCTTGCTCATTGCTTTCCAAATCATCGCGCATTTTGAGTATCGCATGGCCCAACGCATCGTCATCACTCAGCGGTTCATAATCCGCATCAAATTCTCCTTGTCCAACACGCAAGCTAAATGCCCGTGTTCGGTTCAGTCCGTCCGCCAGTCGATTCACTGCTAGCGCCATCTCTCCAATTTCATCTGCTGTCGGTTCCACCTTGTTTGCAAGCGGCACACCCCTTCCCAAATAGAGCAATGCGCGCTTGAGTTCACTGATCGGTCGCACGATGGAACGAGTCACCGCCCACGCAATTAAAAAACCAAGGATTAAAATTGCCAATGCCACATTGCCTGCATACAGTTTGAGCCGGTTGCTCAGTTCATCCATTTGAGTCGTAGATGCCATCAAGGCGTCTGTCTGGGCCAGTGACATCACATCCATTCGCTCACGGATACTGCTCGTATATTGTGGAATACTGGATCCATCCAAGGCGTAATACTCAGCCTCCATCATCACGATGGGGTCGTCATAAGCGCGAAAATCGGGCAGTAACCGAATAACCTCCGCATAAGCCAAGAAAAGGTATTCCACATCTCGGCTCAAGGAATCAAATTGCAATTGCAGCGTCCTAGTCCATTCAAGCGTCAGCGGTTTCATCGCCGTCAATTCGCCCGGGATTTTTGCACCCATAAGCTCCAGCAAGTCTTTTTTTTCGGGATCCCTTGGTCCTGACTGGACAGATAACCAGTGCCGAATCAAAATCCTGGTCTCTGCAATGGATCGGTCCAATTCTTCCAACGACTGAATGCTGGGAGTAAGCACACCATTAATGTGCTGGTTGAGCTTTTGACTCTCCTCTAGGGTATTTCGGGTTAGGAGAAATAACGCACCCACGGCAAGCCCAAAAACTCCAAAACCCACCGAGATGCGCCATCCGATGCCCCATTGAAATTTTCCAGGTTTACGCTTGGCCTTGCGGCCTGGCTCCTGTGTGCGAATCATTCGACCAAGTTAAAGCGGGAAAGGCGCAAACCATTCTTCTACAAGCCTTTGATTCAGCGATTGCTTAAAATGCGTTCAATTTGAGTCTTGTACCGACCAGATTCTTCTTTTTGAGACAGCGCGTAGTGCAACGTCATGAGTCCTTTTAATGTTTCCAGACGCTCTGGCTGTTGAGCGTGAGCGTCCTCCATTGGGCGCAAGGCTTGTTCAAACAATTCCACACAGACATCTTGAATTTCCATCAGCTCAAACATGGATGTTTTGTGGTCGATTGTTTTCAATTTTCGAACGCCTTCATTGTAGAGGGTAATTGCCAAGTTATATTGTGTAGAATAATCTCCTGGATTGCCTTCCAAAGCTGCCTTATAATGGCCAATGGCGGCATCAAAAATAGCCTTTGACTCCGCGGAATTTTGCGGTGATCCAGACTCCAGGAGCATCGCATGCGCCTGACCCAAGTAGCGGTTCAAATCCGACCGTTCCGGCGCAAAGCTTCTCATTGGATCCAAGCTCAATTGAATGGCTTCATATTGGCCAAACAAAGCAAAAATATCATCGGTGGAGCCCCACGTAAAGCCTTCCACCATTCCAATAGCTTCGCGGAAATAGCTCCGAGCGAGAAAATCCATAGCCTCAGCGGCCATTTGACGTTCAGAGGCAATCAAACCTACTTGCAGTCCCCGCTGAAAGCACATTACAGCTGAAGCACGCTCCGGCGCATCCGCTCCATATTCCCCATGCATCTTATGCAATTCCTTGTGAATAAATCCCATGACAAACCAAGCATGGCCATCCGCCTGATACGCTTGAGTCGCGATAACAGGGGCAAGCAACTGCCGAGCTTCTGTCCATCTGCCTTCGCGCCCAAGGGCAGCAGCCCGGTCAGCTTCTGTTTGTGCATTTAAATCAGAACCGGCAGCGGCAATCACAAGCACACATGCTAGCAAGGCGGATTGTATGTCGATTTTCATGGCACTAATTTTACAGCCCAAGACAATATTCTATTTCCAATGAGCAAGTTGCGTTTCGAAGCCTCTTCTGAATTGATCTCGTAACGAATACGGTTCTTTACAGCTACGAAATTGATCAGCGCTCCATGCTCCAAGCCGTCCGATGCATCCGAAATCAAAAGGACAGGTTGGCCCTCTATGTATTTCGCAATGCGTTCCAAAGTCTCACCGGATTCCTCGCAATAAATAACATGCGAAAAAGGCGCCCGCTCCAGAGCCAAAGCATCATCAAATGCAATGATTTCAAGCTGCTGGGACCCAATTACTTTCATGCCATACTTATCCGCTAAAATGGCGTGCAATGAAGGGTTGCCAACGATTGCTAATCGAAAAGGCCCTTCCATTTTTGATGAAGGCCATTGATTCGATGCAGAGAAGTGGAAAAGGAAATTTGCCTTCGTAATGGATCGAGTGTCCGATTCGTCCATCGCGCTAGTTTGGTTGAACTGAACTTGCGCATGCAAATTGGATCTACCTATCCAGATCAATCCGACGGCTACCAGCATGAAACCAATGAGCACTGAGCCTATTTGACTGCGCGACTTATGATACCCAAACTTCAGCATCCACGTCAGCAAAGACGAGACAACAGGAGATGAATAGTGATGATTGGGCAGCGCGCGCATGGACTGAATTTGTTGTGAAGTTAAGGGTTACCGTTGGCCTTCCCATGAATTTTCAATTTGTTCTCAAAGCGGAGAAAATCCAGCGGCGCCACCATGATTCATCTTCGCGAGAGGCCAAATACGCGAGCCTCTCCAACTTCACCGCAGTGGCCATCCAGTTTTTCAAACGGTCATCCAAGTCATCATAGGCGCCGGCTTCGAGCTCAGAGGCATGAATAATTCGCCAATCGTCCAAAGTCAAAAAAGGATCCAAATCTCGCTTCTTTCGAGCCCGAATCACTGCAGACATCAGGGCCCAGCCTTCCTTCTCTGCCATAAAACGCACTTGCCGCTTTCCAAGTTTTTTGAGTGGGTGAGCCAATTCCCAGTCCACCAATTCCATCAGCATGTTGTGGGCATTGCCTCGGCTCATCCCCAAATGGTGCATAACATCATCCGTGGATTGCGGCTCCGCGCGCAAAATTAACCATGCATGCACGGCCAGTAGCGCCTTGGGGACACCCCAATGCTGACCAATTTCCTGCCAATGTTCAATGAAAGATTGCTCGGCTGGCGCCAGGGATGTGTATTCCACGAGGTTCTTTACTTTCAGTTTTTTGTGAAAGTACGAAATCTCTTGGGATGAACCTCATCCGGGACCTCGTCCCGAATGCCTGAAACCACATCCAAGGTCCAATCCACCATGGTGGGGCCTATCGAAACCCCCCGCGTTCCCCATCCCGTGCACACAAAATACCAAGGAGATTTAGAGGAAATGCGGCCAAGGATTGGACGACGATCAAAACAAGCGGGTCGGAGGCCCGCGCGATGACTAACCACATCGGTCGCTACCAGCGCCGCACCTTTTCTTACCGTGCTGACTTGCTCTGTGAGATTTTCGATGGTTTCCGGTCGGACCAAGGGCTCATCCATGTCCCATCGGTAAGTGGATCCAATACGGTATTCACCCGAACCAATAGGCAGGGCCCATGTCACATTATTCACCGTCTGCTCACCCCAATCCAATTCCGTTTGGATAGTAAGTACTTCTCCATGATTGCGGCTCACTTCCAATCCAAATTTGGCCAAGTCATCCGCCACACCAACTCCCCGGCAATCAATCACAGTGCTAAATCCCACAGGACAACCGTCTTCCATCGCCCAAGATCGTCGTTCCCATAGGCCTAATCTCTGCCAAAGCAAACGGCTTTTCTGTGTCAACATACGCACATCAACCCAGCCTGCACTTCGCACAATGCCGGCGCCAAATGGCGCATCCAACGAGGGGTGTAATTCTGTCCGCGGCAGTATCTCAATAAATTGGGCAACCTCACCTTCTTCTGCGATACGTTCCGCCCAAAGTGCTGCATACCTCTCATTGGGGAAAACTCGGATGACAGGCACATCATGCCGCAGTTTGCATTCCAATTCCTGCTGGATGGCCTGGAACATCTCACGTGCCGTCTCCGCGTAATTCGCAGCATCCCATTGCGGCAATATTCTTCGAAACGAAACAGGATTGAACATGCCCGCGGCTACATCTGAGGCTGCCGGTGAACCATCGGACCACTGCACAAACTTCACTCCACGTTGGTGACATTTCCACGCCATGAGCGTGCCCGCTAAGCCGTCACCTATAATCAATACCGACCCTTGGTTTTTGTTTGTCATTATCCCACAGCCTCGAGGACTCCCAAGTCACGTCCCACCTTCTCAAACGAAGCTATGGCGTGATCGAGCTGCTCCTGGGTGTGTGCCGCTGATAGTTGAACACGAATGCGCGCCTGGTCTTTCGGCACGACTGGATAGAAAAATCCAATGACGTAGATGCCTTCATCCAATAAGCGATTCGCCATTTCTTGCGAAAGCTTGGCATCTCCCAACATCACCGGAACGATTGCAGATTCACCGTCTTTGATGGGCAATCCCAAGCGCCGCATACCCGCTTTAAAGTAATGGGTGTTTTGCTCCAATCGATCACGCAATTCCGTGGAATCACTGAGCATATTAAAGACTTCCAATGAAGCTCCAACAATGCTTGGCGCTAGACTGTTGCTAAACAAATACGGCCGAGACTTCTGGCGGAGCATCTCGATGATCTCTTTTCTTCCGGTTGTAAATCCCCCCATAGCGCCCCCCATGGCTTTGCCCAAAGTTCCCGTAATTATATCTACACGTCCCAGTGCATTGCCCAATTCCACGCTGCCTCTTCCCGTTTTTCCAATGACTCCGGTGGCGTGGCATTCATCCACCATAACCAGTGCATCATAACGATCTGCGAGATCACAGATTTGTCCAATCTGAGCGACGTAACCGTCCATAGAAAAAACGCCATCGGTGACAATAATTTTGAAGCGGTGATTGGCTGCTTCTGCTTTTTGTAACTGCGCCTCCAAATCCGTCATATCATTGTTGGCATACCGATAGCGAGCCGCCTTGCAAAGCCTCACACCATCGATGATTGAGGCGTGATTCAATGAATCTGAAATAATTGCATCTTCTGGACCCAACAACGGCTCAAAAACACCGCCATTGGCATCAAAGGCTGCGGCATAGAGAATGGTATCTTCCGTCTCGTGAAAATCGGCAATGCTCTGCTCCAATTGCTTATGGATGGTCTGAGTGCCGCAAATGAACCGCACACTAGACATTCCAAACCCATGGCTATCGATGGCTTTCTTAGCCGCCTCGTTTACCAGGGAATGGTTGCTCAAGCCCAGATAATTGTTCGCACAAAAATTCAGAACCCTGGAGCCGTCCTCCAACGTGATTTCCATGTCTTGAGCTCCCGAAATAACCCGCTCTTGCTTAAATAAACCCGCCTCCTCAATATTCGCTAGTTCGTCGCTGAGGTGCTGTTTCATAGATCCGTACATGGGGACGATTTAAAGTTTAACACCACAAAATTAATCGATTTCGCGGGTGATGCGATGCTTTTGTTGCATCCAACTAGCCCCCAAAATAACAGGCGCGTTGTTTGGACCATGGCCGAAAGGAAGATTCCAATGGATGGGCTTGCCATCGGGAAGGTGTGAACGAATTATTTCTTCATGCGTTTGACCAAAAGGATTGTCTTTGGATTGGCCCGCTGCAATGGTATTATCATGTAAGTCTGTGAAGGAGCCGACCAATAGTCCCTTGACTTGTTCCAATACACCCGCTAAGCGCAGAGCAAGCATCATGCGATCAATGTGGTACAGGTATTCATCTAAGTCTTCAATCAGCAACCAATTTCCTGCGCAGTCCGGGAAGTATGGCGTCCCTATTAAGCTGAAGAGCACGCTCAAATTGCCTCCCACAACAGTCGGTTCACCTTCGCTATTTACCGGCGTCTTAAGCACTTCCCAAACGGCGTCCTGTTCAGCCATTATCCCGGCTGAAAACGTATTGGCTACCGAAGCGTGCATGGATGCGACTCCAACCCGATTCGCCCAACCGTGCAATGCCGTCACGTCGCTAAAACCGATGATCCAAGTGGGATTTGCTAAAAATGATGCTTGATTTAGCAGCGGCAACAGTCGAGCGCAGCCATACCCGCCTCGCATGGCCCAAACTGCTTTGATATCATCCGAAGAAAAAGCCCAGTTCAAAAGACTCGCACGGTGCGCGTCATTGCCTCCAAATTGACCATCACGTGATTGCAATCCTTCGGGGATGACAGGGATAAACCCCGCCTGTTCTATCAGTTTTATCGCTGACTTGACTTGCGCTTCTGTCACAAAACGGGCAGGTGCCGCGAGCATAATCTTTTCCCCTGGCTTAAGAGGAGCAGGCTTCTTAGTAGAACGGGGAGGGTCAATCATGGTTGGTTTACGCTGGTATTGCGCAAGATGGCAATGGATAGCGAAAAAGCCCGAAATTCGCACTTCTTTTCGTCTATATCCATGACTCCTACTGAACGGCCATTTCGCCACCCCCGCCGACTGATGATGACCTCGGCTTTGCCATACGCCAATGGTCCCATTCACATTGGGCACATTGCAGGGGCTTATCTGCCCGGTGACATCCGAGCGCGGTTTGAGCGCATGGCGGGCTCTGAAGTACTCTGGGTATGTGGAAGCGATGAGCACGGGGCCGCCATTACATTGCGCGCCAAAAAAGAGGGCGTTACTCCCCGTGAAATTGTGGACCGATACCATGCTGAAATGCAAGAGGCATTTGCGGGAATCGACATGGCTTTTGATCATTATTCGCGCACATCGAGCGAAAAACACCACAAAGTCGCACAAGATTTTTTCTTAAAACTTCTGGATTCAGGAAGTTTTGAAGTCAAAACAGACGCTCAATTTTTCGATCCCGAAGCCGCGCAATTTTTAGCAGACCGATACATCACTGGCACATGTCCCAAATGCGAGGCCCCTGATGCCTACGGAGACCAATGTGAAAAATGTGGCTCTGCTTTGTCACCCACGGATTTAATTGATCCGAAATCGACCTTGAGCGGTGCTACGCCAATTTCAAAGGATACCACCCTCTGGTACTTGCCCATGGGACGGCACGAAGAATGGTTGCGGGATTACATCGAAAAAGGGGAATTCAATGGCCAAGCGCACCACGATACGCGCACCTGGAAGTCTCACGTAACCGGTCAATGCAGAAGCTGGATCGATGGCGGACTGCAAAGCCGCGCCATGACGCGCGATCTGGATTGGGGCGTCCCCGTACCGGTGGAAGGCGCAGACGGAAAAGTGCTCTACGTTTGGCTGGACGCGCCTATTGGCTACATCACTTCAACCATGGAGTGGGCGGCAAAGGCTGGCCAGGACTGGAAAGATTGGTGGCAATCAGACGAAGCGGAATTGATCCATTTTATTGGAAAAGACAACATCGTATTTCACTGCTTGATTTTCCCCATTCTGCTCAAAGAGCACGGGGAATTTAATCTCCCCACGAATGTACCTGCCAACGCATTCATGAACTTAGAGGGCAACAAAATTTCCACGTCCCGAAATTGGGCTGTGTGGGTGAAGGATTACCTGGAAGAATTTCCCGGAAAGAGCGACGAGTTGCGTTACGTACTCGCGAGCATTATGCCGGAGCAAAAGGACAGTGAGTTTACGTGGTCAGACTACCGCGAGCGCGTGAATAACGAACTGGCAGACGTGCTTGGAAACTTCATCAATCGGGTCATTGTCCTCACTCAGAAATATTACGATTCCACGGTCCCTGCCATCGAACGCTCCAAATGGACTGCCGATGAAGATGCGATTATCCAAGCCTTGGATTCAGCCCCCGGCCAAGTGGCTGACCTCATTCGCCGGAATCGCTTCCGAGATGCCCTGCAGGCAGCAATGGGCATCGCGCGTTTGGGCAATAAGTACATGACAGAACAGGAGCCATGGAAGCTCAAGAAAACAGACGAAGAACGAACAGCTGTAATCTTGAATACATGCATTCAAGTTGCAGCGAACTGTTCTGTAATGCTAGAGCCATTTATTCCCATAACTGCGCAAAAAATGCAGGTTGCATTTGGAATCAATCAAGCGCATTGGGAAAACGCCAGCGGCTCCATGATACACCCTGGGGCTAAGCTTGGTGAGTTGCCTATTCTGTTCGAAAAAGTGGAGGAATCTACCGTTGAAGCCCAAGTTGAAAAATTAAAGTCTGCCAAAGCCGGCGAGCCGACTGCTGCAGCACGTGAACCCCTCAAGCCCATGATGACCTTTGAAGATTTCCAAAAGCTCGACCTCCGAGTCGGTGAAGTGATTGCATGTGAGCGAGTTCCTAAGGCGGACAAATTGCTTCAGTTGACCATCCGCACAGGCCTCGACGAACGGACCGTCTTGAGCGGAATTGCAGAGCATTTCAAGCCCGAAGAAGTCGTTGGAAGACGGGTCACGTTGCTTGCCAACCTCGCACCACGAAAAATCCGAGGGGTGGAAAGCCAAGGCATGGTGCTCATGGCCGAATCGGAAGACGGCTCGTTGCGCTTCGTAACGCCCGAGGAGGGAACGGCTGCAGGAGATACTATCCGCTGATCAGAACATCATCTTCAGCGATGCCGAAAGTGTTCGGCCAAAGGCCCAGTAGCCTTCTAGCTTTCCATTTTCGATGGTTCCTTGATCCTTCACATCCGCAAGAGGGTTGGTTATAAATGTTTCAAAGCCATCGCTAAAACGCGAGACCTTAAAGGGTACTTCTTCGCTTAATCCCAGCGACCGGAGTCCAACAAATAGCGGGCAATCTGTACGGTATTGGTCGCGGCTCCCTTGCGCAAATTATCTGCAACAATCCAAAGATGAAGCCCTCTGGGATTGGCCAAATCACGGCGAATTCGACCGACAAAAACAGCATCCTTGCCATGCGCCATACGTGGCGTGGGATAAGCATTTGTCTGCGGGTCATCGATAACAACAACTCCCGGAAAATCCGATAAGGCCGTACGTACATCCTGGAGTTCGAATTCACGTTCAAATTCCAAATAAACACTTTCACTGTGTCCGCCCTGAACAGGCACACGAACGGCCGTGCAAGAAATGGACACAGCATCATCACCTAATATTTTCTTGGTTTCATGCCAAACCTTCATCTCTTCTTTCGTGTAACCCTCTTCAACGAAAACATCACAATGCGGAAGGCAATTCATGTCGATTGGATGGGGATACACCGGCGCGCTGGGCTCTTCTCCACGTCTCTCTTCCTCAAGTTGAACAACTGCTGCCGTGCCAGTACCGGTGATGCTTTGATATGTACTGACAATGCCACGCGTAATCTGGTAGATGTCGTGAAGAGGTTTCAAGGCCATCATGAGTTGCATGGTAGTGCAATTCGGGTTGGCAATGATCCGATGATGCGGTAGGATATGATGACCATTGACCTCCGGCACCACCAAAGGGCAGTTTCCGTCCATTCGCCAAACGCTGCTATTGTCAATAACTGTGATCCCTGCTTTCGCGAATTGCGGCGCCCACTGCTCGCTCACAGCTCCTCCCGCGCTAAACAACGCCACATCTGGACTGTGAGAAATAGCGGCTTCCATTGTCATTACCTCCACCTCATCGCCCTGAAAGGTGACCGTGAAACCTACACTTCTACTGCTCCCAACAGGCAGCAGCAAGCGCACAGGGAATGCGTGCTCCTCCAAAACCTTGAGCATGGTTTTACCCACCAATCCCGTTGCTCCGATTACCGCGACGACCAGTCCTTGCTCTTTATTCATCTCCGAATCTAATTTTTAGCTGGCGACTTTTGATTTGTGTCCGACGCTTTAAAACTCGAACATTTTTTCGAGATTTGACGAGTAAAAGACGATGGAATTGAGGAGATTGAATTTGGGGTGGAAGCCTATGTTATTGCTCTGCGCTTTAATATTTTTGTTTTCCGAGGATGGAACAAGCCAAAACTCGGCGCATTGGGAGATCGCAGCATCGGCGGACGATTGGATTCCACACGAAAACGGGTGGAAACTGAATGCTGATGGGGCAGGTGAGTCATGGATTTGCTTTTGCCCTATCGACAGTTTGGAGGAACTAGCTGGTCGCAGCATTCGGTTTCATTGGTCACAGTCCTTTGCGGGGTCCGCGCAGAATTTTAGTCGTGTCCATCTCATCTCCCACCCCAACGATGGGTGGGAAACAGGAAAAAACCCCCCATTTCCGATAACAGAATGGGCAAACTACGCAGGACTCTCAAACGGCAATTTTCTTCATCTTGGAGAAAGCGGAAGTTCAGATTCCATTCGATGGATGCAGACCCCTTGGGAGGGCGCGATGATTCCAATTGGATCTTCCGATTTGCCCGGTACATCCGGACACATCGAACATTGGATGGAATGGCATCAGCATCCCGGCTCAGATTCGGCCATGCTTCAGATAAGCGATACTTCCGAGCCATATGAATGGGTATACGCAATGAGTGCGGCTGCAGGAATAACTCCAAAATGTCTCGGATTTTCAGCCAAATACACAAGCAGCCACTCCAATGATTTTCGAGTGCAAATAGAATCTTTCTCCCACCACACAAACGACTCCATCGGCCCTCAATTATTGGGATTCGATTGGATCGATGAACAGGCCTTGGAATTTTGCTTTAACGAGCCACTCACTGACAATCTGGGCTTTGGAATATGGCCCAATGGCGACTCTTTATTCTTCGCAACGGAGCCGTACATGAGCAGCAAGCGCATTGGGCTCATCTCCGAACCATGGCCTGCGGGTCAGCCTCGGTATTTAGAGCTCAATGGGATTGAAGACGCCAATGGTATAAGCACAAGCTTTGGACCAATTCAAGTGCTGCGGACACATTCGCTTGAGATGCAGCCACATCAAATTCAGCTCACGGAAATCATGTTTGATCCAACACCATCGATGGGTCTGATTGAAGTGGAGTGGGTCGAGATATATAACCGAACAGGTCTTTTTCATTCAATTCAAGATTTTTTTTTATTGGATGGAAGTTCAGAAACCCTCTCTGCCCTCTCGCCTTTGTTCGGTTGGAATGGCATACTGCCTCCAGGGGCAAGGGCGATCATCTCGGAGAGTGATGTTCGCATCGGTGGAGACTCCACACTACAAGCATTGGGCAATCCCTGGCCTGGACTGAACAATGAAGGAGAATCTTTGATGCTGCTAGGACAAGACGGATCTGCTGCTGATTTCCTTCATTACACAGCAGATTGGATAAACGAGAGCAACGGCGGCGGAGTATCTCTCCAAATCACCGATTGGGATGCGTGCAACGGCGCAAGCAATTGGGGAGCCTCATCCGATTCTCTCGGTTCCACTCCGGGATATGCTGCTGAGCAAGAAGGTGAAGCCATATCAGAAGCAGAAAATCTAGTTTTGATCGCTGCAATCCCAACCAATCCAACCACAGGACGGCTCGTTTTCAATCAACCGCTCGACTTTCAATCCAACATCACATTCAACGGGGCTCATCCCGGCTATTTAACGTGGGACATCGCAATTGATAGCAGTATTTTCTGGAAGCTTTCCGCCTCAAATCCAACGCAAGAAATCAACTTTACAATTGCAGGACTCTCCGCCTGTTCACACGCTTCTTCCTCGCATACCAAATGGCCCGTGCACATTTCCCCGCAGCGGTTTCCAGAATTCCAAGATGTAATCATTTCAGAAATTGCCCATGAACCCAAGGGAATGACGGAAGAATGGGGGTCATTCGTGGAGGTAACGAATGTCCACCCAACAGACTCCCTCGAATTAGGAGGGTTGATTTGCAATGACGCTCAAGTCTCTGAACGAATTCTTTTGGCGCCTGGCCATCGCTACTGCTTCGAGAATGTCACTTTGCCCAATATTTCTGGAATAGTCTCTGTCCAATCAGCCTCAGGCATTGTAATCGATGAAGTCAATTATTCCCGCTGCTGGCACCGAAAGCGTTCAGATGAGGGCAGTGGAAAAAGCCTCGTTCGCATTGAATTGAATCCTGGGGTGCATGGTTTTTTCAACTGGAATAGCAGCGCCGATCCTCGGGGGTGTTCTCCGAATTTGAGAGACCCTGCTGAAGAATCTGTCTCATTCGAGCCTGTGCCCATCGCTTGTGGCATTTTCGAAAACCGATGGGCCGTTGCATTTAATGGACCAGTGGAAATCGCATCGCCCAACTGGGATGTCTTTCCGCATGAAAATCAAAGTGGAGGATATCACATGATGGATGCCAATCAACTATGGATCGGACCGTCCAAATTCCAATCGCTTACCGACAGTATTTCACTAGTTAATTGGTCAACTCAGAAAGTCTCTATTTCATCCATTTGCCCCTCTTCTTCATCAGTAACAATGGTAGGTATATGCGATTTCTTGCTTCATGAAGTCCAACCCTTGAAGCTGCAAGGTTCAGAGCCTTTCATTGAAATCGTGCAAACAGAATATTCCTGGTTGAATACACAGGGTCTCAGTTTAGCAACGGCAACGGTGCCCAATCCGAACGACTGGAAACCGGTTTCTCCAGTTGTCAATTGGTTCATAGCCAATGGCGCTCCAGTCGCATTTAGTACCTGCCCCGGCCGACTTTCCCACCATGGCGGGCGAATTATCCCACTGGATTTACCTAGTCTCTGGGGCAATAGAGAAGTACAACTTGCCCGCTCTGGCGCAATGATTGACAGCATCCATTTGCACCCCGGACATGATTCTCCTTGGAGCAATTGGCAACACCTGCGATCCTTGGAGCGTATAACCGATCAAAATTCTATGGAGTCTGAATGTCCTCAGATGCAGCGAAAATGGGCATCCTCGTTGGACGTCTTGGGGTCAACACCCGGAAAATCGAACAGCTGGCAAGATCTGCTCGTAATTGATTCGCCGAACGCCATAGCACTCGAAATCCTCAATGATACCTGGGGAAATGATGGAATTTCGGCCATCGACCCGATACGAATTCGAATTCGAGCTCCGGGTACAGGAGCATGGAATGTTTCCGTGTCCATCACAAGTGCATCGGGGCTTGCAATCGCAAGCATAGGAGACCGAGAATTATGGATTTTGGAAGGTCAAGAGAAGGAAATAACGTGGGACGGCTTCATCAGGGGTAAGATCCCTCCACCTGGAACTTACTGGGTTTCCGCTCATTTTCACTCTGAAAACAATAATCAATTGCAAAAATATTTTCGTCCTGTGCACATAATGCCATGGCGTTGAAGTTTCATCGAAAGAAAAATTTTGAATCTTCGCAAAATGTTCGAAGGACATCTCATTCCGCACGCCTCATACAACTTACTAGCCGCAGTGATATGCTGCGTCGGGCTAGGACTTGGTGCAACTGTTCTGTTGCGCATTCGATGTGAGCGTGAATGGAGCCTAACCATTTGGACTAGCTACAAGATCAATCGCGTCTGGCAGCGACTGGCTGACGAATCGGCGCGTACCGGGGGCACGCTCACAAGCTTTGTAATGGGACTGTTGGCTTGGTGTCTCCTCGGGAGCGCCTGGTCCTTGAGTCACGTGGATGAAACACTTTCTGGCCTATGGTTGGGAATGGGGTATGGTTCGCTAGTAGGGCTGGGTACATTGTTCTGTCGATCTGCCGCTGCACTGTTCGGTGGCTGGATCACCTTGGCCTTTGAGTCGACGAGACGCGGATTGGAAATCGATAGGCATATGCGCAATTGGCTCCTTTGGTTATTGATGATTTTAAGCATTCTGCAATTGAGTCAAAACATTCAATTCCAAGGCAGAGAGCTCCTCTGGGATCAAGCAATCTTGATCTGGGGAATTTGGTTGCTTTTGAAATGGTTGCGTCAGGTTCAATCTGTACTGCACAACGGGCTTCATTTTGGGTGGGGAATTGTTTACATTTGCACCTTCGAAATTGGGCCTACCATCTTGCTTTTCAAGCAATTTGAGGCTATTTGATTAAGCATGGAACCCCTGAATATGGCTCAAAAAGTCAAGACCATCCTGATATCGCAACCAAAGCCAACTGCGGAGAAATCGCCGTATTTCGATTTGGCTGAACGTCAAAAACTCACCATTGACTTTCGATCATTCATTCATGTTGAGGGCATCGAGAGTCAGGACTTTCGACAACAAAGGATTGATTTTTCAGAGCATACAGCTCTCATTGTTACAAGTCGAAACGCAATCGATCACTTCTTTCGTTTGGCGGAAGAACTCCGTTTTGAGGTGCCAGACACAATGAAGTATTTCTGCATCAGTGAGGCCACCGCTTACTACTTACAGAAGTATGTGGTGTATCGCAAGCGCAAAATCTTTTTTGGAAAGCAAAGCTTTCAGGACCTCATGGAGCTGATAAAAAAACATAAAAACGAAAAGTTTTTGTTGCCCTGCAGCGACTTGATGAAGCCTTCAATCCCCAAGTTTCTGGAGGAAGGAAAAATCAATTACACCCGGGCTACGATGTACCGAACTGTGTGTTCAGACTTAAGTGACCTGAGCGACGTGAAGTACGACTTATTGGTGTTTTACAGCCCGAGTGGAATTGAGAGCTTGTTCAAAAACTTTCCGGATTTTCAGCAAGGAGAAACTCGGATTGCAACATTCGGCCCGACAACGGCAAAAGCTGCTATCGAAGCCAACCTTCGTGTTGATATATCTGCCCCTACACCGAAAGCACCCTCAATGACTATGGCCATTGAGCACTACATTCAGGGCAAATAAAGAGCCCTTGTCCGAAATCGGATCCTTCTCGTTTCCACGCAATCAGCGCCTGAAGTCCAAAAAAATTTCAGACCTCGTCTTTGCGACTGGTCAAAAAGCCAAAGCGACTCCGCTCATTGCGCGGTTCTTGGATACGCTGCTGCCCGAACCCGTGTCCACGCAGGTCATGGTGACCGTGAGTAAGAAGAAATTCAAACGAGCCGTGGATCGCAACCGCATCAAACGCCTTATGCGAGAGGCTTGGCGCTTGGAAAAGCCTCCATTGGAAAATCGGTTGGCTGCAAACGAAAAACAACGCGCAATCGTTTTCATCTTTGTAGGGAATGAGTTGCCTACTCTCGAGCAAGTACAATCTGCTATTGCATCACTCGTGAGCCAAATGCTACCTGACAAACAAGACCAAGACTGAACCCGTGAAAAACGCGAACAAATCCAAACTCGACCCCCCATCAAAGCCAACGAAAAAGGCGGGAATATTCAAACTATGGATGCTCCCTGTTTTGGCTCTAATCATCGCAGCCGTTCCTCTGCGAGAAAATTATTTTGAGTTGTCCAAACAGCTAGAAATCATGAATGCTCTTTTCCGCGAGCTCAATGTTTTCTATGTAGATGAAATCCAACCGGGTCAGCTCATGGAAACGGGCATTGACGCGATGGTCTCCAGCCTAGATCCATATACTGTTTATTATCCAGAGTCCCGTGTAGAAGATCTTCGATTCATGAGCACAGGGGAATACGGAGGTATTGGTGCAAGCATCCAAATGATGGGAAATCGCCACCTTTTCATCGATGTGCTGCCTGACTTTCCCGCGGCAAAAGCAGGCATTAAAATTGGAGACGAATTGACTGAGGTTGATGGCGTAAATCTTTCTGAAATTGAGGAAAACCTTATTCCCGAGATGCTCCAAGGCGCTAGTGGCACCGAGGTGAATATTCAATTTATTCCCAATGCATCGAATATTCCACAAGACGTGGCGGTGACGCGGGCGAAAATCAAACTCCCCGCCGTGCCATATCGTGCGGTGGTGAAGGATAGTACAGGCTATGTAGTGCTATCCGCCTTTACCCGTGGCTCTTCATTTGAATTGCGCCAGGCCATTCGCTACTTGCGAGACAGCGTGGGAATGAAACAATTGGTGCTTGACCTTCGTGGAAATGGTGGCGGCCTGCTGCAGGAATCTATAAGCATCGTGAACTTATTCATTGGAAAGGGAGAAGAAGTGGTGAGCACACGTGGAAAGACTGAAGATTGGGAAAAAAGCTACAGCACCATGGCCGACGCGTTGCTACCTGCTATGCCTTTAGCAGTCTTAATTGATGGTATGTCTGCCTCCGCCTCAGAAATTGTTTCAGGTACACTTCAAGACTTAGATCGCGCCATCGTAGTGGGACAAGAAAGCTTCGGAAAAGGACTTGTTCAACAAACCAAGCAACTTGCCTACGGAACGAAACTTAAGGTAACTGTAGCGAAGTACTACACGCCAAGTGGTCGGTGCATCCAACGACTGGATTATGGAGGATCGCGAAAAAAAGACGGAAGCGCCCAGGCTGTAGCGGACTCATTGATAGAAATCTTTCACACCCGCAATGGCCGACCTGTAGTAGATGGAAAAGGTATTCAGCCTGACGCTACCACTGCATTGCCTCCGCTAGGGTACGTATTGGAAGGGCTCTACGAAAGTGGAACCCTCTTCGATTTTGCGAATGCTTGGACTGCGAAACGTGATAGCATTGCATCGCCAGATGACTTCGAGTTTACAGAAGCTGACTGGACAGAATTTGTCGCTTTTGCTTCTACCAATGATTCCACACACTATGAATCTCAAACGTCTGTTCTGTGGAATCGCTTGAAAGACTTGGCAGAAAAAGAAGAGGTTTACACATCAAATACAGCCGTATTTGAAAACCTCGAAGTCGCCATTCAACCGGATTTAGAACGAGACTTGAATGAGTTTCGGTGGCAAATTCAAACAGCATTGGAGGAGGAAATTATCATGCGCTACTATCTACAAAGTGGGCTCTTCGAATGGTCCCTTCCCCGAGATTCCACACTTGCCACTGCTGTTCAGCTGCTCAGTTCGGGTGCATATGAAACCATACTTGCAGGAACGAAATAATCCGCTTTAGCATGGAAGCCATACAAGCGCATCACCCTTTTGAAGGACGTGGACAACGGCAAGTCCAACGCGCTTATGATTTGGCTTTGATTATCACTTCAATCGCATTGCCCTTCTCTAATTTTCTAATGAGCCAAGGTGCATTTTTATTGCTTTTTGCCTGGGGATTGGACCGTTGGCACAATGGGCCTATTTTTCGTGGAAGAACCTGGAAATTCTGGCGCTCTCAGCCCATATTATGGGCCATTTTAGCATTGTTCACTTGGCACTTAGCCGGGCAGTTTTGGACGAATGATTTGGCGCATGGTTGGCGAGCACTGCGAATTCAACTGCCGCTCTTGGCATTTCCATTGGTCCTTATTACTGGGCGATGGAATCAGTCCAGAGGGCTCGAATTGGTACAGCACATTTTAGGCTTTTCCGTTGTAACAGCATGCATCGCTGCCTTGTGGTCCGGGAGTTCAGCAGACAAGGCGGTAGAAGCACGTGATTGGTCTCCTTTCATTTCACACATTCGATTCAGTCTCATGATTGCCTTCATCGGATCGTGGTGGCTGCTTCGCTCGATAACCACTCGCTCGGTCAAAGCATGGGGAATCACCTTGATCATCGGATTAGTTGGTGCCGCGTTCACATGGAAAAGTGCTTCCATCACAGGGGCAATTCTACTGCCACTCTCAGCGCTGGTAGCTTACTCCGTGACGCACAATGCGCGTGAACGTAGTCCCCATGGAAAAAATTTATTGATAGGTCTCGCTGGCCTTTTCATCGCCGGAACCCTTTGGACAATCTCAAGCATTTGGCCGCAGTATCCAGATGCAAACACACTGAAGACGAACACCGTTCAAGGAGCGACATATCAGCATTTTCCAGAGCGCTGCATGCGCGAAAATGGTCAACACGTTTGGACGAATATCGCCTGGGACGAACTCCGCGAGAGTTGGAGCCATCGAAGCGCAATCCCATTTGACGGAAAAGACGAGCGGGACCAGGAATTGAAGATGACGTTGCTCCGATACATGACTTCCTTGGGATTAACGAAGGACCGTTCTGGCATAGAGGCTTTGCAAGAAATTGACATCGCCAACATCCATTCTGGAATCCCCACGATTCTGGAATTACAACATGGAGGGCTAAAACGTCGCTGGGACATCGTACAATTTGAAATTTGGAATGCATTGGACGGAGGCAACCCCAGCGGCCACTCGCTTGTGCAGCGGTTTCTCTTCATTAAAAATGCCCTGTATATTTTTCAAAAACACCCTGCGCTAGGAGTTGGGGCAGGAGATGTTTCGTCGGAAATCGCAATGGCGTACACCGAAACAAATTCGCCGCTCAAAGCCGTCTTTCGCCTCCGACCTCACAACCAATACATCACCTTTTTGATTTCGGGAGGGCCATTGTCTATGCTCCTTTGGATTGCCATCTTAATGGCTTTGGTCTCGGTTTCCACAGAAGTTTATCCAACCTATCCTCGCCAAATCGCATTTTTAGCGTGTTTCATTATTGCATTATCCTGTCTGACTGAGGATACTCTCGAGACACAGGCAGGCGTGACCTTCGCTGGATTTCTAATTGGCTTAACAGGGAGAAGAAACCCTCTGTAACTTCCTAATATTCCATTCAATCAGACTTACGTACTATCTCGGCTAAAGCATCCAAAACACGGTCGATTTCAATCGTCAGCGGCCCTTCATTTGATCCGTGCTTTGCCGTGAGCCAGCGGGCGTTTGGCCCGAGGGGATGCCATCGCTCCGGCCATTCCGGAGCATCCGATCCGTACAAGCCGATGCAGGCAACATTTGACGCTGCCGCCATGTGCAGCGGACCTGTACTTGACGCAACTAAAACATCCGCTACACCAATCAACGCCAGCAGCTGTTCCAGGTTTAGTTTCCCCATGGTATTCACCACCGATTCTGGAAAATCCATCTGCTGAAATCCCAGTCTTTTTGCCTCTGATGCTGTGCCAGTCAATATCACCCGATTTCCCAAACCGCACAATCGTCTGACCAATTGTTCGTAATGGTCAATAGACCAATTGTTCGCACTTCCCGCCGATCCGGGGTGGACAATAATATGTGACAACCCTGGAACAATCCAATCCTCTGCGCCGTCAATTTTTTCATTCAACTGGCTCCACTGTCCAGGACGAATCCTGCCCCACTTCTGACATTCCAAAGCACTACTCGGTAACTTTAACCCCGGACTCTTCCAG